>Ga0307477_10000181_pt1 | contig 87779 bp, 90 predicted proteins | sample atmos_gasesECM2C_FD_203316 | JGI IMG/M metagenome (GOLD analysis project Ga0307477, IMG submission 203316) | Hardwood forest soil microbial communities from Morgan-Monroe State Forest, Indiana, United States - atmos_gasesECM2C_515 | ecosystem: Environmental > Terrestrial > Soil > Temperate...
CCATGACGACAAACGTCGCATAAAGCCGTCGGGTGAAGGACGGGTTCGGCCTCATCGAAGTGCACGTGCGTCTCAGGTGCCTGTCACCCGGTACCACCTCAACCCGGGGACCTCTCAATGGGTTACGCGTCGTTCACGGTGGCCGCGGGCGTCTGCAAGATGCCGGCCGGGCAGACGAGCCCAGCGGGATACCCGTGAGCAGATCGCGGGCCTGACGGGTCTCTCGGCCGACACCCCCGCCCGGTAACCTGCGCGGTCGTGCTCCGGCCCGAGGACGTGCTGCCCCATCGCCCTCCGTTCTTGCTCGTGGACGAGGTCACCGAGGTCGAGCCGGGACAATGGGCCCGAGGCCGGTGGCATCTGAGCGGCGAGGAGGACTTCTTCGCCGGGCACTTCCCGGGTCGTCCCACCCTCCCGGGGGTCCTGATGGTCGAGTCGCTGGCCCAGCTCGGCGGCGTGGCCGTTCTCGCCGACGCACGCTTCGCCGGGCGGCTACCACTGTTCGGCGGCATCGACCGAGCCCGCTTCCGCCGCCAGGTGGTCCCGGGCGAGACGCTCGACCTCGAGGTCACCCTGGGCCGCCTGTCGGCACGCGCCGGGACCGGACGGGGCGTGGCGACGGTGAACGGCGAGTTGGCGTGCGAGTCCGAGCTGCTGTTCGTGATCGTGGACGCCTGAAGACGGAAGGGGAACCAGTGCGCATCGCCACGTGGAACGTCAACTCCCTCACCGTCCGGATGCCGCGCGTGGAAGAGTGGATCGACTACGCGCAGCCCGACGTGCTGTGCATGCAGGAGACCAAGGTGGCCGATGCCGCCTTCCCGGCCATGTCGTTCTCGGCGCTCGGCTACGAGTCCGCCCCCCACGGCGACGGCGGGCGCAACGGTGTGGCCATCGTCAGCCGCGTCGGGTTGGAGGACGTCGTGCCCGGGTTCACGCTCGGCGCGGACGAACAGGGGGCGCGCATCGTGGCCGCCACGTGCGCAGGCGTGCGAGTGCACAGCATCTACGTCCCGAACGGCCGGGTCGTGGGCAGCGAGTTCTACGAGGCGAAGCTGGCCTGGCTGCGTGACCTTCGTGCCCACCTCGAGCACACCTCGGACTCGTCCGGCGCGGTGGCGGTGTGCGGCGACTTCAACGTCGCCCCCGACGACCGCGACGTGTGGGACCCGGTGTCGCTGCAGGGGTCGACCCACGTGACCGAGCCCGAGCGCGAGGCGTTGCGGTCCCTCGAGGAGTGGGGGCTGGTCGACGCCTTCCGGCTCCGCTACGACGACGACAAGCTGTTCACGTGGTGGGACTACCGGGCGGGCAACTTTCACAAGCACCTGGGGATGCGCATCGATCTGGTCCTGCTCTCCCGACAGCTCGCCGACAAGGTGACGTACGCGTTGGTCGACCGAAATGCACGCAAGGGCAACCTGCCCTCGGACCACGCCCCGGTGTTCGTCGACGTGATGTAGCCCCCGGACGGCGGTGCTCGGGGCGCGCCGTCAACCAGTGGCGGTCAGCCGTGCCCGGAGTCGGGAGATCTGCTCGGTGAACGATCTGACCGGCATCGACGCCTGGTCGTCGCGGCGTCCGGCCATGTCGGGGCTACCGTCACCTTCGACCAGGCCCGCGACGAAGGGCGATGGATCGCAGTGCCACGACCGATCGCCGGCCCGCCGCTCGGCCGCCCACGAACACCACAGCTCGTCCTCGGCCCGGGTGATCGCCACGTAGAGAAGGCGCCGTTCCTCCGCCACGGCCTCAGGCGTGCGGGCGTAGGCGATCGGGACCATGCCGTCCTCGATCCCGACCACGGCGACGGCCGGCCACTGCAGGCCCTTGGCGCGGTGGAACGTCGACAGCGTGACCGCATCCCGTACGCCCACGCCGACGTCGGGCCCGGTCTGCGCGGCCAGCCATGCCAGGAAGTCGCTCACGGTGGCGTCGGGTGCGTCGAGGGCGTGCTCGTCGGCCAGTCGGACGAGTTCGAGGACGTCGTCGGAGCCCGCCGCGCCCGCTTCCTCGTCCTCCTGGTTGTCCTGGTCGTCCAAGCTCGCGGCGGAGACCACGAGCTCGGCCACCGCGCTTCGCAGCGAGCGTGCCCCGTGCTGTTGCCGCAACCGGGCGAGCGCGCCGGGAGATGCGTCTCCGGTGAGCGCGCGTGCCATGAGCCGGCGCGCCGCCGGAAGCCGGGCGCTCGCCAGGCGGTGGGGGATCCCCGCGTGCGCGAGTGCGTCCGCCACCGGTTGCAGCCGGGCGTTGGTGCGCGCCAGCACCGCCAACTGCGACCACGAGCGACCCGGCCGGTGGGAGAGGCGCAGCCAGATGGCGACGGCGTCCGCCTCGGCGGTGTCGTCGCCGAAGCCCCGTACGACGGGTCGAGCTCCGTCGGGCCGAGTGGCGCGGCGTCCGAGATCTTTGTCCCCGAGCACGATCCGGGCGGTCGCTTCGATCTGGGGCGTGCACCGGTGGTTGTCGTCGAGGCGCATGACGACCGTGCCGGGAAGCAGCTCGGGCAGCCGGTCGAGCAGGGTGGGATCCGCCCCGTTCCACGAGTAGATCGCCTGATGGGGATCCCCCACCACGAAGAGGTCGCGGCGGTCACCGAGCCAGGCGGAGAGCAGCCGCCACTGGGCGGGGTTGGTGTCCTGGAACTCGTCCACGAACACATGTCGCGTCCGCCAGCGCTGCGCGGCACACGCTTCGGCATCGGTCTCGAGCAGGCGCGCACTGCGGGTGACGAGGTCGTCGAGGTCGATGACGCCTCGCCGCTTCTTCTCGTCGACGTAGCGCGCGTACAGCGCGCCCACCTCGGTCAGGCTCAGCCCGTTCGGCGGGGTGCGCCGGCGCTGTCCGGCCCGGGCGGGGTACTCGGCCGGTTCCAGCATGTGGACCTGGGCCCAGTGGATCTCGGTGGCCACGGCGGCAACCACCACGGCGTCCTCCAGCGGGTCACAGCCGAGGCGCCGAAGCAGCCGGCGCGGGTCGTCGAGCACGCCGGCGGGTCGCACACCGCGATCGGCCCAGTGGCGGCGGAGCTGGGCAAGGGCCGCGGCGTGGAACGTCCCCGCCCACACGGGTCCCGGGACGTCCAACTCCCCGAGACGGTGGCGCAGCTCGTGCGCCGCCTTGCGGGTGAAGGTGAGTACCGCGGTCCGCTCGGGACGCGCCGAGGTGTCGAGGACGCGGCGGGCCACGCGGCGGGTAAGAACGGCAGTCTTTCCCGAGCCCGGGCCCGCCAGCACGCACAACGGCTCGGCGTCCGCCATGACGGCGTCGCGCTGCTCGGCCGTGAGCCCGCCCAGGAGCCCGTTCAACACCCGACGTACCCACCCGCCGCGGCCACACGGCGAAGGTAGTGGTGGGCTGTGGCGCGCCGGGGGATGGACGGCGGGCGGGACGGCGACGGGCGGTGAGTGGCACCCGGGGGTCGGCGGTGAGTGGTACCAGGGGGTGGGCGGCGGGATGAGCGGGGGGTGATCTGCCCACAACTAGCCTGCTTCGGCGATGTTGCGGTCCCTCGCCGGTGGGGCGATGTTCGGCGAGACGTGGGGTGACGGAGCGCCCGAGGTCCTGGTGCTGCACGGCTGGCGGCGCACCCATGCGGACTTCTCTTCCTCGGTCGGGCCGGCCTCTCCCCGTGGCGCGCTGGCGACCCTGGCTCCCGACCTGCCCGGCTTCGGTGCCACGCCTCCGCCGCCCGAGGTGTGGGGATCGGCCGAGTACGCCGCTGCGGTGGCGGGTGTCCTCGAGGCGGAGTCCTCGGGGCGGGCCCTCGTGGTCGTCGGCCACTCGTTGGGCGGGCGGGTGGCCGTCCAGCTCGCCGCCCACCATCCCGAAGCGGTCGGGGCCCTCGTCCTGACCGGCGCCCCGCTCGTGCCGCGCACCGGAGCGCGCCGCCCGACGCCCCCTGCGTTCCGCATGGTCCGGGCGCTGCACCGTGCCCGCCTGGTGTCAGAGGCGCGCCTCGAGCGGGCCCGCCGCAGGTACGGGTCGGACGACTACCGCGCCGCGCAGGGTGTCATGCGCGCCGTGCTCGTCCGCATGGTGAACGAGCGCTACGACGACGCCCTGGCCGCGCTGCGCTGTCCGGTCGAGCTCGTGTGGGGCGATGACGACCGCGACGCGCCCGTCGAGGTGGCGCGGGCGATTGCGGCGCGCGTGCCCGGGGCGGTGGTGACGGTGTGCGAGGGGGCGGGCCATCTCGTGCCGACCACGGCGGCGGGCCAGCTGCGCGCCGCCGTCGAACGCGCGCTGGTCCATCGCCCGGCGTGATGGAGTCGATCCCACTCATCATGTGGTTGCCACCACCGGCGCTCGCCACCACAACCAACCACGGCCTGCGCTCGGGTGTCGTCGTCGCGTGCGTCGTGGCGACGGCGCTGGGCGGCCTGCGGTGGCTGCGGGTGGCGCAGCGCGAGCACTATCTCGTCGACGCCGCGTCGCGCTTCGCGTTGCGCTGGTGGACCGGGTCGGCCGCCAACGCAGCCGGACTGCTCGTGGCGATCGCCGGTCTCGTGCTCTCGTGGCGGTGGGAGGGCGCCGCCTTCGCCACCGCCGCGGTGGTGGCCCTCGGACCGTTGGGCCTGGCCGTGCGGGGCCGCACGTCGCCTCTGGTGTGGACGCGCCGGCTGCGGACCCTGGCGGGCGTGTGGGCGGCGTTCGAAGCGGGAGCGATCGCAGGCGGCGTGGTGTCGGGCGCGGGCCCCGTGGTCGCGGCGGCAGCTGCGCTCGCCGTGCCGGCGCTCGTCGACCTGTCGTGCGCGGTCACCGCGCCGCTCGAGCGCCACCTGGCCGACCGGTACGTGGCGCGCGCCGCAGCGCGTCTTCGACGCGTGGCGCCGACGGTGGTGGCGATCACCGGCTCGTACGGCAAGACCACCACCAAGGGGTACGTGGCGCACCTGGTGTCGGGGTCCAGGTCGGTCGTGGCCAGCCCGGCCAGCTTCAACAACCGCGCCGGGCTCGCCCGCGCCGTCAACGAGCACCTCGCCGACGGCACGCAGGTGTTCGTGGCCGAGATGGGCACGTACGGGCCGGGTGAGATCGCCGAGATGACGTCGTGGATCCGGCCCGACATCGCGGTGATCACGGCGATCGGGCCGGTGCACCTGGAGCGCTTCGGCTCCGAGGAACGGATCGCCGAGGCCAAGGCGGAGATCCTCGACCGGTCCGAGCGCGCCGTGCTCGTCACCGACGACCCCCGCCTCGCCGCGCTGGCCGACGCATGCCAGGCCCGCGGCGGGCGCGTGTGGCGGGTTTCGGCGCGCCACCCCGGCGCCGACGTGTGCGTGCTGGCGGAGGCCGACGGCCTCACCGTGCTGGTCCGCGGCGACATCGTGGCCAGGGTCGCGCTCGACGCACGACCCGGGAACGTGGGGGCCGCCATCGCGGTCGCGCTCGAGCTCGGCGTGGCGGTCACCGACATCGCGTCGCGGCTGGCGACGCTCCCCGCCGCCCCCCATCGCCTCGAGGCGACAACGGCGCCGAGTGGCGCGGTCGTCCTCGACGACACCTACAACGCCAACCCGGCCGGCACGCGTGTCGCGCTGGCCACGCTCGCCCGCGTCGGCGAAGCGGGCAAGCGCCGCGTCGTCGTGACCCCCGGCCTGGTGGAGCTGGGCGCGCTCCAGCCGAGCGAGAACGCCCGGTTCGCACAGGAAGCGGCCCGGATCGCCACCCATCTCGTGGTGGTCGGCCTCACGAACCGGCGCGCCTTGGTGCGTGGCGCGCGGCTCCTCGGTGCAGAGGACTCCGACGGTTCGGCGGGCCGACGGCTCGAGGTCGTAGCGGTGCGCACGCGTGAGCAGGCGACGCAGTGGGTGCGTGCGCACGTCGACGCGGGCGACGCTGTCCTGTACGAGAACGACCTGCCCGACCACTACCCTTGAGCGCGTACCCTTGAGCGCGCCCGGACCGACCGGCGCGGCGGGACCGGCCGCCGATCGGGAGCACGACCGATGAACGCCACCACCGCGAGGGTCGCCGTCGTCTTCGGAGGGCCTTCACCCGAGCACGACGTCAGCATCCTGACCGGCCTGCAGGCCGCGCACGAGCTCGCCTCGGCAGGCCGCGCCGTGACCGGGCTGTACTGGACCAAGACGGGTGACTGGTTCCGCGTGGACGCCACGCTGGAGGCGGCCGACTTCGTCGACGGCGTGCCGCGCGGGGCGGAGGCGGTGCGGCTCGTCGCGGGGGGCGAGGGCCGCGGGTTCGCCGCCCCCGGCCGCCTCGGCCGCCCGCGGCCGGTCGAGCTCGACGTGGTCGTCGTCGGCTGCCACGGGAGCCCGGGTGAGGACGGCACCCTGCAGGCCGCGCTCGACCTGGCGGGCGTGGCCTACACCGGGCCGGGCGTCGCCTCCGCCGCGCTGTGCATGGACAAGCTCGCGTTCGCGGGGCTGGTGGGTGCGGCGGGGCTGCCCGCGCTGCCGAGGGTCCTCGTCGACGCGCGTACCGACGACGTCGCGTTCCCGGGGCCGTTCGTGGTGAAGCCGCGCTTCGGCGGCTCGTCGATCGGCGTCGAGGTGGTGAAGGATCTCGGCACGGCGGTCGACCGTCTCGACGCCAACCTGCATCTCGCCGCGGGGGCCGTGCTCGAGCCGTACCGCCCCGACCTGTTCGACCTGAACGTGGCCGTGCGCGCCTGGCCCGAGCCGGTGCTGTCGGCGGTCGAGCGCCCGCTGCGTTCGAGCGAGGGGGCGGAGATCCTCGGATACACGGACAAGTACGTCGGGGGCGAGGGCATGGCCAGCGCGCCGCGCGAGATCCCCGCCTCGCTGTCACCGTCGCTCGAACGAGCCCTGCGTGATGCCGCGCTCGAGATCGTCTCCCTGGTGGAGGTGCGCGGCGTGGCGCGCATCGACTTCCTCTCCGACGGCGAGGCGTTGTTCGTCAACGAGGTGAACACGGTGCCGGGCTCGCTCGCCCGCCACCTGTGGGTGGACCCGCCCGTCCCGTTCCTGGCGCTCCTCGACGCGCTCGTCGACGAGGCACTGGCGCGGCCCACGACGCGCTACAGCGCGGCCGGCGCCGACGGCACCGTGCTGCGCAGCGCGGGCGGCATCGCCGGCAAGCTCGCCTGAATCCCTGTCGTTTCCGTCGTCCCCGGGTCTCGGCGGGAATGCGGACGGGTTCGGGCGGGGGGATCTCCCCGACGGTTCCGGAGGCAGGGGTGGACTTTTTCCTAGAACGTGTTCTAGAATCTGTTCCAGAAACCGGAGGTGCAGGCGTGGCCGGAAGGAAGCCGAGACCGTGACGGGACCGTTCTCCTCGATCAAGAGTGCTCTCGACGACCTCCGCCAGGGCCGCATGGTCGTGGTCTGCGACGACGAGGGGCGCGAGAACGAAGGGGACCTGACCCTGGCCGCCCAGTTCGCCACGCCCGATGCCATCAACTTCATGGCCAAGGAGGGCCGCGGCCTCGTCTGCCTGGCGATGACGCCCGAACGCTGCGACCAGCTCGGCCTGCGGCTCATGGCGGCCAAGAACGAGTCCCGCTTCGAGACCGCCTTCACGGTGTCGGTCGAGGCGCGCCAGGGCGTGACCACGGGGATCTCGGCGGCCGACCGGGCCCGCACGATCCAGGTCGCCATCGACCCCGAATCGCAACCCGGTGACCTGGTGCAGCCCGGCCACGTCTTCCCGCTCAAGGCCAGAGCGGGCGGGGTGCTCGAGCGGGCCGGGCAGACGGAAGCGGCCGTCGACCTCGCCCGGCTGGCCGGACTCATCCCGGCCGGGGTCATCTGCGAGGTGATGAACGACGACGGCACCATGGCGCGTGTCCCCGACCTGATGTCGTACTGCGCCCGCCACGGGCTGAAGATGATCACCGTGGCGGACCTGATCGCCTATCGCCGAGCCCACGAGGCCCTCGTCGAGCGGGTGGTCGAGACGTCGCTCCCGACGCGCTTCGGCCACTTCTCCATCGTCGGCTATCGCAGTCGCGTCGACGACACCCAGCACGTGGCGCTGGTCAAGGGAGACGTGGCCGGTGCCTCGGACGTGCTCGTACGGGTGCACTCCGAGTGCAAGACCGGGGACACGTTCCACTCGCTGCGTTGCGATTGCGGCGAGCAGCTCGAGGCGTCGCTGGCGATGATCGAAGCAGAGGGGTCGGGAGTCCTGCTGCATCTGGCGCAGGAAGGGCGAGGGATCGGGCTGCTCGACAAGCTGCGTGCGTATCAGCTTCAAGACCGCGGGTTCGACACGGTCGAGGCCAACCTGGAGCTCGGCTTGCCGGTCGACCTGCGCGACTACGGCATCGGGGCTCAGATCCTGGCCGACCTCGGGCTGAGCACCATCCGACTCCTCACCAACAATCCCAAGAAGATCCACGGGCTCGAGGGCTTCGGGCTCACCGTCACGGCGCAGGTGTCGATCCCGGTGGCTTCCAATCCGTACAACGCGCGCTACCTCTTCACCAAGAGGCACAAGCTCGGACACGCCATCCGCGACGAGGTGAGCGACGAGGTGAGCGACGAGGTGAGCGTCGAAGGGGCATGCCGCTGACCTGGTAACGGACGGCGGTACCCTTTGGGTATGCCGTTTCCGAGCCGGCCGCTCACCGACGGCGAAGAAGTCGTCGTCGAACTGCGGCCCCACTGGGTCACGCTCGGGTGGCCTCTCGTGGCGGCGGTGGCGGCGATCGTCCTCGCGATCAGCGTGGTGGCGACTTTTCCGAGCATCCCCATCGGGGTGGTGTACGTCCTCGTCGGCGCGGTGGTGATCACCGCCCTGTGGCTCGCGGGCCGGATGGTGCGGTGGTTCTCGACCAGCCTCGTCGTCACTACCGGGCGCATCGTGCAGCGCTCCGGTGTGGTGGCGCGCCGGGGACTCGAGCTGCGGCTCGAGCGCGTCAACCAGCTCTCCTACCACCAGTCGCTCACCGGCCGCGTCCTGCGGACGGGAGAGCTCCTCGTCGAGATGGGGGGCGAGATGGGGGTGGTGGCGTTTGACCACGTCCCCCGTCCCGCCGTGGTGCAGAGCCTCATCACCGAGCAGATCGACGCGCTGCACCGCCGATCTCGCCGGCCCGCCGACGTGGGGGTGAGGGTGAACGGGACCGCAACCGTCGGCGCCGACACGCCTCCCGAGGGCACCGAAGCGGTAGCGGGGCCGCCCCCGAGGGAACGGTCGGTGGGGGAGCGCCTGGTCGAGCTGCACGAGCTCCGCCGGCGCGGCATCGTCACCGACGACGAGTTCCAGGCGAAGAAGGCGGACCTGCTCCAGCGTCTCTGACGCGGTCTGTCTGGCTTTCTGGCGGATCGTCTCGGGAACCTCTGGCGATCGTCACCACGCCGACGTCGGTGCGACGCGGGCTGGCGTGTCGTGGCGCAGTTCCCTAGCCGCTCCAGCCCATGTCTTCGAGGTGAAGTCTCACGCTTCGCAATGCATAGAAGAGACGGCTGCGAACGGTGCCTTCGGGGATGCCGAGCTCGGTTGCAACCTCTGTTCCCGATCGACCCCGGTAATAGATGTCGACGAGCACGTGACGCTGACTGGGGGAGAGGCGACCGACCGCCTCCTGTACCTGCCAGGATTCCAACGAGCGCTCGACCCGATCGTCCGAATCGGGGACATCCGCCGGCGTCGAGTCGGTCAGGCGGGCCTCACGACGGGCTCGTGCCCGGGCGAGGTCGATCACCACGTGGCGCTCGATGGCGAACAGCCAGGCGCGCATCGGGCCGATGGCGGGGTCGTAGCGAGCGCGGGCCCGCCAGGCGCGCAGGAAGGTCTCCTGCACGGCTTCTTCGGCCAGGCCCCGGTCGTGAAGGGACCGGTACGCGAAGCCCAGCAGCTCGCCCCCGTGTGCAGAGAACGCGCCTTGGAGCGTCCGGGCGTCGGCAGATCCCACCGCTCGCTCGGTCCCAGTCGCCTCGATCGGGGGGACACCACGCACATCTGCCTCGGCCGTCACTGCCATCCCGCAATACGTCTGGGGGTGTATCGTTACAGTGCCTACCCTAAACCACGACCGATCATTACGCAAGGGCCTGTAATATATTTCCGGAAAGGCGGCGCATGGCTGTCCGTGACCTGGACGAACCCGACGAGGCCGCGACGGCAGCTCGCAAGCCCGGCCGGCCCCGGGACACCCGGATCGACACCCGGATCCTGGAGGCCACGAGCTCCATGCTGTTCGAGAAGGGGTACGCGGGACTGACGATCGACGGCGTCGCCGCCGCGGCCGGCGTCAGCCGGCCCACGATCTACCGGCGGTGGCCATCCAAGCCCGAGCTCGTGATCGCGTCCCTCGTCCTGTCGACGGGTCTCGCCCTACCCGTGCCGAACACGGGATCGGTGCGGCGCGATCTCATGGCGGTCCAGCGGGAGCAGATCCGGGCGTTCAACAGTCCGGAGTCACGTCGCATCACCGCCGGGCTCGTGGCCGATGTCGCTGCTGATCCCGAATTGGCCGACCTGTACCTCAGGGACTTCGCCACACCCCGCCGGGAGTCGGTGTGGCGAGCCCTGCGACGGGGGATCGACCGCGGCGAGCTCCGTCCCGACATCGACTTCGGCTTCGTCTCCGACCTGTTGATCGGTCCGCTGTTCATGCGGTCGGTGGTCTGGGGCCAGAAGCTCGACGCCAAGATGGCGAAAGCCACCGTGGACGCCGTGATGGCCGTGTGCGCCGTCGAGGGTCGCGGCAAGTCGTGACACGCCGGGATCGGCCCCGCCACCACGCGGCGTGCGGTCATTGGTTCGACGACACCGACGCACCCCCCGTCGCCAGGACGCGCCACGCCGCGGTCTCGAGCCGGGTGAAGTCGACCGCACCCGGCTGTGTCAGCGCCACGACGCAGCCGCCGAAGCCCGCCCCCGTGAGCCGCGCCCCGTACACCCCGGGCTGGGCCACGAGCCAGGCCACCAGCTGGTCGAGCGCGGGGGTCGACACCTCGAAGTCGCGGGCCAAGCTGGCGTGGCTCGCCACCATGAGACGGCCTGCCTCGGCCACGTCACCGGCCCGCAGGGCGGCGGCCACCCACCGGACCCGGTCGCACTCGCTGACGACGTGACGCGCTCGCCGGCGCAACACCGGGTCGGGCAGCGCCAGCACGGCCTGCGGCTCGACTCGACCCAGGGGACCCAACCGGAAGGCAGCCGCCTCACACTCGGCCCGGCGCGCCGCATATCCGGAGCGGTCGAGCGAGCGGCGCTCGCCCGAATGGACCACGACGATCTCGGCCCCCTCGGGGAGGGGCACGTGGTCGATCGAGAGGTCGGCGAAGTCGATCAGGGTGGCGCAGCCCGGGCGGGCCGCCATCGCCACCAGTTGGTCCATGAGGCCCGTGGGCACGCCGGTCGCAGCCTGTTCCGCCCGCTGGCACGTGCGCGCCATAACGGCGGGCTCGGCTTCGAAGCCCATCGCCAGGGCGGTGGACACCTCGAGGGCGGCGCTCGACGAGAGCCCTGCGCCCACCGGAAGGGTCGTCTCGACGACGCCTCGCCCTCCCGTGGCCGGGCGCACCAGCGCCACGATCGCAGCGACGTAGCGGGCCCAACGGGGCTCGAGGCCGCGCAGGTAGTCCGGATCGAGGGGGACGTGAATGTCGACGTCGGCGGGTTCGGGTTCGCCCTCGGACCGCAGCAGGACGCGAGTCCCGGCGTCGGGCGCGAAGGTCACGGTCGTCCCGAGGTCGATGGCCATCGGGAGGGCGACGCCCTCGTTGTAGTCGGTGTGATCGCCGATGAGGTTGACGCGGCCGGGGCTGTGGGCCCGCACCGCGGTGGCAGGGGGAGGTGCGGCCGGATCCGACATGCGGCGCGAGCATCCCACGGCCCCGCGGCGCGCTCTCGGGCCCGGTCCTCGCCACGGTTCGACCCTCAGCGCGGCCTGTCCTCGCCACGGATGCACCTCGGCGCGGATTGACCCGGAGTGCGGTGTGACCCGCAGTGCGGTTTGACCCTCGCCACGTGACGGGACCAGCATCCGGGCATGGATCACGTCGACGTGAACGGCGTCACGCTCTGCTACGACCTTCTCGGCAAGCCCGACGACCCCGTGTTCGTGCTCATCTCCGGGCTCAGCCGCCAGCTCATCGGCTGGGACGACGCCTTCTGCGAGCTGATCACGGCCGAGGGATACCGCGTCCTGCGCTTCGACAACCGCGACGCCGGCCGGTCCACCTCGTTCGACGGGGGGCCGCGCTTCAACCTCGATGCGGCGCGGCGCCGAGAGCGCGACGCGGTGGCGTACACCCTCGAAGACATGGCCGACGACACCGCCGGGCTCCTCGAGGCACTCGGGATTCCGGCCGCGCACGTCGCAGGTGTGTCGATGGGCGGCATGATCGCCCAATCCCTCGCCATCAGACACCCGGCTCGCGTCCTGAGCTTGTGCTCGATCATGTCCACCACGGGTGCGCTCGATGTCGGGCTTCCCACAGCGGAGGCGATGACGGTGGTCCTGCGGCCTCCGCCGCCCGATCGCGCCGCGTACGTCGCGGCGGAACTCGCCAACCACCGGATCATCGGGTCCCACGGAGCGCTGGTGGACGAGGAATGGCGGCGCGGGCGTTTCGAACGCTTCTACGACCGCGGCCTCAACCCGGCCGGGACCGGCCGCCAGATCATGGCCATCGTGGCGTCGGGCGACCGCACCGCCGCGCTCGCTTCGGTCACCGCGCCCACGCTCGTGATCCACGGGTCGGTCGACACCCTGGTGCGACCGGACGGGGGAGAGGCGACCGCTCGGGCCGTCCCGGGGGCCGAGCTTCTCGTCATACCGGACATGGGCCACGAGCTCCCGCCCCGGGTGTGGCCCCAAGTTGTGGCCGCCATGGTGACGAACGCGCGCCGAGCCGCCACCGGAGGCGGCAACCGGACCGCCCCCGAGGTCGGGAGCGCGACACCGTGAGTGGACCGCTCGAGGGAGTGCGCATCGTGGAGTTGGCCGGCATCGGCCCGTGTCCGTACGCGTGCATGCTCCTGGCCGACGCCGGAGCCGACATCGTCCGGATCGACCGCGCCACGGGCAGCCGCCCGTCGCCGGGCTCGGGCCCGCACTGGGACCTGCTCAACCGGAGCAGGCGCTCGGTCGCCGTCGATCTCAAGCATGCCGAGGGCGTGGGTCTCGTCCTCGACCTCGTCGCCTCGGCGGATGCGCTCGTCGAGGGATGGCGCCCCGGTGTGGCCGAGCGGCTCGGTGTCGGCCCCGACGCATGCCTCGCTCGAAACCCGCGCCTCGTGTTCGGGCGTATGACGGGCTGGGGCCAGGACGGTCCCCTGGCCCAGGACGCCGGCCACGACATCGACTACATCGCGTTGGCCGGCGCGTTGTGGCCTATCGGGCGCGCCGGCGAGCGTCCCGTCCCGCCGCTCAACCTGGTCGGAGATTTCGGCGGCGGGGGCATGTTGCTCGCGTTCGGCATCTGCGCCGCGCTGCTCGAAGCCGGGCGCTCGGGGGAGGGACAAGTGGTCGACGCCGCCATGGTCGACGGCGCGGCCTCCCTCACCACGATGACCCATGCCTTCCGCCAGCTCGGCCTGTGGACCGAGGGCCGCGGCGTCAACGTCCTCGACACAGGCGCCCCGTTCTACGAGGTCTACGACACTGCCGACGGAAAGTGGTTCGCTATCGGCGCGATCGAATCCCAGTTCTACGCGGAGCTGTTACGCGTCCTGGAGCTGGACCCGGACGACCTGCCCGCGCAGAACGACCGCGACCAGTGGCCGGCAATGAAAGAACGTTTTGCCGCGATTTTCCGGACCCGCACGCGCGACGAATGGACCGAGGCGTTCGCCGAGACCGACGCATGCGGTGCGCCCGTGCTCTCCCCGTGGGAGGCGCACACCCATCCCCACAACAAGGCGCGTGGGACCTTCGTCGAGGTGGCAGGCGTGGTGCAGCCCGGTCCCGCGCCGCGCTTCAGCCGCACCCCTGCGGCGGTGCACAATCCGCCCCCGGTGGCGGGCCAGGATGCTGACGACGCCCTCGCGGCGTGGGGGATCGACGCGGACCGGGTGAAGGGCCTGCGCGAGACCGGCGTCATCGACTGAGCTCCGGGCCCGCGAACGAGCCGAGCCCGCGCCAACTCGAGCCACCGGGCGAACGAATCGGCCTCCACCCCGTCTGGGGCGGTGGTCAGCGCTGACTCAGAGGTTCACGACCGGGCACGTCACCGTGCGGGTGATGCCCTCGATGAGCTGGATGTGGCTCACCACCATGCGTCCCAGGTCGTCGACCGACGCCGCCTGCGTTCGCACGATCACGTCGTAGGGACCGGTGACGTCCTCGGCCGAGACCACTCCGTCGATGCTTCGCACCTGCTGCGCCACGTACGCGGCCTTGCCGACCTCGGTCTGGATCAGCACGTATGCGGTCACCGCCATCGTCCCTCCCTCCCTCGAGCCGGCCCGCTTCGCATCGCCGGGCCTGCGGCTCATGGTACTTGCGCTGGGACGCGAGGCACCGGGCCGTAGTCTGGCCGTGTGCCAGGTCGAGGGCGCGCGACATCAACCCGCATCGTGCGCCAGATGCGCGACGCGCTCGCCGCCCTCCTGGACCAGCGCACCCCGTTCGGCCGGCTCGCACTGACCCACGTGATCGCCACCGCCGGCGACACGCTGGTGACGGTCTCCCTGGCGGGATCGCTGTTCTTCACGGTGTCGCTCGGCGCGGCGCGCGGCCGCGTCATCCTCTACCTGCTTCTGACGATGGCACCGTTCGCCGTGGTGGCGCCGCTGCTCGGACCGGTCATCGACCGCAGCCGAGGTGCCCGGCGGGCCGTGGTCGTCGCATCGATGGCGGGCCGTGCCGTCGTGTGTCTCGTCATGGCCCGGGACCTCGGCAGCCTCCTGTTGTTCCCCGAGGCCTTCGCGATGCTGGTGCTGTCGAAGGTGTACCTCGTCACGAAAGGCGCCCTCGTGCCGCTCATCGTGGCCGCATCGCGCGCCGACCCCACCACCGACGTCGTTCCCGCCGGCCCGGGAGGCGAGGGTGCGGCCGTCGCACGGGCCACCGGACCGGTCCAGGTGGGCACCGGCGACCCGAACGGCGACGAGCTGGCGACCGTCAACGCCCGCCTCGGCCTTCTGGCGTCGTTGGCGGGGTTCGCAGCGGCGCTTCCCGCCATCGGAGTGCTGAAGGTTGTCGGTGCGCCCTGGGTGCTTCGACTCGGGGTCGTTGTCTTCCTGATCGGAACGGTGGTCGGGCTGCGCCTTCCCGTCCGGCGCGGATCGGCCGGTGACTGGGCGCAGTCCCGGCGCCATCCCGCCGTGACGGGCGACGTGCGCGCCACCGAGTCGGTCGCGCCACCGGACGACGGGTGGGAGCGCGAGGGTCCCGTCCGGGCGCTCGGGCCCCGTTTCAACACGCACCCCGAGGTGGTCCTCGCCCTTTCGGCCATGTCGGTGGTCAAGGCCATCGTCGGGTTCCTCACATTCATGCTGGCGTTTTCATTGCGACGGATGCATACCGCCAAGTGGTGGTACGGCATCCTGCTGGGGGCGACCGTGGGCGGCGCCCTGGTCGGGGTGATTCTCGTGCCCAAGCTCCGCCGGAAGCTGACCGAGCCCCAGATGCTGGCGCTTTCCATCTGGTCGGTGTCGCTCGCGGGCGCGCTGGCCGCTTTCGTGGGCGGCATCGTCATCCAGGTGCTGCTCGCCTTCGTGATCGGCCTGGCCGGCGCGGCGGCCAAGCCGGCGTTCGACGCCCTGGTGCAGCGCTACGTCCCCGCTGCGCTCCAAGGTCGCGCCTTTGCCCGCTTCGAGACCCGGCTGCAGATTGCGTGGGTGGTCGGTGCGCTGGTTCCCGTCGTCGCGAACGTGCAGATCGGAGCGGGGGACATCATCATCGCGGCGGTATCCGCCGTGTCGGGTCTGTCGTACCTGACGAGCCGGCGCGCCCTTCGCCGCCGATGGCCGGGGGCGGTCTGACCCTGCGCGTCACGGTGCCCAAGGTGTCGGAGCTTCGCAGTCGACCGGCCAGGAGCGTGCGGCGCGCCCCTCCGTCGTCGCATGGACGGGCGATAGGGTCGAACGATGGCCACGATCGCCCTCTTCCATTCCGTGCTCGGACCTCGGCCCGGCTTTCTGGAGGCGGCCGAGCTCCTGCGAAAGGAAGGCCACGTGGTCCACGCGGTCGATCAGTACGACTGCAAGGTGTTTGACGAGTACGAACCCGCCATCGCCTTCATGGAGACCCTGGGTTTCGAGAACCTGATGGCGCGGGCACTTCGCGCCACCGCGAGCCTCCCCGACGGGTTCGTCACCATGGGCTTCTCCAATGGTGCAGGCATGGCCGAGTACGTCGCCGGCAACCGAAGTGGTGTGTCCGGGGTGGTGATGTCCGGAGGTGGCGTCGATCCGGACGCGCTCGGCATCGCCTGGCCGGCGAACGTCGACGGGCAGGTCCACACCACCGTGAACGACCCGTGGCGGGACGAGGGCATCGCTGCGGTCGAGGCCGCCGCGGCGACGGTGGGAGCACACGTGGAGGTGTTCGACTACCCGGGCTCAGGCCACCTCTTCGCGGATGCGAGCAGGCCCGACGAATTCCAACCGGCCGAGGCCGAGCTCATGTGGTCCCGCGTGTTCGAGTTCCTGGCACGCCTCGATCGCGGGGATCGGTAGGACCGGGATCGGTAGGACCGGGATCGGTAGGACCGGGATCGGTAGGACCGGGATCGGTAGGACCGGGATCGGTAGGACCGGGATCGGTAGGACCGGGATCGGTAGGACCGGGATCGGTGAGTGCGGGAACGGTGAGACCAGGCCCCTGCCAGCGGCGTCGAGGGAAGCCGATTAGCGGAGTCGACGTTCCAGGGCTTCGAGCTGCTCCATGAGCTCGACGGGAAGCCGGTCGCCGAATTGCGCGAAATGGTGGCGGATCAGTGGCACCTCGTCACGCCACTCCTCCGGGTCCACGTTCGTGAGCTCCGCCATGTCCTCCTTGGAGACGTCGAGCTCTTCGGTGTCGATCGCGCCCGGTGCGGGCACGTTGCCGATCGGGGTCGACACGGCCTCGCCCCGGCCCGCGGTCCGCTCGACGATCCATGCCAGCACCCGCGAGTTCTCGCCGTAGCCGGGCCACAGGAACCGCCCCGAGGCGTCCTTGCGAAACCAGTTCACGTAGTAGATGCGCGGCAGATTGGCGGCGTCTGTCGACTTGCCGATCTGCAGCCAGTGGGCGAAGTAGTCGGCCATGTTGTAGCCGCAGAACGGCAGCATGGCGAAGGGGTCCCGCCGCAGCTTGCCGACGGCGCCGGCTGCCGCGGCGGTGGTCTCCGACGACAGGATGGATCCCAGGAAGACTCCGTGGGGCCAATCGAACGACTCGGTGACGAGCGGCACGGTAGAGCGCCGCCTTCCTCCGAACAAGATGGCGGAGATGGGCACGCCGCTGGGGTCTTCCCACTCGGGCGCGCACGCCGGGTTCTGCCGGGCGGGCACGGTGAAGCGCGCGTTGGGGTGGGCCGCCGTCGTGCCTTTCTCAGGTGTCCAGTCGTTCCCGCGCCAGTCGATGAGGTGGGCGGGGGCCGTGCTGGTCTTCCCCTCCCACCACACGTCCCCGTCGTCGGTGAGGGCGGTGTTGGTGAAGATGCAATTGCGCGCCATCGTCTCCATGGCATTGGCGTTGGTCTCGGTGCTCGTGCCCGGAGCCACGCCGAAGAAGCCCGCCTCGGGATTGATGGCGTAGAGGCGTCCGTCCTTGCCGAACTTCATCCAGCAGATGTCGTCCCCGATCGTCTCGACCTTCCATCCCGGGATCGTGGGGACGAGCATCGCCAGGTTGGTCTTGCCGCACGCGGAGGGAAAGGCCCCGGACACGTAGCGGACGTCACCCTCGGGAGAGGTGAGCTTCAGGATGAGCATGTGCTCGGCCAGCCATCCGTCGTCGCGCGCCATGACCGATGCGATGCGCAACGCGAAGCACTTCTTGCCCAACAGGGCGTTCCCCCCGTATCCCGAGCCGTAGGACCAGATCTCGCGCGTCTCGGGGAAGTGGACGATGTACTTGTTGTCCGGGTTGCACGGCCACGCGACGTCGGCCTGACCGGGATCGAGCGGGCTGCCGACCGAATGGAGGCACGGCACGAATTCGCCGCGGTCTCCCAGCGCGTCGAGCGCACCTGTGCCCATGCGCGTCATGATCCGCATCGACACCGCCACGTACGGGGAGTCGGTGATCTCGACGCCGATGTGGGCGATGGGCGAGTGCAGGGGCCCCATCGAGAAGGGGACGACGTACATCGTTCGGCCCCGCATCGAGCCCTTGAACAGCTGGGTGAGCTCGGCGCGCATCTCGTCGGGGTCCCGCCAGTTGTTGGTGGGGCCCGCGTCCGCCGCGTCCTTCGAACAGATGAACGTCCGGTCCTCGACCCTGGCCACGTCGGCCGGGTCGGAACGGGCCCAGAAGCTGCCGGGACGCTTGGCCTCGGACAGGGGGGTGAAGGTCCCGTTGGCGACGAGCAGCTGACACAGTCGCTCGTACTCCTCGTCGCTACCGTCGCACCATTCGACCCGCTCGGGTGTGGTCAGGCCGGCCACCTCCTCGACCCAGGCGAGGAGCTTGCGATGGGCGGTGGGCGGCATGTGGGGACGATCCTCCTGGTCGATGGCCGCTGGTCGTCCGCCGGTGGTGCGTTTCCAGTGCGCCTCGGGCGTGCCCCGGGGGCGCGACGGGCGCAGGACCAGCGTCAGCGACGAGTACCCCCAATGGTAGGCATTGACCATGTCCGCTCCCAAGTCCGGGATCACGTCTGGTGGTGGCGCCGGTACGGGGGGCGGGAGAGGCGAATTCGCGGCGATCGAACGCCTCCGGCGGAGCCTGCCCGGGCCCCCCCACGGGGAGGTGTGGATCGGCGACGATGCCGCGGTCCTCGCCCCGACTCCCGGTCAGCTCCTCTTCACCACGGACCTGTCGGTGGAAACGGTCCACGCCGATCTCGACCTGGTCGGCCTCGACACCTTTGGATGGCGGGCGCTCGCGGCGGCGTTGAGCGACATCGCGGCGATGGGGGGACGGGCTGACCACGCCGTGGTCGGGGTGGCCGGACCGCCATCGACCGATCTCGACCAGCTCTACGCCGGGATCGCGGCGTGCGCACGCGCTCACGGGTGTTCCGTGGTGGGCGGAGACCTGTCGAGTGCGCCGGAGGTGGTCGTGGCCGTGGCCGTCACCGGGCACGTGCCGGACGGCGGACGCCCGGTTCTGCGCTCCGGGGCGCTCCCCGGGGACACCCTGGCCGTGACCGGGCCCTTCGGCGCCAGCGCGGCCGGCCTGCGGTTGCTCCGATCGCGCGGCGGCCCGCCGGCGCACGACCCGATGGTCGACGCGCTCGTCGACGCCTATTGCCGCCCCCGGGCGCGGCTCGCCGAGGGCGAAGCCGCGCAGTCGGCCGGGGCGACCGCCCTCATCGACGTCTCGGACGGTCTCGTCGCGGACGTGGGTCACATCGCCGACGCGTCGGGAGTGGGGGTGGCCCTCGACAACGTGCCGATCGCCCCCGGGGCGACCAGGGACGACGCTCTCGGCGGAGGTGAGGACTACGAGCTGGTCATGGCCGTGGCCGACGTCGAACCGCTCGAGGACGCGTTCGGGCGCGCCGGCCTGCGACCACCGCTCGTCATCGGGGTGTGCACAAGCGACCCGACGGAACGCAGCCTGGACGGTCGCCCGATGCCGAGGACCGGGTGGGAGCACCCCTGGGCGTAGGCCGTTCCGGCCAACCGGCAAAGCAGAGAGGGGGGAAGGAGAAAAAGGAGAGGACAGGCGGCGCGTCAGGCGCGGCGACGAGGGGAGATCAGGCGTCGAGCGAGAGCGATCAGGTCGAGGACTTGGCCGCGGTGCGCCGGGGTGGCTTGGTGATCTTGCCCGCCCGAATGCATCCCGTGCACACGTAGACGCGGCGCGGCGTGCCGTTCACCAAGGCGCGCACCCGCTGGACGTTGGGGTTCCAGCGGCGCTTGGTGCGACGGTGGGAGTGGCTCAGGCTCATGCCGAACGACGGGTGCTTTCCACACACTTCGCAGACGGCAGCCATGGCGCGAACACTCCTGGGGAAGACCTCGGGGACCAGCTCAAAGGTTAGCATCCAAGCGCATGGAGTCCTTGGGGACGCTCAAGGCGAGCGACGTCGTGGCGACGATCGCGACGTACCGGCACGTGTTGCGGCTGCACCAGGAGGCCATCAACGCGCTCAACGTGTACCCCGTCCCCGACGGCGACACCGGGACCAATATGGCGCTCACGGTCGAGTCGGTCGTGACCGAGCTCGGCCGTCTCGACGGCTTCGACCACCTGGACGAGCTCGACCCGAACGGCGCGGCGGTGCGGCCGCGCGCCAACGGCTCGGCGGCGATGCCCGAGGTGTGCCATGCGATCGCCCACGGGTCGCTCATGGGGGCACGGGGGAATTCGGGGGTGATCCTGTGCCAATTGCTGCGCGGGCTCACCACCGTCCTGGCCGAGAGTGACGAGGTCGACGGCGCCACGGTGGCCCGCGCCCTGTCGGCGGCGAGCGACGCGGCACGCCAGGCGGTGCTCCGTCCGGTCGAGGGCACCATCCTCACGGTGGCCCGCGCCGCGGCCGACGGAGCCGGGAGCGTCGCCCACGACGGTGCGCCGCTCGTGGCGGTCCTCGAGGGAGCCCGTGAAGCCGCGGGCGACGCGCTCACGCACACCCCGGACCTGCTCCCCGTGCTGGCCCAGGCGGGTGTGGTGGACGCAGGCGGGGCAGGCTACCTGCTGTTGCTGGACGCGGCCCTGAGCGTGGTCGACGACCGGCCCCTTCCCGCCGTTCCCGCCGTGAGCGCCGCAGCCCGCCCCGTGGCGGCCGACGCGCTGCCGCGCGCCGTGGTCGGGGGAGCCGAGACGGGCGCCGGAACGATGCTGCGGTACGAGGTGATGTACCTGCTCGACGCCCCCGACGACACCATCGAGCCCTTTAAGGAGGTGTGGGCCGGCCTGGGCGACTCGATCGTCGTGGTGGGCGGGGACGGGCTGTGGAACTGTCACATCCACACCGACGACGTCGGAGGTGCGATCGAGGCCGCTCTCGACGCCGGACGTCCTCGCGACATCCGGGTGACCGACCTCTCGGGCCAGGTCGACGAGGAGCGCTGGGTACGAGAAGGCGCGGGGATCGTCGCCGCGCAGGCCCCCGGAGCGAAGCCACCGCGCACCGCGGTGGTCGCCGTCGCCACGGGCGAGGGCGTGGGACGGATCTTCCGCTCCCTCGGGGTGCACTTCCTCGTCGCAGGCGGTCAGTCCATGAACCCCTCCACCGCTCAGATCCTCGAGGTGGTGGAGGCCGCTCCGTCGCCGGAGGTCGTCGTCCTCCCCAACAACGACAACATCCACCCCGTCGCCATGCAGGTGTCGGAGCTCGCCACCAAGACGACCCGTGTCGTGCCTACGAGCGGCATCGTGGAGGGATTCGCGGCGCTGCTCGAATACGACCCCGAGGCGGGGGCGGACGACAACGCCAAGTCCATGGCGGCCTCGGCAAGACGTGTGGTGGCGGGCGAGGTGACACAGGCGGTGCGCGACGCCACCGGGCCGGCCGGGCCGATCCACTCGGGGGACTGGATGGGGTTGTCGCGCGACGGGGTCGAGGTGGTGGGCGAGTCGCTGGCGGAGGCCACGTGCGGGCTCCTCGGCAAGCTGCTCCGGGCCGACCACGAGCTCGTCACGCTCATCGAAGGGGAGGGCGCCGGGCCGGGGGAGACGCGCCGGGTGACCGAGTGGCTGGCCGAGCACCGGCCCGACCTCGCCGTCGAGGTGCACCGCGGAGGCCAGCCGCTGTACCCCTACCTGATCAGTATCGAGTGAGCCCGAAAACGGGGCAGACCCTGGCGCGCCTGGCCGAGATCCCGGTGCGCGAGATCCGCCGCGTGGGCGACCGGCGGCAGGAGGCGTTGGCGGACCTCGACATCCACACGGTGCTCGACCTCGTCACCCACTACCCCCGCCGCTACATCGACCGCACCCGTCAGGCGGAGGTGACCGAGCTTCGCCCCGGTGAGGAGTCGGTGGTCCTGGCGCGCGTCACGTCGTGCCGCGTGCGGCGGACGCGCAAGGGGCGATCGCTCGTGGAGCTCGAGGTCGACGACGGCACCGGGACCTTGAAGGTCACCTTCTTCAACCAGCCGTGGCGGGCCAAGCAGCTCCCAGTGGGCACCGAGGCGCTGTTCTTCGGGAAGCTCGACCTGTACCGGGGCCGACGCCAGTTCACCAACCCCGTCGTCGACCTGGTCGGCAACCGCACCGGAAGGATCGTGCCGATCTACCCGACGTCGGAGAAAAGTGGCATCGCGGGGTGGGAGTTCGGTGAGTGGGTGGGAGAGGCGCTGCGCCGGGCCGGGTCCCTGCACGATCCGGTGCCGCCCGGCTGGCGGTCGGAGCTCGACCTGATGGAGAGGTCGGCCGCGTTCGTCGCCATCCACGCGCCGAGCTCGTTCGAGGAGAAGGCCAAGGCCCGCCGGCGACTGGCCTTCGACGAGCTGCTTCGCCTCCAGCTCGAGGTGGTCATGCGCCGGCAGGCGCTCGAGCGTGGCGCCCGGGGGATCGCCCATCCGCTCGAGCCGGGTCCCGAGGTCCCCGACCTCGTCGGGGCGTTCGTGGGCCAGCTCCCGTTCCGCCTCACCAACGCCCAGCGCCGCGCCCTGGCCGAGATCGGTCGCGACCTGGCGAGCCCGGCGCCGATGCATCGCCTGCTCCAGGGCGACGTGGGAGCGGGCAAGACGGTGGTCGCGGTGGCGGCGCTGCTGACCGCGGTGCAAGGCGGCCGCCAGGGTGCGCTCATGGCGCCGACCGAGGTCCTGGCCGAGCAGCACTTCCTGAGCGTGCGAGAGCTCCTCGCCGACCTGGCCGTCCCGGACGCCACCCGCCTGGGGAGGTCGCGTCCTCTCTCGCTCGCGCTGCTCACCAGTCGCACCCCGGCCGGGGAGCGGGCCAAGCTCCACGACGGGCTGCGCTCCGGGGCGATCGACCTGCTCGTCGGGACGCACGCCTTGCTCACCGGGGACGTGCGCTTTTCGAGCCTCGGTGTGGTGGTCATCGACGAGCAACACCGCTTCGGCGTCGAGCAACGCGAGGCGTTGCGGGCCAAGGGGCGCGATGCGGCCGACGGCCAGGGCGCCGACCCCGACCTGCTCGTCATGACGGCGACGCCGATTCCGCGCACCGCCGCCCTGGTCGTGTTCGGTGACCTCGACGTGACCGAGCTGGACGAGCTGCCCGCAGGCCGCGCCCCGATCGAGACGACGTGGGCCCGCACCCCCGACGACGAGGAGCTCGCCTGGCGGCGCGTCCGGGACGAGGTCGGGGCGGGCAACCGCGTCTACGTCGTCTGTCCCCTGGTCGACGGGTCCGAACGCGTCCAGGCCAAGTCGGCCACGGACGAGCTGGCGCGCCTCGAGTCGGGTCGTCTGGCCGGGCTCCGCCTCGGCCTGCTGCACGGCCAGATGAAAGCGGCGGACAAAGAGGGCGTCATGGCGCGCTTCCGCCGCGGCAGCCTCCAGGTGCTCGTGGCGACGACGGTCATCGAGGTCGGCGTGGACGTGCCCGAGGCCACCGTCATGGTGGTGGAGGACGCCGACCGGTTCGGGATCGCCCAGCTGCACCAGCTGCGAGGCCGCGTCGGCCGTTCGGACCGGCCGTCGTGGTGCTTTCTGCTGTCCGCCACCGCGTCGCCCGACGCGGTGCAACGACTTCAGGCGCTCGAGGCGAGCACCGACGGGTTCGAGCTCGCCGACGTCGACCTGGAGTTGCGGGGCGAGGGGACCCTGCTCGGGGCGCGCCAGAAGGGGCGCAGCGACCTCAAGCTCGCGTCGTTGCGGCGCGTCGACCGTCCGCTGGTCGAGGCGGCGAGAACGGTGGCCGAAGCTGTGCTGTCCCAGGACCCCACGTTGGAGCGCGCTCCGGAGATGGCGGACGAGATCCGCCTCTTCGTGGGTGAGGACGAGGCGGCCTACCTGCTCAAGAGCTGACCGAGCGCGCCGCTACGCTCCGGCGCGTGCGCGTCATCGCCGGCACGCGTCGGGGCCGGCTGCTGCGGGCTCCCGCCGGGGGCGCGACCCGTCCCACCGCCGACCGGGTGCGGGAGGCCGTCTTCGGCGTCCTCGGCAGCCTGACCGACCTCGACGCCACAGTGGTCGCCGACCTGTTCGCAGGGAGCGGTGCCATGGGGATCGAGGCGCTGTCGCGCGGTGCCGCAACGGCGGTGTTCGTCGACCGCTCCCCCGCGGCGGTGCGAGCGGTCCGGGACAATCTGGGCTCGCTCGAGCTGGAGCCCCAGGGGCGGGTGGTCCAGCAGGATGTGGTGTGGTTCCTGGATCGCCCGCAACGCTTCGACGTCGCGTTCTGCGACCCGCCGTACGACTACGAGGACTGGGGGGAGCTGCTGGCGCGCCTCGACGCCGGGTTGGTGGTGCTCGAATCGGGGCGGCCTGTCGACGTCCCGGACAGCTGGGAGACCGTCAGGAACAAGCGGTACGGCGGTACGCTCGTGACCGTGGCCCGATCGCTCGGCGCCCCCCAGAAAGGCACCTCGTGACCATCGCCCTGTTCCCCGGCTCCTTCGATCCGTTCCACAACGGCCACCTCGAAGTGGTCGAGCGCGCCGGGCTGCTGTTCGACGAGGTCGTGGTGGCGGTGCTGCGCAACCCGCAGAAGGCCGAGCCCCTGTTCAGCCTGGGCGAGCGGGAGGAGATGCTCGGCGAGGTGCTCGCCCACCTCGACAACGTCCGCATCACCTCGGTCTCGACCCTGGTGGTCAACGTGGCGCGCGACCTCGGCGCGACGGCCATCGTCCGCGGGCTGCGGGCCGTCTCCGACTTCGAGAACGAACTGCAGATGGCGCAGATGAACCGCCAGTTGTCGGGCATCGACACCCTGTTCATCCCGACCAGCTCCACCACGTCGTTCTTCGCGTCCCGGCTGCTGCGGGAGGTCGCCCGCTACGGCGGCGACGTCTCTGCCATGGTCCCCAAGCCCGTGGCCGTCCGCCTGCAGGAGAAGTTCGCCCCGTGACCGACAGCGGATTCGTCGACGACCCCTTCGATGACGACGAACCCCGCGTGGAGGACGACGACAGCGTCGAGGCGCTGCTCCGTCAGGCGGTCGACGTGGTGTCCGGTGCCCGCACCATGCCGTTGTCCGCCTCTGCACTGGTCGACCGGCATGAGCTGCTCGACATCCTGCAGCGGGCCCTCGACCGCACGCCCGACGAGGTGCGCCAGGCCCGATGGCTGCTGCGCGAGCGCGACGAATTCCTGGCCGCTCGCCAACGCGAAGCCGACGTGCTCCTGGAGGACGTGCGGGCGCAGGCGGAGCGCATGGTGCAGCGGACCGAGATCGTCCGCCAGGCCAACCAGGTGGCGCAGCGCATCGTCGACGACGCCCGCGAAGAAGCCCGCAACCTCCGCCACGCGGCCGACGACTACTGCGACCAGCGGCTGGCGTCGTTCGAGATCGTGCTCGAGCGCACCTTGAAGACGGTCCAGGCGGGGCGGGAGAAGCTGCAAGCCGTCCCGCCGCCGCTGCCCACCGAGCGCGACGACTCGCTCGATCCCGAAGCCGCCGTCGGCGTGGGAGAGGCGGGGTTCTTCGACCAGGACCACCCGTGAGGCCGGCCGCAGTGTCCGCGCCCCCCTTCGTCGTCCACGTGGCCAAGCTCCGGCAGGCGCCCGGCACGCGCTGGCGCGAGCGCCGGGAAGGAGTCGTCGAGGACCTGGCGTGCTCGGGGAGCGCCGTGCCCGAGGGCGCGTCGCTCGTGGCCGACGTCACGTTGGAGTCGGCTCTGGGCGGGATCGCGGTCACCGGGACCGTGGTCGCGCCCTGGGAGGGATCGTGCCGGCGCTGCCTCGAACCCGCCTCGGGCGTGCTCGACGTGACGGTGCGCGAGCTGTACACCGAGGGGGGCGACGGCGAGGACACCTATCCGCTGGTGGAGGACGACGTCGATCTCGAGCCGCTCGTCCACGACGCCGTGCTGCTCGAGCTTCCCCAGGCGCCGTTGTGTCGCGCCGATTGTCTGGGGCTGTGCGCGCAGTGCGGCGCCAACCGCAACGTCGAGATGTGCCGCTGTGTCGAGCCCCGCGATCCGCGGTGGGCGGCGCTCGACGTGCTCCGACAGGGCGGCGAAGGCACGGGCCCGACGGGCTAACGTGGGTCGTTCGGGTCGGACGACGGTTCCGGGCCGGAGGTGAACGATGGCCGTCCCCAAGAAGAAGACCTCCAAGGCCAAGAGCCGCAGTCGGCGCGCCGCCAACTGGGTGCTCCGGCCCCCGGCACGCAGCGTGTGCCCCCAGTGCCAAAACGCCAAGGTGCCCCACGTCGTCTGTCCCAACTGCGGTTGGTACAAGGGCCGGCAGGCCATCGAGATCGACTAATGGCCGCGCCTCGGCCGGCGCCCGAGGCGTCGACGGGCGAGTTGCCGGTCGCGTTGGACGCCATGGGCGGCGACCATGCCCCGGGCGAGGTCGTGGCGGGGGCGAAGCGTGCCACCCGGGAGTACGGCATCCCCGTGGTGCTCGTGGGCGCTCCCGAGGCGATCGGGGACACCGGCGGCCTGGAGGTCATCCCGGCGTCGGAGGTCATCGCCATGGACGACGACCCCGCGTCGTCGGTGCGGCGGAAGAAGGATTCCTCGCTCGTCCGGGCGGCCGAGGCGGTGCGCGACGGACGGGCCTCGGCCATGGTGAGCGCGGGCAACACCGGTGCGACCATGGCGAGCGCGCTGTTGCGCATGGGACGGCTCAAAGGGGTGGTCCGACCCGCCATCGCCACCCCGATCCCCCAGCTCGGCTCGCATCCCGTCGTCCTGCTCGACGCGGGCGCCAACGCCGAGTGCACGGCCGCCATGCTCGTGCAGTTCGCCCAGATGGGAGCGGCCTACTCCTCGGCGCGCTATGGCGTGGAGAAGCCCAGGGTGGCGCTCTTGTCGATCGGCGAGGAGCGTTCGAAGGGCAGCGCCCTGGTCAAGGACACCTCCGCCCTGCTCGAGAACGGGGTCGGCGTCGACTTCGTCGGCAACCTCGAGGGCCGCGACCTCCTGCACGCCGAAGCGGACGTGGTGGTCACCGACGGATTCACCGGGAACGTCGCCCTCAAGACCCTGGAGGGCTCGTTGCGCTTCTTCATGGACACACTGCTCGCCGTGTTCGCCGGAGACGACGAGGCCAAGCAGGCGGCCGAGGTGATGCTGCCTCGCCTCGCGCCCCTGGCGGCGGAGTTCGACCCCGACTCGGTGGGTGGCGCGATGTTGCTCGGCGTGAACGGCGTCTGTGTCATCAGCCACGGCTCGTCCAACGAGCACGCCATCGTCTCCGCACTGCGGGTGGCACGTGACCTCGCGGTGGGTGGTCTGGCGGCCCGTCTGGGCGAGGCCGTCAGACCTGCGGCCTGATCGCAGCGACCGGGCCCTCGGCGGCCCGGGCGTGGCGTCCCCGGCCCCTCCGTGCACGTGCCCGCGTGACTTCGGGGAAAAGTAGCACTCCCACCAGGTATTTCACCGGCGCGGGCGACCCCACCAGGTAGGATGTCGGGCGGCATCCGACCGTAGGAGACGAGACGACGTGCCCGCTGAGACTCACGTGGAGAAGGGACCCCTCGACCGCCGCGAGGTGTTCGAGCTGATCAGGGATCAGCTGGCCGACATCCTGGAGATCGAGCCGGGTTCCATCAACGAGTCCTCCTCGTTCGCCGAAGACCTCGACGCCGACTCACTCGCGCTGATCGAACTGGTCGAGGCGCTCGAGGAGGAGCTGGGCGAGCGCACGGTGGGGTTCCGCATCGAGGACGAGGACCTCGAGGACCTCCGCACCGTGCGCGACGCCGTGGACTACGTCGTCGCCAAGCTGGGAGCGGGCTAAGACGGTCGAGGGCCCCAACGGTCTGGGCGGCGCGTCGGGCGCCCGGTCGGGCACCAGCGCCCCGATCGTCTCCGAGCCTCCGGGTCCTGCCCGCCGGCCCGGAGCGCGAGGTGACACGGCCGTCTCGGCACGTCATGTCCCGAACCTCGATGCCGTGGCCGGCCGGGTGGGACGGCGGTTCAACGACCCGGGTCTTTTGGCGCTGGCGCTGTCGCACCGCTCGTGGTGCGCAGAGGCGGGCGGCCTCCCTTCGAACGAGCGGCTCGAGTTCCTGGGCGACGCGGTGCTCGGCCTGGTGGTGGCGGAGTTCTCGTACCGCACCTATCCCCACCTGCCCGAGGGCGGCCTGGCGAAAGTGCGCGCCGCCGTGGTGAACACGACGGTGCTCGCCCAGGTGGCGGCGGATCTCGGTCTGGGTGACGACCTGCTCCTCGGACGGGGCGAGGACGCGTCCGGGGGCCGGCGCAAGGCGTCGATCCTCGCCAACGCGGTCGAGGCCGTGATCGGCGCGGTCTACCTCGACGGGGGATGGGAAGCGGCGGAACGCCTCGTGCTCGGCCTGCTCGAACGCCGCATCGGCGAGGCCGCGGCCGGCCCGGGGGCCGAGGACTTCAAGACGCGCCTGCAGGAAGCGGTGCTGCGCACCGTGGGCGAGTTGCCCAGGTACGACGTCGAGGGGACCGGGCCCGATCACGCCCGGCGGTACTCGGCTCGCGTCGTCGTCTCCGGCGAGGTGCGGGGAGCGGGCGAGGGTCGTTCCAAGAAGGACGCCGAGCAGGCCGCGGCGAAGGTGGCGTGGGACTGGCTGGCGGAGCGCACGGGACCAGCCGATCGCCGCTCCGACCGGGACGGGACGGCGCGCGATCCGGGCGGGTCGGTGGACTCGTCCGCGCTGGCGATCGAGGGAGGGAGCGGCGGTGCCTGAGCTCCCCGAGGTCGAGACCATCCGCCGGGACCTCGACAAGGAAGTGGTGGGCCGGCGGGTCAAGGCCGTCGAGGTGAAGGGCAAGCGGTCGATCCGTCGCCACAAGAGCGGTCCCGAGTTCCGGGGCAAACTCGAGGGAAAACGCGTGACGTCGATCCGTCGCGCCGGCAAGTACCTGCTGTTCGGGCTCGAGGGAGACGACGTCCTCGTCGTCCACCTCGGGATGAGTGGACAGCTCCTCCGGGCGAAGAGCTTGAAGGACCCGGTCGACCGCCACACCCATGTCGTGATCACCTTCACGCAGGGAGGGCAGCTGCGCTTCGTCGACCCCCGAACCTTCGGCGAGATGTTCGTGACGTCGACCGACCAGCTGACCTCGCAGGTCCCCGAGCTCGCGCATCTCGGATTCGACCCGCTGGAGGAGGTCATGAGCTGGGACCGCTTCGGCAAGCTCCTCGCCGACCGGCCCTCGCCGCTCAAGACCTTGCTGATGGACCAGAAATTCGTGGCCGGCATCGGCAACATCTACTCGGACGAGATCCTTTTTGCCGCCGGGCTCCGCTACGACCGCCAGTCGAACTCGCTCAGCGCCCAGGAGATCCGCCGGCTGTACCGCGCCATGGTGGAGACGCTGTCGGAGGCGGTCAAGTACCGGGGGTCGTCGCTCGCCGACGAGCAGTACCGCGACCTGTACGGCGAGATCGGGGAGTACCAAGGTCAGCATCAGGTCTACGACCGCGAGGGTCAGGCGTGCCGCCGTTGCCGGAACTCCATCGTCCGGGTGAAGGTCAACGGGCGCTCGGCTTTTCTCTGCGAGCACTGCCAGATCTGAGCCCTCTCCCGGGGCCTTCCGGGGTCACCCCGTGCGCCGGGGGCGCGCCGCTAGGGTGGCGACGGTGTTCTTGAAGTCGCTCACCTTGAAGGGCTTCAAGTCGTTCGCGGACCCGTGCACCTTGGTGCTCGAACCCGGCGTCACGGTCGTCGTCGGTCCGAACGGCAGCGGGAAGTCGAACGTCGTCGACGCGGTGGCGTGGGTGCTCGGCGCGCAGGGACCGCGCACCGTGCGGTCGTCGAAGATGGAAGACGTGATCTTCGCGGGCTCGGCCGACCGGCCCGCGCTCGGACGCGCCGAGGTGTCGCTCATGATCGACAACCGGGCGGGGAGGCTGCCCGGAGGCCTGGCCGAGATCACCATCACGCGCACCTTGTTCCGCTCGGGCGACAGCGAGTACGCCCTGAACGGGCAGCCGTGCCGCCTACTCGACATCCAGGAGCTGCTGTCGGACTCCGGCGTGGGGCGCCAGCAGCACGTGATCGTGAGCCAAGGACAGCTCGGGACCATCCTCGACTCGCGCCCCGAGGATCGCCGGGCGGTGATCGAAGAGGCGGCCGGGGTGCTCAAGCACCGTCGCCGGCGGGAGCGGGCCGAGCGCCGCCTGGCGGCGACCGAAGAGAACCTGGACCGCCTCGGCGACCTGCTGCGCGAAGTGCGCCGCCAGATGCGTCCCCTCGAGCGCCAAGCGGCCGCGGCCCGATCGCATGCGTCGTTGTCGGAGGAGCTGCTCGCGCTTCGCCTCTACCTGGTGGGCCGGGAGCTGGCCGCGTTCGACGCCAGGCGGGCCGAGGCGTCCACCCAACGCGAGCGGCTCGCGGCCGAAGAAGGGTCGTTGGTGACCGACCTCGAGGCCGTCGACGCGGCCGCCGACGCCACCGCGTCGGAGCTCGCCACTCGGCGCGAGGAGGACCTCGTCGCCACGCTCACGCGCGTCCAGGCCCTCGTCGAACGCTGTCGCGGGCTTTCCGGTGTCGTGGCTGAGCGGCGGCGGTCGATCCTGCAGGCGCTCGACGCGTCGGCCGACGTCGACGTGGTGTCCACGCTCGAAGCCGACGCGGCCCGGCTGTCGTCCGAGCTCGAGCTGACCGCACAGCAGGAAGCCGCGCTTGCGCCGCAGGCCGACGAGGTGCGGCGCGCCGAGCAGGGCTTCGCCGCCGACGTCGCGTCCCATCAGGCCGCGTATGCGGACCTCGCCGCGCTCCGAGGAGCAGAAGGCGCCTACGCCCTGGCACGCGCTGAGCTCGAGACGATGCAGAGCACGATCGGGCGCGATCACGAGGGGCTGGCCCGGGCCGACCAGCGTGTGGCCGCGATCGAAGGCCGCCGCGACTCGCTGACCCGAGAGGCGACCGACCTCGCGGGCCAGCACGACGCGGCGAGCATCGAGATCGAGGAGCTCGGGGGCGCGCACGAGGGGGCGCAGGCTGCGGCGCACCGTGCGGCCTCGGAAGTGAGCAAGGCGGAAGAGGAGTTGCGGCAGGCCGAGCGTCGCCACCACCGCCTCGAGGCCCGGGCCGAGGCGCTCGCCAGTCGGGTCACGGAGCAGCGCGGCGGGGCCGAAGCCGATCTGTCCGATCTGGCCGGCGTCATGGGCACCCTCGAGGACCTCGTCGAGGTGGACGAGGGGTGGAGCGTCGCGTTCGAGGCCGCGGTCGGCGCCGCCCTGGGCGCAGTGGTGGTGGAGGGCGCCGCGTCGGCGCGCGCTGTGCTCACCCGGCTGGTACAGCGCGGCGTGCTCGGCACAGTGTTGAGCACGCCGACCGCCTCGGAACGTCCGCCATGGCGGGGGAGACCCTCGCCACCGCTAGCGGTCCCTCCGGGTGCGTCGATGCTGCGAGAGCGCGTCCGTGCTCAGTCCAGCGCCGTCGATGATCTCCTCGACCGCCTGCTCGCCGGGGTGGTGGGCATCCCGGGAGGTTTCGGCCCGGCGGTGGACTTCGCCGTCGAGCAGCCCGATCTCGTCGTGGTGAGCCAGGACGGGGACCGCTTCTCACCTCTGGGCTGGGTCGTCGGTGCGGGAGCGGGCGCGCTGGCGGCGCGCGCTCGGGAGGCGGCTGCCGCGGCCGCGGATGCGGCCGGCGACGCGCAGCGGGCCGCCGATGCGCTCGCCGGCGCGCGCCACGAAGGCGACCGGGCGAGGGCCGCGGCCGACGAGGCCGGTCGGCTGGCCGAACGCGCCGCCCATCGCCGGCAACTGATCGAGGCCACGCGACAGCGGGTCGAATCCGATCTCCGGGCAGTGTCGGAGGAGTGCGCCGACGCGCTCCGGCACCGGCAGGTGCTGGCCGACTCGCTCGAGCGCGCCAACGAGCACCTGCACGAGCTGGCGCTGCGGTTGCCGGAATTACAGGAGGCGGCGGTGGCTGCAGCCGGCCGTCTCGAGGCCGCCGACGAAGCGCGCCAACGCCTGGAGGAGCGAAGGGCACAGGTCGCCATGCTTCGACGCGACCTCGAAGTCCAGGTGGCCGGTTTGGCGGAGCGACGTTCGGTGCTCACCAACCGGCTCCACGACGTCGAACGCCGTCTGGCCGGTCACACCGAAGCTCGGGCCCAGGCGGAGGAGCGCAGGCGAAAGCTGGAGGCGGATCTCCGGGCGGCCGAGCGTCTCGGGGGTGTCGTCGACGGCCATGCGGCGCGACTGCGGGACATGCTCGGCACCTTGAACGAGCGCCGGGCACGTCAATTGGACGACGTTCGTGCCGGCGGGGCGCGCCTCGAGACGTTGCGCCGGGAGCGGGCCCAGATCGAAGCCCGACTGAACGACGCGCGCCATCACCTGCAGCGGGTGGAGCTCGAGCTGGCGGAGTCCAAGGTCCGTCGCGAGGCGGCCGAAGAAGCAGCCCGCCGCGAGCTCGGGTGTGCGCCCGAGGACGCCATCGCGGCGCCGTGTCCGGAGCTGCCCGAGGGCCAGGACGCCGCGGCACGGGCAGCTGAGGTGGACAACGAGTTGTCGTCGCTCGGTCCCGTCAACCCCCTCGCGCTGGAGGAGCTCGGGGCGCTCGAGGAGCGGCACCGTTTCCTGGAGGAACAGGTCGAGGACGTGCGCCGCGCCCGGCGCGAGCTCCACCAGGTCATCCGAGCCGTCGACGACGAGATCATGAGGGTGTTCGCCGAGGCCTTCGCCGATGTGAACGAGCACTTCGGAGTGCTCGTCGAGACCTTGTTCCCGGGCGGATCCGGCCGCCTGAGCCTCACCGATCCCGAAGACCTCCTGGACACCGGGGTGGAGGTCGAAGCCCGTCCCGCCGGCAAGAACGTACGCAAGCTGTCGCTCCTGTCGGGAGGTGAGCGCTCCCTCGTCGCGCTGGCGTTCTTGTTTGCCGTGTTCAGGAGCCGGCCCTCGCCCTTCTATCTCCTCGACGAGGTCGAAGCCGCGCTGGACGACGTCAACCTCCACCGGTTCCTCGACCTGCTGCACGAGTTCCGTGACGAGGCGCAGCTGATCATCGTGAGCCACCAGAAGCGCACCATGGAAGCGGCGGACGCGCTGTACGGGGTGACGATGACCCCCGGAGGGTCGTCCAAGGTGGTCAGCCAGAAGGTGGGCAGCGAGCCGTCCGGCGACCGGGAGGTCAGCGCCAGTCCGGCCTGACGCCGGGACCGGTCTGGGCCTCGAGCGCCTGGATAGGCTCCCCAATTCGTGCTCGTCCTTTGGATCGTCATCGCCGTCTTGGTCGCGGCGCTCCTCGTGGGCCTCGTGGTCACGGTTCCGCGCCGGACGGCGGCGCGGCGCGCCAAGCAGGCGCCTTCCGGTGCCGAGGCCGTCACCCCGCGGCCCGATGATGACCGGGCGTCCCCCCCTGGGTCCCGGCCGGGCGAACCGGACGGAGCGGCGACCGGGTCGGCCGGGACCGGCACCCTCGAAGCCGAGCCTGCGCTCGAAGCCGAGCCTGCGCTCGAAGCCGAGCCCGGCGCCGTCGATGCTGCGCCAACGGTCGACAGCGCGCCCGGCACGGTCGAGCCCGCCGCGGTGCTCGGTCCTCCGAAGACCCCCGAACTGCGCGACCGGATGGGCAAGACGCGCGGACTCCTGGCCGGCTACGTCCGTTCCCTGCGGGCCCGGTCATCGGTGGACGAAAGTGCGTGGGAGGACCTCGAGGAAGCACTGCTCCGCGCCGATGTCGGGGTGGCGACCACCACGGTGCTTCTGGACGACCTACGCGGGCGGGTCCGGTCGGGCGACCTGCGGGGTCCCGACGCCGTGGTCGACGCGCTGCGCGCCGATCTCCGCCAGTCGCTCGAGACCGACGACGGAACCGGGCTCGCCGTCGAACCTGAAGCAACCAGCGTGTGGTTGTTCGTGGGCGTGAATGGCGTCGGGAAGACCACCACGATCGGCAAGGTCGCCCGGCGCGAAGCCGCCTCGGGGCGTTCGGTGATCCTCGCCGCCGGAGACACGTTTCGAGCTGCCGCAGGAGAACAGCTGGAGCGATGGGCTGAGCGCACCGGCGTCGACATCGTGCGCGGCGCGGAGGGCGGCGACCCGAGTGCCGTGGTGTTCGATGCCGTTCAGCGCGCCGCGGCGCGCGGCCACGATCTAGTCCTGGCGGACACGGCCGGTCGGCTGCACACCAAGGTCAACCTGGTGGAGGAGCTGAAGAAGATCCGCCGCGTCGCCGACCGGGCGCCCGGCCGGGTGACCGAGGTGTTGCTCGTGCTCGATGCCACGACCGGGCAGAACGGGCTGACCCAGGCGCGCCAATTCCTTGAAGCCGTCGGCGTGACGGGCGTCGTGCTCACCAAGCTGGATGGCACCGCCAAGGGTGGGATCGTGGTCGCGATCCAGCGCGAGCTCGGTCTGCCCGTCAAGCTCGTCGGCATCGGTGAAGGTCCTGACGACCTCGTCGCGTTCGAACCGGACGAATTCGTGGACGCCTTGTTCGATTGATGACGGTTCGAGTCTTGACGGTTCGAGCGATGACGGTTCGAGCGACGACCGTTCGAGTCCGGATGGGGCCCCGCTGAACGGCCAAGGGCGGACCGCCGCGACCGGCGACGACGCGCCCGACCGGTAACCTCGTTCTTCGCATGTTCGACGGCCTATCCGACCGGCTGGAGGGGATCCTCGGGCGCCTGCGCAGCCGTGGCCGCCTGAGCGAGGCCGACGTCGACAGCGCCCTGCGCGAGATCCGGACCGCCCTGCTCGAGGCGGATGTCGACGTCTCGGTGGCCCGGTCCTTCGTGGACGGGATCCGCGCTCGGATCGTGGGCCAGGACCTGTCGAGGAGCCTCAGTCCCGGCCAACAGGTGGTCAAGGCCGTCAACGACGAACTGGTGCGCGTGCTCGGTGGCGACAGTCTCCGGGTCACCTACGCCTCGAGCCCACCGACGGTGATCCTGCTGGCCGGGCTGCAGGGATCGGGAAAGACGACGGCCGCGGCCAAGCTGGCCCGCTGGTTCCGGCAGCAGGGCCGCAACCCCCTCCTGGTCGGCGCCGACCTCCAGCGGCCCGCCGCGGTCGACCAGCTGCGGATCCTCGGGCAGCAAGCGGGCGTTCCCGTCTTCAGCGCGCCAACCGACCCCGTGGACGTCTCGAAGGGCGGGTTGCGGGAGGCGCAGCGACAGGGACGGGACGTGCTCATCGTGGACACGGCCGGGCGGCTGACGATCGACCAGCCTCTGATGGACGAGGTTCGCCATATCTCCGAAGTCCTGTCCCCGCACTACACCTTCCTCGTCATCGACTCCATGACCGGCCAGGACGCGGTGGCCACGGCGCGGGCGTTCCACGACACCCTCACCCTCGACGGGGTCATCCTCACCAAGCTCGACAGCGACGCCCGGGGCGGCGCCGCGCTCAGCGTCAAGGAGGTGGTGGGGAGGCCCATCGCCTTCGCCTCGACAGGCGAGCGACTGGCTGACTTCGACCTCTTCTATCCCGACCGCATGGCGAGCCGCATCCTCGGGATGGGCGACGTCCTGAGCCTTATCGAACAGGCCGAACGTGAGTTCGACCGGGACGTGGCCCAAGAAGGCGCGGCACGGCTGCTGGAAGGCCGCTTCACCCTCGAGGACTTCCTGGCGCAGCTGCAGCAAGTCAAGAAGCTCGGATCGCTGGGTGGGCTCATGTCCCTCATGCCCGGCATGCCGAAGGCGCTCAAGGAGGCGAACGCCAATCTCGACGACGGGCAGGTATCGCAGGTCGAGGCGATCATCCGGTCGATGACGCCCGCGGAACGGGCCCAGCCCGCCATGATCGACGGGTCCCGCCGCCTCCGGATCGCCCGTGGCAGCGGGACGGCGACGCAGGACGTCAACCAGCTTTTGCGCCAGTTCAAGGAGGCCCAACAGCTGATGCGCTCCCCGGGGATGCTGGCCGGGATGTTCGGCGGCGGTGGAAAGCTCCGCCAGGCCCTCGGCGATCGGGGAGACGACCTCGGCGACCTGTCCGCCCTGGCAGGCGGAGATGGGCTGGCCGGCGGCCTGGGCGAGCTCGGCCCGATCGGGGCACGTGATCCCAGCCCCGCCCCGGGCGGATCCGTGGCACGTGGGGCCAAGGGCCGTCCCGGTGCAAAGAAGAAGAAAGGTGGCCGGGTGACCCCGAAGGCGGACGGCGGGCGCCGCCCATGCTGATCAGCGTTCCGCCCGAGGTGGTTCCACCCTCACGTCGCTGGCGGGCCACAATGGGTGGTCCGTGCCTCTGGCCGGGCATGTCGACGAGGAAGGCAGGAAACCGAGCGTGGCCGTGAAGCTCCGCCTCATGCGGATGGGAAAGAAGAAGCAGCCGACCTACCGGGTGGTCGTGGCCGATAGCCGATCGCCCCGAGACGGAAGGTTCATCGAGATCGTCGGCACCTACGCCCCTCGTGGCCGCTCGGCCGCGGAGCCTGACGCCATCGTCGACATCGACAACGACAAAGCCCTCAAGTGGCTGCGCCAGGGTGCAACCCCCACCGAGCGTGTGGAGAAGCTCTTGCGGACGTCGGGCGCGTGGGAGACCTTCAAGCCATCGGGGACCTCATGAGCGACACCGATCTGGACGACGCCGCCAACATCGATGACCGCGAAGCCGTCGACGACATGGCGGGCAACCGCGTCGAGGGGGGCACGGCGCGCGCGGTGCTCGACTACATCGCCCGTTCGCTCGCCAGCGAGCCCGACGCCGTAGTGGTCGAGACCGACGACTCCGGCCGGGGGATTCGCTTCCGCATTCACGTCGCGCCGGGTGACATGGGCCGCATGATCGGTCGTCGCGGGCGAGTCGCCCAGGCCATCCGGACCGTGGTGCGCGTGGCCGGGTCGCGCGATGGGGTGGACACCAACGTCGACTTCGTCGACGACTGACGAGCCGCGCCGCGGCTCGGGCGCGTCCGCCGGTGACGACCGGCGGCTCGAGGTGGGCAGGGTCGACCGTCCCCACGGGCTGCGGGGCCAGGTGGTGGTGTCCCTCGTCACCAACCGGACCGAGCGCCTGGCGTCGGGGGCCGTCCTCGGCGCCGGTGACGGCGAGCTGCGCGTGTTGGAGGCGCGTCCATTCGGTGACCGGTGGCTCGTCACCTTCGACGGGGTCGAGTCGAAAGAGGCGGCCGAGCGGCTCCGTAACACCGTGTTGAGCGCCCTACCGATCGAGGATCCCGAGGCGTGGTGGGTCCACGACTTGATCGGGTCTCAGCTCGTCGACACGTCGGGAAACGAGCTCGGCACGGTCAAGGCAGTGGTCGCCAGTCCCGCGAGCGACCTCCTCGAGCTCGCCGACGGAACGCTCATCCCGCTCCGTTTCGCGCTCGAGCGCAGCCCGGGCCGGATCGTGGTCGACCTGCCCGCCGGTTTGCTGGACTGAGCTCGGCCCATCCGGAGCTCGACGCCGGTGCGCATCGACGTCTTCACGATCTTTCCCGACCTCCTCGAGCACTACTTCGAAGGTTCGGTCCTGGGACGCGCCCGGCGCCACGGTCACCTCGACCTGCGCGTCCACGACCTGCGAGCCGGTGCAGCCGGTCCCCGGAGGTCGGTGGACGACGCTCCGTTCGGGGGAGGGGCGGGCATGGTGCTCGCCCCCGAGCCGATCTTCGAGGTGGTCGAGGCGACCTCTCCGCCGCGCCCTCTTTTCCTCCTGGGGCCGGGTGGCCGCCGGCTCGACCAGCGGGTCGTGGAGGAGCTGGCGGGACTGGGCGAGGCTCCGGGCGAGGGGTTCTCCCTTCTGTGTGGACGCTACGAAGGAGTGGACCAGCGGGTCGCCGACCACCTCGTGGACGGTGAGCTGTCGGTCGGGGACTATGTCCTGGCCGGCGGGGAGGCGGCCGCGCTGGTGGTGGTGGAGGCGGTCGGCCGGCTCGTCCCGGGCGTGATCGGCAACGAGGCGTCGGCGGGGGAGGAGAGCTTCGTGGACGGCCTGCTCGAGTACCCCCAGTACACCCGCCCGGCGCTGTTTCGGGGCTGGGCCGTGCCGGAGATCCTGTTGAGCGGGGACCACGGGAAGGTGGCGCGTTGGCGAAGGGCCATGGCGCTGCGCCGTACCTTGGCTCGGCGCCCGGACCTCCTGGCGGATCGGGGTGGGTTGTCGGAACCAGAGCTCCGCGTGCTGGAGGAATTCCCGCAGGGGAGCGGGTCGGAGGGGCCGGGGACCGACGGGGGCGGCGGCTAGTCCGAAGGGGCTCGGGAGGGAGCGGGGTACGGCTATCGTGGCTGGCTCCGGCAGGCTCTGCGCGGCTCGGCCACCGAGGGGAGCTCGTGGGTTGCGCGCATGCCCCCGGGCCGTTCGGAGCTGGAGCCGTGAAGGGACGCGCGCCATGAATCCCACCGACATCGTCGACCGCGACAACCTGCGAGACGACATCCCCGCGTTCCGGCCGGGCGACACGTTGAAGGTCCACGTGCGCGTGGTGGAGGGGAACCGTGAGCGCAACCAGGTCTTCCAGGGCCCGGTCATCCGCCGCCAGGGCACAGGCGCACGCGAGACCTTCACCGTCCGCAAGGTGAGCTTCGGTGTCGGGGTGGAGCGGACGTTCCCGGTACATTCGCCCATCCTGGCCAAGGTGGAGGTGGTCACGAGGGGCGACGTACGCCGGGCGAAGCTCTATTACCTGCGGGGACGCGTCGGGAAGGCGGCCAAGATCAAAGAGAAGCGAGCCGCCCGGTCGTAGGCGAGCGGTCGGGTTCGCGGTCGGATGCGATCAGCTCCCGGAGGACAATGAGCGAAGAGGACCTCGAACGGTACGAGGCCGAGATCGAACTGGCGCTGGTCCAGGAGTACCGCACGGTGCTCCCGCTGTTCAAGTACGTGGTGGAGACCGAGCGGCGGTTCTATCTGGCAAACGAGGTCGAGGTCACCGTTCGAGACGGCTCGTCGCCGACTTGCGTGGAGCTCGAGCTCAACGACGCCTGGGTGTGGGACATGTACCGTCCGGCGCGCTTTGTTCCCCATGTCCGGGTCTTTACGTTCCGCGACGTCAACGTGGAGCGCCTGCCCGAACGCGATACTTGAGGCCCGGCCATGGCCTCAGTCGCACGACGTGATCTGGGCGTCCGGGGTGAAGACGCCGTGGCGGCGTGGTACGGCCGGGCGCGCTACGAAGTCCTCGCTCGGAACTGGCGCTGTCCCGAGGGAGAGCTCGATGTCGTGGCGCGCAGCGAAGACGGCGCCGTAATTGCCTTTTGCGAGGTGAAGACCCGTGCATCGACACGCTTCGGCACTGGATTCGAGGCCGTGACCACCACGAAGCAGCGGCGGCTGCGGCGTCTGGCTGCCCGATGGCTGGCGGCGAGGAGGCAGGCCGGCGGGCCGGGCTTCGGTCGGGTCCGTTTCGACGTCGCCGCGGTGACGGTGTCCCCGTCAGGGACCCTGGAGGTCGACGTCCTCGAAGACGCGTTCTGATCCCGCTCAGTTGGGGTCGCCGTGGCCCCGCTCGGTAGGGTTTCGCCGTGTCCACCGAGACGATCCTGGTCAAACGCGACGACGGTGTCGTCACCATTACGCTCAACCGTCCCGAGCGCAAGAACGCCGGCAACGGGCTCATGTGGCGTGAACTCCGTGACACCTTCGCCGAGGTGGCGCAGACCCGGCAGGACCGCGTGCTCATCGTCACCGGAGCGGGGGGAGCGTTCTGTTCCGGGGCGGACATCACCGACCCGCAGGGCGTGAGCGGAGACCCCGAGGACCCACACCTCGTGCGCATGCAGTTCTTCGGAAAGGTGATGCTCGCTCTGCACGATCTGCCCAAGCCCACGATCGCCAAGGTCAGGGGGATCGCGGCAGGTGCCGGCATGAGCCTGGCGCTGGGTTGCGACCTCGTGGTCGCATCGGACAACGCCCGCTTCTCCGAGATCTTCGCGAAGCGCGGTCTGTCGGTGGACGGCGGGTCCTCCTGGTTGCTGCCCCGGCTGATCGGTCTGCACCGGGCCAAGGAGATCGCCTACTTCGCCGACATCCTGTCCGCCGAGGAGGCGGCGTCGTACGGCTTCGTCAACCGTGTCGTGGCCGACGACGAGCTCGACGCCTTCGTGGACGATTGGGCACGGCGGCTGGCGGCGGGACCACCGGTCGCCCTAGCGATGACGAAGACGCTTCTCGACAACTCGGGGTCGGTCACCATGGCCCAGGCGCTCGAGGACGAGGCGAGGTGCCAGACGGTGAACTTCTACAGCGAGGACACCGCCGAGGCCATGCGAGCCTTCGTCGAGAAGCGCGAGCCTCAATTCAAGGGTCGCTGAGACCGGGGCCCGGAAGCCGTCGGCAGAGCTCCCGAACGCAGTTGCGGCTCCTCGGTGTCACGGTGTGCGGGGAGCGACCGGCCAGAATGCTCCGCACATGCAATTGGAGATCGCAGTCGACGATCCTCGGGCCGAGGACACGCGTGCCCTCTTAGCTGTCCATCTCGCCTTCTCGCGGGAGACGACGCCTGTCCAGTTCTCGTTCGCATTGGATGTTCAGGAGCTGGTCGAGCCCGATGTCACCTTCTTCAGCGCCCGGACGGACGGAGAGGTCGTCGGAGTCGCGGCGCTCAAGTGGCTCGATGACACCCATGCCGAGCTCAAATCCATGCACACCCGCGAAGCCGAACGAGGACATGGCATCGGAAAGGCGATGGTCGAGCATGTCCTGGCCCATGCCAGGCGCGAGGGGTACCGGAGGGTGAGCCTCGAGACGGGAACGACCGACGAGTTCGTTGCCGCGCGGGCCCTGTATGTGCGCTGCGGGTTTGTCGCGTGCGAGCCGTTCGGGCAGTACAGGGCCAGTCCGTACAACACCTTTATGACGATCGGGCTCGACGCTCACGGCGCGGAGGCCTGACGCCGGCTCGGCGACCTAGGGGGAGCGGCCCAGCAGGCGCATTTCATCTGTCGGACGCGCCCCGGTACTTCGGGCAGGAGCCCCGGACGATGGCGAGCCCGATCGCGAGGCCGGGCTCGAGGTGACGGGAGCCGAGGCTGATGGGCAAATCCCACTTGACCAGACCAGAACTACCCGTAGAATACTAAGTATGCTACGAACAGAAGTGCTGCGGTGAGCGTGCGCCATGCGCTGCTGGCGCTCCTGAGCGAAGGGCCCAAGTACGGACTGCAGCTGCGCCAGGAGTTCGAGGCGAGCACCGGAGAGGTCTGGCCCCTCAACATCGGACAGGTCTACACGACCCTCCAGCGCCTGGAACGCGACGGCCTGGTGGAGTCCGACGACTCCGGGGACGACGAGCGCCAGAAGGGCTTCCGGATCACGGCCGCCGGAGACCGAGAGGTCGCGCAATGGCTGCGCACTCCGCCGGATCTCACGTCCCCGCCGCGGGACGAGCTCGTGATCAAGGTGCTCTCCGCCATGCGGGTGCCCGGTGTCGACGTGCACGAGGTGATCCAGGTCCATCGGCGGTACCTGGTCGAGCTCATGCAGCAGTGGACCCGCCTCAAGGAAGACGAGGCCGAGTTCGACCTCACCCTTGCTCTCGTGGTTGACGCCGAGCTGTTTCGCTTGGACTCGGTCGTGCGCTGGCTCGATGCGGCCGACGGGCGACTGAAGCGCGCCTCGGTAGAGCCCCCTGTGGTGTCGACGGTGCCGCGACTGCGGCGGAGGATGGTGGTGCGGAGATGAGCTTCCTCGAGCTGCGTCAAGTGTCAAAGGCGTACGGGGTCGGGCCGACCGAGGTCCATGCCATCTCTGACGTCGAACTCTCGGTCGATCGCGGCGCCCTCGTCGCGGTGATGGGCCCGAGCGGATCGGGAAAGTCCACCTTGCTCACGATCGCAGGAAGCCTCGAGGAGCCGACGAGGGGCGAAGTGATGATCGACGGCCAGACGCTCTCGAAGATGTCGCGCCGTGAGAAAGCGCGTCTGCGGCGCCGCTCGATCGGCTTCGTGTTCCAGGACTTCAACCTGCTCGCCGGGTTGACCGCGGCGGAGAACGTCTCCCTGCCGCTCGAGCTCGACGGCATCCCGGCGAGAAGGGCCCGCGCCGCAGGAATGGAGGTCCTGGAGGAGCTCGGCCTTGCCGACCGCGCCTCGCATTATCCCGACGAGCTCTCCGGGGGGGAGCGCCAACGTGTCTCGATCGCCCGTGCCGTCGTGGGCGAGCGCCAGCTCGTCCTGGCCGACGAGCCCTCCGGGGCGCTCGACTCGACGAACGGCGAGGCGGTCATGCGGATGATCCTCGCGGCCTGCAAGCGGGGCGTCGCGGCCGTCGTCGTCACGCACGATGCGCAGTTGGCGTCGTGGGCCGAGCGCGTCGTGTTCCTCCGAGACGGGCGTGTCGTCGACCAGACGGTGCCCCCGCCGAGCCCGGAGTCGCTCCTCGAGCCCACCACGCGGCAATGAGCGCGACCGTCCTGGAGCGCCCGGTCGAGCGGCCAGCGGCGACCGGCGGTGGGGCTCCCGCACGCCGCGCCGTGGTTCGTTGGGCGTGGCGCCTGTTCCGGAGGGAGTGGCGTCAGCAGCTTTTGATCCTGGTGCTCATCGCCACGGCGGTGGCCGCCACGATCGTCGCCGCGGCGGTGTCCACCAATACGCCCCAACACGCCAACTTCGGCTTCGGCACCGCCCACGACCTCGCCACGTTCCAAGGCAACGACCCACGCCTGGCGAGCGAGATCGCCCGCCTCGAGCACCGTTTTGGCCGGACCGAGGTCATCGACAACCAGACCTTCGCGATCCCCGGCTCGGTCAACACCTACCAATTGCGGGCCCAGGACCCGATGGGGCCCTTCGGCCAGCCCATGCTCTCTCTCCGGAGCGGGCGCTACCCGACCGGCCCAGGGCAGGTGGCCGTGACCCGCGGACTCGCTTCGGTCTTCGAATTGAAGCTCGGTGATCTGTGGCACGAGGGAGGCTCCACGCGGCGCGTGGTCGGGATCGTGGAGAACCCCCAGAGCCTGCTCGACGAGTTCGCTCTGGTTGCACCAGGCCAGGTGGGGGCACCGACCCAGGTGGGCGTCCTGTTCGACGCGCCAGGTGTGTCTCCCGGTTCCATCGGGCCGAATGTGCAGACACCCTCGTCGGTGTCGTCTTCGAACGCCCTGAACCCGGAGACCATCTCCATCGCCGGCCTCGTGGTCGGCATGCTGCTGATCGCCCTCGTCGCCGTGGGCGGCTTCACCGTGCTCGCCCAGCGCCGGCTGCGATCCCTCGGGATGCTGGAGTCGATCGGGGCTACCGACCGCCAGGTCAGTCTCGTCGTTCGGGCGAACGGCGCCGTCGTCGGCGCCGTCGGAGCGCTGACCGGGCTCGCCGCCGGGCTGGCGGCGTGGTTCGCCTACCGGCCGACCCTCGAGCAAAGTGCTCACCACGTCATCGGCGTGTTCGCGCTGCCGTGGTTGGTGGTCGTCCTCGCCGTGTTGCTGGCGGTCGTGTCAACCTACTTGGCCGCGTCGCTCCCGGCCCGCGCGATCAGGAAGATCCCGATCGTGTCGGCCCTGTCGGGAAGGCCCGCACCCCCAAAGGAGATCCACCGCTCGGCCGTGCCGGGCCTCGCGTTGCTGGTGATCGCCTTCTTGTTGTTGGGCTATTCGGGAAGCCAGCAGAAGTGGGGCCAGAGCGGCGGCGTGCCTGAACTCGTCCTCGGGCTGGTCGCCCTGATCCCGGCGGTGATCTTGCTCTCACCCTTCTGCCTCTCGGTGATCGCCCGCCTGGGCAAGCGGGCACCGATCGCGGTGCGCCTCGCGTTGCGCGACCTGGCGCGCTACCGGGCCCGTTCGGGTTCCGCCCTTGCCGCGATCAGCATCGGCGTGCTGATAGCCGTGATCATTGCCGTTGTCGCCGCGGCACGGTTCGGGAACGTTCTCGACTACGTGGGCCCGAACCTCGCTCCGAATCAGCTTGTCGTCTACACACCGAACGGTCCGGGTTACACGCCTCCCGGTGTCGGGCCCACCGTGACAGCGAGTCAATTGCAAGCTATGGGTAGGAGCGCGCACGGCATCGCTGCCGCGCTCGGGACCCGCGACGTCCTAGAGCTCGACTCGACGAGCGCCTTGCTCAACCACAATGCTCCGGGTCGCAACTGGACGGGATCGATCTACGTCGCCACGCCCGCGCTCCTCGAGGCCTTCGGCATCAAGGCCTCCCAGGTGCAAGCCAATGCCGACATCCTCACCATGCGCCCAGGGATGTCGACCCTGTCCAAGATGCAGCTCACGTGGACCACCGCTGGAAGCGGTGATTCCGTCCAGGTGGGCCCCGGGCAAGGGCCGAAGCCACGAGGGGGCGATCTCGGGCCGGGGTCGAACGCAGCAACCTGCTCTTCAGCGAGTGGTTGCGTCGCCAACCCGGTGATCCAAGAGGAGAGCGCCCTGCCGTCGGGGACCGAGGCGCCCAACACCCTGATCACCGAGCACGCCGTGCGCATGCTCGGCCTCCAAACCCAGACCTCGGGTTGGCTGGTCCAGACTGCACAACCGATCTCGGCCTCGCAGATCAGCAACGCCAGGCTCACAGCGGCCGCGGTGGGGTTGACCATCGACACCAAGAACGACCAGCCCACCTCCGCGCAGGTGATCAACTGGGCCACCGTCTTCGGAATCGCCTTGGCGCTCGGCATCCTCGCCATGTCCGTCGGTCTCATCCGCAGCGAGACGGCGGGCGATCTTCGGATCCTGGCCGCCACGGGAGCGAGCAGTCGCACGAGTCGCACCCTCACCGCCGCCACAGCCGGCGCGCTCGGCTTCCTCGGCGCCGTGCTCGGCACGGCGGCGGGCTACGTCGGGGTCATCGGGTGGATTCGGACCAACTCGCTCAATGGTGGTGTCTCGGCACTGGGAAACGTCCCGGCCGGAAACCTGCTGGTCATCCTCGTCGGCATGCCGCTCGTCGCGGCGCTCGTGGGTTGGCTGCTCGCCGGACGTGAACCGATCGCCATCGCCCACCAACCGATCGAATGATTTCCACGACAGTGCCGGTGTCTGAGTCCGCCGGGCCAACGTCTGGGACATTCTTCAGAGTACAACCACAGGATCATCACGCCCCGAGTCACGAGTGAGTCAGAGATGCCGCGGAGTCAAGATCACTGTCGGCTGAAGTGATGAACCACTTGGACCGATTGTGGACGACGCGCCCCAAGGGTTCGTCGCTCGTGTAGGTGAGAAAGCGGACGCTCTGATTGCGCCGTCGGAAGAAACCGCTCGACCGCAGTGCCGCCTCAGCTTGCACGTTCAGCGTGTTGCAGAGTACGGCAGCCGCGCCCAGACGTCGGGCGACGTCGACGCTGCATGCGAGCAGGCGGGCGAGGTCCCGAGGTGCAGCCAGGTAGTCGACAATGGCAAGAGCCATGTACCCGCTCCACAACGTCTGGCGCAGCACGAGGTAGCCGATCAACCGTTCACGGTGTAGTACGTAGTACCGGCGATACTCGTCGCGGCTGGGGCTTTCGTCGAACCGCCAACGAAGCCAGGCGGCATCGCGACGCGAGATCACGGGGTAGAGCGTCGAGACCTTCTGCCAGAGGATATCGGCGCGCTGATCAAACCTGTCGACGGGATGGAGGTCGGTCCGCTTGTCGCCAATGCGGCCCATCCTGTCCAAGAGCCACAAGGTCGGTGCGATGAGTGGGAATGCCACATAGCGCACCGGTCGCGGCGCTCCTTCCCAACGAAGGACACGCCTTGGATCGACCAGACGCAAGAACATCGGAACGTCGCCCATGTCGGTCGAGCGCCTGCGCAACAGCGACCGATGGGCGGCATCCGAGACACTCAGGCCACACGAGACGCGGCAGGACTGCCGATGTGCCTCGGAGAGGGCGGGGCCGACCCCCCGTCCACGCCACTCCGGGTCCACCATGAGCTCAACGGCCCATGAGCCCCTGCAGGTTTCGCCGTGGACGATGAGATCGAAGGGGATGCCGGCTTCGGTGCCGACGACCCTGTCGCCTCGGCGACAGATCCAGATCGCAGGTCCATCGTCAGGTCGAAGTGGATTTCGCGAGAACAGCCAATCAGCACGGGCGGGGTCGAGCAGGAGGCTGTGCGCGCCGTGCATCCGAGCCTGGAATGCCCGGAGCTCGGCGAGATCGCCGTTGCAGTACCGACGGACCCCGTCCGCTTCATCACGGAAGTCTGGGATCATCCGGCAGCACTCCTTCGGCGACGTGCCGCCGTAGCTCGGGATTCAGCAGCGTAAATCGTGAACCGATCTCCGCGTGGGCGGCGGGCCCTGGTCCTGTCGCACCCCCGGCGTACGTTGTTCGGCGCGCCCTCGCGTGGCCGGCGCTGAACCCCAACTGGCTCGCCCGATCTCATCCCAGCGCGGTGTCCGCGCTCTTTCTCCTGCGGGGCGAACCCATGCTTGCCTGCATCCCGTCCGCCACCCTCCACGGGGTCGACGGCCGGTCCGTACGTGTCGAGGTGCATGTCTCGTCGGGGCTACCCAGCTACTCCGTCGTGGGTCTACCCGACGCGGCCGTGCGCGAATCCCGCGACCGCGTGCGGGCTGCCCTGCTCTCGAGCCACCTGTCATGGCCGCCCAACCGGGTGACGATCAACCTCGCGCCGAGCGGCGTGCGGAAATCCGGGTCCGGCCTTGACTTGCCGATCGCCATCGGCCTACTGGTGGCGTCCGGAGCCCTTCCCCCTGCGAGTGTCGAGGGCATCGGGTTCGTCGGCGAGCTCGGCCTCGACGGATCGATCAGACCCGTTCCCGGCATCGTCTCGCTTGTCGCCGCGCTCGGCACCTTGCGAGCCGTTGTCCCAGCGGCGACCGCGTCCCAGGCGACCCTGGTGGCGGGCGATCGCGTTCGTGCCGGCGTCACCCTGTCGGGTCTGATGGCAGCATTGCTCGGCCGATCTCCGTGGCCGGAGGTCGGTGCAGCCGAACCCGACCCGGGCGCCGGACCGACCGCGTCTGACCTGTCGGATGTGCGCGGTCAACCGGTCGCCCGTCGCGCTCTCGAGGTGGCCGCCGCGGGAGGGCACCATCTGCTCCTCGTGGGGCCTCCGGGCTCGGGCAAGACGATGCTCGCCTCCCGCCTTCCCGGGATCCTCCCTCCGCTCACCCGGGACGACGCGCTCGAGGCGGTCAAGATCCACTCCGCCGCCGGCGTTGCCCTCGCGGGCGGAGCGCTTCCCGACAGGCCGCCGTTTCGCGCTCCCCACCACAGCTCGACCGATGTCGGGCTCCTCGGTGGGGGCTCGTCGTGGCTCCGTCCGGGTGAGATCTCGCTCGCCCATACGGGCGTCCTGTTCCTCGACGAGCTGGGCGAGTTCCCCACCGCTGTTCTCGAGCTGCTTCGGCAGCCGCTCGAGGAGGGAGTGATCCGCATCAGGCGGGCCCGGGGAGGGGCCGACCTCCCGGCTCGGTTCCTGCTCGTCGGCGCGATGAACCCGTGCCCGTGCGGCGAAGGCACGGTCCCGGGATCGTGCCGGTGCACCGAGTCCATGCGGGCCCGCTACCTGCGCCGACTGTCCGGTCCGCTGCTCGATCGTTTCGACCTCGCCATCACGCTCTCTCCTCCCGACGTGGACGACCTGCTCAGCGGGCGACCGGGTGAACCGTCGGCCGCGGTGGCCGAACGGGTGGCGTTCGCCCGGCTCTTGGCCGCCACCCGGGGTGTCAGGTGCAACGCCGACCTGCCGTCGAATTCGATCGAGGAGTCGGTCCCCCTCAGCCCGGATGCGGCGGGCCTGTTGGAACGCCGGCTCAGGTCGGGCTCGCTCACCGCCCGTGGGCTTGACCGTGTGCGGCGCGTGGCGCGCACCATCGCCGACATCGACGGCACGGGTGAGGTGGTGGGCGAGCGCGAGGTGGCTGAAGCGCTCCAGCTGCGCGTCGCGCGGGGGATGCTCATGGCGGCGGACAGATGACGCAGACGTCAGCGAGCACAGCCGCGATCGTCCCGATGCCCGGTGTTGCGAATGGGTTCGGTGCTACGGTCCGCGCGGGCGGTTCGAAAGGGCCGTCGTGTCGAACTGGGAGTCGAACCGCCTCGTCTCGTCTTCTGAGTGAAAGTCGGGGCCCATGTCGACTCCTGTCCTGTTTATTCACAGTCTGTGGCTTCACGCTTCGTCGTGGTCGTCATGGGTCGACCTGTTCGGCGATGCCGGATACGAAGCGTCCGCCCCCGGTGATCCCGACACCGTGGCCGAGGCGAGCGCCGGGGCGCCCTAGCGACGGAACCCCGGGGACCCAAAGCGATGGGCGATCCGTCCAAGCTGTTTGTCCCGCCAAATTCGCGCTGTCGCTCTAGGGCCTCCGCGCATTGATCTGTCGATGACTATTCGTGTTGTAGGGCCGATCGGCGTGACTGCCCCTTGCCTCGGGTAATCATCGATGAGGTCGGGCGTTAACTCCATCCCAAGCCGATGCGCCAGAATGCCCGCGACCGTCTGGTCGTGTCGATGTCCATGTACCCTCGGGTCAGAGGACACCCGACCCGAGCGATTCCACTTTACGTCCTCGTAGTCACTCCAGTTTCCGAGCTTGTCTGCGATTCCCCTGAATGGGATCTCTCTCCGTGCGGCCTCGAGCCACGCGTCGAGGAATTCGATACCGATTGGACAACTGATGTTCAATCCGATCGCGGCGGAATTGACTTCGGGAATGAGCAAGGCCTCCTCTCGAGACAGGCCGAACTCGGATAAAGCCAGGTCGCTGGCCCATTCGCCGACGAGATTTGGCCCGTTCTTGAAAAGCAAATAGCCATGCGCCTCGATCGCGTCGAAGATCGGATCAAGGGATCTGATTACCAAACAGGAAGAATCCAGCCACAAAGCGATCTTCTGTCCATCGGCGCGCGCCTCGGCGAGGCAGAAGGGCTTGAATGCGAAGGGTGACTCCAGATGCGCGGGGCAACCACGTGGGAAGTTGCCCGGCAGCCACGAGCGAAACTCGCCTCTGAAGCCAACACGCCGGAGATTCCTGCCAAGCCTGGCCAGGCCCAAGGAATAGGACCCTCGATCCGTAGCCAGGCTGATGATGCAGCGGGTCCTGTCCATTCGGATGACGCTCTTGTCTCGGCCTTACTGCTCCGGGCACCCAGTCTGAGTGATGAACCCGCACATTTCTCCCAGTCGTAGTCCGGTGCGCACGAGCGAGATCAGACTGCCCTCATAGCGCGACCAGCTCGCGACCAGCTCGCATGAGCTGAAGTCCAACGGAGATTGAGGGCGGACATGCCCCTGATCGTGAATCCGGGCCGCCATTGCGGTCGATCCGCTAATCGGAGTCCGGGAAGTCGGTCGACGAGCGCTCGTAGCGCGAGACGAGCCTCCATCCGGGCCAGCGGTGCGCCCAGACAGAAATGAGCGCCTCCGCTGAAGGCCACGTGGGGATTCGGGCTGCGTCGAAGGTCCAAAGTCCCGGGCCGGGCGAACACTTCCGGGTCGCGGTTGGCGGCCCCGATGCACATGATCACCATCCGTCCCGCCGGAATCGTGGCGCCTCCGACCGTGAGGGGCTCGACCGTGGTGCGCTGGGTCACCTGGATGGGCCCGTCGTAGCGGAGGAGCTCCTCCACCGCGCTGCGGTCGAGGTCGGTGTTGTGGCGGAACTGGCTGAAGGCGTCCGGGTGGCGGAGCAAGGCGAGCAACCCGTTGCCGATGAGATTGGCCGTGGTCTCGTGGCCCGCGATGAGCAGCAGGATCACGGTCGCCACGAGCTCGTCGTGGCTTAGCTTGCCTCCGCCTTCCTCGGCCGCCATGAGCGCGCTCAGGAGGTCCGGGCCCGGCTGGCGACGACGCGCCGTGATGAGCCCCTCGATGTACCCCATGACCTCCGTGGCGGCACGGTCGCACGCCAGGACGACCTCGTCGGTGATCATCGGGTCGAGGCGCCGGGCGAGCACCGGTGCCTGGCCGACGATGAACGGAACGTCGTCGGGCGGCACGCCGAGCATCTCGCAGATCACGCGCGCCGGCAGCGGGTAGGCGAGCTCCGACATGAGCTCCACCGAGCGCTTCGGCTCGAGCCGGTCCAGGAGCTCGTCCAGGATGCACCGCGCCCTTGGCTCCACCATGGCGACCGCTCGGGGCGTAAAGGCCTTGGAGACCAGGGATCGGAGCCGGGTGTGGTCGGGCGGGTCCTTGAACAGCATGAGCCGCTCCATGAGCTGGGTCGACGACCAGCTCGGCCGTTGCATCGCCTTGCCGAACACCAGCCTGGTCAGGGGGCGACCGAGCAGGAACTCCGTGTCGATGTTCCCCTCGTTGACACTCAGCGCCGGGTTGCGAAGGCACGCGCTGACGTCGGCATGCCGGGAGAGCACCCACACGCCGAACGAGCTCGAGTGGACCGGGTCGATCCGTCTGAGCGCGGCGTACGCCGGGTAGGGGTTGTAGCGCGCCCGGGGCCAGCTGAGGAAGCCCGCCAGCGCAGGCGTGACCGCGAGCCGACGGGCCGTCGCGGCAGCCCGGCGTGGGGATCGCCCGGACGCTCTCGACCCGGACGCTCTCGAATCGGTGGGAGCGACCGTCACGGGACGCTCGTCACGGCGAGCCTCGGTTCACCCATCCAGGGGGAAACGCCGCCGTGTTCTGGCCCTTGCGACGTCACACCGGAGTAGGCGTGCTGTCAGGAGCCGTAGTCGAGCTCGGCGTACCAGTTGCCCCGGCCTTTCGGCGTCAGGTCGAGAACGTGCCACACCGGATTCAGCAGGTCGATCCCCCGCTCGGCGATGTCGTCCGCCAACCTCGGGTGCGCGCTGTAGAAGTGCCGGGGCGAGCCGTCGGCGTCCAACGTGAAGACTGACACGGTGGAATCCTGGTTGCCTTCTGCGTCCTCGCTTGCGAGGTCGTACTTGAAGGTGTTCGATCCGCAACTGAGGAGACGGAGCCGGTCCCACCCCCGCGCCCGGGCATGGGCCCGCAGCGCGGGAAGGTCGGCCGCGGCCGCCACCGCGAGATCGACGTTCGGAGCGAGGTGGTGGGCGATGCCGTTGAACCCGTCGATCCACAACGTGCACATCGGACACGGCGACGTCTGGGCCTTGCTGTACATGAGGTGGTAGATCACCAGCGGACGGTCCGCGCCGGTGAACAGTTCGCTCAGGCGGACGGTCCGGGTTGGGCCGTCACCGTCGTCGAGGCGCACCGGACCTTCGTCGAAGACGTAGTCCTCGACCACCGTTCCGGGCGGAAGCTGCCGGCGCAGTGCAGCCACGTCCTCGCGGTGCCGCATGAGGTCGATCTCGGCCAGGCGGAGCTCTTCACGCGCCTTGGCGTAGTCGTCTGAATCCTGGAGCCGGGTCTGGTTCATGGCGTGGTTTCTTCCTCTCCGATGCCGGCCGGAAACGGCTTGCCGGTTCCGGTGGCACACAACAGCCGCAGGCTCTCGAGGTAGTACCCCCAGTTGAAGTTGTACACACCGTAAGCGTCGTCATTGAGCTCGACCGCGTAGTCCTGCCAGAACCGCAGCCGGGTGCGCCCGTCGTCCAGCGTGTGGATCTCGAACCGGAACGTGCCGTCCTTCCACGGGTCGTGACCTGCGACACAACGCCACACGAGGCGCTCCTCGCGGTCGAGGGTGATGATCTCCATGACGGGGTTGAAGTCCCCGGTGAAGGTCCACTCGACCAACGCTCCGACCGATGCGGGTGGCGTGCGCACCTTGGTCGACCACCACGCGGCCATCCGGTCGGCCTCGGTCAACGCGGACCACACCGACTGCCGGTCGGCGTCGATGTCCAGCACGTGGTGGATCGTCTTCATCGTCGTTCCCCCCTCGTCGGGCCCGGCTCGGAGACGGGTCGGGTCACGCTTCCGGGCTCAGGTCGGGATGGCACTGCAGGCCCTGGCGAGGACGCGACCGCGCCGGGTCGCGTTCACCCTCGAGGACGAGCGCCAGATCCCGAGCCAGCTTTTCGGTCCACCCCCCGTCGAATTCCTGGCGCGGTCCCGCCGCAAGCCCGGCGTGCTCCAGTCGGAGCACCGTCCCTTCGTCGTCGGGCTCGAGCACGATGGTGACCGTCGTCGGTGCACCCTCGATCGTCCACCGGCAACGCAGTAGGCGGGGCGGGTCGACCTCGAGCACCTCGCCATCGATCACGCCGAAGTCGGGACGCGCGTCGAACCGGAAGCGACGGCCGACGACCGCCTCGAAGTCGTTGGGCATGAGCCACGCGGCGAGCGCGGCGGGATCGGTGATCGCATCCCACACCGCCGCCACGGGATGTGGGTAGTGCGCCTCGTGGACGACGGTCGCTCCGTTGATCACGACCCCGGCCCCAGGTGCTCTCCGAGACGCTTCAGACCCCGGGTCCACAAGTCGTCGACCCGGTCGAGCCACCGGCCGACCTCGTCGAGCCGGTCCCGGCGCAGCGAGTAGAAGCGTTCCCTGCCCTGGCGGCGCTCGACCACAACCCCGATGTCGAGCATGAGCCGCAGATGCTGGGACACCGCGGGTCTGGTCACCGGCATGCCGGCCGCGAGGTCGCTCACCCGGAGCTCCCCTTGGGCGAGACGCTCGAGCATCCGGCGCCGGTGGGGATGGGCGACCACGCCGAAGACGTCGTCGATGATGGGTGCGCCGGCCCGGGCCACCGGGCCAACTTAGGTAAGAGAAATCTAACCTGTCAACCCTCGACCCGGTCCGTCCGCTCGGCCCGGCTGCTCCGCCAGCAGCATGTCACGCGCCAGCTCCATGTGGCCCAGGTGCTGGAACAGCTCCTCGAGGATGTGGAGCAGCACCCCGCCCTGTGACGTGCCGAACGGAAGTTCGGCGTCGTCGGGGTTCACGTGGCCGCGCGGCGCGGCCTGGGGATCGAGAGTGGCGAGGTCGGCGTGGAGCTGGCGGCGGGCCCCCGCGACCCGCTCCTGCAGTTCGGCCACGGCCCCCTCGGCGCGGAACTCGGCATCTCGATCGCGCTCGATGCGACGTCCCGCCACGACGTGGCCGCCCCAGTACTCCATCACGCCCAGGCAGTGGGTGACGACGGCGTAGGACGAGTTGGCGCCGTCGAGCGCGGGACGCCGGTTCGCGTCGACGTCGCCGAGCCGGACGAGGATCGACACCATCGAGTCGAGCGCGAGGTCGACGAACCACAGGTAATCCTCGGTGGAGGTGGTGAGCACCGGAGCCCCCTACCGCACCGTGCGGAAGAACGTCCGGAGCTCGTCGACGAACAGCTCGGGCTGTTCGAACGCCGCGAAGTGCCCACCCTTGTCGAGCTCGTTCCAGTGCCGAAGGTCGGTGAACCGCTTCTCGGCCCAGCGCCGTGAAGGACGGAAGATCTCCTTGGGGAACACCGAGCATCCGGTGGGCACGGTGATGGGGTCGGCGTTGAAGTCGCGCACGCTCTCCCAGTACAGACGGGCCGACGACGCCGCAGTGTCGGGCAGCCAGTACAGCATGACGTTGTCGAGGAGCTCGTCTCGGGTGAGCACGTTGAGCGGATCCCCGTCACAGTCGGTCCACGACCAGAACTTCTCCACGATCCATGCGCACTGGCCCGCGGGAGAGTCGGCGAGCCCGTAACCCAGGGTCTGGGGCCGGGTCGACTGCTGCTTCATGTAGCCCGAATCCCATTCGCCGTAGTGCGTCATCGAGGCGAGGGCGTCCTGTTCTCGAGGTGTCAGGTCGTTCATCGTGTCGGGATCGGGAAGGGCGATGACGAAGTTCAGGTGAATCCCGGCCACGTGCTCGAGGTCCTGTTGGCCGATGCTGGCGGTCACGCTCGCGCCCCAGTCGCCGCCCTGCGCGCCGTAGCGGTCGTACCCGAGACGCGCCATGAGCTCCGCCCAGGCGGTCGCGATGCGCGGCGTCTTCCAGCCCGGTCTCGACGGCTTGTCGCTGAAGCCGTACCCGGGCAGTGAAGGGCACACGACGTCAAAGGCGTCATGGGGGTATCCGCCGTGTGCGGGAGGGTCGGTGAGTGGGCCGATGACCTTGTCGAACTCCACGATCGAACCCGGCCATCCGTGGGTGAGCACGAGCGGCAGCGCGCCCGGGTGCGGGGAGCGCGCGTGCACGAAGTGGATGCCGAGCCCGTCGATCTCGGTCCGGTAATGGGGGAGGCGGTTGAGGTGCGTCTCGGTGGACCGCCAGTCGTAGTCCTCGGCCCAGTAGCGACAGAGGTCGCGGACGAAGTCGAGGGGGATGCCCTGGGACCAGTCGTCGACCGTCTCTCGTTCGGGCCACCGGGTGCGGCGCAGCCGGTCTCGAAGGTCGTCGAGCTGAGCCTGGGGGATGTCGATGCGGAACGGCGTCACCGCGCTGGTCACCCGGTGCTCCTCTCTGGTCGGGACGGTCAGGACCGAGCCGTCACGCCCGGCAGATCGGCGAACGCGTCTGCGTCCGAGCAGACAACAACGCGCTCGCGGGCCGATGCGGTCGCCGCGATGATGAGATCGTGCGCGCCGCGGGGACGTCCCGCCTTGCGCACGTGGGCGAGAAGCTCGGCGTGCGCTTCCGCCACCCGCAGGTCGTAGGGTTCGATCGGGATGGTGCCGAGCACGCTCTGCACGAACGCGGCGCGACGTGCCCGGTGCGGCTCGTCCGCCAGCCGGATGCCCACCACGAGCTCGGCTGCGGTCACGGCCGCGATGGCGACGTCGTCGTCGTCGGAGATGATGCGGTTCAGATGACGGGCGGAGCGCTCGGCCCCGATCAACACGGTGCTGTCGAGGATCAGCCGGGCCACGTGCGGTCCTGCGAGGCGAGCAGGCTGCGGATGCTCGTCAACTCGTCACGCCATTCGTCGTCCGCGGGGTAGTGGCGCAGCAGGGCCTTGACCGCCCGCCCGGACGTGCCCACGGCGGGCTCGATCCGGGCGATGACCCGGCCGCCCCGGGTGACGACGAAGGTCTCGCCGTCTTGTTCGACCGCGCTCAGCAGGGCGGAGAACTTGCGGGCCGCCTCCGTGGCCGTCACCTCCCGCACGGAGATCAGATTATCTGATTCGGGCGGAGCCAGCCGGGGCGCGAGGAGGCGCGCGAGGAGGCGCGCGACGTCATGGCCCGAGGATCGGCCGGATGCTCCCCACCGAGCCGCCGGCCTGACGGTGGGCGAGCTGTCCGACGAGGCCCGGTTCGACGAGGCCCGGTTCGCCGCCGCGCTCGCGGCGCTCGGCGCCGGTCCACGCCGCCTGCGCATGTTCCTGGACGGGTACGCACCTCACGAGGCGTGGGAGGCGCTTTCGGCGGGGAAGCATCGCAACGACCCCGACGGCGCGTACCGGGACAAGGCGTCCCCCGGCCTCCTCGACCGGGTCACCGCGGCGTGCGCGCAGGGCGAGGCCGCCGTGCGGGTGCTGGGTCGGCCGGGCTACCCCGAGGCTCTTGCCCATGACCCGCAGGCGCCGGCGGTGGTGTTCACCCTGGGCGAGCCCGCCCGCCTCGACCGGCGCCCCCTGGTGGCCATCGTCGGGACCCGCAGCGCCACCACCTACGGGCTGGGGATCGCGTCGGAGATCGGCCGCGGCCTCGCCGAGGCGGGGGTGGGGGTGGTGTCCGGGCTCGCCCAGGGGATCGACGCCGCCGCGCACGCCGGCGCCATCGCGGCGGCCGACGACGGTGGTCCCCCCGTCGCCGTGTTGGGCGCGGCGCTCGACGCGCCCGTCCCGCCGGCACGGCGCAGCCTGCTCGACGCGGTGGCGCGCCGCGGGGCCGTCCTGTCGGAACTGCCCCCCGGGACCCGAGGGGCACCCGGGTGGTGGTTCGCGGTTCGCAATCGGGTCATGGCGGCGATGGCCCACGTGGTCGTCGTGGTCGAGTCCCATCTGACCGGTGGCTCGTGGTACACGGTCACCGCCGCGGCGGCCCGGGGCGTCACCGTCGCCGCGGTGCCGGGATCGGTGCGCAGCCCCGCTTCGGCCGGCACCAATCGGCTCCTGGGCGAAGGGGCGGTGCCGGTGCGCGACGTGGACGACGTGCTCACCGCCCTCGAGCTTGCCGTGGCGGGGCGGCCCGACATCGTTCGTCCCATGAACAGGACCCGGCCCGCCCGGCTGACGCGACACGCCCCGTCGGCTGTGATCGGGCCCGTGGCGAAGCGTGTGCGCCGGGCCCTCGACCACGATCCGGCACCGCTGGACGTGGTGGTGCGCCGCACCGGGTTGGCCCTGGGCGAAGTCGCCCTGGCCCTGGAGCAGCTCGCTGAAGCCGGTCTCGCCCAGGCCGCACAGGGCTGCTGGTCGCGCTCGGGCTGAACGTCGCTTCTCGGCGCGGCGTGACCTGGGTGCCCCGCCGGTGCGCAACGCGTCAGCGCGTCTCTGGTGACGAACGCGTCAACGCGTCGCCGGTGCGGAACGCGTCAGCGCGTCGCCGGTGCGGAATGCGTCAGCCCGTTACGGCGCTGGGCAGCTGCCGGCGTAGGTGCAGTCGTTGAACCCGTTGGCGCCGGGTCCCGGAGCCGACGGCGTGGCCAAGACCCCGCCGCTCGAGTCGACGAGTTGGAGACCCTCGGCCGGGTTGAGGCCCGCGTTCACGCCGTTGACCGTGGCGTTGGAGAAGCTGGTGGTCGAGAGGTTCGGAAGCGCGGCGATCCCGGATGCGCCCGACGTGTTGACGACCACGGGCGTCTCGAGGATCCATTCCGCCGTCAGGTGAGTCGAAAGATACGGAACCGTCTGCGTGAAGCTCTGGCCGTCGCTCAGGTCCTTTAGCGTGATGTTCCACACCTCGGGCAGGCTCTCGGCGATCGTGCAGCTGATGAGGTCGCCCGCGTGGACCGCGATGGACGAGCTGATGCTCGGCACCGGGACGATCTCCCACCACGCGGAGTAACTCGGCGTTCCGTCGGCCGCCACGTCCTGTTCCGTTCCCGCCTGGACCAACGTGTTGTCACCGGCGGTGCACGCCGTGTCGAGGCACCCGCCGCCGACACCGATCCACGTGGCCGAGCTCTCGGCCCGGCCCTTGGTGTGCTGGGAGGCGGTGGGCACCCTCCATTGGGCGCTGATCGAGTGGAACATCGTGTTCTTCTCGAGGAACCCCTGGTTGTAACCGGACCAGTTGTTGGACTGGCTCATGTGGAAGGCGGTCCCGTGTCCCGTAACCGACAGCAGCGGGTGGTACAGCGAGCCTGCCGCGGCGGTCGGGCCGCTCATGGCGGAGAGCGCCAGGACCAGCGCCGCACCGACGGTGCTGACCGAGATCGCCGCAACCCTGAACGGGTCCACGAACCTGCGGGGCCGACGCGCCATCGTGTGCACCTCCGGTGTGCGGTGTCTCTGGGCTGAAGCTCCCGGCACGAGGCCGCGTTCTCAGTCCCACCCTCCACCATCGAGAACTGCCTGCGTATGGGGACCTTGCGGTGGCCCAGCACCTCCGGCGCCGCCTGAGCGGGTGCTGAGCGGGTGCTGTGAGGGCCCGCCTCGCCGAGGCGGGCGCGTCGGGGCCTCGCAGCCCCCGGGAATCTCAAGTTCGACCTGCTCGCGACCGATCTTCGAAGGACGAGCGGGGGAGGGGACGTCCCGGACCGGGTCGGCGTCCCAGGGGTCCGGAGGCGTGCGGTGGAAGAATCGACAAGCGGGGCCGAGCTCAGGTCGGAACGCCACTTCGCCGGGAGCATGACCCTGTACGTGGTCAAGTACGTCCAGGCCCATGGCCGCCCCGGTGCGCTGGACGAGGTTCTGGAGCGGGCGGGCGAGACCCGCACGGCCGAGGCGCTGTGCGACGAGGCGTCGTGGAGCACCTACACCCAGTTCCGCCGTCTGCTCGAGGCGGTCGAGGCGGTAATGGGCGGGCGTGAGCACCTGTTCGCAGCCGCGGCCGAGTCATGGCGCCTGATGTCGACGCCGTCGTCGACCGAGATGCTCCAGGCCCTCGGCTCCCCGGGCGCGCTGTACACCAACCTCGGCCAGACGCCCGAGATCCTCACCACCGTCATCGACCTCGAGGTGGTCGAGTCAGGACCGACGGGGTCGATCATCCGGACCCGGTTCAAAGACGGCTACGAGGCCTTCCCCGAGTTCTGTTCCTTCCAAGCGGGCCTGCACTCGTTGGTGCCGAGGCTCTTCGGCTATCCCCCCGCCGAGGTGGTCGAAGAGGCGTGCCAGTGCCGGGGAGCGCGCGCCTGCTGCCTCAGGGTGTCGTGGGAGGCGATCGACGAGCCGACCCGCCGGGCGGAGTACTTCGAAATCCGGAACCAGCTGCTCGAGGCGCGGTTGGGCGAGCTCCAACGCACGGTGGCCGACCTGGTGTCGACCGACGATCTCGAAGGTGTGCTCTCGGGCATCCTCGCTTCGGCCGCCCGGGTGGTCACTGCACCCGCGTTCGTGCTCGCGCTGGAGGCCCTGCCGGCCGCGTCGCAGAGCGTGTACGCCCGGGGACTCGACTGGGCCGAGGCGCAGGACCTCGCCGCGCAGGTTCTGGCGGGCTACGCCGCCAACGACGGCCGCCGGCTCATCGTCGAGGTCACGTCCGCCCGCCGCCGCTACGGCCGGCTCGCGGCGGCGCGGGACGAGGGCGGTCACTTCATGCCCGGCGAGGCGGCCCTGCTGGAGGCGTACGGCCGCCTGGCCGCGGCCGCACTCGACTCGGCGGCCGCACTCGACGCGTCGCGACGTGAGGCGGCGCGGTCGCGGGCGCTGCTCGACCTCTCGACGTCGTGGGGCGAGATCCACGGCATCGACGACATGGCGACCCGCCTGGCCCGGACCGTGCCGGAAGTGGTCGACTGCGACCGCGCCGCCGTGGTCCTGTTCGACCCGGAGACGCGCATCGGTCGGATCGTGGGCGCGTGGGGATACCCGCCGCACCTCGAAGCCGTGCTGAGCTCGGCGTCGATCGAGCTTCCCGAGACCCTCGTCCGAGCCGAAGGACTCTTCCAACGCGACGACCGGCTCGACAGCAAGCTCGCGGCCGACGACGCATCTGCGGCGGGGGGTCCGGATCGGACCGGGATCGACTCGCCCATGCTGCAGCGGTTCATGGCGGAGACCGGCACGGTCGCCGGAGCACGCGTCCCGATCGTCGCCAACGGCGAGCTGATCGGCGCGCTGGTCGCAGGGGTCACGGCCGCGCCCGAACGGCTCCGGGACGACTTCGACCTCCTCGAGCGCCTCCACGGGTTGGCCGGGCAGGCCGGCATCGCCTTCCGCAACGCTCGGCTGCTGGACCAGATCCGTCACCAGGCCGTGCACGACGCGCTGACGGGACTGCCCAACCGGGCCCTCATCCTCGACCGGGCCGAGCAGATGCTCGCTCGAGCGCGACGCGAGCACCGACCGGTCGCCGCGTTGTTCATCGACCTCGACAACTTCAAGGACATCAACGACACCATGGGCCACGACGCGGGGGACAAGCTGCTTCGGGCGGTGGCCGCTCGTTTCTCCGGTGTCCTGCGCGACAGCGACACCGTGGGGCGCCTGGGAGGCGACGAGTTCGTCGTGTTGGCCGAGGGCGTGTCGCTTGCGGCCGGGCCCGAGCTTGTGGCCGAGCGTCTGCAGGACGTCCTGCGCGAGCCGTTCCGGGTCGAGGGATTCGAGGGGGTTCCGCTGTCGGTCACGGCCAGCATCGGCATCGCCGAGGGCGAGCGCGCCAACGCCAGTGACCTCTTGCGGGAGGCGGACATCGCCCTCTACCGGGCGAAGGCGAGAGGCAAGAACTGCAGCGCACTGTTCCGGCCTCAGATGCAGTCCGAGGTCCTCGACCGGCTCGAGCTCGAGATGGACCTTCGCTCCGCGCTCGCACGCGAGCAGTACTTCCTGCTCTACCAACCGGTGTTCGATCTCGACCAGGTGAGCGTGTGCGGCGTCGAGGCCCTGCTGCGGTGGAACCACCCGGTGCGAGGCGTGGTCTCTCCCGACGATTTCGTTCCCGTGCTCGAGGACACCGGTCTGATCCTCGATGTGGGGCACTGGGTGTTGCGCGAGGCCTGCGCCCAGGCTGCCGTGTGGCACCGGGCCGGCCTCGGGCTCACCATGTCCGTAAACGTGTCGATGCGCCAGATCGAGACCGACGCCTTCCTCGATCACGTCGAGGACGCGCTCGACCACAGCGGGCTGGACGCCGGCTCGCTCATCCTCGAGGTCACCGAGACGACGCTGATGCGCGACACCGAGGCCACGGTCCGCCGGTTGAAGCTCCTGAAGGACCTCGGTGTCCGGGTGGCCATCGACGACTTCGGGACGGGGTACTCGTCACTCGCCTATCTGCGTCGTTTCCCGGTGGACGCACTCAAGATCGACCGGTCGTTCGTGTCGGGCATGGCCGACTCGACCGAGTCGTCGGCCCTCATCCACACCCTGGTCCAGCTGGGGCGGACACTCGGGATCGAGACCCTGGCCGAGGGGATCGAAGAGGGCTGGCAGTTAGAGAACCTGCAGCGTGAGCACTGCGACCTCGGTCAAGGGTTCCTGTTCGCTCGGCCCCTCGAGCCGGGCGCGGTCGAGGAGCTCATCGCCGAGTGGAACCCGCCCGGCCGCGTCCTCGAGGGCGGTTTCCCCGAGCCCGGCGCCGACGGGGCTCCGCCGGCCGGCGCGGCGCGCTGACGGGCATCACGGCTGGCTCCGGTCAGAGCTGGCCCAGATAGAAGCGCGTGCCCTGGTCGTCGACACACTCCGACGTCGTGCCGTAGGGCTGGCGCTCCGGGTCGGTGGCGGTCCCGCCGACGGTCCTGACCCGTTGGACGGCGACGTCGATGTCGTCGACCCGGTACATGGGAACCCCCGTTGCCTCGCGATGACCGCCCGACAGCCCCGTCATCGGGTGCACGTCGTCCACGCCCCAGCCGTCGACGACGCGGCCCGGCGTGAACCGCCATCCGAGGACGGCGCCGTAGAAGGCACGTGCTCGGCTCGAGTCCTGGACCTCGAACGTGACGTAGGAGAGGTCGCCGTGGCGTGACCCGTTCAGGGGTCCACGCCGCGCGGGGTCACCCGCGGGCGGCGTGAATACCGCGAACGACGTCCCCTGGTCGTCGACGCAGTTGGCGATGCGTCCGTAGGGCTCGTCGGTGGGCGCCTCGGCGGTCCCGCCGGCGTCGCGCACTCGGGCGATCGCGTGGTCGACGTCGTCAACCATGTAGCAGAGAAAGAGTGTGCTGCGGGGTTGTCCACCCCACAAGCCATGGTCGGGTGCCGCACCTCGGACGTGCCGGCCCTGGTCGCTGCTGCCCGGATCGAACGACCACCCGAGCACGCCACCGAAGAATGCTTCGGCCCGCTCCACGTCGGGCACCCATAAGGACACGTAGCCGATATCTCCCGGTCGCATCACTTCGGTCGCGGTGGAGGAAGGGGTCGGGGTGCTGCTGAGCATCCACCGGTGCCCGAACGGGTCGCGCATCACGGCATTACGACCGTAGGGGTGGTTGGCGGCGGGCCGCTCGACCTCGCCCCCCGCCGCGACCGCCCGCGCCAGCGCCGCGTCGACGTCGGGTACGTCGACGACCAGGCTCACGGTCGCGTCCGCGCCGGGACGAGGTGCGGCGACGTGGCTCTCGGGCGATTCGTCCGCGAGGAAGATCGGGCTTCCGGCGAGCTCGAGCTCGGCGTGACCGATGCGACCGTCGGCCATCACCATCGGGTCGCCGAGCCGTCGGGCGCCGAGCGCGTCCACGTACCACTCCAACGCGCGCCGGGCGTCGGCGACGATGAGGTACGGGGTCAGACCCGGTGCCTGACTGGTCGTGGTGGGATCGATCTCCAAGGTGGTCTCGGACACAATGACTCCTTTCGGCAGGGACACAGCGCGCTCGACGCGGGCGCGTAGACGGGCCGCGAACTCGCGGTCGGGATCGACCGGGAGGTACTGGTCGCGCAGCGCTTCGAATGGGTCAGCCATCGGAACCCTCCTGTGCGCCGTAGGCGCGCCGGAACGCGGCTCGGGCCCGGACGAGGAGACCCTCGGTGGCGTGCAGGCTCCGGTCGATGAGCGCGGCGACGTCGGCGACGGGGAGGTCGTCGACGTATCGCAGGGTGAGTGCCGCCCGGTACAGAGGCGACAAGCGTTCCAGCGTCGCCCGCGCTCGGAGCGCGTCGAGCTGTACGTCCCAAGGATCCGCGTGGTTCACTCCGGTGCCTTCGAGCGCGACGAGCCCACGGTCCTCTCGGGCCTGGCGGCGCCAGTGGTCGGCGAGCTTGTGCCGAGCGACCCCGACGAGCCAGGCCACCGAGATCGGGGGCGGATCATCTCGCCGGACGGCGTCCACCGCGGCCAGGAGTGTCTCGGCGGTGAGGTCCTCGGCCAGGGCGGCCCGGCCGCAGCGCGACAACAGATACCCGTAGATATGCGGGAGGGCGCCGTCGTAGACGTCGAGCAACGCCGTCCCGGCATCCCCGGCGTGGGCGGGTTCCTCGCTCACGCCCGTATTGTCGTCGGGGCGGGCCGGTTTCCGACGCTCGTGGGCCCGAAAAGTTTTGTCGGGGGCGCCGTGCTCGAGGACGCTTCACAGGCCAGGCTGCTCAGATGCGTCTGATCGTCGACGGGATGAATGTCATCGGGTCCCGGCCCGACCACTGGTGGCGCGACCGAGCCGGAGCCCGCCGGCGCCTGGTCTCCGAGATCGCGACGCTTTACCAGGCGACGACCGACGACGTCACGGTGGTGTTCGACGGAAGCCCAGAACCGGACGAGGCGGACGCAGCGGAAGCGGCGGGAGTCACTGCGTTGTTCGCGCCCGGGGGGCCCAATGCCGCTGACCACGCCATCGTGAGGCTCCTGCAGTCGCTCGAGGATCCGAGCGACGTCACCGTGGTCACCTCCGACGCGCAACTCGCCGCGGCCGTTCGGCGCGCCGGGGCTTCGGTCGAGGGTGCGCGGGGTTTTCGACGCCACCTCGAGGGTTCCTGAGCACGGGCTCAGACGCCCGGGGCATCACGCGACCGGGAGCGCCTCCAGCGGCTCCACGAACGGCCGTCCCAGTGCGCTCGCCACGGCGGGGTTGGTGACGTGTCCGGACACGGTCGCGACACCCTGGGCCAGACCAGGGTCGGCTTCGACCGCGCTGCGGATGCCTCGGTCGGCCAGGGCGATCGCATACGGGAACGTGGCGTTGGTCAGCGCGTAGGTGGACGTATGTGGCACCGCGGCCGGAATGTTGCCGACCCCGTAGTGCAACACGCCGAAGCGCTCGACCACGGGGTGGTCGAACGTCGTCTCCACCGTGGTCTCGACGCTTCCGCCCTGGTCCACCGCCACGTCCATGATCACCGAACCCGGCTTCATGGCGCGCACCATGTCCTCGGTGACCACCACGGGGGCGCGCCCACCCGGTACGAGGACCGCACCGATGACAAGGTCGGCGTCGCCGAGCGAGCGCTCGATCACACCCCGGTTCGATGCGAGGGTCATGATCCGACCGCGGTGGATCTGGTCGACGACCCGGAGGCGGTCGAGATCACGATCGATCAGGAAGACCTCTGCCTCCATGCCCTGCGCGATCCACGCCGCGTTGGTGCCGACCGTTCCTGCCCCGAGCACCACGACGCGCGCCGGTCGCACGCCCGGTGCGCCGCCCAGGAGCACGCCCCGGCCACCGTTGCCGCGCTCGAGGAAATGTGCCCCCACCTGAGGAGCGAGCCGCCCCGCCACCTCGCTCATGGGCGCAAGCAGTGGCAGGGCGCCCGAAGGCAGCCGCACCGTTTCGTACCCGAGGGCGATGGCACCCGAGGCCAACAGCGCGTCGGCCAGGTCCACATACGCGGCGAGATGGAGGAACGTGAACAGCACCAGACCAGGACGGAGGTACCCGAACTCCTCCGCCTGAGGCTCTTTGACCTTCAGGACCAAGCCCGCGTTCCATGCCTCGTCGCACGAGACGAGCTCGGCACCGGCTCGGGCAAAGTCGTCGTCACCGATCGACGAGCCGGCGCCGGCACCCGTTTCGACGAGGACCCGATGTCCGTGCGTGACCAGTTCCCTCGTCCCGTCGGGCGTGAGAGCCACCCGGTTCTCGCCCGGCTTGCGCTCGGTAGGGACACCCACGATCACCGAATGGGACGCTACCGCCGAGCCCCCCTTAGTCCGGGGACTGCGGCTCACCGGGCGCCGCTCGGCGCCCCACGTCGTGTGTCGTCAGGCCGCGGCCTTTCGGGCTGCGCCAGGACCCGGTCGGGGTGGATCCGGACCTTCACTCGAACCTCACCGGGGCGCCGGTCCGGGTAGCTGTCGGCCCCCAGGTACTTCTTCGCCAGGAAGTCGATGTGCTCGTCAGCGCCCTCGGTCGTCACCTCCGTCACGGTGCCACGGAACACCACGACGTGGTATGGGTCGCCGGGGTCGACGATCGACATCGCCACGGACGGACTGCGAGCGATGTTGCGGGTCTTCGCCCGCCCCTGGGCCGTGTTCACGAGGACGTCCTCGCCGTCGTGATCGATCCACACCGGGGTGACCTGCGGGTGCCCCTGTGCGTCGACCGTCGCGAAATTCCCGAGGATCGGCTCTTCGATCAGGGCGAGAGCTGCGGCTGTCAAACGATCAGTCATCTCCACTGTCTCCTCCGCACAGCTGAACACCTCCACGTCACGGGATGTTCCGCCGGGGCGGGCCGCTCGGCCCGTTCTCGAAGACGTGGCATGCCTCCGCGCCGCAACCCTGTGCCCACGCGGCCGAGCGAGACGCCCGGTCGCGGTTGTCGCCCTGACGGTGGCGACGATGGCGGCCTCATTGTCGGCGCAATCCGGCGCGGCTCGGGCGCACGAGCCGCTCACGCTGGCGGCGGCAGTGGTACCTGCCCCGGGAATGGTGGCCGTGACGGTCGACGCGACCCGATCCCGCGCACCGGTGAACCGGGCACTCCTCGGGGTGGACGGGCCCGGGCCGGCCGGTGCGGGCCCGGCGATGAGCGCGCTCGGCATGAGCTGGGTGCGCACCGATGTTGGCTTCGAACACTCGTACGACTGTTCCACCGGGAGCTGGAATCCCACATCGCTCGACGGCCGAGTCGCGCAGATCCTCCGCATGGGCGCCCAGCCCTTGCTGATCGTGGACTACACCCCCTCGTGCCTGGCGCCGATCGGCCCCGTTCCCGCGCCCGGCACCGTGGCCTACGAACCACCTGACGTTGGAACCTCGGGAGGTGTGAGCGACCGGACTGTGTGGGACGGGCTGGTCGATCGCATGGCGTCCCACGAGATCGCCCGAGGCGTCCGGGCCTTCGAGATCTGGAACGAGCCGGACGGGACGTTCTGGTACGGCGGGCTTCCCGGGTACCTGCATCTCTACCAGGACACCGCGACCGTGCTCGAACTGGCAGCCGCAGCGGCGCGTGTCCACGTCGAAGTGGGGGGTCCGGCCCTCGTGTTCCCGGACTGGAGCTGGATCGAACCGTTCCTGTCGTTTGTCGCCGCCCAGGGGCTCCCGCTCGACTTCCTGTCTTGGCATTACTACGGGAACTATCCACTGCTCGGACCGTACGGGCCGGTTCCGAAGCCCCCTGTCGGCGGCCCGGCGCCGTGGTACAACCCCGCCCTGCGCGCGCAGGTCTACGGCACTCAGGTGCAGCAGGTACGGGCCGAGGTGGCGAAGTTCCCGTCTCTTCGTCCCCTGCTCTGGATCGACGAGTGGAACGTCGATGCGGGGTTCGACCCCCGCCAGGACGGTCCCTTCGGGGCTGCCTTCGCGGCCGCGGTGCTCGACAGCGTCCAGGGTGCAGGTATCGATCGCATGGCGTTCTTCGACGTGGCCGACAATCCCGCGGACCCACTCGGCGACTGGGGGATGATGACGGCGGACTTCGTTCCCAAACCGGTCTACCGCGCCTTCGCTTTCTGGCACGCGCTCAGCGGCGCGTTCGTGGGTGTCGGTCTGAGCCCCGATCAATCCGCGGCCGACTCGATCGGCCGGGTGGGCGCGGTGGCGTCGTTGTCCCCTCGACACTCGCTGACCGTTCTCCTGTATGACTTCGCACCCTTCGACCCCACCGGCGGGTACGGCACGAACGACCCCACCCCCTTCGACCACCTCGTCGACCTCCGGGCGGTCGGACTCAAGGCCGGCTCCTATCACTGGTCGCGCATGGTCCTCGATGCTTCGCACGCCGGTACGGTGGTGGCGCAAGGCACCGTGCGCGGCCCCTCGGCCGACATTCGTCTTCAGCTGGCGGGCGAGGGTCTTGCCCTGGTGTCGTTCGTCCCCTCGTCCTGAGCCTGGAGCGCCGATGTTGATCGAGGTCGACCTGGCGCCGGGCTCGGTGACGCTGACCGGAGCCGACGACTTCACCCGGTTCCACGTATCGGTGCTCGGTCGCCAGGACGGGACGCGGCTCGACGCGGTGCTTCGGGCGACCGCGACAGGTGAGCTCGACGACGCGTCCGATGCTGCGACGGACGCGCTCGTCCGTGTCGACGCGGTGCGACGCATGGCCGGCCGGGCCGATGCCCAATGGGAGGCCCACTTCGCTGCCATGCTCGACTTCGCCCGCACCAAGGGGTGGCTCATCGACCACGGCTCGGCGATCCGGGCCCACATCGAGTGGGACTAGCGTCAACGGTGTGACGGTCGACCACGCGAACACGGGTGGGAAATTGGACGCGACGCGCGTCGAGACGGACTCCATGGGCCCGATCGAGGTCCCCGACGACCGGTACTGGGGTGCACAGACGGCCCGGTCGCTCGTGCATTTCTCGATCGGCGACGACACCATGCCCGCGTCGATCATCCACGCCTTCGGGATCCTGAAGGAAGCCGCGGCCCTCGCCAACGGCGAGCTCGGCAAGCTCGACCCGAACCTCGAGGAGCTCATCGTCCAGGCATCGCGTGAAGTCGCGAACGGCGAACTCGACGGACACTTTCCCCTCCGGGTGTGGCAGACCGGGAGCGGCACCCAAACGAACATGAACGCCAACGAGGTGATCGCGAACCGCGCCATCGAGCTCGTGGGGGGCGAGCTCGGATCGAAATCGCCCGTGCACCCGAACGACCACGTGAACATGTCGCAGTCGTCCAACGACACGTTCCCCACGGCGATGCACATCGCAGCGGCACAACAGCTCACCGAAGCCCTGCTGCCGTCGGTGCGTGCTCTGCGCGAGGCGCTCGCCGCCAAGGCGGAGGCGTTTGCCGGCATCGTGAAGATCGGCCGGACACATCTCATGGACGCCGTGCCGCTCACCCTCGGACAGGAGTTCTCGGGGTACGTCGCCCAACTCGACGCCGACCTGGTGCGGATCGAGACCACCCTGCCCGACCTGTACGAGCTGGCACTGGGTGGCACCGCAGTGGGCACGGGTCTCAACGCCCCACCGGAGTTCGGCGCGCTCGCAGCCCGCCACATCTCCGAGCTCACGGGCCTGCCGTTCGTGTCCGCCCGCAACAAGTTCGCCGCCTTGGCTGCGCATGATGCCCTGGTGCACGCAAGCGGCGCCCTGCGCACGCTGGCGGTGTCGCTGACGAAGATCGCCGACGACATCCGGTGGCTGGGCTCGGGGCCGCGGGCCGGCCTGGCCGAGCTCATCCTCCCGCCCAATGAACCGGGTTCCTCCATCATGCCCGGCAAGGTGAACCCGACCCAGTGCGAAGCCATGCTCATGGTGTGCATCCAAGTCATGGGCAACGACAGTGCGGTGGCGGTGGCGGGCAGCCGGGGCAACCTCGAGCTCAACGTGTGCAAGCCGGTCATCATCCGCAACGTGCTGCACTCGATCACCCTCCTTTCGGACGCGTGCCGGGCCTTCCGGCAGTTCGCGGTGGAGGGACTCGCACCGGATCTCGAGAACATCCGTCGCCACCTCGAGGACTCGCTCATGCTCATCACCGCGTTGACGCCTCTGATCGGGTACGACAAGGCGGCCGAGGTGGCGAAGAAGGCGCACGCGGAGAAGACCAGTGCACGCGACGCGGCGATCGCCCTCGAGTACCTGACCGGTGAGCAGTACGACGAAGCGGTGCGTCCCGAGGACATGACGGGGCCATAGGCCGCTCCCGGGCGGTCAGCTCGCAGCCGGCCCGGGCACTGCGGCGGTAGGCTCCTCAGCGTGGATGTGCTCGACCCCGCCACGGTCGATGCGGCACTGTCCGAGGGACTGGCGTGGGCCCGCCAGGGCGCAGAGATCGTGAAGTCCCATCGGGGCAAGGACTTCGCCGAGGCGCTGGCATACGTGAACGCGGTGGGCGGGCTCGCCGAAGAGGTGAACCACCACCCTGACATCGACATCCGCTGGAACGTCGTCACGTTGCGGCTGTCGACCCATTCGGCCGGCGGCATCACCCAGCGGGACCTCGATCTCGCCCGCCGGATCGATGCACTTCCCCTGCCCGGCTGAGGTGGGCGACCAGCCGTCCGGACGGCGGTCTCGGTGGCGCCGACCTGAGGCATCCATCGAGCGAACCCCACCGCGGTACCGATATGTCCCGGTCGAGGAGCTCGACGCGCGGCCGCACGTCCTTGTGGACGGAGCCCCGCGCCCTACCACGGCGTGCACTCTGTCGCACTGGCCCGGGACGCCTACCCCGAAAGAGCTCTGGGCGGACCTGTCGGCCGAGATCGTGCTGAACGCCAGGGCACGCCCTGATGTCCTTGCGGCCGGGGTCGAACTGGCATCGATCGACCATTACGACGCCGACGGAGTGATTTCGCTGGCGCTGCTGTGCGTCGAGGGACTGGCCGAAACGCACGGTCGGATGCTGGTCGAGGCGGCGCGGGTGGGCGACTTCGACGTCGTGCGCGACCGCGACGCGGCATTGGTGGCTTTTGCCCTCGGTGCCCTCCTCGACGACGGGTGCTTCGAGGTCGACGGCGCCACGACGACGGGGGACGGTGTCGGCTTTCGGAATCGGTGCAGCCGGGCGGCGGTCGAGGCCTTGCGGATCCTCCCCGGGCTCGTGGCCGATCCCTGGCGGCACGTAACGTTGTGGCAGGCCGAGGCGGCCGCGTTCGACGCCGCGACGCGAGCGCTGGCCGAGGGGTGGGCAGGCATCGAGGACTGGCCCGACCACGACATGGCGGTCGTACGCGTTGACGTGAGCCACCCTCGGGCGTCCGAGGCGGCATGGCAGGGCGCACCCCTGCATCGAGCTGCGGTGCACTCGGCCACCGAACGGCTTCGCGTGGCGAGCATCGCAGGTGGTCGCGTCGAGCTCCGTTACCGGTACGAGTCATGGGTGCGCCTGGTGAGTCATCGGCCTCGACCCCGTGTGGATCTCGCCTCGGCGGCGCAGGTGCTGACCGATCTCGAGCCGTCGGGCACCCGCTGGGTCTTCGACGGAGCGGGCGCGATCACCGCCGCGCTCCACCCGGATGGTGACCGGCCGACCGGACTGAGGCCCGAGACCTTTCTTGACGTCGTGGCCCGCCACCTCGAGGTGGGCGACCAGGGCGAACCGGCCTGGGACCCCTACGCCGTTCCGGTGTCGTCCTGAACGGGCGTCCTCACGGCGGTGGATCCGCCACGAGCACAGGGGCGATGCTCGGCGGTGGGGGAGTCCGGGTTCTGGGGGCCTTCAGGCGATTGGGAGGTCCCACAAAGGGAACCATCGCGACAGGTCGGTTTCGATCGGGAGGTCGTCCGCCACCACGGCACGGATCCTGAGTTCGAGCTCGTTGTCGCGCACCTCGTCGCCGCAGGGGGCGAAGGGATAGAACGTGCCGCGCTTGGCCAGGTAGACGAGGAACAGGGGACGAGTCGCGACGTCGGTGTCGCCATCGCCGGCGGGCGCGGTCCCCGGGACGGCCGGGGACCCGGCTTCGGCCGCGTTCCCCGGGCCAGGGGTGAAGCCGAAGACCGAGCACAACAGTTGCGTGCTCCAGCCCGCGTCCTGCAGCGAGGAGTGCACCATGTGCACGCGGGTCACCAGATCGTCGATCGTCGGGCTCTCCACCACGATCCACCGGTAGCCGAATTTGTCTCCGACGTGGCGTACGGTCAGTTTGGCGGGAACAGGCGCACTCGTGGACCCGGGCGCTCCCGCAGGTGCTCCACCCGCGCCCCCGGCCGCGGAGGCGGTAGGTGATTCGTCGGGTGTCTGGAGGAGCTGTTCAAGCTCGGCTTGCATCTCGGCGAAGGGTTGTCCTGCCGGTGGCTTGAAACACACCCCGGCCCGACCGGTCGGCACGAGACCCGACCTGACCTGCAGCGTCACCGCGGCCGACGGCAGCGCGAACAGGGCGTCGAGGTTGGCCCGGACCGGCTTTGTCCGGCCCAGAAGCGTGTCCAAGAGGCCCATCAGCGAGGCGTGGGCACACGACGCGCCGCGGGTGTCGAGTCCGCCTGGCGCATGGTGCGCACTCTGACGGCGGACAGCCTCGGCACAGTCGCCCTCACGACGCTTGGTTCAGCTCGGCCTCGAGCTTGGCGAGCTGTTCGAGGCGCTTCTCCAGCGGAGGATGGGTCGAGAACAGGCTGGAGAGGCTGGCGCCGCGTGACAGCGCAGGAGTGAAGTAGAACGCATTGAAATGCTCGGCCGCCCGCAGGTCGCGTGTCGGGATCCGGCTTATCTCGCCGGTCACCTTGACCAGCGCGGATGCCAGCAGTGAAGGTCTTCCGATCAGAATGGCCCCCGAACGATCCGCCGCCAGCTCCCGGTAGCGCGACAGCGCCATCGTCAGCAGGAAGCTGATGGCGTAGATCACCGCCGAGACCACGATAACGGCGATCTCGACCAGCGCCACGTTCTCGCCGCTGCGGTCGTTCCCGCCGAAGCCGCCGAAGATCCCTGCGTACAACGTGAAGCGCGTGACGAGACCCGCGACCACGCCGAGGAAGCTGGCGATCGTCATGACCGCGACGTCGCGGTGGGCGACGTGGGACAGCTCGTGGGCAAGTACCGCCTCGAGCTCGGGCTCCTCGAGCCGGCGCATGATGCCGCGCGTGGCACAGACCACGGCGTGGCTCGGGTTGCGGCCCGTGGCAAACGCGTTGGGCATGTCGACCTCGGCCACAGCCACGCGGGGCTTTTCCATGTCGGCCAGTGCGCACAGGCGGTCGATCACGCCGTGGAGCTCGGGCTCCTGCTCCGGGCTCACGATGCGCCCGCCCATGCCGTAGAGGGCGATCTTGTCGGAGAACCAGTACTGGACGAAGAGCAGGCCGGCAGCGATGACGAGCACGACCGCGATGTTGTGCAGGACGGCGAACAGGAGTCCGATGACGGCTGCGTACAGCACCACCAGGAACAGTCCGGTGAGGAACATCCGGAAGGTGAGGCCGCGGTCGGGGGGGATGCGGCGGGTGAGGGCCATCAGGAATTCACCTCGGGTTGGTTTGACTCGTGTGGGGACGGTTGGACGAAGACCCCGGGTGCGGCGCTCCCGCCGGGCTCGACGGCGCCCGACTGGGGGAGGGCATGGGCGGCGGACCCCGCCAGTTCGGTCTTGAGCGCGGCGAGGTCGCGGTCGACCTGGGAGGTGGAGGCCACCTTGTCGAGCTGTGCCTGGATGTCGTCGCTGTTCGAGGTCAAATCGGTCAATGCGCCGGAGGCGAGAAGTTCGTCGATCGCGCCGGCGCGGGCCTGCATCTGGGCGATCTTGTCCTGTGCTCGTTCGATGGTGACCCCAGCGTCGCTCATCGATGACGAGATACCAGCTACGGCCTCACCGATCTTGGACTGCGCCTCGGCCGCGGTGTAGGTCGCCTTGAGCGTTTCCTTCTTCGTCCGGAACGCGGCCACCTGGCTCTGGAGGCGCTGGGACGTCTCCACCAGGTGCTCTTCCTGCCCACGGATCTGCGTGTGTTGGGTCTCCAAGTCGACGAGCTGCTGGCCGATGGCCGCACGCCGGGCCAGTGCCTCGCGGGCGAGGTCCTCCCGGTTCTGGGTGAGCGCCTGGCGAGCCTGGTCCTGGAGCTTGGTGGCCTGCTGTTGCAGCTGATTCGCCTGGATCTCGATGCGCTTGCGGGCGGTCGCCACCTCCGCCACGCTGCGGCGCACCCTCTGCACGTTGTCGAGCTGCTTCTCGTAGGACAGGTCGAGCGTGTCGCGCGGGTCTTCGGCCCGATCGAGCAGCTTGTTGGCCTTGGCCCTGAAGATGTTCAGGATTCGCCTGATCACGCCCATGGCGTGGTCTTTCCCTTCCTGCGGACGCGGCCGCGATTCGTGCGCGCCCTTCTGAGCATAGGGGAGGCCACGCGCTCAGTCGGCGCGCGGGGCCGGTCATCGGCCCAGGTGACGGGTGTATCGCCCGTGCTCCCAGCCACGACGGCCGGCACGCCGTCCCACCACGTCGGACGAGCCGGCCGAAGCAGCGCGCGGGGCGACGCCGGCCGAGCGGCGCGGCGTCCGGACATACCCCTGTCAGCCGAGGTGAGGACGCAGGCCGGACCGGGCCGCATCGACGGCCCGGTACCGTGGCACCGATGACGACGCGGCTGTGCCTGCTGACGGTGCACGCCCATCCCGACGACGAGTCGTCGAAGGGACCCGCCACCGTGGCGCGCTACCACGACGAGGGCGTCCACACCGTGCTCGTGTGCTGTACCGGGGGCGAAGAGGGGGACATCTTGAACCCCGCCATGGACACGCCGGAGGTGCGCGCCGATCTCCCCGCCGTCCGCCTCCGGGAGTTGGACGCTGCCGTGGCGCGCATCGGCTACGACGAACTGGTGATGCTCGGCTACCGGGATTCCGGCATGCCCGACACGCCCGCCAACGAGCGTCCCGACTGTTTCGCCCGGGCCCCGTTGGAGGAGGCGGTCGGACGCCTCGTAACCGTCATCCGCCGAGTCCGCCCCCAGGTGGTCGTGACGTACGGAGACGACCAGCGCGGCTATCCCCATCCGGATCACCTGCGCGTCCACGAGGTGTCGGTGGCGGCGTTCGACGCGGCGGGTGATCCCGACCGGTATCCGGGTGCGGGGCCGCCGTTCCAGCCCCTCAAGCTGTACTACGTGGGTTGGTCCTCGGCGCGGGTGCTCGCGCTCCACGAGAAGTTTCTCGAGCTGGGTCTGGAGTCACCCTTCGACGACGCATGGATCGAGCGCGCCACCTCCGCGCTGCAGCCGTACACCACCGCGATCGACATCTCGGCCTACGCGGACGTCCGGCGCGAGGCCCTCCTTGCGCACGCCACGCAGGTGGATCCCACGTCACCGTTCTGGTTCGGGCTCCCGCCCGACGTCGCCCGCGGCGTCCATCCTGTCGACGAGTACGTCCTCGCCCGCAGCCTCGTCGGGCCGGTCGGGTCGGACGTGCCGGGGAACGTCTTCGAGGACGACCTGTTCGTCGGTGTGCGGGACCTCGCCTCTCGGTAACATGCCCGCACACCGCGACCGCTGGGGCACGAGCGTCCAGCGGCGGTGTGGCGCACCGACAACCCAGGGAGGGACGACATGTCGAAGTGGCTCACTCAGGAGTGGCTCGACGAGACGAGGAAGATGTCCGAGGGTCAGCCCGAGCGTCCGGGGGCGTCGGCTCGGATGCAGTACGTGGTCACGGGGGCTCCCGAAGGGGACATCGAGTACTACTGGATCCTGGAGAACGGCAAGCTGCTGGAGACCAAGCTCGGGAAACTCGACGACGCCGAGGTCACGCTGACGACCGCCTATCCCGACGCCGTCAAGATCCAGAAGGGCGAGCTCGACGCCAACGCCGCCTTCATGCAGGGCAAGGTCAAGGTGACGGGGAACATGGCGAAGGTGATGTCGCTGCTTCCCATCACGAACTCTCCCGAGTACAAGCAGCTGCAGTCCGACATCGCGGCCGTCACCGAATACTGACCGAACGACCCAGGCGCGAGCCGCCTTGGGCGATCCGCGGCGGTCGCGCCGTGGACGCTCCCTGGGAGCTCAGCCTCCTGCTCGCATCAGGTCCCGTAGGGGCCGATACCCGATGAGCGTGGCGCGCGCGTCGCCCACGGCCTCCCGCAGCTCGGGATCGTGCACGAGCAGGTAGTGGTCGTCCACTCGGGCCTCCCAGTCGGTCGCCATCGCTTCCAGCTCGGGACTGGCTACGGCGGGATGGAGATACGCCTCGGTGACGCCCGGCTGCAACCTGTCCAGCGCGTCGAAGAGGAACTCCCGCGTGCCGACGCCGGGCACGTAGACGAACTCGTCCGGGAACACGACCCCGGCCTCGGCGGCGAGTTGACGGAACGGGAACCCGATGATCCCCTCGGTGTCAGGTCCGTGAAGCCGCAGGGGCAGCTTGAACTCGATCGCCAGATCGAGATACACGTCGAAGAACTCGGACTTGATCTGCATCGTCCCCAAGTGAGCGTCGAGGTGGCTGACGTCGAAGCCCCACAGGATGGCGCGTTCGATCTGGGCCCGGCACTCGCGGCGGACTTCGTCGAGGTCGGCGTGGTCCCATACGTCGGCCACGGTCCGCGGGAAACCCCCGTCGCCATCGAGCAAGGAGGGGGCGTGGGTGATCGGGCCCCAGCGGTAGAGGTCGAACTCCGCATTCAGCGTGAGGTGGACGCCGATGTCCTCGCCCCGGTACCCGGCCGCCGCCCCCCTCGCCCACGGGCACGGCACCATCAGACTCGCGCTCGTCGCAAGCCCGTCGCGCAGCGCCTGGTACACGCCGACGTTGGCGGCGTGGCAGAAACCGAGGTCGTCACAGGTGAGGATGAGCAGCTTGGCGTCGGGCCGATGACCCAGGCGTTCGGCGAGCGAAGGCACCCACCCGACCGTAGCGCCCGCGACGTGCCCGCATACCGGAGTGGTGCCGGTGGGCGTCACCTCGCGGACGGCCACGCCCGAGCCGTTTCGGCCTCAGGCCGCTGCCTGGGGACGTGTCGTAGGTGAAGCCGCTCTGTCCAGAGCAGCGCGGGCCGCGACGAGCCCGCGCCGGCCGACCAGGCGGGTGGCCTCGTCGAGCCGCCAGTCGTCGTCCCGGGCAGGCCGTGGACGGCGGCCCACCGTGTCGCCTACGAGCGGCAGTTCCGGTTGGTGTTTCACGACATCAGGGTCGCGCCACGGTGTAACACTGGGTCCCGTGGACCGCTACGGCATCACCGTGCCCTTCGACGACGTCCCCCTGGGGGAGCATCCCGCGTGGTTCGAACGGCTCGACGACCTGGGGTACACCGACGTCTGGACGGGGGAGGCCAACAGTGCCGACGGCTTCACCCCGCTCGCCCTGGCGGCGGTGGCGAGCTCCCGGCTGCGGTTGGGGACGGCGGTCGTGCCGGTGTACACCCGCGGGCCCGGCCTGCTCGCCATGCAGGCTGCGACCCTGGCGGAGCTCGCACCGGGGCGCTTCGCTCTGGGCGTGGGGTCGTCCTCGGACGTGATCGTGGAGCGTTGGAACGCCAGCCCCTTCGTCGAGCCCTACAAACGGGTGCGCGACACGGTGCGCTTCCTGCGCGCCGCGCTGTCAGGCGAGAAGGTCGACGCTGAGTTCGAGACGTTCTCCGTGCGGGGCTTTCGCCTGGGACGACGACTCGAGAACCCTCCCGACATCCTCGTCGCGGCGCTTCGTCCCGGCATGCTGCGGTTGGCGGGGCGGGAGGCCGACGGGGCCATCATCAACTGGCTGTCCGCCGAGGACGTCCGCCGGGTCGTACCGGAGGTGGGCGAGGGCAAGGAGATCGTGGCGCGCATCTTCGTGTGCCCCACCGACGACGCCGATCGGGCCCGCATGGTGGGGCGAATCGGCATCGCGGCGTACCTGAACGTCGGGGTATACGCCGCGTTCCACCAGTGGCTGGGGCGGGGACCGCTGCTCGAGGGGATGTGGGAGGCGTGGCGGACCGGTGACCGCAAGGGCGCCGTCGCCGCCATCCCCGACGAGGTCGTCGACGCCCTCGTCGTGTACGGGTCGCCCGAGGAGTGCCGGGACCACGTCCGGCGGTACGTCGCAAACGGCGTGACGGTCCCGGTGCTCGCTGTGCTTCCTGGCGGCGACGATCTGGCGAAGGCAGTCGAGTACTTGTCGCCTTCGGCGGCCTAGGTCCGGCGCCGCCCGTCAATCCGGTCGCGGCGCGGCCACGGCGGCCTCCAGTGCCTCGGCCACGGTGGGGTGCTCGAAGTGGTATCCCGCTGCCGTCAGGCGAGCGGGCACCGCACGCTGACTGGCGAGGGGCACCTCGGCCGCCAGCTCCCGGCCGAGGACGGCTTCGAGCACCACGCGGGGCACGGCTGCGATCGTGGGACGGTGCAGCAGGTGCCCCAGGGTGCGCGTGAACTCGCGATTGGTCACCGGGTTGGGCGCGCACCCGTTGACCGGTCCGCGCAGATCCGTCTGTTGAAGGGCGTGCAGCATGGCGTGCACCTCGTCGTACAGGGAGATCCAACTGAGCCACTGAGCACCGGTCCCGAGCACGCCACCTAGGCCGAGGCGGAAGAGGGGGAGCATGCGTGCCAGCGCCCCGCCCGAGGGGGACAGGACGACCCCCGAGCGCCACCGGATCACCCGGACTCCGGCTTGCTCGGCCGCTTCGGTCGCGTTCTCCCACGCCACACACAGGTCGGCCAGGTAGCCGTCCCCGGCGGGACTGTCCTCGGTGAGCTCGGCGTCGCCGCCCCGAGTCCCGTAGTACCCGACAGCCGACGCGTTCAGGAGGACTTCGGGTGGATGGTCGAGACCGGCGGCGGTCCGGGCCAGGAGCTCGGTGGAGACCACCCGGCTCGACACGATGACGTTCCGCCGTGCGGCCGACCACCGGCGGTCACCGATCCCGGCGCCCGACAGGTTCACCACCGCGTCGGCACGTTCGAGCGCCCCGGCATCGATCCACCCGGACTCGGGATCCCACCGCACCTCATCCTGTCCCGCAGCCTGGCGGACGAGCGTGACCACCTCGTGTCCCTGTCGGCGCACCTGCTCCACCAGTGCCCGTCCGATCAACCCGCTCGAGCCCGAGACGACGACCCGCACAGCACCTCCTGCACACGTGGAGTCGGACGAACCGCGACGTTACGCGCCGCCGGGCAATCGGAACATGGCCATGGGAGACTGCGCTCATGATCCCTGGCTCGTCGCTCGCCGCTTCGGGCGCGGTCGCTGGCGTCATCGCGGGTGTGATCGTCGCCGTGTTCGTCATCATCGTGTTCCTCTCCTCCGCCATCAGGGTGGTGACCGAGTACGAGAGGTCGGTGTTCTTCCGCCTGGGCCACGTGCGGCCCGATGCCAAGGGCCCGGGGGTGATCTTCCGAATCCCGGTGGTCGACCGCCTGGTCAAGGTGACACTGCGAGTCGAGGTCGTCGACATCCCGCCCCAGGCCGTGATCACCAAGGACAACGTCACGATTCAGGTCGACGCGGTCGTCTACTTCCAGGTAGTCGACCCGGTGCAGGCGGTTCTCGGAGTTGACAATTTCCGGTTCGCGAGCCAGCGCATCGCCATGACGAGCCTGCGGTCGATCATCGGCCGGCACGAGCTCGACAACCTCCTCGCTCACCGCGAGGACGTCAACAACGAGTTGCGTACCGTGATCGCCGCGTCGACGCACCACTGGGGTGTCGAGGTCCGCCAGGTCGAGCTGCGCGACATCACGCTTCCGCCCGAGTTGCTGCGAGCGATGGCACGGCAGGCCGAAGCCGAGCGGGAACGGCGGGCCAAGGTGATTGCCGCCACGGGCGAACTCGAGGCCAGCCAGGAGCTGTCCGAGGCGGCTGCGAAGCTCTACCAGTCACCGGGCGCCCTGCAGCTGCGGGCCCTGCAGACACTCGCCGAGGTTGCGAGCGAGCACAATTCCACCCTGGTTTTCCCGGTGCCCATCGAGCTGCTCACCGGGTTCGTGACCCACGGCCGTTCGGGTGACGGTGTTCCGTTCGTGCCCGACCCGCCCAAGCCGGCCGCCCCGCCCGGGTCCCTGCCCGCGGGTGAGGCACCCGATCGTCAGCTCGGTGTCTCGACGCCTCCGTAGCGCGCCCGGATCTGCTCGTCCGCCGACCTCACTTGGTCGGCCAGGTCCTCTCGGTGCCGCTCGTAGGCACGCGCCAGGTCGGGATCCGACAGTGCCAGGATCCTCACCGCCAGCAGGCCGGCGTTCCGAGCACCGTTGACGGCGACGGTGGCGACCGGCACACCCTTGGGCATCTGGACCATCGCCAGCAGCGAGTCGATGCCACCGAGCTCGCCGACCGCGATGGGCACGCCGATCACGGGCAGCGCGGTGGCCGCGGCGAGCACGCCCGCCAGGTGTGCGGCGCCCCCCGCACCGGCGATGACCACCCGGAACCCTCGTCCCGCCGCGCTCTTGGCAAATTCCAGGGCGTCGTCGGGCGTGCGGTGGGCGGACAGGACCCGCACCTCCACCGGCACGGCGAACTCACGAAGTGCCTCGACCGCACCGTCCATGACCGGTGCATCGGACGCACTTCCCATCACCACGGCTACCGCCATCGCAGGACCCCCGGATCGCCTGTCGTCGGGGCCCATGCAGTCGGGCACCCTCCCCATCTTGATTCGGCGCGCCGCTCGTTTGCCAGGCCGACGGTCACCGATGCGGCGACTTCGTCGCGACGAGGTCAGTTCGCGGAAGACACACGCCGCAATGATGCCTGGAGATGACGGCCCGTGGACACGCCGACCGCCGCCATGTCGAGCGTGTAGGTCAGCCGGTCTCGGTCGACCTCGACGACACGTTCGATCTGTGACACGTCCTTGGCGCTCGAGGTGCTCCTCACGGACGTCGAAGCCAGCATGATCGAGGATCCGTTCAGCGCGCCCTCGCTCACCTCCACCAGCCCGTTCGGGTGGGCGACGACAAGCTCGACGCGGCCGGGGGAGGGGCAGCGCCAGTAGCCCGTCTCGGCGTGCAGGGGTCGGCCGTCGTCGAGGCTCCAGCTCCGCTGCGCGTACGCGAGGTAGGGCTTGCCCACATGCGAGAACGTGACCTCCTCTCCGTATCCGAACGGTTCGATCGTCGGGTACTCGCCCTCGCCCTCTCCTGCCCACCGGCCGAGCAGGAACGCCAAGGGCGAGATCTGCGGGTCGAGGGCGGCCGGCCCTGAGCCGCTCCCCGACGTCATGGGTCGTTCCTCAGGCGGTGGACCGACACGGCGTAGTCCCCTCCTGCGTACCGGTCTCGCTCCCAGGTTGCCCACCGGTGCACCAACTCGAGCCCGGCGTCGGCGCAGAAGGTGTCGTAGCGCTCGAGCGTCAACGGACCTCCGAGCTGAAACCCGGTCGCGAGCAGTCCCCCCGGAACGAGCAGTTGGGCCAGGTTCCCCACCACGGCCGACTCGGTCCCCGGGACCACGAAGATCATCACATTTCCTGCCGCGAGCGTGAGGTCGTAGCGGCCCGACGGGGCCGCAGCGGTTGCAACGTCGGGATCGGCCAGATCGGCGAGGATCCACCGCAGGTCGGGCGCTTTGGACCGAGCGACCTGGAGCATGGTGGGGTCGTTGTCGACACCGACCACGCGGCGTCCCCGTCGGGCCAGTTCGATGGCCACCCGGCCGGTTCCGCATCCGGCATCGAGGATGCGTGCCTCGATCCGCCCGAGCAGCCAGTCGACGAGATCGGCTTCGCCGTGGAGGTACCGGCCCTCCGCCTCGAGTCGCGCCAGTCGTGCGTCGTACTCTTCACCCCGGACCGGCATCGGCGCCACCGTAGCTGTCACGATGGCACCGGCACGGGGGTCGGCCGATCACTGAAGGGAGACGGAAGCGGGATGCGCATCGGACTGGGGCTCGACTTGAAAGGCACGGTCGACGAGGTCGCCGAGCGCGCCCGGATCCTGGCGGCGACCGGCGTCCGGTCGTTGTGGTCGTCGCAGTTGTTCGGCTGGGACGTACTCACCGCGCTCGCGGTCGTGGGGCGGGAGGTGCCCGGTGTCGAGTTCGGGACGGCGGTCGTGCCGGTCCAACCCCGGCACCCGATGATGCTCGCCGCCCAGGCCCTCACGGTGCAGTCCGCGTGCGGGGGCCGGCTGACTCTCGGCATCGGCCTGTCGCACCAGGTCGTGGTGGAAGGTGTGTGGGGCGGCTCGTTCATCCGCCCGGCGCGGTACATGGAGGAGTACCTCACGGTCCTGATTCCTCTGTTGCAGGGGGAGAACGTGGCGTTCGAGGGCGAGCACTTGCGCACGAACACGTTCACCCCGGTGGAGGCGCCCGGTGCCGTGTCCCCGCCCGTGGTCCTGGCAGCGCTCGGGCCAAGGATGCTGCGCATCGCCGGCGAGCGGACCGAGGGCACCGTGACCTGGATGGTGGGTCCCCGGACGGTGGCGGACCACATCGTCCCCACGATCACGGCCGCAGCCTCGAAGGCGGGACGCGTCACGCCCCGCGTGGTCGTCACGCTGCCGGTGTGCGTGACCGACGACCCTGACGCGGCGCGCACGCGCGCCGATCGAATCTTCGCCGCCTACGGGCAGCTGCCGTCGTATCGCGCCATGCTCGACCGCGAAGGAGCCGGGTCTCCGTGCGATGTCGCGATCGTCGGGGACGAGGCAGCGGTGACGGCGGAGATCCGGCGCATCGAGGAGGCAGGTGCGACCGAGTTCTCAGGCGCCGTATACGGATCTCCCGACGAGGTCAACCGTTCGCGTGCGCTGCTGGGAGCCCTCGCGACCGCTTGACGGTGGCGGTGCTCAGCGGGCGATGGTGGTGTGTTTGAACTCGTTGAGTTCGGGATGGCCCGCCAACAGATCCAGAACGTGTTCGATCGTGGATGTCGCCACCGCCACGTCCCCGGCCGGCCGGGTCATGACGCGGACGAACACGGCCCGATCGTCGATGACGAAGGTGGGTACCCCGAAGACCCGGTGCTGGTCTACCGCGGCCTCGTGGGCCTTGCGGAACGCCTCGTGCGGCCCACCGTCGGCCACGGCGGCGATCACTTCGTCGTCGTCGACCCCGGAGGCCCGGAGCACGTCGCGGACGACGGCTTCCTCGCGCAGATCACGTCCCTCGTCGTGCCGGGCGGCGAACAGTGCGATATGCACCTCGGGGAAGCGCTCCGGAAACTTGTCGCGTACCGCGATCCCGGCCTCCATGGCGAGGAGGTGGGACGCCTTGTCGGGGTCGTCCCACACGGACACACCGCCCTCTTCCACATGGGCCTGCGATAGCGAGAAGGGGGCGAATTCGACGTCCCACTCGGCCCCTCCCTGCAAGGCGGTCACCAGGTGCTCGTGGACGTTGCGGGCGAAGGGACAGCGATAGTCGTAGGTGACCGCGAAAGACCGTGAGCTCACGTCGTCATCAACTCCTGTCGGGCGCCGCACATTCCATTCGGCCCATCAGCTTGCCGTGAACTGGGAGGACCCGCCGGCCGACGAGTCCGAGGGCCAGCCCCAGGACCGAACCCGCCACGACGTCGGTGGCGTGATGGAGCCGCACATGGATCCGGCTCATCGAGACGGCCCCCGCCATGAGGTAGTAGCCCGGGGCCCAGGGATCGCCCTCCGCCAACAGCGTCGCCGCGCACCACGCCGCCAGGCTGTGTCCCGAGGGGAAGCTCGCCGTGCGGGGGATCCGCACCGGGAGCGCGTGCCGGAAGCTCGGCTCGGGCCGGACGCGCCCCACGGCCGCCTTGAGCGCAGCATTCACGCCGGGCGCGACCAGGCCCGTGAACGCCACGGCCCGTACCGCTGACGACCGACGCGGACCCCGCCGTCGACCTCGGGCCACGCCGACCAGGAACCAAATGAGGCCGTGGTCGCCGAGCGCGGACGCCGAGTAGGCGGCGGCGTCGGCGAGCCGGTTGCCGCGCCACTGGGCCATCCAGCGGTCGACCCGACGGTCGAAGGCGTCGACGCGGCGTTCGAGCATTGGCGTGCGAGGCTATCGCCCGACCATCCTGTTTTCGACGACGAATGCCGAGGTGCGTGCTCGGGTCAGCCGGTGCTAGGCGCTTGCGCTGGCGCTCGCCGCGCCCACCGGGACTGGGCGCGTGGCCGCCGACGCCGGTGCGTCGCCCTCGGCCATTTCGTCCATGCCGATCGGGCCCTCCGCCTGTCCGGTGAGGAACTGCTGCACGATCGGGTCCGAGCTCGCGTTCATCTCGTTCTTCGAGGCGAACGCGACCAGGCGCGAGCGGAAAAGAAGGCCCATGTAGTCGGCCGTGCGCATGACCGACTGGATGTTGTGCGTGATGACGAAGAACGTCGCCCCGGTTTCGTGTTGGGCGGTGTTGACGAGGTCGTCGAGGTACGCGACCCGAACGGGGTCGAGTCCCGAGTCAGGCTCGTCGAAGAGGATGATCTCCGGTTCGAGCACCAGTGCGCGGGCCAACCCGGCGCGCTTGCGCATTCCCCCCGACACTTCTCCCGGGAGCTTGGTGAGGTGGTCGACCAGTCCGACGAGCTCGGCCTTCTGCAGGACGATCGGACGGATCTCGCGCTCGGTCTTCGAGGTGTGTTCACGCAGGGGGAAGGCGATGTTGTCGTACAGGCTCATCGAGCCGAACAGTGCACCGTCCTGGAAGAGGACGCCGAATTTGCGGCGGATGCGGAACACGTCCTTCTCCCGGACCCCGACGATCGGCTCCCCGTCGACGAAGATCTGTCCCGACTCCGGTTTCAACAAGCCGATGATGACCTTGAGCATCACCGACTTGCCGGTTCCCGACGGTCCCATGATGGCCGTGGTCTTGCCCTTCGGGACGTCGAAGGTGACGTCCTGGAGAACGGTGTGGCGGCCGAAGCGCTTGGTCACACCGCGGACCGAGATGATGCCTTCAGGGTCGCTCACTTCAGGAAAACGCTCCCTCGCTCATGGCCTGGCGCTCGCCCGACGTCACACGACCGGGCCACGGCGGACGTGGCTCGGCCCCCGTATCCACTGACCGAGAGCCAAGGCCGGAGGAGTCGGACCGGCTCACCCACCGGTTCCGAGTGCGCTCGACGAACTGCACAGCAAGCCACCGAGCGTGCTGAGAGGGTTGGCGGTGTCGCCGCACACCGCGCTGGCCGGCGCAGACGCCGAGCCCGGCACCGCCGTTGCGACGCCCTGGACGATGGCTGTCACGGGCGCGGCGACCTGTGATTTCGCCGAGTCGAGCGCCGACGATCCCAATCCACTCACGACGTCGTCGAGTGTGCTCTTCGCCCCGTTGACGGCGTTTCCGACCCCCGGGACCGACGGCTGGGAAGCCGCATCGCCCACACCCGGCAGTCCGATCGTCGACAGAGATGGGCCACCCGGCGAGGAGGCCACGCTCGACGCCGAGCCGTCGGCTGCTTTCGAACGAGGCGATGCCCCGAGTAAGCCGCCGATGGCCGGGTGGGCAGGAGTGACGCCTGCAGCGGCGACCGGGGCGGGAGCAGGAACCGACGACGCGGGTGCCGGCGGCGCGCTTCCGACCGCGGTGGCGATGACCACCGCGGTGGCCGCTGCGGCTGATCCCATGGCCACCGCTGTCGCCGGACCGGCGTGGCCGACCCGCCGAGCAGCTTGGACGGGACCGTGGAGGATGCGGCGAAGCATCGACAGCGAGAAAAGCCCGCCGGCCCACCCCGCGAGGCGCCCCTCGGATCCGGCCAGGGCGGCGAACTCGCGCTTGAGCGCCTGACGTGCCCGCCACAACAGCGTCTCCACCGCGGTGATCCCGACACCCTCGTGGTCGGCGATGCGCTGGTACGACCAACCCGAACCCTCGCGGAGGTTGAGGATGCGCCGGTGGCGCTCCGACAGCCGCAGGAACGCCTTGGCCACCAGGTCGCAGTCGACCGACTGGACCATGAGCTCTTCGCCACCGTCCTCGGTGCTCGCCACATTGCTCTGGTGGAACTCGGCGACTGGAGTCGAACGGTTCCTGCGTCGGAGCACATCGGTGCACAGGTGCGACGCGATGACGCTCAACCACGGGTAGAAGCGTCGGTCGCCGCCGAAATCGGGAAGGGCCCGCCATGCCCGAGAGAATGCTTCCTGGGCGACGTCCTCGGCCTCGTGCGTGTCGTGTAGGCGACGGAGGCAGAACCGGTAGAGCCGTCGGTAGTACCTCAGGTACAGGTCGTCGAAAGCGGTGCGGTCTCCCTCTTGAGCCCTGGTGACGAGGACGCGGTCGCGAGCCAAGTCGACGTCGTCGTCCAAGACCTCACGCCTTGGAAGCGTCGCTCCACCGGTGAGAAGCGTTGTCACCCCCCGTAACCCCCCTTGCTCGTTCCTATCCCGGGATTCCGGGGCGGAAAGCGTGGCCGAAGGAGAGCTCGGATGCGCCCACCGCCCATGGGTTCACCTCAAAGCGTACCCAAAAGTGCGGCGTTGTCCACATGGCGCGACAAGAGCCAGAGCCCGCTCCAGGCGCCGTGCGACCGTTTTCCATCCTCGTAACCCCCCGTTTTCGCACCCTGCAGAACGGACGAGCCGGGTCGACCTTCCGGTTTTTGGGAGATTTTTGTGATCGAGTCACCCCCAATCCGGCATCGAGGGACGACATCAGTCCCGAAAACAGTGCGGCCAGTCGAAACGAGGAGCCTCGCCTTCCCGACCCGGGGGTCGAGGGGCACGGGGTCCGGTGCGGCCCGGGCCCGGGTCGCATGGGCCATGGTTCAAGGCGCCCGGGTCGAAGGGGTGGAGCGGACTGGGCTCCGCTCGCCCCGGGGGTGGCCGAGCGGATGGTGACGGGAGGTGTCCACCGGGAGCGGTCAGCCGAGGCTTCGGATCGAGGTGACGCCGATGCCTCACTCGCCACGATCTCGCTCCAGCGCACACCGCAAGGTTGTCACCGGGGGCCAGTTAGATACGGCAGGCCCGAGCCGCGTCTCGACGTCGCCCGGGCCGGGGTGCCGGGCGGCTGGCGCCCCGGGGACAGGGGGTGTGTGCATCGATGGTTCGAGTCATCCGGGGATCGACTCCGTCCACGTCCAGACGCGGGCTACGTGCCGGCTCGTTTGGCGTCTTGTTAGGCGCCGCTCTTGCCGTTTCCGGAGTGCCCGTCTCTACCGGCGTCCTCGCCGCCGGAGCTTCTGTGCCGACCTATGGCGCGACCGCGTCGGCGACGGGTCTGGCCATCAACTTGTTCGGCACCGAGGTCTCAGGTGGCTCCGCCATCGCGACCGTCGACTCGGCGTTGCTCAAGGCCCACGCCGAGGGCATCGGTACATTGCTCACCTCGGGAGGCGCTCAGGCAGACGACACCTCTGACGCGTCGTCCACCAACACCGCGCAGAACGCGCCGTGGTCGTGTCCGAAAGGCGGCGGAACGCCCGCCGGGTCGCCCTTGTTGATCTCGATCGGCGCGGGTTGCGCGTCGTCGTCCGCCAGCGTGACCCCCGACGGTTGGCCGATTTCTTCGTCGCAGGGTCAGGTCGGCGAGCTTGACGTGGGCGTCAACGGCCTCTTGCAGCCGGTGTTGCAAGGAGGTGCCAACCAGCTCACCCAAGGGCTCGCTTCCGGACTGGGATCGTGCGCGAGCGGTGCGGGCAGCAACCCGGTGGGTCAGCTGTGCGCCGGCCTCTCTCAGGCCGTCACGAACTTGCAGAACACGGTGCAATCGGCGGGCAGCGCCAGCCAGCCCGACATCATCGTCAAGTTGGGCACGGCCGTGTCGTCGGTGACCAATGGCGGAAGCGGCGGGAGTGGTGCATACCCGTTGACCGCGACCGCCGAGGGCGACTCCGCCGACATCCAGGTTCTACCGGGGGTCGGGAGCATTGGCGCGACGTTTGCGAACGGCGCGCTGGGCGGCGTCCTGTCGGGCGCGCCCCTTCTCGAGGTCAAGATCCTCCCCGCCACCGCCACCTCGATCTTCGACGGCACGAAGTGGACCTCGTCGTCGCATTCCTCGGTCGCGATCATCTCCTTGAACATCCCAGGCGACGTCCAGACCATCGACCTCAACGCCCCCGGGCAATGCCAGGAGTTCGCGAACGGGACGCCATTGGACAGCACGGTGTGCCTGGCGGCCGCCTCGACGTCGGCGGACGGGGCCGCCCAAGCCCACAGCGTCAAGGCATCGATGCTGACCGCACTTCCGGGCGCTCCCGGACAGGGCCTGCAGCTCAACCTCGGCGACGTTTCGACGAAGGGCATCGACGCCGCGACCGCCCCGGCGGGCGCGCCCCCCGCTCAAGCCGCTCCTCCCGCACCTGCTCAGGTCACCGGGACCTCGCCAACGGCGGTGCACACCGGTGAGTGGTGGTCGGGATCGCTGCCCTTCGTGGCCGCGGCGGCGGCGCTGGGCGCTCTCCTCGTCGGTTGGCCGCGCCTCCGGCGCTTGCCGGTGCTGGCTCGTGTCGTGGCGCGACGCCGATAGGTGACGAGTCGTGGGGGGAGGATGGTGCCCAGCTGGGTCCGGGTCTCGTTCGGTCTGCTCCTCCTGTGGGGCGCGCTCGGAGTCCTCGGCTACCGGATGGGGTGGATCGCCCACTTCCACCACGGCCAGGATGCGCTGTTGCGCTCGGCCCGCGCCTCCCTCGCACCGGGGTCGGGCGCATGTGGCCCGGGCGCGACCGTCAAGGACCGGCAGTTGACCGGGGTGCTGGGCCTCCCCAGGCTCGGCGTCACCGCACCGGTGGCCGAGGGCACCGGCGACGACGTTCTCAACGTCGCGGTGGGTCACGCTCCCTCGACGCCATTGCCGGGCCAGCCGGGGACGTCGGTGCTGCTGGCCCACGACGTCAGCTACTTCGCTCACATCGACCAGCTCAAGGCGGGTGACACCATCCGGTACACGACGGGCTGCGCCACCCAGATCTTCATGGTGACCGGCCATACCGTGGTGCGCGCGGGCGCGGCTGTCCCGGTCGTGAGCGGCGACGGACTGGTCCTCGACACGTGCTGGCCGACGAACGCCTTGTGGTACACACCCGACCGCTACCTGGTCGAAGCGGTGCAGAGCAGCGTCCAAGTAACCGGACGCTCATCGAATGCCGGGACGAGAACATGGGCCACCGGCTACCGCGCACCCGCGCCGCCGACCCTCGCCGCCCAGGGCCTGGACCTCGTGCACAACGAGGTTCCCATGGGAACGCTGCAACTGACGGGACGGCCCGACGCGGGCTGGGCCCAGTCGCCCGCTCCCCTCGCACTAGAAGCCGCCGCGCTGGAGGCGTACTTCGGGGCCGAGCGCGCCGCGGCTCAGCATCACGCCGACTGGTGGGCTCAGCTTGCGCCGGGCGTGTCGCCGCCCCCGGCCGTGTGGGGCGCATCGGTGTCGGGCCACGGCGCGCCGCTCAACGTGCGCGTCGCTGCAAATGGGGCCACACCCACCACTGTGGTGCTCGACACCGTCGTGAGCCTGTCTGGTGGCGCAGCGCCCGGCGTGTATCACGAAGTCGTCACCGAGGCCGTGCGTGGCCTCAATGTCGTCGTCACGAGCTGGGAGGTCAGCCATGCTTGACGCCTCGGCGCATGCAATGCCTCGCCCCGTGGGGCTCGCGGGTTGGCGCCCGCGTCACCGAGCGGAGCCGTCGGAGCTGCGCAAACCCCTCCGCTTCCCCGTGCCCGCCAAGAAGGGTCGCCACTCGCTCGGGGCGTCGTCGGCGCTCGTGGACCTGACGTCGGCGTCTCCCACGGGGTCGGGGGAAACGCACGCCGAGGAGGCAGCCATCGAGGAGGCGACACTCGAGGACGCGACATCGGGTTCGCCCATCCGGCGTTGGCTCGGACGCAGCGGCGTCCTCGGCGGTGGCGCGGTCAGCTTGGCGATCGGCGCCGTCCTCGGCGGCGTGCTCGAAGGGGTGCCGCATCTGCTCGCACCTCCGCCCGCAGCAGGCGCGTTCCCCGTGGCGGGAACAGGCGTTGGGACCCTCGACGGCTCGGGACACTTGTCCGCACAGCTGGCTGCGTCCCGTTCGGCGGCCCCCGACTGGCAGGGCCTTTTGAACAACCTTCTCCCGGTGACGTCGATCGGTCTCGGCTTCCCCGGTGTCGCCCCGGCATCGGCGCTTCCTGGGTCGAGTACCCCGGGCGGAACGGTCCCGGTGCGGGGGCCCGTCATGGGTGGTGCCGGGGGTCCCGTCGGCGGCGTCGGCACGTCGGGTTCGGGGCCCGGGTCGGGAGTGGGCTCGGCGTCCTCGCCGTCTTCACCGCCGTCGTGCGACGCATCGTGTGCGTTGCTGAACACCGTCACCCAGACGTTCGCGCCGGTGCCGGGCGCGGGTGCACCGCTGTCCGGGGTCCTGTCACAAGTCGGCACGACCGCCTCGGGTGTGGCGTCCGCGGCCGGTGCGGCCGGGGGAGGCCTCGGGCTGCCGGGCGG
>Ga0307477_10000182_pt1 | contig 87744 bp, 82 predicted proteins | sample atmos_gasesECM2C_FD_203316 | JGI IMG/M metagenome (GOLD analysis project Ga0307477, IMG submission 203316) | Hardwood forest soil microbial communities from Morgan-Monroe State Forest, Indiana, United States - atmos_gasesECM2C_515 | ecosystem: Environmental > Terrestrial > Soil > Temperate...
AGAGGGCGGACGCGATGACCGCGACGATGAGTGTCCTGCGACCAAGGCCCCGTGGGCTAAACAAACGCGAAAGAACGTACACTCGAATCTCCTCGTGTGTCGCTATGCCATGGGGGTTAACCACGTCCATATCCGTTAAGGGGAAATTAAATCCTCTCGTTTGATGTTTCTCAAATATGAGCTGGTCGGGCGCCTCCGGCGAGGTTCCCGGGCTCGAGGCGCCCGCGGCACGCTCGATGCTCTCCGACACGGGGCGGCGCTTGCGGCGAACCCCGGGAGCGCTGATCGGAGCGGCGATCATCGTCGTCATCCTGCTGTCGGCGGTCTTCGCCCCATTCATCGCCCACGCCGACCCGCTCGGTCAGGACCTGGCGAGGATCAAGTTGCCGCCGAGCCTGGCCCACCCGATGGGGACCGACGCTCTCGGGCGTGATATCTTCGCCCGCGTCCTCTACGGGGCGAGAACTTCGATTCGGATCGGCTTCGTGGCGGTCGGCCTCGCGATCACCGTCGGGACGCTGATCGGCCTGGTCGCCGGCTACGCTCGGGGGAAGGCGGACAACGCCCTGATGGGGGCGATGGACCTCATGCTGGCCTTCCCCTCGATCATTCTGGCGATCGGGATCACGACGATCCTCGGGCCGAGCATCAATAATCTGATGCTGGCGGTGGGAATCGTCTACATCCCCCAGTACGCGCGGCTAGCCCGCTCCTCGGTCCTGGCGGTCAAGGAGCTGGAATTCGTCGAGGCTGCGCGCGCCCTCGGCAGCCCCGTCTGGGCGATCCTCGGCCGGCACATCCTCCCCAATATCATGGCCCCGCTGCTGGTTCAAGCGACCCTCGGGATCGCGACGGCGGAGCTGGAGGCGGCGGCGCTGTCCTATCTGGGGCTCGGGGCGCGGCCGCCCGCCCCCGAGTGGGGGGCCATGCTCAACGACGCTCGCGATTACTGGCTCTCGGCCCCCTGGGCTCTCATCTTTCCGGGCGCCTCGATCACGGCGCTGGTCCTGGGCTTCAACCTCTTGGGTGACGGTCTGCGGGACGCCCTCGACCCGGTTGCGCGGGGTATTTAAGGAAGGCGGGGCCAAGCCTTGTCACCCTAAGCGCAGCGTCTAAGCATTGTCACCCTGAGCGGAGCGAGCGCAGCGAGCGAAGTCGAAGGGCCAACGGGGTTCGAACGTCCCGTCGGCGCTTCGACTTCGGCGCTTCGCGCCTTCGCTCAGCGTGACAAGGACGTCAGCAAGCCTTGAAGGCGGGATCGATCCGCTCGGCGGCGGCGTCCTCGTCGCGGTCGATCAGCGTCGCGCGAATGACGAGCTCGTCTGCGGCACGTTTGGCGGAATGGGTGATGGTCTCGGGGACCATGTTGTAGTCGCCGAACGGATTGTGCCGGACGTTCGGGTTGCTCTGGTTCATGTAGATGTTTTTCTCGATGTCGGCGCGCTGCTGATCGGTCATCGGCTCCCCCTGCGCGTCGAGCCACGCGATGTAGCGGCCCAGGTCTTCGGCGAGTTTTTTCTGGCGGTAGAGTGCTCCGTCGAGAGCGTCCGCGAATTTCTCGAGAGCCGCGCGTTGCTCGTCGTTGGTGACCTCCTTGAGCGCCTCGCGGAACTTCTTCATCTCGGATTCACCCTGCACGGCGCCGGCGCGAAGGGCGACGAACTGACGCACGAGCTCCCTGGTGCCTCGGCTCTTCGTGATGATGCTCTTGTCGAAGTCGACGGTGCGAAGCGTCCCGACCGTGAAAACGATCTTGCGGTCGTCTTCGAGGGCGAGGTCGGCGGCGACGACGGCGTGCGTGGCGAGGGTCTTGCACAGCGGCGTGGTGACGTGGACTCGGCCGATTTCGCGCAGCGGCGCCTCGCTTGCTGTCGGCGACGGACTCGGCGACGGCGTCGTTGCGAGCACCGCAAGGATCGCGACCATCGGCACCGCGTTCATGCGTGGGTCAGCTTTACGCGCACGTTCTGGATCACCGCATCGGTGAATTCGCTGGTCGAGGCGTGGCCGCCTAGATCGCTGGTCGCAAGCCCCCCGCGTACCGTTTCGAGAACCGCCTCGTAGAGGGCGCGCGATGCGTTGGCGGCGCGCGGGTCAGCGATGTAGGATAGCAGTGCCGCGCAGGCGAGGATCATCGCCATCGGATTGGCGACGTTCTTCTTGAATAAGCGCGGCGCGGTGCCGTGCGGCGCCTCAGCCATGACGACCGACGGCTTGAACGAAGCATCGAAAGCGAGCAGTACGCTCTCGGTGCCGGCGATCGATCCGAAAAGCTGCATGACCAAATCCGAGAGACAGTCGCCGTCGCGATTGAGCGTCGGAATGACCATCGCTTCGCCCGCGCTGGAAATCAGCAGCGCATAGGTCGCGTCGATCAGCTGCGGCTCGTAGGTTACGTCGGGATAACGCGCGGCGGCCGCATCCATCTCTTCCTTGAGCATCCCTTCGTAGACCGGGCTGACCGTATATTTCGGGCCGCCGAAAACCTTGGCGCCGGCCTTTCGCGCGTGAAAGAACGCATACTCTGAGACCGCGCGGCAGACGCTGCGCTCGATGCGCTCGGTTCGAAAGGCCACCTCGTCGCCGCCCTGCGTCTCGCGCCACTCCTTTGCACCGTAGGCGTCGCCGACGGCCATGCGCACCACCGAGATCGGTGCGTGTATGCCCGCGACCGGCCGAACTCCCGGCAAGCGCCGGCCCGTACGAACGATGACCTTTCCGTCGATCGCGCTGCGCAAAATGGCGTTGGGCGAGCCGACGTCGCCTTGCCCTTCGGGAGTAATCGTCGCCGCCTTGAGACCGAAGCCGGTGCGCCGGATCGCGGCGGCGGCTTCGAGGACGACGGCGTTGTTCGTCGCGCGCCGCCGCTCGAGCGAGAGATCGAACCGCTCGAACTCGAGAGAAAAGCCGATCACGCCGGGTTCGATCGTTCGCAGCGCTTCGACCAACAGTTCTTGTCCGGTTTGGTCGCCTTCGAGGACGACGATCGTCGGCGTTTCCATAGCAGGCCGAGTCTGCCCGCTCGGCGCGAACGAGGCCTGCAACCGCTGTCGCGCCAGGATGGTGAGGCGCCGTTCTTTAAGGTCAGTCGCAATGGCACGCGTACGCCGCAAGGCACGCGCGACGATGCGTCTCAACTTGGAGATCGCCGGAATCGCAGCGTTCGGTGCGGCGCTTTATCTCGGTCTCGCGATCGGCGCGCCCGAGCATTCGGGCGCACTCGGCGAGCGGCTGGCTCGTTGGTTGTCGCTCGCCTTCGGCGCGGCCGCGTGGTTGGTCCCCTTGGTCGTCGCACTGCTCGGCGGGATCGTGTTCCTCGAGATCAACGTCCCACGCTTGATCGCGAAGTTCGGGACCGCGTCCCTGCTGTATTTTATCGTCTTCGACGCCGCCTACGACCGCGCCGGCGGAGTCGTGGGCATGGGCCTCGCGCGTATGTTGCGCGCGCTGCTCGGCTCGAGCGGAGAGCGCGTCGCGCTCGTGGCGATCGCGCTGGCGCTATTCGTGTGGCTCACCGACGTCTCGTTGAAGCGCGTCATCGGATGGTGCATCGCGGCGGCCTACCGTTTACGCGCGTCGTTTCCGCGACGCGAACAGAGAGCGGCGGTACCTGCGGCGCGTCCGAAAGCCGCGCCACAAAACCTCCGCGAGGCGTTCGATTTGCCGGACCGCCTCAAAGTGAAGAAATCGGTCGCTGCCGCTGCAAGCGCGGCGGCTGCAACCGCCACGGCTCTTGTCCCCGTGCAGCCCGCCGCGCCGGCCCAACCCATCGAGCGCGAGCAGCCGTTAGCGCGCGACGAACCCGATGAAGACGAACCGGACGACGACGAAGAAGACGAAGAAGAGGAAGAATTCGAGGAAGACGTCGACGCCGATGAGTCCGGCGAGTACGACGAAGAAGAAGACCTCGACGACGAAGATGACGCACCTATCGTCGTCGGCGAATACCAGCCGGCAGCCGTAGCCTCGTTCTCGTCGTCCGAATCCGGCCGCCGCCCCTATCGCCTCCCCGATCTCGCGATCTTCGATCCGCCGCAGCCGCACATCGTCGACGAATCTCAGCGCTCGGGCTTGCTCGAGGACACGCTCGCGTCGTTCGGCGTCGGAGCGAAGGTCACGCACATCGAACGCGGGCCGGCCGTCACGCGCTACGAGCTGCGCCCAGAACGCGGCGTCAAGATTTCGCGCATCTCCGCGCTGGCCGACGACATCGCGCTCGTGCTGGCGGCAACCTCGGTTCGCATCGAAGCCCCGATTCCCGGAAAATCGGCCGTCGGGATCGAGGTTCCGAACGCGCAAGTGTCGACCGTTTCGATCTCCGAGATCCTGCAAGCGCTGCCGTCTCGAGGTCAGATTCCGCCCCTCAACGTCGCGCTCGGCAAAGACATCACCGGACGGCCGGTGTTCGGCGATCTCGGAAAGATGCCGCATCTCTTGGTCGCCGGTGCGACCGGCGCCGGGAAGAGCGTCTGTCTCAACTGCATGATCGCTTCGCTCTTGGTTTCCGCGACGCCGGACCAATTGCAAATTCTCATGATCGATCCGAAGCGCGTCGAGCTCTCCGTCTACAACGGCATCCCACATCTCATCAAAGAGGTCATCACCGACGCGCGCCTGGCGGCCGGCGCATTATTCGAGATGACGAAGGAGATGGATTCGCGCTACGAACGCTTCGCCAAAGCGGGCGTACGGAAGATCGAAGAGTACAACACCAAATATCCCGACGAGAAGCTGCCGTACGTCACGATCTTCATCGACGAATTGGCCGACATGATGATGATTGCACCGGCGAAAGTCGAGACGACTATTTGCCGTCTGGCGCAACTCGCGCGCGCGACCGGCATCCATTTGGTGGTCGCGACGCAGCGCCCGTCGGTCGACGTGATCACCGGGATCATCAAGGCCAACATTCCGTCGCGCCTGTCGTTCGCGGTCAGTTCGCAAGTCGACTCGCGGACCATCCTCGACATGGTCGGCGCCGAACGATTGCTCGGCCGCGGCGACATGCTCTATCTGCCGATCGACGCGCCGAAACCGATCCGCGCACAGGGCGCCCTGATCACGGGGAGCGAGATCACGCGGCTCGTCGCCTTCTGGGCGGCACAGGCGAGGCCCGACAATCTGCTCGACGTCGATCTCATGCCGATCGAGGACGATGAGAAGGGCCGAGCCGTCGATCCGCTCGCTTACGACGCGGCGCGTTTCATCATCGAAACGAATTACGCATCGACCGCTCAGTTGCAGTCCCAGTTCTCCATCGGCCACCCGCGTGCGGTCCGTCTGATGAAGCAGCTCGAGGACTTCGGTGTCGTCGGTCCCCACGAGGGGACGAAGCCGCGGCGCATCAACGTCAGCCTCGGCGAGCTCGAACGGATCGCCTCGCGCTTCGGACGGGACGAACAGACCGACCTCTTCGCACAAGGGGCGTAACCGGTTGAGCGGACTTTTGCTCCCGGGCGCGTAGCTTCTCCCATGTTTGCGCGGGCCGGTATCGTCTGTGCCGTTCTGCTCGTCCTCGGCTCCGGCATCGCGGCCGCCGAGAGTCGAAGCCTGCTTTTAGGAGACCGGGCGACGCAATCGGTCGGTGACGTCGATTTTACGCTTCCGCCGATCTGGCACTCGCTGATCAAGTGCGGCGAGCGGATCACGAGCGAGAGTTGCCTGCTCCAGAGGATGACCGAAACTCCGACCGGGACGGCTCCTTCCGTGATCATCGACGTCGCGCTGCAATTGGCGGAGCGAATCGATCGCGGGCGCGCCGACAGCGCCGACGGTTTTGTGAGCTTGCGCGCATCCCAAGCGTATCTGGTTGCCGCGGTCTACGAGGGCGAGATATCGAAGAACGCCGAGGCGCGGGCCCACTTTCAGCTGGCGGCGGCGCGAGCTGCCGAGGTGCCGCGCACGATGACGACGTTCTCGCAAACGGTTTCAGCCTCGGGAAGATCTCAGCCGCCCCAGCTCGTCGGCGAGAAGATGCCGGAGAACATCCGGCCACTCAGCGTCGGCGCGAAAGGCAACGAGCAATCGGTCAAGTTCTATCCCGAAGCGCAGCTCGTGCGTGAGTACGCAACTCGCGCCCTCGCCCTGCTGACGTCCAACTGACAACCCTTACGCGCCGGTTTTCGGCCATCGTTCTGCTGTTGCTTGCCTACCTCGCGCTCGGCTTCGCGATCACTCGGCTGCCCATCGGCGAGATCGACCGCGGCGTCCAATTCTTCGCAGGCCACAGCACAGGTCTCGCGCTGTTTTTCACGCGGTCGGGGATGTTCGTGGTCTACGCGATCTTGTGCGCGCTCACGCTCGTGATCGGAATACTTCGGCGCGGCTGGTTTCCCAGTACGCTTGTTATCGTCGGCGCTTTCCTGTGCTCGTGGATCTCGAGCGATCTCTTCAAAGAACTCTTTGCACGTCCCCGGCCCGGCCACTGGTTCGGCTTGCACGAGACGTCGTTTTCGTATTCGAGCGGACACGCGACGCTGTCGCTGGTCTTCTACGGCTTATGGGCGTATCTGCTGTGGCGCACGCTTCCGCCGACGCCGTGGCGAGCGGCGTCGATCGCGGTGCTGGGCTTGTGGGTCGTCGCCATCGGCTGGTCGCGCTTGGCCCTCGGCGCGCATTACCCAACGGATATTCTTGGAGGCTATCTCTTGGGGTCGATTTGGCTGCTCCTGGGGATGACCGCCATCGACCGCTTGACCGATCGCTTGCAGGTTGCGACCTAAGTCGCCTTCGCGCCTTTGGCGCTTCGCTCAGGGTGACAGGGGCGCGGCGTAGAACAGGAAGCGCGATGACGACTGCGACCGACCCGGCACTGCGCGCGATCGAGAACAAGGTCGATGAGGGAATCCCGTTATCTAAGGAAGACGGGGTGGCCCTGCTGCGCACCCGCGACCTCCACACACTTGGGCGGCTTGCCAAGCGCGCCAAAGAGCGCAAGAGCGGGAGCAAAGTCTTCTACGTCCTCAATCGCTACATCAACTCGACCAACGTTTGCTACGCCGGCTGCAAATTCTGTTCGTTCGCGCGCGCCGAGAAGGAAGAAGGCGCGGTCCGAATGTCGGCCGACGAGGTGCTGGCCAAGGCGCTCGAGACGGGGCCGAACTTCAACCAGCTGCACATCGTCGGCGGCCACGATCCGCGCCAGCTTTCGCTCGACTACTGGCTGCCGCTTATGCGCCGCTTCAAGGCGACCGTGCCGCACGTCCAGCTATCGTTGTTCACGGCGGCGGAAATCGAATACCTCTCGCGGCGCCACAGGCTCGGTTTCGAAGAAGTCTTGCGCGAGCTGCGCAACGCAGGCCTCGACAACATCAACGGCGGCGGAGCTGAAGTCTTCAGCGAGCGTTTCCGCAAACTGGTCTGCCCGAACAAGGTCAACGCCGAGAACTGGCTCGCGATCCACGAGGTCGCTCATCGCGTGGGGATCGCTTCGAACGCGACGATGCTCTACGGAACGGTGGAGACGCTCGAAGAGCGTGTCGAGCACCTGATTATGTTGCGCGAATCCCAAGAACGCTCGCCCGGGTACAACGCGTTCATTCCTCTGGCATTCCATCCCGACGGGAACGAACTCAACGACTGCGGCTGGACGACCGGCCTCGACGACATCCGCATGTTCGCCACCGCGCGACTCGTGCTGAACAACTTCGATCACATCAAAGCTTATTGGATGATCCAAGGCCTAAAGGTCTGCCAGGTCGCGCTGCACTTCGGCGCCGACGACATGGACGGGACGCACGGCTCGACCGACGAGGAGCGCATCTACCACAGCGCCGGGACGCATTCGGGACAGTACGTCGACGACCGCGAGTTCCGCCGACTGATCGAGGAGGCCGGCTACATGCCGGTGCGCCGCAACACGACCTACGAGGAATTCGCGTACGATTGGCGGCCCCACGCTGCTTCGCAGCATGGGGACCTCAATGGGTTTGAAGAGGCGCTCCGGCCTTCGGCCCCCGCGGCCCCCAACTGCGAAGCAGTTGGGGCCCCCCAAGCGTAATCAGCCATGCTGCGTTCGGGGCGGATCGTTTACACCAACGATCTTCCGATTTATACGGCGTTCGATGAGGGCGCGGTCCATTTTCCGGGCGCGCTTATCGCCGACGTCCCCGCGAACCTCAACGCAATGCTGCTTGCCGGGAAACTCGATCTGAGCCCGATCAGCGCGGTCGCGTTTGCCGAACATCCCCAGAGCTTCGCGCTCATGCCCGAACTGTGCATCGGTTCGCGCCGCGACGTTTGGTCGGTCGTGTGCGTCAGCCGCGCACCGCTCGCCGAGCTCGGCGGCGCGACGATCGCGGTAACGCGAGAATCGGCAAGCGGACGCGCGCTGCTGCGCGTTCTGCTCGAACGCCGCTACGGCGTGCGAGCGAATTTTGTGGTGAGCGACGATCCGTTCGGCGAAGCCGCGGCCGGCCGGCCGGCGCTGCTCATCGGCGACCGGGCGATCGATGCCCAACAGACCTTCAGGCCTGCGCACGTTCACGACCTAGGTACGGAGTGGAACGCCTGGACCGGCTGCGACATGGTCTACGCCGTTTGGGCCGTTCGGCGCGACGTGCTCGCCTCCGATCCCGAAGAAGTGCAGCTCGCGCTCGACGCCTTGTGCGCGTCGCGGCGTTGGGGCGAGGCGCATCTCGACCGCGTCCTCGCCGCCGCTCAAAACGTGCATGGCCGCCCGGCGGGATTCTACGCCTCGTACTACGCGACGCTCAACTTCGCGTTCGACGCCGAGGCGCGCGCCGGTCTGCTGCGTTTCTTCGAAGAACTTCACGCCCTCGGCGCGCTCGCGGGCGTACCCTCGGTCGAGCCGGAGAAGTTCGTTGTCCATCGCTGACGTGCTGGACAAAGCCGCCGGCGGCGGGCGGCTCTCTTTCGACGAAGGGCTGCGGCTCTACGAGGAGGCCCCGCTCCACGAGTTGGGTGCGGCGGCGCACGCGCGGCGGCTCGCGCTTTTCCCGAGCGACGACGTCACCTACGTGATCGACACGACCATCAACTACACGAACGTCTGCAACGTGCATTGCACGTTCTGCGCGTTCTTCAGGCCGGAGCGCCACGGCGAAGGCTACACGATGTCGCACGACGAGGTCGTGTCGCGCGTCAAGTGGGCGGCCGATCAGGGCGCGACGCAGATCATGATTCAGGGCGGCGTGAATCCGGCGCTGCGGCTCGACTGGTTCGAACGGCTCTTCCGTAGAGTTGCCGCCGAGTTTCCGGGGGTCGACCTCCATTCGCTCTCGGTTTCAGAAATCGTCGGCTTGGCGACGGTCGAAGAGCTCAGCACGCTCGAGGTGCTCGAACGGCTGCGCGCCGCCGGGATGAAATCGCTGCCCGGTGCCGGCGCCGAGATTCTCGTCGAACGCGTACGCAAACGCATCAGCGCGCGCAAGGTGAAGCCGGGGCGGTGGCTCGGGGTGATGCGCGAGGCGCAGTCGCTCGGAATGCCGACCACGGCGACGATGATGTTCGGTTCGATCGAGACGCATGCGGAGCGCATCGCGCACCTCGACGCCGTGCGCGGGCTGCAAGACGAGATGCACGGCTTCACGGCGTTCATTCCATGGTATTACGTTCCGTTCAAGACGCCGCTCAAGGGGAAAGAGTCGACGGGGCTCGAGTATCTGCGCGTCCTCGCGATCTCGCGGCTCTATCTCGACAACGTGCCGCACCTTCAGGCCTCGTGGTTGACGCCGGGGTTGAAGATGGGGGAACTCGCACTCTTCTACGGCTGCGACGACATGGGCGGGACGATCCTCGAAGAGCGCGTCGTCCACGACGCCGGCTCGACCAACGAAGCAACGCGCGAGCAGCTCGAAAAGCTGATTCTCGACGCCGGCTTCCGCCCCGTCATTCGCGACACGTACTGGAACCTTCGTCCCGAAATGGCCCTCGCAACCGCCGGCTGAAGGCGTGTTCGAAGACGACGCCCTTACTGGGCCGGCGCGCTTATACCAGCGAACGCCTTTTCAGGTAGCTCTCGTTACCTTCGCGACGTTCGGGTTCTACTCGTTCTACTGGCTGACCCGAACCGTTCGACAAGCGCAACGAATTCTCGAACGCGAACCGTCTCCATGGTGGCATGCGTTTGGTATGGCGATTCCGGTACTCAATCTCTTTCTGTACTTTCAGTGGTTCGGCGACATCGGCTGGGCGATTCGGCGCGCCGGCTTGCGTCCCAGCATACCCTACGGTTTCTTCATTCCGGTTCCGCTCATCTTGACGATCGTCGGAAACAAGGCACCGAACCCGTGGTTCATGCTCTCGGAATTCTACTTCGTGCCGTTTGCCGTGGTCGCGTACGATATGTTCCGGGCTGAGTCGATTCTGCAGGGCCGGCTCTTTCTGACGCCGCGCCTAAGCTTCATCGAGATCATACTGGTCATCTTCGGCCTCGCGGCTCACGGATTCGTCATCGCGGGTGCATTGCTCGACGACAAAGCGACCGCGTTGACGCCTTGGGTCGTCGCTTGCGTCCAGCTCGGCGTTTTGGCGTTCCTCGTAGTTTTCGGGATCTTGAGCAAGCGGGTGGAGGAGATGCCGGTCGCCGGCCCCGCGTAACGAGTCGTCACGAAGCGGGTCGGCCGGGCGTTTGTCAGAACGTGCCCGCAATGTACGTTCGCACTATTTGTGGAGCAACGATTTGCGCGTTGCTTCTCGGCAGCGTTCCGGGAGCAGCGCAGCCGCTCGTGAAGACCGCTTCCCCGGGCGGCTTACTCTCCGCCATCACGGTGATCGGTCGGGGCAGCGTGCGCGTACCCGCCGACCGGATGCGCGTCGTCGTTCACATTTTCGGCCGCTCCGGCGCAACCGCAACGGGCACCGACATCGACGCCGCCGGCAAGACGATCGCCGAAGCCCTGCGCGCGCATGGTGTGCCCGACGCCGCGTGGGTACTGCCCTTGAACGGAACGTTCGGCCAAAACGGTGGTGTTGCGCCGCAGATCGTGGGCACGGTCGATAAGCCGACCCGCGAGCGCGTCGAGACGATCATGCGCGACACGCTGAAAGCGCTGCCCGACGCGCTCGGGACCGTCGTGCAAAACGCTCAGATACAAACCTCGCTCTTCCTCAACGACTGCTCTGGCCCTGAAGCGCGCGCTCAAAAGGCCGCGCTGGACGACGCCCACCGGCGCGCGGAGACGCTCGCGCGGGCCGCCGGAGTGCGCTTGGGAAGCGTCGTTGCGGTCAACGAGCAAGGGTTCCAGCCGGCCTGTGTCTCGTCAAATGAAACCATGTTCGGGTATAGCCCGCAGAGCAACTTCGATGCGTTCGGACCCCTGGACGTCGCGATCATCGTAACCGCGACCGTAAGCTACGCTATTCTCTGAAGCACGCAGGCGTTCGCGCGCTCAAGCCGCCTTTTTGCGCGGCCGTCCACCTTTGCGCCCATTCTTGCGCGATGCAGCAGCCTTTTTCGGCGTGCTGATGCCGCGCGTTTGACGCCCCAAGGCCTTGGCTACGATCGACCCCAGTTCGTCGGCGAGCAATCCGGGAACGTAGATGTCCATGTTGATGTTCCGAAACGAAATGCCCTCGCCGTCGGGCTGGATTTCAACTCCGGCTACATCTGTAGGGTCGGCGCCGGCAATCTCCCAGATGTTTTTCCGAGGCAAACGTACGGTGACGCCATTGCGTAGGGTCAGATCGAGCGTATCTTTCTTTCGATCGTAGCGAGCCACAACGACGTCGCTCGGGGCGTCTTTTTTCGCCGTTCTAACACCGCGTTCATACATTTCTTTGGTCAGCGGCGGGATTGGATCGCCGGGTCGGTACCACTTAAACTTAGGCATTATACAAGTTCCACCATTGCCGAAGTCTCCCGAAATTTGCTCGAACGAATCGTCGGGCTCGGGCTACGTCCTTAGGCCGCATGTGGACATCGTATGGGGTCAACTCGGCGTCGAGTACGATCGTGCAGTGAAATTCCGCCCTTTCAACGTGCGCGTGCGGCACGTGGCCTCGTTCACCGCGCGTGCGAATGCTCAACCGGAATCCATCGGCTTGAATTCCCGGCATTAGTATTGAAACCTACGCAGCGTAGGTTTGTCAAGAGAACGAGCATCCACGCTCCGCTAAGTGCCCGCCGGTCATCGAAAACGGATACTGAACGAGGGCGGTTATGCGGCGGCGCGAATGGTTGCGGCGCCGAGCACTTCGTCCGCGCGCTCGTCGTAGAGTGCGACGAGTTGGCCGGGGGCGACGGCGCGTTCGGGCGCTTCGAAGCGCAGGTGCAGTTCCGATCCATCCCGCTCCAGGGTCGCTTCGGCGAAGTTCAGCGGGGCGCGATAACGCGTCATCGCTCGCACGCGCGTCGCGTCCGATGAGAAACGCTCCGGCCGTATGAGATTCACCTCGTCGGCGACGAGCGCGTTCGAGGTGAGTTCATCTTCACAACCGATCACGATCGTGTTCGTCGCGGCGTCGATGCGCGTAACGTAGCGCGGTCCATCGTTGAAATGTGTCGCGGGCAAACCGCGGCGCTGTCCGATGGTGAATTGTGAAATGCCGGAATGCGAACCGATCAGCTCACCTTGCTGCGTCACGATCGCTCCCTCCGACTCGGCGGCCGGCGCCACGCGTTCGAGGACGCTGCGATAGTCGCCGCCTTCGACGAAGCAGATCTCTTGAGACTCGGTCTTGTCGTGCACGGGTAATCCGAGGCGCGTGGCGTGCGCGCGCGTCCGGTTTTTCGACAGCTCCCCGAGCGGCAGCATGAGGCCGGCGAGCTGCTCGCGAGTCAATTGCGCGAGCGCGTAGGACTGATCTTTCGCGGCGTCGCCCGCGAACAGATGCGGCCCATCCTCTGCCTGCACCAGGCGCGCGTAATGACCGGTCGCGACGTAGCGCGCATCGATGCGATCCGCGAAACTCCGCAGCGTCCCCAATTTCACGAAATTGTTGCAGGCGATGCACGGATTGGGCGTGCGTCCGGCGCGATAGTCGAGGGCGAAGCGGTCGATCACGTTGCGCCGAAACGTCTCTTCAAAGTCGAGGACGTAGTGTGGAATGCCGAGTACCGCCGCGCTTCGCCGAGCGTCGTCGAAGTCGTCCGCGCCGCAGCACGACTTCGCATGGACGGGCTGTGTCGGCGCGTACATCTTCATCGTAACGCCTACGACGTCGAAGCCTCCCTCGACCAGCAGGCCGGCCGCGACCGCGGAATCGACGCCGCCGCTCATCGCGACCACCACTCTCTTCCCAGACACGTACCAAGGATAACGGAACGGTGCCGCTAACTCAACGCCATGCCGTCCCTGGGGGATGAGTTCCGCGCGGCTCGCGAAGCGCGCCATCTCTCGCTTTCGGATGTCTCGGAGCAGCTCCACATCCGTTCGGTGTACCTGCAGAGCATCGAAGACGAGGATTGGGCTTCGATTGCTGCGCCCGTCTACGTCCGCGGTTTCGTACGCACCTACGCGCGCTTCCTCGGGCTTAACCCCGAAGAAGCCGCCGCACGCTACGAGGACTTGATCGGTTATACCCCCCGCGTAGCGACCGTCGCCTCGTACCATTCGGGACCGGCTCCCCGAGCGGCCGGACCGTCGATCTGGGTCTGGCTTGCCGGCGGCGCCGCGCTCGCGCTGGTCGCTTTCGTCGCGTACAACTACATTCAATTCCGGCAATCGACGCGCGCGACCGCCCAGATGGTATCCCGGTCGCCGGTACCTCGCCTATCGCCGCCGGCGACGGCTCCTCCTCCGGACGTACCGTCTCCGGCGCGCAAGCCGGCGAAGGCGCAGTCTTCAGCCGTCGGCGTGCTCGTCGTCCGCTCACATCAGGATAGCTGGCTGCAAGTCACCGTCGACGGTGTCGAAAAGTACAAGGCGGTCCTTCCGGCGGGAGCTGAAAAGGTATATCGCGGGAAGACCGCTACCATTCGCGCCGGAAATGCGGGCGGCATCGATCTGCTCGTAAACGGGAAAGACGTCGGCAGCCTCGGTGCGGCCGGCGACGTCGTCGAGCGCTCGTTTCGGCTCGCTGCGAAATAGGTTACGCGAAAAAAAGATGCCTCAAGATTTTTCATTCGACGTGGTCTCGCGCGTCGACGCTCAAGAGCTCGACAACGCGCTCAATCAAGCTCGCAAGGAGATTGCCGGGCGCTTCGACTTCAAGAACACCAAGACGTCGATCGAAAGCACCGATAAATCGATCACGGTCGTCGCCGACGACGAGCTGAAGATGAAGAACGTGATCGACATCATTCAGAGTCGCGCTTCGAAGCGCGGCATTTCGCTCAAGGCCTTCGAGTACGGCAAGGTCGAGCCCGCCGCGCAGGGCACGTTCCGCCAAACGATTACGATCAGAACCGGCATCCCGAAGGACAAATCGAAAACCTTGATCGAGGCCGTCAAGGCTTCGAGACTGAAAGTTCAGGTTCAGTACCAAGACGAGCAGTTGCGCGTCTCCGGGAAAAGCAAAGACGACCTGCAGCACGTCCAGCAGCTTTTGCGCGGCCTCGACTACGACTTGCCGCTGCAATTCATCAACTATCGCTGACTGTGTCACCCTGAGCGAAGGCGCCCCTCGACAAGCTCGGGATAAACTCCGCGCCGGAGTCGAAGGGCCACCGGAACTCCGAGTCCCGTCGGCGCTTCGACTTCGCTCGCTACGCTCGCTGCGCTCAGCGTGACAAAGCGAGCTCGGCATGACACTTGGCGCTTCGACTTCGCTCGCTGCCTCTCACTAGGTCCCGGTCCGGTCCCGCGGCGAACGTAGTTAAGCTTTGAAATCTTCTCCCCGGCGCGTCGCCTTCGTGAGCCTCGGTTGCGCGAAAAACCTGGTCGACTCCGAGGTGATGATCGCCAAATTGGGCCGTTCCGGCTGGGAACTCGTCGGCGATGCGAGCGATGCCGATGCCGTCGTCGTGAACACCTGCGCCTTCATCGATGCGGCAAAAGCCGAGTCGACCGATGCAATCCTGGCGCAAGCCGCGAGCAAGCGGCCGGATCAGCGGCTGATCGTCGCCGGCTGCCTCTCGCAGCGTTACGGCCAAGAACTGCGCGAACTGATTCCCGAGATCGACGGCATCGTCGGCACGGGAGCCTACGCCGGCATCGACGAGGTCCTTGAAGAGGCGCGCGCCGGCCGCTCGCCGGTGCGGCTGAGTTTCGAGCCGGAGCCCGAGCACGATTTCTTGCCGCGCTTGATCACGACGCCGCGCGCAACGGCGTATTTGAAGATCGCGGAGGGCTGCGATCACCCGTGCACCTTCTGTGTGATACCGCAGTTGCGCGGGCCGTTTCGTAGCCGTAGCCGCAGCTCGCTCGTCGCCGAGGCTCGCGCGCTCGTCGCCGGCGGTGCGAAGGAACTGATCTTGATCGCGCAAGACAGCTCGATGTACGGACGGGACCGCGGCGCGCGCCGCGGAGGCCTCGCCGAGTTGCTGGCTGAGTTGCACGACATCGACGAACTCGAATGGATCCGGCTGCTGTACCTGTACCCTGCGACGGTGGACGACGAGTTGATCGATGCAATGGCGCGCTTGCCGAAGATCTGCAAGTACATGGACATGCCGTTACAACACGCTCATCCTGAAGTGCTGCGGGCGATGCGCCGGCCTTCGAACGGCGAACGTTACCTAGAATTGATCGGAGAATTTCGGCGCCGCGTGCCCGGCATCACGATGCGCTCGACGTTCATCGTCGGGTTTCCGGGCGAGCGCGAGGAACACGTCGAGTACCTCGACCGCTGGATCGCTCGCGCCGAACTCGACCGCGTCGGTTTCTTCACGTACAGCCGCGAAGAGCGAACGCCGGCGGCCGGCTTGCCGGCTCAGCTTCCGCCCCGCGAGCGGCGGCGCCGGCTGGTTCGTCTGCGCGAGACGCAGCGTGAGGCCTCGCAGCGGGCGCGCGTGCGGCGCATCGGCCGTGCCGAACGCGTCCTGGTCGAGGGGCTCAAGACCTTGCGCCGGGGCGATCCGTTGCGTTCCGCGCTGGGCGTGACGCACGCGTCGTTCGGTCGCTCGCAGGGTGAAGCACCGGGAGTCGACGGCGCCGTGTATTTTGCGGGCAAGGCCGAGCCCGGCAGCTTCATCGACGTCACGCTCGCCGGCGCGACGGCGTTTGACTTCTTCGGACACGCCCTTGCGCTATAAGCACTACGCTCCGCAATCCGAGCCGCGCGCGCTGCCGAACTACCTTCGGATCGCGGGGCTGACGGTGCTTTCGATCGTAACGGTTTTTCTGATCAGCGTGATCGCGGCGTCGGTCGTTCAACGCCGCTCGCCGGCGGACGTCCTAGCTTCGTTTATGATCGAGCCGCCCCAAAATCACTTTCATAAAGACCGCATTCTGGTCGGACTTTTTGGGATCGACTACAACTACGATTCGAAGGATCAGCCGTATTCGGCCGGCGCGCGCACCGACACGATTAAAGTCGTCGCCCTCAATTTCCCGACCAAGGAGAACCCTCGCGGCTCGCTCTCCATACTCTCCGTACCGCGCGACATGGACTACGTCTTTCCGAACGGACACGAAGACCGCATCAATGCCGCGTATTCGTACGGCAAGGACCCCGTCGATTCGTCGCATCGCGCCGAAACGGCGGTCGCCGATTTCCTCGGTCTTCCGAAGTTCGACCGATTCGTCACCTTACGCATCAATGCGGCAAAGGAGGTGGTCGATGCGATCGGAGGAGTCGACGTCGTCCCCGATACCTCGATGAGCTACGACGATCGTTGGGGTCACTTGAGCATCCACTTTAAGAAAGGCGTTCGCTATCACATGAACGGCGAGCAGGCGGTTTCGTACAGCCGCTTCCGTCACGACGCTTGCGGCGACCCCTGCCGCATCAAACGCCAGGATCAAGTCATTCGAATCGTGCTCAAGAAGCTCGGCGACGACAAGTTGAACGATTTGGTGCACGTCAATCAGTTGATCGCCATCGCCCGTAGGAACGTCGTCACGGATTTCAGCGATCGCGAGGCGCTCAGCGTCGCGAACGCCATGCGCGGCATCGACGTCAGCGCCGTGAAAGCCGACCAAGTTCCCTACGTTGCCGACAAGAATCTCGCGTGTTGCGGCGCCGTGATCGTGACCGACGACACGGCGAAGAAGGCGCTGGTCAAGAAATTCTTCACCAACGCCTTGCCGGTGGCGATGCCTGCGAAACTGCCCGCGAAGGTCGCAGTCAAACAGGTACCCAAGTCGAGCATTCACCTCGACGTTCGCAACGGCAGCGGCGTTCCGGGCGTCGCGCATCGTCTCGCGGACGCGCTGCGCAAGCAAGGCTTCGCGATCGATAACATCGGCGACGCCAAGTCGCGCGACCACGAAGCGACCGAAGTGCACGTGTATTCGGCGACGCCGTTGGCGGGCGAGATCGTCTTGGCCGCGCTGCCGATAAAGACTGCGGTCGTCGTCCCAGAGCCGTACGCGTCGTCGATCGGCACCGAAAAGCAAGCCGATGTAACGATCATCATCGGCCGCGATTACACCGGACCGCAGCGGGAGGCGTCCGCGGTCAAGTGACGCGCGGTCTGCGCGGGCTGTTTTTCGTCGGTGTCGTCGCGCTGCTGGGTTACGGAATCTATCGCGTCTCGCTGCACGCCGGCGTCCAGCCGATTCCCGCGCTCGTCACCAAGACGGCCGACGCGCACCGCGCCGTCTCGACGGCGCTCGACGCCCGCATCGACCGCTTTCTGCACGATCGCGCGCCGGCCGCCAGGCCGGCCGGCATCAAACTCGTCGCGCTCAGTTTCGACGACGGACCGTATCCGGTGCGCACGCCGCTACTGCTTGACGCCCTGGCCGACCTACACGTGCGCGCGACATTCTTCCTCATCGGAAACGATGCGCTGCAATATCCGTCCCTCACCCAGCGAATCGTGCGGGACGGTCACGAGATCGCCAATCACACGCTGACGCATCCCGAGCACTTCGAAGACCTCGACCCGGCTCAGGTCACCGCCGAACTCGACGGGGCCGCGGCGGCACTCGGGCGCTTCACCGACGACCCGGCGGTCAGGACGCTGTTTCGTCCGCCTCACGGGCGCTTCAGCGAGGAGACCGTGCGCGCCGCCCAGCGTGCCGGCTATCACGTCGTTCTTTGGAACGACGATCCGGGCGACTGGCGGCAGAAAATCCCCGCTTCGGCGCTGGCTCGGCACCTCGAGAACAACGCGAGCGCGCCGGACATCATTCTTCTGCACAGCGGACGCATGTCGACGATCGAGATGCTGCCCGAGGTCGTCGCGCGTTTCCGGCGCGCCGGTTTTTCTTTCGTGACCGTCGGCGAGATGCTGCGCCGCCTCCCCGTCTCGGCGATCGATCACCCCGAGAAGCTCCCCGTTTGACGCTACGCACCGAAGCTCTCGAACGCCTGATGCTCGCGCTGCGCGACGCGCGCGAGCCGCACGATGTCTTGGCGATCGTCGCGCGTAATCTGGGGTTCGAGTTCGGCCGGCCGTGCGCCGCCTACGAACTGCGCGACGAGGTTTTCCGGCCGGTTGCCGCCAGCGAAGTCACGTCGGTGCGCGATCCGATCGCGGCTTCGTCGCTCGACTTCGATGAATTGCGCCGCCACGCCGTTACCCGGGTCGCGACTCGCGATCTCGTCCCGGTGTCGTTCGACGGCCAAGTTCGCGCCTTGTTCGTGCTCGAATCCGCAGCCGAGCCGCTCGACGTCGAAGACATGAAGTTTCTGCACGCTATCGCGGCCCACGCCGCGCTCGCGTTGACGACGGCCTTTTCGTTCGAACAGCTTCGCCGCTATGCGGCGGAAGGCGCCGCCTTGACCGAAGCGGCGCGGACGATTCTGGGCTTCACCGAACTCGAACCGCTGGCTGAGGCCCTGTGCCGGCTGGCGTTGCGGTTGGTTCACGCCGACTGCGTCGGCGTCTATGGCCGGCGCGGCGGAAGAGACCGCCTCAGCTTACTCGGCCGCGCCGCAACGAGCGAGCGTGACGAACTGCCCGCGGACCTGCCCGGGGATCACGAGCATGCGCTCGCGTCCTTAGGGAAGACGTTCGGCGACGGAGCGCTGATCGCGACCCCGATGACCTTCCCGCTCGCCGGCGGTTTGGATCATGGTGGATTGATGGTCGTCACGCGCGGCCGCAGCGGGTTCGAAAAGGTCGAGCTGCGCGTCATCGACGCGCTCGTGACGCTGGCGGCACTCGCGCTTCGCAACGTCGAACTCTACGAACAATCGACCAGAGCGAACCGCGCCTTGGCCGAGAGCAACGCCTTCAAGGACGACCTCATGGCGATGTTCGCGCACGATTTCAAGGGCCCGCTCACCGTCATCTCCGGGTTTGCAGAACTTTTACTCGAAACGGACCAGGCCGAAGTGCGAGCGAGCGCTGAAACGATCATGGCGCAGGTTGGGCGCCTCGCTAAGCTGGCAGAAGATGCGCTCGCGCTGGCCGCGACGCAAAGCGCCGGCTTTTCGTTGCGCCGAGAGCGCGAAGACCTCGCCGAGTTCGTGCGTGAGGCCGTCCGCAATCTTGCCGAATCGAAGCGGGTCGTGGTCGAGGCTTCGAGACCGGTCCTCGTTCCGTTCGATCGCGCGAGGTTGAGACACGTCATCGACAACGTCATCGGCAATGCGCTGAAGTATTCGGCGAGCGAGGTGAGCGTCGAAGTTCGACGCACCGGCCGCGAGGCGCAGGTCGTCATCGCCGATCGCGGCATCGGCATCCCCGAAGCCGAACTCGAGAAGATCTTCGAACGCTTCGGGCGCGGCTCGAACACGAGCCGGCGCGGGATCGCCGGCACCGGGGTCGGTCTCTACATCGCGCGCAAGATCGTCGAAGTCCATGGCGGACGCCTCGACGTCGCGTCGCGCGAAGACGAGGGGACCACGTTCACGATCGGTTTCCCGCTGAAATAGACGCGCGCCACGATCGTCGAAGTTCGCGGCTGCCGGCGAAACGACGTTTTTGGAACGCACTTGCCGAGCCCGACGTCGAACGTCATTCCGGGCGGACAGCATCGATAGGCAGGGACGGACAGCGGGCATGGGGTCCAAGCCGGCGCCGGAGTTACTTTCGAGGTCGGGCCTGGCGTCGTCGTGGGCTTGGGTGCAATGGTCGGTACGGGCGAAGGCGTCGGTTTGGCGGTTGGTTTGGGTGTCGGAGTGGGCGGAGGCACGTAGTCGTGGCGGCCGCACGTTTCGCCGTAGATAATTTGCTTCATCCCTTCCGTGACGTTGTCTATATAGCTGTCTTCCGCTTGCATCAGGTGGTACAGCGCTGCGAGTTTGTTCAAGGCGTAGCGCGTCGACGTCAGCAGGTTGTTGTCCGCCGTGGCGACCGGCTTGCCGTTTAGGGTAGCGTCGGCGATCTTCGCCAACAGCTTGTTTTCTTTGGATTCGAGATAGTCGACCGTATCTTTAAGAGTCGCAAGCCGAACGTCGTAATCGAGTTTCAGCGTCCCCCAGCCCAAGCCCGAATTATACGGCCCGAGAAATGCGTTTTGCTCCTCCTGGCAACTTTGCGAGACCTTGGGGTATTGGGCGTGAGACTCGATGTTGATTTGCGTCGTGATTGACTTGGCGTTGGTATCGTATGCCGAAATTTTGGCTATGGCGTCCTTCGTCCACCCATCGAGCGCACCGGAGCTGGTTTCAAATTGCTTGAGCGTGTCAAGGCGTCTGTAGAAGTCATTCGCGACCAGCTTGTAGTATGCCGCCTGCGACGCGAATGTGCGCTGGTCGGCTACAGCCGGAACGCGAGTGTTCGCGACGAACGCAACGAGCGCTAAGATCCCGAACAGGAAAGCGAAACTGCGAAGAGTCTTCATCCTACGCAAACCCAGCCGAACCCGGGCCAAAACTCCCACTTGCCCTTACACGGGATGTTGGGCGGCGTCGGCCCGGATCCGGGCTTCTGCGTTTGTGCCGTTTTCGGCGCGGGAGTCGGTGTTGGTGTCGGCTTCGGTTTCGCCGTCGGCGTCGGCTCGGCGTGTGCGCCGGGGAGGCATTGCGGCCCGTTGATGTTGGCCTCGAGTTTGCCTCGTTCCGAGCTCAGGGCATTGGCTTTGCCCAACATGGCCTGATAGAGCGTCTGGAGTTGTTTCTGCGCGCTTTGGGTCGCATTTAGCAGATCTCTTTGCAAGGGGTCAACCTTTTGTTTGTCTGCGACTTGTTGACCGATCCTCGACAAGAGTTTGTTTTCGGAGTTCGCAAGATCTTGCTGCGCAATATATAGGTCTTCGAGCTTCGAACCGAAGTCGTTCGTGAGCGCCGAAGTCCCGAATTCCGACTGGTACGCTCCAAACCATTGGGCTTTGTACACGTTGCACTGCGCCGTCCTCGAGTCGCCCTGATTCGCGTAGAGCAAGTTCGCTTCGGTCTTGATCCGATCGCTCATCGTGTTGGCGGCTGCCAGAAGTTTGCCGCCGAGGTCGACGGTGGATCGGGTCCAAGCTCCCAAGCCCGACGGGCTATTTTGGAACGAGACGACGACGCGGGCGCGCGCTCGGAAATTCGCCGCGGCGTCCATGTATGCCGACTTGTCGGCCATGTACGAGGATTCATCGGCCGATACCGGCGAGACGAGGGAGACCGCCGACGCGACCAGCGCCAAGAGGGCCAGGATGGAGGACGGACGGCGCGCAGTCTTCATTCGGCTCCTCTAGGCGTGAGCGAAATGGGAACTTGGATGACCGAAAGCCATCCGTCGTCGAAACGTTTGATGCCCCGGAGAGAGTTCCGCGCCCAAGGCTCAAGAGCGGAACCCTTGGGCGGCGGAGAAGGGTTACGCCTGGGATGGCCTTTTTAAAACACGTCTTCGACCCGAACGAACGCGAGGTCGCGCGGCTGCGTAAGACCGTCGTCGAGACCAGCGCCCTCGAGCCGGAGATCTCGCGGCTGTCGGACTCCGAGCTTCAGGCGAAGACCCCGGAGTTCAAGGAGCGGCTGGCGGCCGGTGAGACGGTCGACCAGATGCTGCCCGAAATCTTCGCCGTTTGCCGAGAGGCGGGCAAGCGCACCCTCGGGATGCGGCATTTCGACGTCCAGATCATGGGCGGCCACGTGCTGCACGAGGGGAAGGTCGCCGAGATGAAGACCGGCGAGGGGAAGACGCTTGTCGCGACCCTGGCCGTCTACGCCAACGCGCTGCTGGGCAAAGGCGTGCACGTCGTCACCGTCAACGACTACCTCGCCCGGCGCGACGCCGAGTGGATGGGGCCCATCTATCAGTTCCTCGGCGTCAGCGTCGGCGTCATCCAGCACGATCTCGATTCGACCGCGCGCCGCGCCGCTTACGACTGCGACGTCACCTACGTGACCAACAACGAAGTCGGGTTCGACTACCTGCGCGACAACATGGCCTGGCAGATGGAAGACATGGTACAGCGCGAGTTGAGCTACGCGATCGTCGACGAAGTCGACTCGATCCTCATCGACGAAGCGCGCACGCCGCTCATCATCAGCGGCCAAGGTCAGGATGCGACCGAACTCTACGGCAAGTTCGCCAAACTGATTCCGCGCCTGCAGAAGGGCGAGGACTTCACGGTCGACGAGAAGGCCCACGCGGTGCCGATCACCGAGAAGGGCGTCGCCAAAGTCGAGCGGCTGCTAGGTGTCTCGAACCTCTACGACCAGCGTAATTTGGAGTTGACGCATCAACTCAACGCAGCGCTCAAAGCCTGGAACCTCTTTCACAAGGACCAGCAATACATCGTCAAGGACGGCGAGGTGATCATCGTCGACGAGTTCACCGGCCGGCTCATGTACGGACGGCGCTACTCCGATGGAATCCATCAGGCCATCGAAGCCAAAGAAGGGCTCAACGTCCGCAGCGAAGATCAGACGCTCGCCACGATCACCTTCCAGAATTATTTCCGCCTCTACGACAAACTCGCGGGCATGACGGGCACGGCGAAGACCGAGGAGCGCGAGTTCCGCGACATCTACGGACTCGACGTGGTCGTGCTGCCGACGAACCAGCCGGTGCGGCGCAACGATCAGGCCGACATCGTCTACAAGAGCGAAAACGCGAAGTTCGAGGCCGTTGTCGACGAGATCGTCGCCGAGCACGAACGCGGACGTCCGGTGCTGGTCGGGACGCGCTCGATCGAAAAGAGCGAAAATCTCGCGGCGCGGCTGCGCCGGCGCGGCGTCGAGTGCAACGTGCTCAACGCCAAGTATCACGAACAGGAAGCGCAGATCATCAAGGACGCCGGGCTGTACGGCGCCGTGACGATCGCGACTAACATGGCCGGACGTGGCGTCGACATCAAGCTGGGCGAAGGGGTCGCCGAACTCGGCGGCCTGCACATCATCGGCACCGAACGCCACGAATCGCGCCGGATCGACAACCAGCTGCGCGGACGCGCCGGACGTCAGGGCGATCTTGGGAGCACGCGCTTCTACGTTTCGTTGGAAGACGAACTGATGCGCCTATTCGGCGCGGAGCGGATTCAGGGCATCATGAACGCCGTCGGCTTCACCGATGAGACGCCGATCGAGGCAAAGATGATCTCCGGTTCGATCGCTCGCGCTCAGTCGAAAGTCGAGAATCACAACTACGAGATCCGCAAGCAAGTTCTCGAATACGACGACGTGATGAACAAGCAGCGCGAGGTGATCTACGGCGAGCGCCGCCGCATTCTGGCCGGCGAGAACATGCGCGACTTCATGCTGCAAACGCTGCAGGACAAAGCGGAGCAAGCCGTCGATCAAAACGCGCCCGATAACGTCCATCCTTCGGAGTGGGACCTCGACGAGATTCTGAACGAGATGGAGTTGATTTTCCCGGCCCGGCAGCGCATCGGCGTCGAAGAACTCGAGAAGCTCGATCGCGAGGCGATGAAAGCTCGGCTTTACGAACTCGCGGTCGAGGCTTACGACGCGAAAGAGCGTGAACTCACGCCCGAGCTGATGCGCGTCATCGAGACGAAATATATCCTGTTACCGACGATCGACCGCATGTGGGTCGACCATCTCTACGTGATGGACGCGCTCAAGACCGGAATCGGCTTGCGCGGCTACGGTCAAAAAGATCCGCGTGTCGAGTATGAAAAGGAAGCCTACGAGATCTTCGAAGACCTAAAGGGCAACATCGCCGACGAGGGGATCAAGGCCGTGTTCCGCGTCGTTGTCGAGCAGCAGCAAGAGCCGCCATCTGCACAGCATTCCGCGTTCGGCGTCCCGGTCGGCCCACAAGGGCTGGACGGCAATGGTCGCGCGCAGTTACCCGATGGCGCGCTCGCGCCCGACGATTCGGCACGCATCGATCCGCATCACGCCGAACAACTACTCGGGCCAGTTCCCGGCGCCGCGGAGAAGAAGCGCGAGCTACGTACCAATCGCGAAGAAAGCGAAGTGCGGAAACCGGTCAAGGCCGGCGCAAAGATCGGCCGCAACGAGCTGTGTCCATGTGGTAGCGGGAAAAAATACAAACGCTGCCACGGAGCCGCAGCGTAAGGGGAGGAGTTAAGGGGGTCGGAAACGAGGCTCCCCTCCAGGCCCGTGCCGCAAGGCTTTCCGGTGCTAAGCGGCTGGGCTCACCGCCTCCGCGATCCAGGCGCTAAGCACAAAGCGAAATCCGAATCGTGCCGGCGGCGTGGCGCTGCGATCGGAGCGGGAAACGCGGGGCATGCCGCGCTTGCAGTAGCAGCCAGCAGCGCCAGCGCTCGGTTCCGTCTCATGGACCTTTCACGCAGTGGAACGTCAGCAGCCCTTGACTGCTGTTGCCGATTTTGGTCGCCGTTCCGTTTCATGGGCCCCGTACGCAGTTGAACGTGAGCAGCCCTTGATTGTTACCGTAGCTGTTATAGGTCACGACGTCGATATAGTCCGGGTCGCTGTAGGCCAGCGTGAAGGTAAAGGTCCCCTTGTCGCCCCTCGAGCTCGTGTACGTTCCGCTCATCACTTTGCCGGCCACGGTTCCCGTAAACGTCCACGCCGAGGTTGCGCGTTGGTGCGTTGCGGAGTTACCGGCGACGTGCATCGGATTGCTAAAGGTTTGATTCGCCCAGTATCCGTTGAAGCCGATGCATCCATGGGCTGACACCGTCGTCGGCGGCTTGGGGGTAAGCGTCGGTTTGGGGCTCGGTGACCGAGACGGTCGCGGCGGCGGCGCAGGCGTTGCCGTCGTCTTCGTGCACAAATCGTCGTAGTCGTCGCGAGCCATGCCGAGCGTCTTCTGCGAATCGCTGCCGGCCTTGGCGAGCTTGTCACGCGCCGGGCCAAGTGTCTTGATCGCGTTTTGGACCGCGGCCAAGAGCGTGACGAGCGTCGGATCGATTCGCTGGCCGTTTAGCCTCTCGTCGCCGATCTTCGAGAGTAACTTATTCTCATCAGCATTGAGTTGGTTCAGTGCATCGGCAAAATACGTGAGGTTGCCGGAGATGTTGTTGCTGATAAAGTTGAAACCGACACCCGAACCATAGGGGCCGAGCAACGTTGCCTGAAGGCGATTGCATTTGGTCGCCGCGCTGCTGCCGGGATACTCGGCGACGACTTCTATATCGATTTGCGACTGGAGCGTGATGATTGCGGCGGCGTAGGCATTGGTTTTGGCAACCACGTCTTTGGTCCAAAGGTTGAGCGTTGTGGCGGAGTTGTCCATACTCGGCAAGGACGTGAGCCGCGACGCGTACTCTTTGCTGGCTTCCTTGTACGCACTGGCGCCGAGCGAATAGTGTATGGAGTCGGCCCGCGCCGGCGGCGCAACCGTAACGGCGGCGCTGACCACGATGAGCGCGGTCATCAAAAGTGCAGCGAACCAAGCGAATCGCTTCATGCCGAAACTCCTCTCATTGGCCTCGCACGCAATGGAATGTCAGGAGCCCTTGACTGCTATTGCCGATTTTAGTGGCGACGTCGATGTAGTCCAAGTCGGTGTATGCCAGCGTGAAGGTAAACGTGCCCTTGTCGCCTTTGGCGTTGGTAAACGTTCCGCTCATGACCTTTCCGTTCACGGTTCCGGTGAATGTCGTCGTGTTGAGCGTCGCGGAATTCCCGGCGATGTGCAGATAATTGTTGCCGTAAACTTGATTCGCCCAATAGCCGTTAAAGCCGATGCAACCGTGCGCTGATGCCGCCGCAGGCGGCTTGGGCGCAGGCGATGGCGACGGACTCGCGCCCCTGCAGTCGGGGCCATTGATCTCGCCCTTGAAGGCGGTCAACTGCCCATTCAGCGAGTTGGAGCGGGCCAAGAGCGTCTGATAGATCGGCTCGATCGCGGTTCGCGTATTTTGGATCGCTCGGAGCTTGTCGTACAGCGTCAGATCGGTGTGCCCGCTCGCGACGAGGTTCGCGAGCCGGTTTGACAGCGAATCCTGATCTTTTTCGAGCTGGGAGCGCGTTTTGACAAGGATGTTTAGCACCGAGAGGTACGTCGAATCGAGTTCGACTAGCCCGAAGTGCGAACCGTATGGACCGTCGAGGTCGGCTTGGTCGATAGTGCACCGCGTCCAGCCAGGGGTGTTCGCGAGCGCCGCGACCTCGATCCGGATCTGCGAGTCGAGCGCGTTCGCTGCGGCCAGATAGTTGTTCCCGAGCTTGACTGCCGAAGTCGTCCAGGGCCCGAGGCCGCCGCTGATCTCGAACTGCTCGACGGTGCTGAGGCGACCATCGAAGTCCGACATCGCGCTGGTGTACTTCGCCTTGACCGACGAAAACGTCGCGTTGTCGGCGCGAACGGCAGGCGCCGTGACGGCCATCGCGGCGACAATCGCTAAACCCGCGAGAGCCTGGGGTGCATACGAAGCCGGTCGTCGCATGCCGATATTTTCGCTCACGGATTGAATGACGACGCATCCGCCAGCGCCGGGACGACCGCATCCGCCAGCATCGCGCTGGGCACGAGGACAGCGGCGAGGAAACGTTCAGGGGTGGGAGGTTTCACGGGTCCCCTTTCGAGCGAGCGGAGCACGAAAAAGACCGGGCGTTCGGAACCCTTATGCGCCGTAAACGTTGAGCAGCCGCTTCCGGGTTCCCCACGGAAACGTCGCGCACCCCGCCGCGGTTCCCAGCCCTCCCGCGCGGGGCAACGCTTTCGGCCGCCCGAAGGTTAAGACTCCGGTACACGATGCGTTCAAACTGTCGCCTAGCGCCCCGTTGATCGTGGGCCGGAGCCTGGATTTTCATCTCAGAGCAGGCGGCCACAGGGAGAAGCGGCATCCGTGCGTCAAAGGCGTCAGCCGCTTCGCTCCACCGGAGGATAACGTGAAACACCTTGAACCAATCAAAATCGGAGAGATGGAAATCAAGTATCTGATCGACGGAACCGCCGACGGTGGTCTCGGCGTCTTCGAACTAACAATTCCGCCTGGTTCAATGGTCCCCCCGCCGCACAGCCATACGTTCAACGAGGAGTGCGTCTACGTTCTCGAAGGGACGCTGTGCTATTCCGTTGATAGCGCTAAGCGAGATCTACGCCCGGGCGATTGGATGCACACGCCTAAGGGCTCCGTGCACGGATTCAGCAACCCTCACGATGCAACCGCTCGCGCTCTCATCATCCTGACTCCAGATATCGGGGAGCAATACTTCCGCGACGTTGCCGGCGTCGTGAACGCGGGCGGTCCGCCAGATCGCGCCCAGCTCCTGGCCGTCATGGCGCGCTATGGCCTCGTTCCAGCACCGCAGCCCGCCTGACCGCTTTCGAGCCCTCCATGAAACCAGCTACATGGCGCGCGTTGCTTCTAACGCTGTGCGCGCTTGCGGCGATCTTAACGATCGCGTGCGGGAATGATTACTTTGGAATAACCGGCAGCGCGCCTTGGGCCGGGAATCCCGGCACGATGCTAGGCGCGTCCTCGGAACCATATCGCGCGTTGGTTCTCGCCGTCGATTCCGGCGGACCGGCCGCTCGTGCGGGTCTGCATCCGGGTGATCACATTGACGTCCGTTCGAACACGCTGCTTGAGCGTCTGCAGCTATTCAACGGGTTCCCAACGACGATCAACGGGCGTCCGGTAACGCTCTCGGTTTACCGGGGGGCGGGGCAAGAACGAATAACCATCGTCCCAGTCGCATGGGACCTGACGAGATATTGGTATTTCATCGTTTCATTGATCGGGCTTCTTTGGCTGGCACTCTTTGCCACATTGATCGCTTGGCGCAGCGCCCAGACGCCTGGAAATTTCCTTCTCTGCGCCGTGCTACTTTCCGTCGCAATCGGTGGTCTCGGGGGCACCGGCTCTTTCGCTTTACCATGGGCGTGGGCATACGTTTGTCTCTTCGTATTGGGAGCGTTGACACCCATTTCGGTGGCACTGTGGGCCGCGCTCGCGAGCGGCTTCGCTCAGCCGCTCTCGGTTCAACGGCGGATCGCGCAGTGGTTCTGCTTCGCGTTGGTAGCGATCGCGCTGGCCATTCAGATCGCGCAATTCGTCGGACTCATGACGCTGTGGTTCGACCCCATTGGGCCCTTCTTCGCACGAACCCGGGGCATCCCAATGAACGCCGCAATCCTTATGGCGCTGGTTTGCAGCGCACTTGCGATTCGTGCGTCCGTTGGGGTCGAGCGGCAGCGCGCGGCGTGGTCCCTCCTCTCTCTATCGCTGTATTTTGTCGTCGATAGAGTGGGCAGCATTGCCGCGGGGCACCAAACGTCGTACGCCGCTTACGAGGTATGGGTTGGAATCGAAAACCTGAACTTCTTTGTTATGCCGGTCGCGCTGACGTACGTCGCCTTGAGTCGTCGGCTAATCGACATCGGCTTCGTGCTTAACCGCACCGTCGTCTTTGCAATCCTGTCGGTCTTAGTGATCGGCGCATTCGTCCTGACGGAATGGGCTGCGACCGAGTGGCTGGTAAATGCGAGTCACACCACCGGCGCCATCCTCGGCATGCTTGTTGCTCTCGCGTTGGGTTTGTCGCTGCGCTACATTCATAAGTACGTCGATCGATTCGTCGATCGCGTGTTCTTTCGGAAACGGCATGAGGACGAGGCGGCGCTTCGCCGCTTCGCACATGAGGCTTCGTATATCAGCGATCGCTCGGTCCTACTCGAGCGCGCCGTGAGCGAAGTAAGAGAGCACGCCAATGTCGATGCAACGTCGGCTCTCGTTCGTGACGGGGCGGCCTCATATGTATCGGTTTCCAATGGGAAACGCGTAGCCTTCAGCGAGAATGATCCAGCAATAGTCGCACTGCGTGCTTGGAACAAACCGGTTGACTTGCGTGATATCAAAGACACGGAGTTGCGCGGAGAAGTCGCTTTTCCGATGGTCTCACGCGGCGTGCTCGTCGGCGCACTCGTCTGCGGGCCAAAGCGTGACGGCCAGTCGTACGCTCCGGATGAATCCGACGCGCTCCTAGCGCTTGCGCGCGGTGTCGGCACGGCGCTTGATACGCTGTCGAGCCAGCGCGATGGGGAACTCGAACCGCTACGAGAGACTCTGTCTACGATCGTTGAGAAGCTGGACGCAATCCAGGGCAAGCTCAACGGATAGGTCATTGCCGCCCACTGCCTCTGAAGGTCAGTTCGCCATCCGCCGGCGCCGAGCGACCTACTAGGCGCTTCGACGTGTCCCAACAAAGTGTTTCGCATGACGCTCGAAGCCATCAATACGATCTTCGCCGGCGCGACGTTCATCGTCATCGCTGCTACGGCCATCGCCGCTGTCGTTCAACTGCGACATCTTCGTGCCAGCAATCAGATCAACGCGCTTCTTACGATTCTGCAAGATTGGCAGAAGCCGGAAATGCAAGCGTGGGTCCGGTTCGTTCGCACAGAATTGCCCGAACGACTTAAAAATTCGGCGTACCTCGAGTCGCTCGATGTGGGCCGAGCCGATCGGACCGAGCATGCTTGGCTGCATTTGTGCGATTACTTCGAGCAGCTCGGTACGTACGTCAAGCACGGTTTGGTCGACCGAAGATCGTTGCTGGACATCGGCTCGGCCAACGTTCTTGGATTTTATCGAACATTACGGCCGCTCATCGAACGCGTGCGCGCGATCCGCGGGAGCAATGCCGCTTTCGAGAATTTCGAATACCTTGCGGTGCTAGGGTTCGAATGGATCAAGCGGCATCCGCAAGGAACTTATCCGGCTGGGCGGCCTCGCTTTAGCGAACTCGAACCCTAGCGTCCGCTCCGGCCCCATGATCTCGGCGTCCGGCGAGGGGGGTCCGTTTTGGCCAATCAAGGACTGCTCAAGAGAGGTTGGGGTCTTGAAATCTCGAGTCGAGTCCCGCATAATCGGCCCAAAAGAGCCGGCGGGTCGTGCGCCCGGTACGGAAGTTGAGGTTCGTCCACATGCAGCGGATGGTATCGATTGCTCTGTCCTTGGTCTTATCATCAAGTTACGCGTTTCTAGCCGATCGAGGAATTGCTGAATCAAAATCGACTGTCGAAATAGACATCACAAACAAACAATATCAACCGCCGCCGACGACGCTGAAAATACCCGCCGAGTTTTCGAACCCAGCATCGACGTCCAAAGGCGTGCTTTATGCCCGGCTCGCAGTTCGAGACGGCGATACGCTGAAGATCTGCAACCACGATCAGCTAACCATGAAGCCGTTCAGCCTCAACAAGGGCTTCACGAACTTCAAGGCGCCTGGCGGCCAGCTCAAACCCGGCCAATGTATGACGTACGTCGTTCACGACAACGGTAACGATCCAGTTTTGTTCAAGCTTTTCGACGAGCTTCACGCGAGGAACAAGCTCTTCTTAGTCGTCCTACCCGCGCGCTGGCCGGACCAAGGCAGACAGAAGACGCCCCCGGGCCCACCGGTTGATCTCTCAGAATACCCGGTAGAGCAAGTCACGCGGCCGGACAAGTTGACGCTTACTCTGGCTTCGACCCCGATAGTCGTGCAACTGAAGTGGAGTGGCGACAAGCTAACCACAGGTCGGTATACGCCGGCCTACGTGCCAGAGAAGGTCGACCAGACGGTTACAGCAAGTGCCTCGCTGGATGGGACGCTTCCGGCTCCATACGTTATGTGGATGTTCGTCGCTCGAAACGGTACGAAGGGGATCGACGGTCAGTGCGGTCCTACGACCTCGGGTTGCGACGTTCAGGTCCCGGCGTATCCGGGCAGAGCGCGTGGTTATGGCGATGGCTGGGCCGCCTCTGTTGAGGTCGAAGTCTGGATTTGCAAGGGCTCGCAGTTGCAGGCTTGTCCCGGTGATCCCGCCGCAATGTCGAACATTAACTGGCATCTCTGATATGCTAGCGCTCAGGCGTAGATTCGCAGCGTCCTGAGTCCCTTACGGATCTGGTTGGCAATCTAGCAGATGCGGGCGATGCGTTTCTCAGGCGTCATAGGTCTTGCCGCGGCGACCGCTTCCCTCGCCTTGCTGGCGGAAACCTCAAAGCCGGCGCCCGTCGCAACGCCGGCTGTCGTTCATCCGCTCGTTCGTCACGCGTCCGTGGTGAACGGCGATTTGGCCCACCACGTCGATGACATTATCCGACGCCAAACGGCGTTCAGCGGTGCGGTCATCGTAGAATCCCACGGGCGAGTCGTCCTTGACGCGGGCTACGGGCTGGCCGATCGGGGGCGGGCCCTGCCGTTCACGACCGAGACGATCGCTCCGATCGGATCCATTACAAAGCAGTTTACCGCGTCGGCGATTCTGGCGCTGCATCAGCAAGGTCGCGTTGATCTCGATCGTCCGCTCAAGCTGTATCTGAAGGGAATTGCCGAGCCGGCCGCTTCACTGACGATTCGGCACCTGCTGAGCCATACAAGCGGCGTAGCGGACAACTGTCCTGGAGGCGATTTCAAAAAGACTTCGCTGTCCGACCTGCTGTCGACGTGCGCGGCGCTCCCCCTCGCTTATCCAAAGGGAACCTGGCACTACTCGAACCTGGGCTACAGCTGCCTAGCGGCCGTTGTCGAGGCCGTGAGCCGCCAGCCCCTGCAAACTCTTCTCGAAGAGTCGTACTTCGTTCCTTATCATATGACGAAGACGAACGATTCGTTTTCGACAATTCAGATGCAGCGGTGGACGCTCGCGAAGGAGTACGAAGAGCAGAGTTCTCATGAGAACGTGGCGGTTGCCATCGCTCGTCTCAACGGGCAAGATTGGAATCTGAAGGGAAACGGGGACCTGCAGTCATCAACGAGGGACATGCTCCGGTGGTATCATGCCTTGCGCCACGCTCCTGAGCTAGAGTATATCCGCGCCGGCTTGCTCCATCCCACCGCGCGCAACCCGATCGGTACCTATTACACAAACGGCTGGTTCATTCGGATGGATCCTCGTATGAAAGCGTACAACGTGTTTCATTCGGGATCTGATGGCTCGCTCTTGGCCTATTTCGGCTGGTGGCCGAAGAGCGATCTCTTCATCTACTACGTGTCGAACTTTGGCTCGGAGCGCAGCTTACCAACGCTCAAGGCGATTCTGGCTCTCTTTCCACGGCACTGACGCTATCTAATCTTTGAAATCGATCGTTTGCACTGATGGTTCTCCTGCTTGGACATCGTCGTGATGCGAAAACGCCGGCGCGCGTCTCGTGCCTTAAGGAGTACCGCCTCGTAAGCGATAGCGCAAGTGGATCACTCCGGTATCGAAACGGCGCGTCTCAAGGAGTTCGAGATTCCGTCGTAAGGCGGCTCGGAATGCCGGCCTTCCGCCGCCGACGATCACCGGGTTAAGAAACAGGTGACATTCGTCGACGAGATCGGCTTCGAGCGCAAGCCCCGCAAGCTCGGCGCCGCCAATGCTGATGTCGTGCTCCGATTCGCGTTTGAGCTTACGAATAGCCTCGGGGTCGAGGTCCCGCTCGACACGCGTGTTGCTTGTCGTAGCGCCTGTCAGCGTTCGTGAAAAGACGATCTTCTCGGGCTTCTGCCAGATCCGTGCAAAGTCGCGCTGTTGGGGTGGATAGCCCTCCACCGGCGCATCCCAGTAGGCCATCGTCTCATAGAGTCGTCGCCCCAAGAGAAGGGTTCCAATCGGCCGCAACAACTCAGTGATGAACGCGAATACTTGATCGGCATTGACCCAATCGAAGGCGCCGGTTTCGTCCTCCACGTAACCGTCGAGCGAAATACTCGTGATGTAGATCAACTTCGGCATACGAAAGAAGTGTCGTGCGGGATATCCATGATGGCTTCCTCGGCGCCGTCGCTCGCGGCGCTCAGCCGCACAATCACGTTCCCGAATATAGTGGTGCAGGCGTCCCATCGGACCAGTGCGCGACGGGAATGAAGAAGCACGTCCACGGCTCCGGCATCTTGTCCTGCGCGTCGAAGACGACGGGCGAGAGGCGGCGATCGGCGCCCCAGCTCGCTCCCGCATTCGCGCTGTCATCCATGCTCGTGAAAATCATTACGTGCGAATACCACGCTTTGGCGCCGTCGTTCAAGTACTGCGACTTCGACATCATGTACGCCATCGAACTGGGCCCCGGCGTCGGCAGCGCGTTAGCGGCGATCGCTGCTACGATGCGGTCCCGGATCTGCGATTTGCTCGCTCCCGCTAGGGCCATCTCCGTTCGTTTGAAGGTGTAAACAAGCACGGTACGCGCCGCCGCCGCGTTGTAGCAGATGGGAGCGCGCATCCTAACGCCCCAGAAATTTGGGGCGCCGAACGGTTGCATCCAGCCCCGTTCGACGATGCACGTGAAGCCGTTCTGGCCCTTCTGCGCGACGGCGTAGCCGCGCGCCCCGAGAACCATGATCGTCGCACGCGTCGAAATCGCCGCCGGCGCCGCGCTGCGCGCCAGCGCGATCTCGGTCTGAGGGTTCATCAGATACTGGGAAAGCGGGGCCATCGTATCGTTTCCGGTAGTCGCCGCAAGTGCGAAAACACCGGCGAAGAGGGCGCAGACGCGAACCAGGGTCATCTCTAGAACCTCCACGGATCTTCGATCCGGCAAGCGAGAACGCATCGAGCTTCGGCATGACCTCACGCAAGAACCTGGCGCGATCGCCGGCGAAAAACACGCGACGCCTTTGTCGCGAAACAGGCTTCTTATGGCGCTTGCCCGAGTAACGGGTTTACGCCGCGATTTATCTGCCACGAGATCGAAACCTGTCCGCCTGACATGCGTTGCGGCAGGAGCACCGAGGTGGACAACGTGATGGATGACAACTTACGGGAATTGGTGGAGGTCATCATAGCTGGTGACGCAACCCGTTTTTCGCGCCTTTTCGCCGAATCGTCCACGCTTGCACGGGTGAGTTTTAAAGTAGGTGCCACGCGCACGACGCCAAAGGTATACTTCGTCGCCGAAGTTGGGCGCTATATTTACTCGGGCGACACAGCCTTGCATTTTGCGGCTGCGGCATACCGGCCGGAAATTGCGGAGAAGCTTATCGCTGCCGGCGCAGGCGTCCGTGCGAAGAATCGATTTGGCGACGAGCCTCTGCATGCTGCCGCGGTCGGCCTTCCCGGTTCCAACAGGTGGAACCCCCGTGCGCAAGCGGCCACGATCGCCTGTCTAATTGACGCAGGCGCCGACCCAAATGCGCAAAACAAGGAGGGCGTAACGCCCCTGCATCGAGCCGTGCGGACGCGCTGCGCCGCCGCCGTGGAGGTTCTTCTGAAGAGAGGCGCCGATCCAGCCATCCGAAACAAGGGTGGCTCGACGCCATTGAAGCTCGCGGTCCTAACCACCGGTCGAGGTGGCACCGGTTCACCCGATGCAAAATCGCAACAGCTGGAAATACTGCGATTGCTGGAAGGGCTCGCTAGAAGCGATTCGGGCGCCGCGTGTCCGACGTGACGCCTACGCACGGAACGGATTTGACATGGCAATTCTGGCAGCGCCTGGGCTTCCGTTTCATGTTCGCGTACGTCGTTCTTTACTGCGCGCCTTTTCCGTTCATCGTCACCGGCTAGAACTTGCCGCTGGTAATCAAGACGCTCTTGGATTCGTCGACGCCTCCGACATTGACTGAGGTAAAACCGGGAGAAAGAGCTGCCCAGAAGAGGATGCTGCAGGTCCACGTAGCCGGCGTAAGCGAGGGGTTGTTTTGCCAATTGCCAGTCGGAACGGCGACGACATTGACCGTCCCGGTCTGTCGCGCGTTACTGAACCGCGTGACACCCTGTGCGAGCGGCGTGCTGTTTTGAGACAGGACAGCGCAAAATACTTCCCATTGCGTAACCGGTGTGGCGCCTTGGGTGATCCCGGGGCCGATTGTCACATCGACTGGGACATTGAATGGAATGTTGCTCGGAGATGCGCTCGCCGGTGAGACGATGGCGATCGTCGCGGTTACCAGGAGGATCTGAATGATCTTCTTCATGTGTTGAACTCCATTTTACAGTGGCACGACTTTAAGGATCGTAGGGACGATGACGGGTGGGATCTGCGTCGGCGTCGGCAAGGGGACGACCCTCAGGGTCGTCGGAACCGTTACCGCTGACACCGCTGCCGGCGTCGGCAAGGGGACGACCCTCAGGGTCGTCGGAACCGTTACCGCTGACACCGCTGTCGGCGTCGACGTCGGCAAGGGGACGACCCTCAAGGTCGTCGGAACCGTTACCGCTGACACCGGTGCCGGCGTCGGCAAGGGGACGACCCTCAGGGTCGTCGGAACGGTCACCGCTGACATTGGTGCCGGCTCCGCTAACGGGACAACCCTCAGCGTCGTCGGAACAGTGACGAACGGAATAGGCGTCGGAGCAGCCGCCGCATTTAGCCTCGCCGGCGGCGCGATCAACAGAAAGGCCGCTCCCGCGCAGGCTAGGCCGAAAAGCAACCCGCTCGACGCGAATGCTCGGCGATCTCTAGGCCCAAAAGGAAACTCCCTCGGCCGCAAATCTGCCCCCCAAAAGACGGCGCAAACTTGTCGTGTTAACGCAGTCGTGCCTTTAGTGGTTCCCTCCCCGTCTCGTAGACTGAGAGGCGTCGTGGCGCACCAGAGGATCCCAGCTCATATAGAGCTTGACATCGTCTTCGCCCGTAGTTTGAAAGCCAAGTCGTTGGTAGAGTCGTAAGGCCGGACTCATCTTTACCACGGATAGAGCAATCGTCTTCTTTGCGTTGCGCGCTTCATCGAACAAGAGATTCAAAATCTTGGTCCCAATTCCACGTCTCTGAAATGGGCCGTCGATATAAACTTCTTTCAGAAGCATCGAACCGTCCTCGAACGCGGTTTGCAGCCACCCGATAACCTCACCGTTTAAGACAATCATACGAACTTCGGCTAGGACTACATTCTTATCGAAGGTAGCGCGGATTCTCGCCTCGTCCCAACCGGACAGGCGTTCTATCACCCAACGCATGGTCTCGACGTAAACGCGTTTTGAAAAGGCGCGGTCATCTTCAGAAGCAGGACGGAGTCGAATATCCATCATCACGTGTCCCTCAGTGCACGATCATGCTGCATTCGATTCAGTAATCTACTGCAGCCATTCCACGTCGCGCCCATGCATGGATGATTGCGCGAGATCGAATTGTTGATTGCCGGGCCACATCCGCAAGCTAAGCCACCCTCGACCGTTCCGCGGCTCCAGCGACAGATATGCAAGTGGGGCGTCAGAGGTCGCCCGAGCTCCGCCTTCGTCAAGAACCCTCTCTAATTGCCGACGATCGTCGGGCGTTAAATACTGAACGACGACGCTATGAAAAACGACGGATACGACGCCGCGGCATGCCGTGCGGAGCTGCCCTTCCAACCAATCTGAACCGTTCGCTCTTTCGACCGTAGCTCCAATCGTTCGTGCGACCTCGCAGGCTGCCGCAAGGCGCGCGATCCGCTCCGTTTGATCGGGCCAGACAAAGGACAGCAGGCGCCGCCGCCCTTCCTCATCCGTTGGATCGATCGGTGAGACATCGCAGCCCAATCGTTCCGTAACTTCTACCCGCATGTCCGGCGGGAACGGCAGCACATCGCTCTTGAAATTATCGGTAAGCCGGACCAGGGATTCGGGTTCCCCCCAAGACCATGAGCGCGCTTCGTAGCGGAAATTGTCCCATCTCAACGTCAGCCCGGCGCTTGCGCCGATTTCGAGGAGCCGTAGCGGCATGCGCAAGCGAGAAACAATGAAGAGAAACCCGCCAAGTAAGGCGGCCGCTCGGCCAATCTCGTTTGTCTGTAACTGATGATCGAGTTCATCCTGGATCGTCTCCTGGTGATCTTGAACGGCAGAAACAAACGCAGGCCAAGCTACTTCCAGCTTACCGTCCCCGCCGCATGAAGGATACGCGGACGCCAGCGCCGGCGCGCGTCCCTCAAGGGCAAGTCGGTGAACCGTCGCCATCAGACGCAGCGGAATTGCTGCTTCGGTCAAGTCTTCAGAATCCGGCCTCGACGAAAGGAGCGACAAGACGGCGGCGTCGTCCTCGCCCGCTGCACATCGGTCGAGTATCGCGCCGTACAGCGGCGACCCCATAATGTGGCACGCGTAAGCTTGCCTCCGAAGCGCTTCGACTTCACGCGACATGCGTTGCATCCGCGGAACAACCCCTCGTGGTGCTGGGCACGTATTCCATCCGTCAGGTGGCGGTCTTCTTGCACCACTAGACGTACAACTGTCAGGACCCCGGTTGCATCAGCTCGTAGTCCAGCGACATTTTCAAATTTCGCGCCAGAAACGCATAAAGGTCGCTCTCAAGCGCAATCTGACTCTGCGTCGTTAATCCGGCAAAGTGACCTTCGTTCGTTTCGACGCGCAACAAAATGGGCGCTGTAGCTGATTGTGCGTGCTGCAGCGCTGCGGCGAACTTGAACGAGTGGGGCGGGTAAACCCGATCGTCATTGCCGGCGGTCATGATAAGGGTCGCGGGATAATGCGCTCCATCCTTAACGTTGCTGAGCGGCGAGTACGCATAGAGCGTCTCGAACTCAACCCGCGAAGCGTCGGCCGAGCCGAATTCCGAAATCCACCTCTTGCCGATCGTGAACTTTTGATAGCGGAGCATATCGAACACACCCTGCTCGGCGACCGCAGCCCCGAATAAGTCTGGTCGCTGCGTTAGAACAGCGCCAACGAGCAGCCCGCCGTTCGATCCGCCGTTTATTGCCAACTTTGGTGTCGACGTCATTCTACGGTCGATGAGCTCCTGTGCAGCGGCGATGAAATCGTCAAACGTGTTTTGCTTGTTGGCAAGCGTGCCGGCCTGATGCCAGGCCTCTCCATACTCGCCACCTCCGCGAATGTTTGCAACGGCGTAAGCACCGCCCATTTCCAGCCACAGCGCGATCTCTTCGGCAAAATATGGATTCCAGGATATATTGAATCCGCCGTACCCGTACAGTATGGTTGGCGTCGATCCGTCAAACTTCATGTCCTTGCGGCGGACGATGAATACCGGAATTTTCGTACCGTCCTTTGAGGTCGCGAAGAATTGTTCGGTAAGATAGGGCTTCTGATCGAACGCGATGGAGCTGCGAAGAACGGTAGCGATCTTTGCGGTTCTCGCGTCGTAGCGAAATGTCGTCGGCGGATAGGCCCATGATTGAAAGGTGAAGTAAACCGCCGGGTCGTCCCGTTGGCCGCTGAAGTACGCGCTTCCGATCGTCGGCAACGGCACTTCCATCAACCGATGCCCGGCCAAATCGTAGACGGTTAGGATCGAGTGGGCGTCGTGAAGGCGCGCCACGTAGAGTCGCGTGCCGACCAGAATAGCTTGATCGAGTTTATCGCGTCCTTCGGGAATGATGTCGTGGAGGACATAGTGCTGATCGCTGAGGTCGAACCAGGCAACTCGGCCGTGCGGCGCCTCGAGATTTGTTCTGACGTAAATCCGTGACCCGTCGTTTCCGAGAGGCGCGAATTGAATATCTCTTCTTAACGGAAAGATCGGGCGAAACGCGCTATCGGGCTCGCTGCGATACTTCCACGCAAGCGAATTGCCGTTCACATCGTTTTCTTGGAAGAAGCTGTATCTCTGATCGGGAGTAATCCACACGCCCGCGAGGTTGGCACCAGTCGCGGTATAGACGAGCCGATCGGATGACTGCGGCGTCCCCAATCGATGAAACCAAAGCTTCGAGGGGCCGAGCAACGCCAACGTCTGATTGGCGGCCCGCGGCGGATCGTATCCGCGGTAGTAAAAGCCCGCGTCCCCGTCCCAAGTCGGGCTCGAGTACTTGGACCAGTTTATGACGTCCGGTGTATCGCGACCGGTCGAAACCGACTTCACATGCCACGTTAACCAGTCCGAGCCGCCAGTTTGCGTCGCGTATACCATCAGCGTTCCATCATGCGAGAAGCGCAGGCTCGCGAGCTGTACGGATCCGTCCTTGGAGAGCGTGTTGGGGTCAAAGAACGGTTTACCCGGGCCGGTTTCCGAATCCCTGATGTAAAGAACGAGCTGGGTCTGATGTCGCCGATTGCCGTGATAGTAGAACCAGTGCTTTCCGGCACGGAATGGCGGCGTGTCGCTGTCGTGATCGAGGAGTTTTCGGTAGGCCGCCGCGATCGCAACTCGCTGCGGAATCGAGTCCAGGTATCCCCGGGTCAGCGCGTTTTCGGCTTTCACCCAGGCAACGGTCTGCTGGGAGTCTACATCTTCCATCCAGCGATACGGGTCGGCGACGCTAGTATCGAAATAGTTGTCGACCACGTCGCCTCGCGGTGTCGCCGGATACGTCGGCGACGTCGTTTCCGCGCGCGTCGCCTTACCGCTCAACGCTACAAACAGGGCCGCGCACACGAAGATAATCCTAGCAAGCCCGAGCATGATCGTCCCTTCCGTCAGTTGCGCTTTACCTCTTCTGCGAGGGCGATAAATGCCCGCCAACGCCTCGGATGGGGAACTCGCGTCCCGGCGCGAAAACGGTTCGACACGGCCGCTCCGTCAGCAGAGGGGAACCATGAGGCCAACGGTTCGCTTTCACAAAACGCTCATTTCCGGCGCCGCCCTAGTGCTCGCGACCTTGACGAGTCCGTGGCCCGCGCCGGCGCAGCTCGGCGCGCCGGAACTGACCTATCAAAACGGTTCGTCGATCCTGTACGTCGAGGCGCCGGCAGATCTGCAATCGCTGACAATAACCTCGGACCGTTTCAGCAATTATTATCAACTGTCCATGCATTGCCCCGCGCGCAAAGTACCCGTTCCGACCGCGTACACCTACGATTGCACGATCGCGCTGAAGGGTAATAGTTCTGCTCCGCCTGGCATCGCCGGCGCGATGGGCTCGGGCACCGCGCACCTCATCCTATATCTAAAAACCAACGAGTTTGGAAGCGATCTCGATTTCCACAACGACCAGTTCGTGATGACCTTGCCCAACAAGCAAACCTTCACGTACTTCCCGGGCACGATGGCCTTTGCGAAGAGCGCGTCTGGTCGAGTCAAGGTGAAGATCGCGACGACGCAATCGTGCATCGGCGCGGCGGGCGAAGGATTCAAGATTCAGGAAGGCGTGGCCGTGACCATCGGCGGCAAGACCTATACGAGCAACGCGAACGGCGTGATCGAAGCCGAACTGCCGGCGGGGAGCTACTCGGTCGAGGCATCGTGGAAAGACTACTCGCTCGGCTACGTGGCGCAGAACGCGCTTCGGCAAAAGCAGAACGAGGACGGAAAGTACGCGGTCCGACTGAGCGGAAGCGGTCAAACGCTCGAGGTGCGGATGTTCACCTGCGATCCTGACGGACAACCGAAAGCGCGGGCCGTCATCACCGAGATCGGCGTGAACGGCGCAGGCGGGCCTGCCACGATTAGGGTGATTCGTACGAAATTCCATGGCAACGCCTTTGTCGGGATGAAACTGCGGGACGGTGACCAAGTCCTCGTCAGCGGGACGGCAAAGTTGAAGTGGCTGCAAGGCAATCGTACGATCTCTTTTGAGGATCCAAAGAGAAGTTCGATCGTCCTTATCGGCCCCGACGACACGCCCGCCGGGAACAAGCCGCCGGAGAGCAGGAGCGTATTTCAAGTCTTGCAGGGCATCGTAGACTTCCTTACGCCGGCAAGTGAACCCGATGTGCCCCCGTTCACACCGTCTACGCGCACGTTCGTGGCGGCGGAGAAAGGAACGCAGTTCAGCCTCGGATACGACCCGGCCACGCAAACCGGAACGGTCATCGTGCGGCAAGGATCGGTCCTCGTTATGCCGAGGAACACGACGCTGAAGTCGTTCACGTTGCAAGCCGGTCAACAAGTCGCAGTCGCACTGGCTCGCGTCGGCCCGATAACGGGAACCTCGGGCGCGGTCGCGCGGCAGAACCCGCCGAAGCCTGCGAAGCCGCAGCCGCGCTCCGCTCACGGCTGCGTCGGTTTTGAGGGGCGGTGGAACACCACTTACGGCGTAATGTCGATTCACGGCACGAGCGGCTCGTACACGTACAAGAACGGCGTGCTCGGTGGCTCGATCGCGGGGAACGTCTTTACCGGTCGATGGGATCAGGGGTCGAACGATCGGGGCGTGTTTCGGTTTACGCTCGCCGCCGATGGCGATTCATTTGTAGGTAGCTGGAACGGCGACGATGGTCAGAGCGGCGATTGGAACGGAACCTGCTCCGGCTCTTAGCGCGACGTATGAAACGGTCCATTTTCGCGGTGCTTGGCGGGATTGTGATTTGGGTGCTGGTTGCTTCACTGCTCAACCGTGGGCTGCGTATCGGGCTTGCCGGTTATGCGTTGGCCGAACCGACGATGACCTTTACGCTCGGCATGAAGGTGGCACGCCTTATTCTTGGCGCTCTCTCGTCGCTCGCCGCAGGCGCGGTGACGAGCCTAATAGCACCATCTAGGACGCGGCTGCCATGGGTGCTGGGTGCCATTATTCTCGCGGCGTTCATTCCGGAACACATTGCGGTGTGGGCAAAGTTTCCAGTGTGGTATCACCTCGTTTTTCTAATAACTCTGGTACCGCTTGTGGCGCTGGGCGGAGCGCTTGGTCGAAGCCGCTTTCGGCAACAGCGCAGTCGTTTCAGCGGTGACGCCGAGTGAGAAGAAAACGGAGAGGAGAACTCCAAAGAGGAACTTAAACCTCTCGATTGGCAGCTTTCGAGAACCTCTTTCTTCTTCGCTCGCACCATCTTAAGCAGACGGCTTGCATTTCTTTGTAAAGGACGGCATCATGTCACCTCGCAGATGTTTCGCACTAGCTTTCGCCGTGACGTTTCTGGCGTGGGCGCCGCTCAGCGTGTCGGCTAAACCGACTGCAAAACCGGCCGCACCAGGCAAGGGCTTTCGTATCACCCTGATCTTTCCGGAAACTCATGGCCCCAAGGGTAATAACGAGTTGTTCGACGACGAGGGCGGGTGTCAGCAAGTTAGGGCGCTGATCCCTATGAAGAGCGGCGCCGTGATCACGGCACAGGGGACTGGAAACGGTGGTTCGCCGATCTTCATCAACAAGACGGGACCTGATGGGGCGGCAACCGCGACGCAGTGCAACATTATAGTCGACGACAGCATACCGAGCGGTTTCTATAACGTTAATTTGACGAACGTCCAATCGGCGTTGGGCTTCAAAATGGCGCCCAAGATCTTTACCGGCATTTTTTCCACCAATCAGGTTTTCGTGGGGCCGGGCAATTATGGATTGATGTACGTATATTATGGAGTCGTCAAGTAAGTAGCCGGCGCTTCCGCCCGCACATCAAGTCTGCTACCTCGCTCAGCTCGTGATTTAATGATCTGCCCACGCCCAGGACGTAATGCGCCAGCCCGAGGCCGTTCGCTTCACGACCAGGGTGAACACGCCGGCCTCCGCCACGGGCTTGCCGTGGTCCTTATAGGTATACGTGGTCGGGGCCACGACGTACGCGAGGTTGCCGGTAAGGTCGACGTGCCATGGCTCCCCGAGCGTGACGACATTATCGGTGAAGGCGGAGCGTTGCGCAAAAGCCGTAAAATCGGAGTACCAATCCGAGCATCCCTTCGCGCCCGACCATACGTACGGCGGAAAGTCATCGAGAACGTTGGCCGGCGACGCGCAAGCTGCAACGAGCGTTTTTGCGTCGCCCTTATTGAAGGCGTCGACGAACTGATGGACGGCCGCCATCGCTTCGGCGGAATCGGATGCCACCGCACGTCCCCCCACCAAAGAGGAAACGAACACGATCCCCAAAGCAAGAACTGCAGAGCGTTTCATGCTGGGTCCACTTTCGCGCGATGGGAAACGTGCCCTTGGCGACGGAATGCCGATGATCGGTGAGGCGCCTATTTCGGCTCGCGTCTCGACGCCTGGGAGTGGTTGACGCGCTAGAAGACCTCAACGGAATCCCTTCAGAGCGGCGCGCCTAGCGTTCGAGTCATCTCCTTCGCCGGTCCGCGACCATCCCGATCGCCACGCCGAACGCCACCCCGAGCGCGAGGCCTTGCGCGACGTGGTGCGAGCCGGCGCCGATCGCGACGCCTACCCCGGCGCCGAGCGCGATGAAAACGCCGAGGCGCGATGACGTCATGCGACTTCGCCGGCCTGCTCGATCCATCGTTGAGCGTTCACGCCGAACACGAGCAGCCACAGGGTGAGCGATCCTTCCCCGCTGAGGCCCCCGATCATTATGTAGGGGAAAAACAGATGTTTTCCGAGCGCCGGCGACAGAAATGTCAGCCAACCCAAACCCGTAATCGTCAACAGCACGCTCAGAAAGCGAGGCAGGAAGGTCGACCTGAAAATGAGGTAAGCGAGTAGGAGACAGTAGCATCCGAAAAATACCAAGGCGTTGACATTGGGCGTGGGGAGATGAAGGAAGCCAAGAGCGAGTATGGCGCATCCCACGAGGCTGAACAACGCTGCGAGCAACGAGAGGCCCTTGTTGACGGGCTTGAGCAAGTCATAGAGGATCAGCGTCACGGCCACATAGCACGCGGTCCCGATGAGGTTGGCCGCAAGGCTTAGGCTGCGGCCCGGAAGAGCCTCGGCAGATATGCCCGCCACGATGCTGAGCAAATAGAAGACACCGGCGATCCTCGCTTTGAAAAGCGGCGACACGTCAGCAATCCGTTCCATATTTCAACGGGAATACGCGGCGGCGCGGCATTTGTTTCACGTCCCCGACGGAGACTTCGTGCAGACTTCTCTCGTCGCTATGGTGGGCTTTGCGGGGACGACGAACGCGATGCTCAACTCCCCCGGGCTGACTTTCGTTATCGTCGTTACGCCGGCACGTCCTACCTCGCTCGAATACGTATCGGTAAGGACGAACTCGTTGCCGTTCCAACCGGGCGACGTTGCAGTTTCGAATCCACCGAAGTTACTGATTTCAAACCAGTACCACAATCTGTCCTTTCGGTTGTACGTGAGCCAACTCTGGTTGACCAGCGTCTTCGTCCGCATCTTGTCGAATGGCTTCGAAGTCGTCGTCGTCATCATGTATTGGCCATCGAGGACCATCGCGTTGACGTTGGTGTCGATCCGACCCGGCCCGCGACCGGGCCAGATCGTCGTATATCTGCACGTCCACGTGCCGAGCATGAACTCCATCGACGCCCAATCTGGTACGACGTCGGCAACCGGCGTCGCGGGTTGAGCAGCGCCGGTCGCCGTCGCTGAAACTATCGCAACAAGCACTATGCAGAGAAAACGAGCGACCTTCACGACAATCACCTTAGGGTGAAGCGAATGCCTCGAACCCCTTTGCCTTCATGCTCGCTAATGCGGCCGGGGAAGAGATGAAATCGACGAACGTCTTTGCAGCGTCAGTCTGTTGGCTGATCGCAGCGATGCCCGCGGCGAATGACGTGTAATTTTGGATCGCCGGCGGCAAGGGCCCAGCGAAGTCTACGGCCGGCACTGCCAAGATTTCCGGAATCGGGCCGAATGCTATCTCGACGTCGCCTCTAACGACGGATGGGAAGTGATCCAACATCGGCGCAGCCCACCACCCACTCTTCGCCCTGATCTCGTCGGCAATGCCCAATCGCTCCAGCAAGCCCATCAGGTAGATCGCGACCGGCGAGCCGTTTGCCGGGTCGGCGATGCCGACCGATTTTGCGGCGAGCAACGCGCGCTTGAACTCCTCCACCGACGTGAGGTCGGGCTTCGGCGCACCCTTTCGCACGAATGCGCCGATGCCCGCCCGTGCGAGATCGACCCGACTGCCCGCGACAAGTTTGCTCGTCTTCAGCAAGTCGTCGATCTGCGCCGCCGAAACGATCGCGACGTCGGCGGCTTCGCCGTTCCTGATGCGCTCCGTCATGCGGCCAACCGAACCGTACTCGATCGTCACCTTGTGACCCGAAGACTGCTCGAACTTCGGAATCAAGTCGCTCAACGCGGGATAGAGGGCAGCACCTGCAAGAACTTTGACCTCGGCGGCAGGTGCGGCTTCCGGAGCGACTAGCAACAATGACGAAAGCGCCATCGTTGTCGCGACAACCACGAATAATGCTCTCCTCACCGATCCCTCCTACCACTAATGTTCTGACGGGCGTGGCTCTACCTGTTCGTCACCGCTGCAGCGTTCGCCACGATCGTCGCAGACCTGCCGTGGAAAGATCCCGTCGCGGTTACGAGCTGGAAGTGGAGCGACTGCCGAAATTGCTATGATACTCATCGGTGACCGGTCCGTAGTGCGAATGGTGCCGCGCTAAGGAATCTCTGAGTTTTCGACTTATCTTTTCTTCACATTTCTTGCTTACCGTCGAACGGCAAGTTCAAAGAGTGGAGGCGAGAATCAGTGATGAAGCGAGCGGTCACCATCTTCTTTCTTTCAATGCTGTGCACGATGGGCGGCGCCGTCGCGACCGTCGGCGATTCTCAAGCCGCGGCCGGTGCGCCGGCGGCACTCGTCGTGCATATGAAGGATTCGTTCTTTAAGCCCGAAATGGCCGCGGTGAACGTCGGCGATATGGTATCGTTCGTCAACGATGACGAGATCGGGCACACCGTAACTGCGGCCGATCGCTCGTTCGATTCGAAGAATCTCGCGGCTGGTAAGACATGGAATTATGAATTCCGTGCTCCCGGCACGTACAAGTACGTCTGCATCTACCATTCGGGCTGGATGCTCGGCCAGATCACGGTCACTCAATCGAGATAGGCTGAGCCTTGACCAAACTGCTTACCCTTTTTGCCGCCGGGGTATTGCTTCTAACGACCGCACCGCGCCGCGCCGCCGCAATTCCGGTTTTCGCGCACCGGTACGGCTATTCGTGCCAGCAATGTCACACGACGATTCCGCATCTCAACGGTTTTGGGCAGCGCTTCCTGCGCAACGGCTTTCGCTTGCCGGGTCCGGCTCCGGAAGATACCCACGCGCTGAAGATCGCACTGGCAAGTAACCTTGCGTATACGAGCGAACCCGATCCGACCGGACTGTCGAAAGCGATCGTCGATGAAGTCGAGTTGCTGACGGGCGGCAGCTACGGCCACTTCAGTTATTTTGGCGACTCTTACATCGTCGACGGAGGCCGGCCCGGCTCTTTCCGAGATGCTTGGGCGAGTTATTGGACGACGCCGAGCCAAGCCGGCAACGTGCTGCGCCTTAAGGTCGGAAACATGGGCCTTCCGCTGCCGGTCGATCCAGAGGTTTTTCGCGAAACCGAAAACCACTATGCAATCTTCGATCAGACCGTCGGTAGCAATCCGTTTAGGTTCTTCGACCCCCACTTCGGCAGCGAGTTGGCCTTCGGCAACCCCAACCAGGGGTTGGACGCGCATGTCCTCGTCCTGAAGTCCCACGATCCTCAATCAGGCCTACCAGATTCCGGCTTCGACAAGATGGCGTCGCTGCAGTGGAACATGCCCGCGTTGACGCTCAGCACGTACGGATACTCCGGCTCGCGCCCGCTCGGCGGAGCGCGTGATGCGTTCTCACGTTACGGATTGGGCCTCTCTACGCGGACCGGAAGATATGGCTCCGACGTCGTCGTGCAGCAAGGCATCGACAATAATGCGGATGGTCTCGGAACGTTCGTGCGTTCGAGCGGAGGATTCGTTCAGTTCCGCTGGGAGTTTTCGCGCGCTCTGGCCGGTATCGTGCGGTACGACGGGATCGAAGACTCGGCCGGAAATTTTTCGCGCTCGGCAACGTTTGCCGTGAATCGACGTCTTGGCCGGAATGCGCGTCTGACCGTTGAGGATGTCGTGACTCACGCGCCGGCGACCAAGAACACCCTGAACGCCGGTCTGCTTTTCGCCTACTAGGGATCTCGCCGGCCGAGGCCCGGAACGCGCCGCCGGGCCGAACGATTTCGGACGCTCCCAGTGCGAGAATCGGTTCAATTCGCACACGGGAGGCTTCCATGCGTTTGTCTTTTTTTGCCGCGTTGGCGGCGTTCACGGTCTCGGCGACGCTCGCCGGCACGGCGTCGGCGGGACCATCGTACCCGCCGGCGGGGAATATCGGCGGGCTCTACCTTTCAGCGAACGGCGGTAGCATCACGCAAAACCTCACGGTCGCCGCCGGCCAAGACATCGCGTTCAACATTATCGGGACCGGGAAATGCACGATCACGATCGTCGGCATTCCGAATCCGATCCTGCCGGTCCTGACCGGGAGCGGCGGGCCGTGGCCGCTCACCCTCCACGGCAGCGTGAGCAAGCCGGGCAACTACACTGTCTCAGTCAGCGTTCCGACGGATCCGGCCAACCCCGCGTGGTGCGCCGGCAGCGGCCAGGCTTCGCTCACGGTAACCGGTGGATCGGGTGAATCCCCGTCGACTGCGGTCAAGCCGCCGCCCGGCGTCAGCGGGATTACGATGACGAACCTTGAGTTCGTCACCGCTCCTCCCGGCGGTGCGTGGCGACCCAAGTCCGACATCTGGTACGCGGGCGAGGATTTCCAAGTTCAAGTGACGGCCGACTTACCGTCGAGCGGCTACGGTCTCGCGTGCGCGTTTGAGGTCGCTTTGCAAAACGTTCAGACCGGCGCCATCACGAACATCACGCCCACGATTGGGATACTGACGAAACTCGGCCCGGTCAACGGCGGGACGACGTCGTCGATCATCGATGTAGGCATCGCGCCCCCTGGCGAATATCACGTTATCGCATTCCCCGGGACGCCGCAAGGAGCGAGCTTCAAGGGCTGTCTCGGCAAGGCGGAGCGGACGGTGAATTTCCGCTATCAAACGGCTTGGGTCACGGGGCTCAACCTTTATGCGTTCGGTTACCACTTCAATGCCGCCGACAACACGGGGCTTCCCCAATTCTGCTCGAGTTGCGGGAGCATCTTCCAGCCGGCGCACAACAGCGCGTTCTTAGAAGTCATCCCGCACTTCCAGGGAGCGACGTCGAGCGCGCTTCAGTGGAGTTCAGGCGGGAAGAACGCTTGCGTCGTGGACGTCAATTTCAACGGTCCCAACTTCAGCGGAAACAACGGACAAATCGCCGGGAATTCCATCTTGTACCAAAACGGCCAGCCCGCGGTGCCGCAAGCCGACGTCCACTTGACGTCCTTCTCGACGCCTCCCTATTGGACGCAGTGGGACGGTGATACCAACACCGTGCAGGTGACGCTCCAAGCACCCAGCTTTGCCGAGGTGCAGTACTGGGCGCCGCCGTGCAACGTCCTCGGGAACTTGAGCAAGACGATCACCTTCACCGACGATCCGAAGAAGCCGCCGGTCTCTAAGTAAGTCCGATTGCAGCTTGCGCGGCCCGGATGCGCTCGCGCACTCGATGGCACATTTCCAAGGAGTCTTGCCCCTCCTTGGAGTGGGCCCCGGGGACGTCGACGACATCGAGGCCGCCTTGAGCGACGCCGCCCCATCCGAGAAGCGGGTCGGGGTCGTAGAGCGCGGTCGACGGCTGCTCCTCGTGACGAAACAACGTGATCTTTCCGGGATACGACGAACTCCGATAGCGGCGCATCGCCTTCAGCGCCTCGTCTAAAAAGTGAAATACTCCGGCACGCCGCGTGAGGGCGCGGCCGCTCAATTGCCACAGGCGAACGTAAATTCTCGCACACCAAATACGAACCACGTGAAGTGCCATGTCCGCGGCCGACCGGTCGGGCGGTTGCGAAAGCTCGATGCCAAAGCGTCGAAAGAGTTGGAATCGAAGCGGTGCCCTCGCTTGCATCCGTGGGTAACGGGGCGCATACGTGTCGAGCAGGCCGAGGAAGGCGACGCATTGTCCGGCGCGAGTCAACCGCTGCGCCATTTCGAAGGCGACTAAGCCGCCGTACGATCCTCCGCCGAGAAAGTATGGCCCTCGCGGGCACGTTCGTCGAACCTCGGCGACGAAGCGTGCGGCGAGTTCCTCGACGCTGCGCGGCGGCCGCTGCCGGCCATCTTGACCGGACGGTTGCAGAGCGTAAAACGGCTGCTCGGGTCCGAGCGTTCGGGCAATACGGATGAGCGAGGTCGCGTCGCTGCCTGCGCCGGGAACAAAAAAGATCGGTGGCAGCGCTCCACCTAGCTGCAACGGCACGACGGTTGGATAGTGCAACGACCAACCTCCATCGTGCAGCACGCGAGCCTGTTGCTCCACGGTTGGATGTTCGACGAGCAGTGACGTTGGTACGTGGCGGCGGACGAGTTTCTCGATGCGGGCGACCAGTTGGAGCGCGAGGAGCGAGTCACCGCCGATCTCAAAGAAATCATCGCGGATTCCAATCGGCTCGATCTCGAGCAGTTCTTCCCAAATCGCCACGAGACCGACCTCGAGCGGATCGCGCGGACGATCGGCGCCGTAATGCGCGGGCGCAGGATCGGGCAATGCTTCTCGATCGACCTTGCCCTTGCGATTGACCGGCAACGATTTCATCCGCACGAAGGCCGACGGAATCATCCAGGAAGGCAGCTGCCGAGCCAGACGACCGCGCAGCACGTTTGGCGGCGCATTCGTTACCACGTAGGCGACGAGGCGCATCTCTCCCGATCGATCGGGACGTCCGACGACGGCGACGTCGCTCACGTCGTCACCTGCAAGGAGTGCAGCTTCGACCTCGGCGACCTCCACCGCGATGCCGGCGATCTTTACCATCGATTCGCCGCGGCCGAGATGGACGAGGCAGCCGTCGTCGAGGATCAACCCCCGATCGGCGGTGTGAAACGTGCGCTTCCCATCGGGACCGGCTGTAATGACGGCCGCGGTCAATGCTGGATTGTGCGAGTACGAGCAAAAGAGAAAATCGCTCCGGATGGCGATCCGTCCAGGAGTTCCCGGCGCGACCTCGCGGCCTTCACCATCGAGAATGAGCACGTCGATGTCCGGCATCGCGTATCCCGCCGGAACGGCTCGGTCATCGAGTCGTGTGTCTGCGTCGACGAAGAATCCACTGATCAGTCCGGTTTCCGTCGAACCGAAGACGTTCAGCAGGATTGCGCTTCTCGCGAAGCGCCGGCGATAGAGTTCGACGTCGGCGATACTGGTGGCTTCGCCGTCCAATCTGATGAGGCGCAGTTCGGGAAAGCAAGCATCGGCGCCGAGCGCTGCGACCAGGCCGCGGAACACGTGCGGGACCGAATGATAGATCGTGATTTTCTCTCGAGCAATCCAAGCTGCGAGATCGTCGAAGCCGCGAGAGCGGATGTCGAAGAGATGGAGCGAGGCGCCATTGAGCAGCGCTCCAAAGGTTTGCGGAGCTGCGGCGCCTGTGTCGTAGGAATAGAGCTGGTCGAGACGATCGCTCGCGTCGAGATGAATACAGTTGGTGAGGCGCATGACATTGTGAAGGACGTTGCGTTGACTGTGAACGACGCCCTTGGGTAGGCCGGTCGAACCCGAGGTGAAGATGATCGTCGCGGGATCGGCGAGCGCATTGCCGACGCCGAGATTGCCGGCTCGGCGCTCGCCGCGAAACCCGTCGATCGAGACGGTTTTTTCTTGCCGGCTCGATATTTCGTTTGCGAATGTGGCGTTGCGATCGTTGGTGACGACGATCTTCGCCCCGCAATCTTCCAAGATGCGGCGAAGTCTCGCGGCGGGCTGTTGGACGTTCAAAGTGACGTAGCAACGCCCCGCCTTCAGCACGCCGAGCATCGCGGCGATCGCGGGCGCGCCGTGCTCGAAAAGCAATGCGATGGGAGCGTCGTTGGGCTCGCCAAAACCGAGAAGCTCGACGCCGATGCGATTGGCGAACCCGTTTAGATCCTCGTAGCTCCAGCGGTGCGCGTCATCCGTCACCGCGAGCGCCTGAGGCCGCTTCGCGACCTGCGACTCGAAGCGTGCCGCGATGGTTTGCTCGACGTCGCTCGCCTCGAACGGCGGAAAGGGATTCTGCGGTCCGGCGCAGCCACGGCGCCTCAACGTCGCACTCGGCATCATTAGATGAAGCCGGCATCCCGTCTCATGGCCGGGTTTTCGATTCCAGATGTTCGATTCCGGCTTTCAGATGAGCGCCGCTCCGCGGCTGGCGGACGGGACGAGGACGCGGCGCTTGCGAAAGGCACTCCGTATGAAATCGATCTATCCGCCGATCGCCCTCGCCGTTCTGGTCGCGACCTCCGCGGCGCCCGTTGTCGCGCAAGACCAAGACGCCTACAAGACGGGCGTCTGGCACTACAAGTCGATTCCCTGCGTCGATTCGACGGTCGTTGCGGTGACCCCGCGCTTGGGAAGTCTCGGCCAAACCAAATTTAGCGCCGCAGACTTCCAACAGACCGGTGTCACCGTATCCTTCAAGACGACGCTCGGGTCAGACCCGGCGTTGCCGCCCTCACCCGTCGCCGTCACGCATTACCAAGGCGACGCTGACAACAAGTTCATGATCGCCGAGCGCGCCGGCGACAAGGTTCAAGTCTGTTGGGTAAGCACGCCGGCGCCCTCGCAATATTGCGATCCCGACAAGGATCCGCGCGGACGCATCTATCGCATCTGGGACTATCGCCAGCAAAAGCAATATTCGGGCGGCAGCCAGCACGGCTGTGGCGGCGCCTGACCGGCAATCGACGCGGCCGATGCGTAGGAAGCCGCCCAAGCGGAACCAAAAGCGCTGGGCGACCGTTTAGTCAGCGTTAGCACGCGAGCGACATCCCTCGGGTATTCGACGGGTCGGGTCTACCGCGTGGGGTCTTACTCGGAAGGGTTTATATGCGATTCTCACGTCTCGTAGCTTCGGCTGCGCTCGTTGCCGCCATGGTTGGCCTGAACGCGTTGGTCCGCGCGGATACCCAAGTCGCTTTGAGCGGCATGGTAACGGCTCAGGTGTTTCCTTATGGACAGCCGCAAATTTTCCAAGTGCTGGGCGACACCCACGGCAAAAAGTGTAATTTTGCCTTTTCGGTATCGCTGAACGGCGCGCCGGTGGGGATCCAGGGCAACGCTGCTGCAAATCACCCCGTCAGCGCTGCGCTGCCGTGGAACTCCCCGGATCTGAGATTGCCAACCAGCAACGGCGGCAACTATTCGGTCCTCGTGCAAGCCGTCAACTCGGCCTCGAACGCCTGTACCGGACAATTCACGTTATCGTTCGGTGTCGTGCCGCAGATCGGGACGTTAAGTAAGATCGGCGGAAGCGCCAAAGTGGTCGCGGCCAATATGCCGATCAGCTTCACGGTGAGCGGCCAAACGTTTGGAACGTGCAATTACACGTTCGGCCTCAGCCGGAACGGCAAGGACTTGGGGCACGGCCCCGTCAACCAGCTGCCCTACAACGCCAGCGTAACGTACGCGGACGCCGGCAATTACCTCGCGACGGCGGATGAGATCGACCTGAACGGTGCGCCGGATGGCTGTACCGGGCACGTGAAGTTTGCCTTCAGCGTGATTCCGCGGCCCGTTTGTCCGTCGGCGAGTGAGTACTACCAATCGCCAGACGATAGCGAGTTCGGTTGCCTGCATGTGGGAGTGTGGTTCTCTCCGGCAGCTTATGATTGTCCGAGCGGCTACTCTGCGTTCAACTCGGTCGGCCAAAACACGCAATGGGGCTGCCGTCAGCCGTCCAAACCGCTGCTCGGCTTGAACACCGTCAACGGACTGGTCGGCAACGCTGCGAACAGCAACTTGGGCTCGCCTCATGCCACAGCTGCGCCTCAGACCGCGACGCCGAAGATCGTCAAGATCGAAACGGTTCCGCCGTCGACCGGCGCCTGGCGGCCGAATAGCGACGTCCTGTACGCGGGCGAGCATTACTGGGCCAAGATTACCGGCAACGTCCCCAACAACGGCGGCTACAATCCGCAGATGTGCGAGTATTCTGTGACCGTTCAGAACATCGCGAGCGACGCCGTCGCAACGCAGGCGGCGTTTACCGCGTTCAACACCTGGGACATCGGCGTGATTCAGGCTCCCGGCGACTATCGGGTCGTCGCCGAGCCGCACCAGGGCCCGAGCGGCGACTGGGCTTCGCCGTGCGGCGGCGTGGCGATCATCCAGAAGATCACCGTCTCACCGCTCGCCGCCTGGGTGACGGGATTCCAGCTCACCGGGTTCGGCCACCACTTCTACGGAGGAACCTCCGGAAGCGCGTGGAGCGGCCAGTGGTGCCAAAACTGCGATAGTATCTTTTCGCCCGCGCATGACTCGGCGTTTATGGAATTCAATCCCACGATAAAGGGGATCACGAGCGGAGGCCGATGCGCGTACAACGTCACGTTCAACGGCCATTCGTTCGGCGGGAACAACAGCATGAATCTTGGCTCATCGCTAGAGGTCGTGTACCAAAACGGTCAACCCGGGCTGCCGGCCAGCCAGCCGAACTTGTACGAGGGCTACAATCCGTATTGGAGCCAGTGGACAGATAACTCGAACACCGCTCAAGTGATCGTCACGCCGGGTAACGACCTGGTCATCCCTCCCTGCCATATCCTTAGCGGGAAGATCAGCAAGACCATCACGTTCACGAACAATGCGAATGCGGCGTGGGTTACTAAGTAGGGCTCCTAGCCGGCTGCTAGCCTCGCCGTTTCGATCGGCAAGCTCGCTTCGTTCCAGGCATCGAATCCACCGCGCGCGTTCAAAACGTCCACGAAACCTTCACGTTCCAGAATGCTGGCCGCGATCGAGCTTCGATAGCCGCCTTTGCAGTAAACCACCGTCGGACGCGATTTGTCGAGATCGTCGAGCGTTCGTGATAACCGATCGAGCGGTCGCAACAGCGCCGGACCGATAACACCGCCTTCCCATTCGGCGGGGCGCCGCACGTCGATCAGCTCGACGCTTTCCTGTTTCAAAAGCCCTTGGAGTTGAGCCGGATCGAGTTGCGCGATGCGGGCGACTGGCTTTCCGGCGCCTTCCCAAGCACCGATGCCGCCGGCAAGATAACCGGTGACCCGCTCTATGCCGACGCGGGCTAAGCGTGTGCGCGCCAGGTGTGCGGTCTCGTCATCGACTGCGACGATGACGATATCGACGTCCAGACCGAGCATCGAGCCGGCCCAGGATGCGAACTGGCCATCGAGTCCGATGTTGATCGATCCAGGCACGTGTCCAGCGCCGAATGCATCTTCGTCGCGAACGTCAAGGACGATCGCGCCGCGCTCGCTCTCGCGCGTCACCTCGTCCGGTGCAAGCGGCGCGGGAGGTTCGAGCTGATCGAGCGCTGTAGCGCCTCGCCGGTTGATCTCGACATCCCGCGAGAAGTACTCCGGGCGCTCCCGGAAATCGGCCGTGAGTAGCGAGACGAATTCTTCACGTGACGCCGCGCGCAGGGCGTAATTGGTTGCGCGCTCGCGCCCGATCGTCGAACTTCGGTCTGCGCTCAGGTTCTTTCCGCAGAGCGAACCGGCCCCGTGTGCGGGATAGACCATAACCTCATCGGGGAGCGTGAGCAGTTTGGCATGGATGCTGTCATACAGCATCCCGGCAAGTTCTTGCGGCGTGTACCCCGCTCCGAGGTCGGGACGGCCGACGTCGCCGATGAATAGCGTATCGCCCGTAAGCACAGCCACCGGTAGGCCGGAACGCTCGAGATCGCTGACGAGGATGCAGATGCTCTCGAGCGTATGCCCGGGCGTCTCCAGAAACGTCAACTTCGTCGTGCCGAACGTGATGCTATCCCCATCGCGAACGGCGACGTGCGGAAACGATGCGCCCGCGCGAGCGCCAAGATAAACGCGCGCTCCTGTTCGTTCCGCAAGCTCGTGATGGCCCGAAACGAAGTCGGCGTGCAAGTGGGTCTCGATGACGTGCTCGATGCGCAGGTTGCGCTTGCGGGCTTCGTCGAGGTAAATCTCGACATCGCGCTGCGGATCGACGATTGCGGCAACGTCACCCGAAGCGATCAGGTACGAGGCATGCGCCAAACACCCCAGATAAAACTGCTCCAACTCCATAAGATCGATACCCCCGGATGGTCGGACTTTTCGTTTCCAGGTTCTTCGGTTTACGGCCTTGCGGCCCGCGCTCAACCCGGCGAAGCGAACAAACGCGCCATCAGGCGCTCGATCGTGATCACGCGCGTGGCGGTGAACTCGTCGTGGGCCATTGCGTGGCGGCTATCAGGTACGCTCGAACCGAGCAGCCGTCCTCGCGCAACCGTTACATAGATCATAGCGACGACGAACGGCGCAACCTGCGATACACCGATCGACCCCCCCCGCCGAGCGCTTCCCATGCCGCTGTCCTTGCGAGCAACGTTTAGCGGCGGCTTGAATTGTCAACAATCGTACAGAGCGTGTCGAGGCGCTTCGGGTCGCTTCAGGAGAATGTCGAAATGAGAATTGCTCCGCTCGCGCTTTGTGCGTTTTTCGCATTACAACTCGCCTTGACCGCATGCAGCGGCGGCGGCGACCGCTCGGGCGCGGTGCCCGCGACGGCGGTCCTGCGCCAGACACAACAGATCGTTCCGCCGTCCTGCAACAACAACGTCATCGCGCCTGCGAAATTCGACGGGCTCACCACATATCTGAAGAGCCTGGTCGCGCCGAGCGGTACCGAAAAAGGCTTCGGTTTCATCGTCGTTCGCAAACAAGCGCCGCCGCCCGGCAGTAAAGGGCCCGCCGGCGAAGTCCAGGTGATCTACGAGAACGCGTTCGGGACGTTCAATACGTGTACCAACGATCCGATAGCGTCGGCTTCGAAGATGCCGTCGGTGCTCGCGATTCTGACCTTAGTACGGAAGCATCTGCTCGATCTCGACGCGCCGATCTCGAGGTATGTGCCCGCGCTCTTTCCGAGCGGCACGTCGATCACGATGCGGATGCTGCTCTCGCACCGGTCCGGAATCAACAACTGCGGAGTAAACGTCTGCCGGTCTGGCGAGAGCCTCGGCGACATCACGGGCGCTCCCTGCCGCCAGGACTACTACATGACGATGCAGATGTGCGCGCAGGAGATCGCCGGTTTGACCCCCAGTTTTGCGCCGGGGACGCAGTTCGATTACGGCGGCGACGACTATCAGGTGGCCGGCTACATCGCGGAGGTCCTCTCGGGAAAGACCTGGACGCAATTCTTCCAGGACGCCGTCGGCACGCCGTGCGGCCTGACCTCGACCACCTACGGCGATCCGTCTTACCCGACGGAATCGAACCCTTGGATCGCGGGATCGATTTATTCGACGATCGAGGACTACGCGAAAATCCTCTCGGTTAGCCTTTCGGGCGGAAAGTGCAACGACACTCAACTCGTCGATCAAGGGTTGATCGAGCAAATGCAAGCAGACTACGATCAGGGTCTGCCCGTCTTCTATTCGGCGTACCCGGCTCACGACTACGGTCTGTCGTGGTGGCACGTCGATCCGGCGACCGGCGGAGATAAGCCGACCGTCGTTCAGGATTGGGGACTGTGGGGAGCGACCCCGTGGCTCGACAATGCCTGCCACACCGGCGCGTTCTTATTTCTCTACGATACGGGGTTAGGGGCGAACAAGAGCCTCACCATCATGAATAATGTGATCAACAACGCGCTGATCAGCGGACCGCTGGGCTGTCCGAAGCAGAGCGCATCCGGAACCGCTGCGTCCGGTTTGTAGCCGCGTCGTTTGCTACTGCCGGTCCCATCAACTCGATGACGTTTCCCGAAGGGTCGCGCACGTAGAGCGACAGGCTCTTGCCGCGCGGGTCTTCGTTCACTCGCTCTTCGACGATCGGAATCGCATGCGCTTCGAGGTGCCGGCGCAAAGCGGGTTCGTCGTGCGGGCCGATCGCTATGGCGACGTGATCGAGGTTGCGGCCTCCTGCGACTCCCGGAAGCGCCCAGCGTCCTTCGGCTGCGGCAGTGTCGACGAGATCGATATGTGAAACGCCGGCCCGCAGTTCGACCATCCCGAACTGCGGCATCCGCGACTCGACGCTTGCACCTAACACGTCCTCGTAAAACGCGAGGGATTCCTTCATTCCTTGCACGAGCAGCAGCACGTGAGCGATTGCTTCGAGCGCAAAAGGAGGCCGGCTCATGCGGCGGCCTTCGCGCCGGTCGATGCGCGCCCTTTTCGACGGCGGAGACGACTTGAACCGCGCCGGTCGTCCATTTGCTACCGCTAATGCGATGCTAATCCCACGGCGAGGAATCCCGAACATCGAGTCAAACTCGTGAGGCTCGAAATGACGGAAGCATGCGCGGCGAAGGTGAGTCGGTTGACGCGCGACTCGACTCCGATCCGAATTTAGCCGTCGGAGTCCGTCTTTGACGATTGAGCGACTCTCGTTCTTTGGCCTCGGCAGATTAGGTCTACCGCTCGCGGCGCTCTTTGCACGCAGCGGACTACCGACGGTCGGCATCGACGTCGACGCTGCGTTAGTCCAGCAGCTGCGAATGGGCATCGTGCCGCCGGCAGAACCTGGACTCGATACCCTCGTCACCGAGGCGACCGGATCGATCACCTATACCAGCGACCCCCAGGCGGCGGCGGACACCGACGCTTCGATCATCCTCGTCGCCACGCCGTCGGATCCTTCACGGCCGGCGTACTCGAGCGAGTACGTCGAAAACGCGTGCGTGGATTTGTCCCGCGTACTGCGCGCTCGCCCGAAATGGCGCTATCACCTTATTACGGTCTCCTCAACGCTTTGGCCCGGTACGATCTCGTCCAGAATCGTTCCGCTCCTTGAAGAACAATTAGGCCGGCGCGCCGGGAGCGATTTTGGCGTCGCATACGTTCCTGAGTTCGCAGCCTTAGGGGAACTGGTGCGCGGTTTTGAACGTCCGCCGTTTCTTCTGATCGGAAGCGACGACGATGCGGCCGGTGCTCACGCGGCTGCGCTCCATCGGAGGGTCGCGGTTTCGACCACTCCGGTTCGGTTTCTGGCATCGCGTGACGCGGAAATACTGAAGATCGCTCTCAATGTTTTTTGCTGCATGAAGATTTCGTTTGCGAACTCACTCGCGCAACTGGGCGATCGTCTCGGAGGCGTTGACCTCGATGCGGTCGCCGAGACGCTATCGCTCGACCCAAGAGTCGGCACCGGACTCTTGCGCGCCGGCACCCCCTACGGCGGGGCCTGTTTGCCGCGCGATATCGACGCCTATCTTCATCTGGCACAATCGGTCGATCTCGATGCGCCGCTCGCTCGCGCCGCCGCCGAGATCAATGCGGCACAGTACGATTTCATCGAACGCGACGTCTTGGCGGGCGAACCGCGCTGCGTCGCTCTGCTTGGTCTTTCATTCAAGCCCGGAACCTCGGTCACGGTCGCGTCGCCGGCATTCGAATTCGCTCGGCGGCTGCTCAAGCGCTCGATTCGAGTAATCGCTTTCGACCCGGCCGCCCAAGCTCGCGAAGCTGCGCGGGCGGCATTCGGTCCGGCAATGAGTCTTTGCGAGACACTTGGCCAAACCGTCGCTGAAGCCGACACGATTCTCATCTGTAATCCCGAACCGAGCTTTGCGCGGCTTGCCGTCGATGCGCCGGCGGATCGACGGATCGTCGATCCGTGGGGCTGCGTGCTTGGCTCGCACCCCGGTCTCGTGCGTCCCGGCCGCGTCTCCAATCGCACCGCTACGGACACATCGGCAAGAGTTCGTTCCGAGCTCGGATGAATCGCGCTCTCGAGCGCCTGGGTAATCTCTTGCCTATTCGGCGTCAGCTGATCGTCGTCGCGTTTTTCTTGCCGGGTCAAAGAGGTCACCATTACAACGAGCTGCTAGGCTATAAGAACTCGGCCCAAGAGCTGGGGCTGGTCCCTCGCATCCTCGTTCCGCGTACGACGGAACCGAGATTGGCGGCGACGCTACACGCCGAGCCCGTTCTCGATCCCTTGATTGCAACGGGACCTCTCGATGCCCAAAGCATCTTCGGCAGCGTCAGCGCATTCACAGACGCGACGCAGAATCTTGAGTCACTTTGGGTTGCGCTCGCGTCTCACAACCCAAGCTTTAGGGATATCCTGTTTTTCACGTTCGGCCATCCGGCGCTGATCGCGGGAATCGGTGCGTGGTTGGCCAACCGGCCTCGCCTGCGCCGACCGACCGTGTTTTTCCGTATCGTCGGCGGCGAATTCATCGATGAAGTGTCGGGTCGAGTCACTTCCGAAAAAGTTTTTCTTCGAATCGCATGCTCGGATCTTCGCACTAGAGCGGGGCAGGAGCGCGTCTTCCTGCTTGGCAGCAATCATGCGATCGTCAGTAGGGCCTCGCGCGCCCTTTGCAGGCGTGTATTTCTGACGCCGCTTCCGAAACATCTCGCCTTCGGCTCAGAAACCCGTTCGGCCGCGCCTCCTCACCCGACCGTTTACGTACACCTCAATCCGAAGTCGGGCCGGTTCGTTCGCGGTCTCGGCGAGATCATTCGCCGCGTTACCGCGGCCCAACCCCATGTGAGATTCCTCGTCAAACCGAGCAGTTTGACCGAGGAATCGCGCGCTTACCTCAATGCGGAGATCAGTTCGCTGGCTGAGATACTCCCCGCAGAACAAGACACAGCGGAGTACCTTGCAAATTTTCGAAGGTGCACCGTCGTCTTGCTTGCCTACGAGTCTGAAAGCTACAAGGTTTTAGATTCCGGCGTTTTCGTGGAAGCGGTGAGCTGCGGAAAACCGGTAGTAGTGCCGAGTGGTTCGACGATGGCTGAGCAGATCGCACTCGGCCGCGGCATTGGGACGATCTTTGCAGACACGAACCTAGAATCCGTTACGAGCGCCCTTCAGCAAGCGCTTAGGGAGGCTGAGAAGCTTTGCGCGGCTGCCCGCTCGCTGGCTCCTCAAGTGCGCTTTGAGAATTCCAGCCAGCGATACGTCGATCAGATTATGAGATTGAGCCGGGAGTTGCCGGACATGGAGCCACGCTATCAGATCGGCGAGGAAATCGACTTTAGCGATCCGTCCGACTCGCGCTGCTTCATGCGCGAGGGATGGGGAGAAACGGAAAGCTGGGGCGTGTGGAGCGTCGCCGGCCGAGCGCGCCTGTTTTTAAGACTTGAGGAGAGACGCGTCCTCGTCTTAAGGGTTCTCGTTCAACCTTTTCTTACCGAAAAACATCGGCGCATAGTGGTTTGCGTTTCGGTTGCAGAACTGGAGGTCGGCCGATGGACGTTTAGCCTCGACGATCCGGAGGCCGATCGACCGCGCTGGTGCGAAGCCTTCATTCAGACTACCGGGCCCGGCGATTCGGGCACCGCGCTCGACATTTCGTTCGCTATAGATGCGCCGAGCTCACCGTTAGCCGAGGGGTTGTCCGCCGACGCGCGAGCGCTCGGCATCGGCCTTCACAAGATGTCTCTTAGTTAGAGATGCGTTGGCGCGCCGCGCTTCTCGGGTTGGTTACAACAGCGATTGCCGTCGTTCTGATCGTCTTGGCGGTCTTGTGCATCCCCGGTTTGTCGTACCTCGCTGCGTTCCCGCATATTTTTACCGGCAAAGTCATAGGACCGATTTTGGAGCGCCTGCCTTACACACTTGAGCTTATCGGCGTTTCGTTTCTCGTTGCGTCGGTTCTCGCGTTTGGATGCGTTCAGTTTTCGATTCGAACGTTGAAGCCGTTAGCCACCTTCCTAGCCGTAGTGTTACGATGCGTCCCATTTTTCTGGCTCGCTATGGTGCTGCAGCTAGTTTTTGCGATACTTGGTGGCTTCCAGGCAGGGAAGACCTCGGGCAGTGATCGCTTCGACTTGGTGGATCACCTCCGGTATTTAGCCGGCGCCTCAGGAGCGCTCACTCTATTTCAATTGCCGTCCTTGATTGAATACTTCAACAAGCGGCTTGCGGTCTGTGCGAAAGGCAGGAATAACTTCGCCGCTTCGATTCTCAGTGGACTTGCCGTGCAATTTGCCGAGAACCTTCCCGACGTTATCACCGCGACGATTATCACAGAACTCGTGTTCGCCTGGCCCGGTGTGGGCAGATTGCTATACTCCGGCGATGGTAATCTCAGTGCTTCGCTACCCACGGGGATCTTGTTGTTCCTCGCGCTGCTTGTTCTCGCAGTTCGATTCGTGACCGAGGCATTCGCTCGAAGTCCCGATGAGGGAGCGAGCGATGGCTAAGCGGGCCGGTTTAGCCATAATGTTCGTGATGCTCGCCGTCGTTCTCGTTTTGTCGTACAGTCCGCAAATCGAGTCCGCCGCGAACGCCATTGACCAAGCGAATTGGCAAGGTTACCCGATACCGCCCTGCTTCATCGATGCTAAGATGTGCGCGGGACATGTCCTCGGGACGGATGAGAACGGTCGAGACATGCTTGTACGTTTGGTGGCGGCCGTGCGATTAAGTCTTGGGGTTCCTTTATTGGCTGCGATTCTCGAGTTAATTTTCAGCCTCGCTTTCGGGATTCTAGCCCGTCGCGAAGGGCTTTTCGCAAAATTCATCACCATGCGCCTCGTCGATGCCCTCTCGTGCTTCCCAGCGTGGCCGTTCATCCTCGTCGTTACAGTTTTCGCTTCCTCTGGGCAAAGGGCTAGTCTTGCGCCAGCTGTTATCGCCGCCATAACTGCACTGCTCTTTTCACATCCGGTCACTCAAGAAGTCGCGGCCAGTAGAAATGTTCGCGACGCCGGTCGTGTTGCCCTGAACGCGAGTTCGCGCGACTGGGTTCGAATTCTCCTACTGATTGCTACTCTCGATTACTTCGGATTCGGAATTCAACCGCCCACGCCGTCATGGGGCAACATGCTCGCGAACATGCAGTCACAGATGACCATAGCCTGGTGGGTGGCCGCATTCCCCGCAGCTTGTCTTTTCGGTGCCGCCTTGGCGATCGAGGTCACTAGACGCCGATTTCTTGCATAGCCATGAAATCTCGAATGCGTCATTCGCCGGCTAGAATCTGCTGCGTGTCACTATCGGGCCTCTTGGACAACCTAGCACGAGCCTACGTGAGGCTCTTCGGTTGTTTGCGCGACACCGACTACTCGAGGGGCTGTGGGTTATCGATGGCGCCGCTCAACGTCTCATATTTTACTTGCTAGGCGCGTGAGCTACAGTCCAACGATCGAGGGCGGCAACGAGCGGAAGGGCGACGAGTACCAGAGCGGCGACGAGCAGGAAGCCGCGCGCATACGCTTCGGGGCCTCCCACGAGCGAGGTTGTGATTCCCATGAGCGGCGGCAGCACGAATCCGCCAAGCGCGCCGATACCGCCGACCCAGCCTGAAGCACCGCCGACGGCATTGGGAACGTAGATCGGCAAAAGCTTGAAGACAATCGCGTTTTGCAATCCCATCCCCGCGGCGATCAAGATCGTCCCTACTAGCGAGATCGGCAGATTATGCGAGAACCCGACGATCACGAGTCCCACGAACATCAGTCCAAAGTTTCCGGCGAGCGCGTAACGGATCGGCAGCCGATCGGATGCGACGCCGCCGCCTACGCGCACGAGCGCGGCGAGGATCGAGAACATCGCCGTCAGTAAGCCTGCCGTGGCGAGCGATGCCCCGTACATGGCGTGCCAATAGGTCGGAAGCCAGGCCGTAAGCGCCAAGAATCCGCCGAATGAAAGGAAGTAGAAAGCGACGAGCGCCCATGTCGCAGGGAGGCGCGCAGCGGCGAGCAGACCGTCTTTCGCGCTGCCCGATGGAATCGTTTCTCCGCCGCCCAAGTCCGCCAGCGTCGCCGGATCTGGCGTTATCCCACGGTCGCGAAGTTGAAAGACCGGCGCGTCGTGGATGAAGAGAGCGTAGACGAGCGTGATGGCGAGCAAGATAACGAGCCAGATGCTGTAGCCGACGACCATTCCCAGGGCGCCGACCGCAAGCGGAAGGAGCATCGTGGACAGCCCCGGGCTCAGATTGCCGAGACCGCCGTAGATCCCGAGCGCGCCGCCCTGTTCGCGTTTTGGAAACCAGTATGAGACCTGCGCGATGCCGACCGAGAACGAAGCGACTCCGCAACCGATAAGAACGGCGAGCCCGAGAAGAAGGGTATACGTTCCCGCCATATGTGCGGGATACGCGATGCCGAGCAGCAACAGCAAGCCCGCCATCCCGACGATTGTGATCCCAAGGAGTATCAAGAGTGGCTTCCGCCCGCCGAAGCGGTCGACGGCGGCGCCGAACGGGATCCGCAACAGGGAGCCGGTCAGATTTGGCATAGCCGCCAAAACCGCGGCGGCAATCGGAGTTAGCCCGAGAAGATCGCGAAAGCGCGGGACGAGCGGACCGAAGATTGCGACGCCGGCGAAGCCCCCGAAGAACGCCAAGGTCGCGAAGAGGAGCGCTTGATTGCGCGTCCCCGCCGTCGGCGGAGTCGAGCGGACAAGGGGTGGGGGCGAGACGGCCCTTGGCGAGGTCAGGACAGACATTTCTCGTGCGTCACCGGCAAATGGTCGACTAGACCGGTGCCTTTCTAGGCCCTACTGTCGCACCGCCCCATGAAGAACGACCGAAGAACCTGAGAAAAACTCTCGCTCGACGAGGGCCGGGACGAGCCGCCTATCGAGTGCCGTTGGGCCTGGGCGGCGTCGATTTCAGGAACAGATAAACCGCCTGAAGTTCGTCGTCGGTCATTTGCCCGACTTGCGGCCACGGCATCATCCTGGAGAGCGTCGTGCCGTCGGGTCGACGTCCGGTCCGGAGCGTGCGTGTGAACTGTTCGAAGGTCCAGCGGCCGAGATCGCCGGAAGGCGTGAGGTTCTGCGCAACGGCGCCTTCGGGCATGCGGCCGCCCGATAGGTGCGCGCCGTGGCAACCAACGCATCCCAGGCGCACCAGATAGCCGCCGTACGCTGCACTTACCGCAGGCCGTACGTTCGATGGCGCCGGAGCATCTTTGAGAATATCCTCAGCGTCAGGGTGGAACTTGCCAAGCGCAATGAGCGCCTCGGCTAGCGGGCCGAGGCGGGGAGACGGAACCGTCTTCGACACGGTCGGCAGGCTGCGAAGGTATGCCACGATGTCGGCGAGGTCTTCATGACTGAGTTCCGCGAAATCGCGCGAGGGCATGACGATCAGGGGGCGGCCGTCCGGGGCGCCGCCGAAGCGGAGGGCGCGCACCCAATCAGCGTCGCTGAATTCCCCGGTACCGCCGGGGCCGCGCGTCAGGTTCGGCGCGTAGAGCGTCCCGAAAGCGATGTCTTGGAAGAGGAGGCCCCCGCCGCCGTTCGCTCTGTGACATCCCGTGCAGTGTGCGACGAAGTTCGCAAGGTGGGCGCCGCGTTTGGGGTCGCCGCCCGAGAGTTGCTCGGCGAGCGCTCCCTTGGGGACGGTCACACCCTGCGAAAGCTTGTGCTGGCCGAGTGCGTAAACCACGACAACGGCGGCAATGAGAAAGATCACGAGCGCTAAAAGCACCCGAAGCGTCCATTTTAGCATGTAGCGGCGGCGCTTCGTCGGTCGAGGGATGGGGTCCCCGGCGCCTCAAAGGCCTGCCTCCAGGCAAGGCGAACGTCGATAGGGTGTTTTCGCCCAGTTCGGGCGCACATGAGGTAGTAAAATGACCAGACAGACCAAGATTTTTTTGGCCACTCTTGGGACTCCGATCATCGTCGGAGCATTCATCGTCGGCGCGCCTGCAAAATGGTCACACGACAATCCAATTGTCGCGTCTGGAGTCGTCTATAGGACCGAAGCTCGAACCTATTCGCCTGCGGACCTCGCCTTAGGCGGACTTTCGAGTGCGACGGTTACCACAAGATTTGGTTATCCTGCGGTGCTGAGGCTGAACACTCGTAGAGCGTGTCTGTTTACAGAGTCGGCAGTGCCAATCAATGGTTCTGAATTTGCAACCCTGGTAAGTGCTGCTTCAAAGAAAGCGCCGAGCGCGAACGTCGCAAACCTGGATCGCTGCGAAGGAAGCTAGGCACGGCGGCGTGACCGCCCGCCGCGCTTAAGCGCGGGCATTCGTTTCGAGCGACGGGCCCGAAGTTGCGGGCGACATTGCAGCCGGAAAACCGGGGCAGGTTGCAGTAATTATCACACCACATGAGTGATGCGCAGCTAACCACGTTGTCGCGCCTAACCGAGCGGCTCGATGCCCTCAAGGTGCGGCTTTGACTACGATCGCAAGACGCGTTCGCTGAGCGAACTCGAACAAAAGACCCACGCCGAGTCGTTCTGGAACGACCCCACCGCGGCGCAAAAGACGATGAAGGAGATCGCCGACCTGCGCGAAGAGGTCGACGAGATCGCCGCTCTCGCCGGCTCGCTTGACGAGGCGCGCGAGACGCTCGAAGTGCTGGGGGATGAAGCGGGAGCGGCCGAGGAGGTCGACCGCCTCTTGGCGGGCGCCGAGGCGAAACTCGATCGACTCGAGATGGCTGCGACGTTCGATCGCGAGTACGACGCGCACGGCGCAATCGTCACGATACATGCCGGTGCGGGCGGGATCGACGCCGCCGACTGGACCCAAATGCTGGCTCGTATGTATCTGCGCTGGGCCGAAACCAAAGGCTTTGCCACGCAGATCGCCGAGGAGTCGCCCGCCGAAGAAGCCGGGCTCAAGTCGATCACGTTTTTCATCCACGGCAAGAATGCGTTCGGGATGCTGGAGAGCGAGCGGGGCGTCCACCGGCTCGTGCGCATCTCTCCGTTCGACCAGCAACATCGCCGCCACACGTCGTTTGCTTCCGTCGACGTGCTGCCCGAGATCGCCAGCGACGAGCAGATCGAAATTGAGATCAAGCCCGAAGACCTGCGCGTCGAGACGTTCAAATCGGGAGGCGCGGGTGGGCAGTACGTCAACAAGACGGAGTCGGCGATTCGCATTACGCACGTTCCGAGCGGCGTCGTCGTCGCATCGCAGCAGGAGCGCTCGCAGATGCAGAATCGCGACGTTGCGATGAGTATCTTGCGCGCAAAGCTCGTCCAGCGCGAACTCGAGGAGCGCGAGGCGAAGCTCGCCGAGCTGCGCGGCGAACGCCGCGCGAACGAATGGGGTTCGCAAATCCGCTCGTACGTGCTTCAACCCTACACGCTCGTCAAAGACCATCGCACCAATGTCGAAACCGGAAACGTTCAAGCGGTGCTCGAGGGTGAGATCGATCTGTTCATTTGGCCGTACCTTCAGCAACGGGGGCGCCCGGCGGCGGTCGGAGGGCGCACCTGAGCACGATCGATGTAATCGTCGTCTGCTGGAACGACAAGCAGAAGATCGCGACCGCGCTCGACTCGGTGTTCGCGCTGCCGGAAGTCCGCGCCGATCCGTCCTTGGCGAACGTCGTCGTCTCGGACAACGGCTCGAGCGACGGCAGCCGCGAGTTTATCCGCGAACGCTACGACGGTCGGGTGACCATCGTCGAGAACGGCGCGAATCTCGGCTTCGCGGCGGCGTGTAATCGCGCGTTCGCGGTGACTGAGTCGCAGTACCTATACTTGCTCAATCCCGACGCGGAATTGCGCCCCGGCGCGCTAGCGGCGATCGTCGCCTTTCTCGAGGCCAACCCGTGGTGCGGCATCGCAGGCTCGCGCATCTACAACTTAGATGGGACGATCCAGGAATCGTGCGGGGAATTCGATACGTGGAGCGGCGCGTTCTTGCGCTCGAGTGCCTGGGGCGAGTTGCCGTTTTTTCGCAAGTTCGCGAACGGCGCGAAGCTGCGCCGGTGGAATTACGAGGGCGAGCGGCGCGTCGACTTGGTGATCGGGGCCGCGATGGCGATCAGGCGAAAAATGCTCGATCGCGTCGGCGTCTTCGACGAACGCTTTTTCCTCTACCACGAAGAAGTCGATCTCGCCAAACGCGCCGCCGGCCTCGGCTGGGAGACGTGGTACGTTCCGGCTAGTGAAGCGGTTCATGAAGGCATGGGTAGCGCGCGAGGTCTCTACAGCGTCGAGGGGCGCAAGCAACGGTCGCGTCGCGCCTATTGGCTCAAGCACCATGGACCAATTTGGTATGGGACTCTGGTCGGCGCGTTGCTCGCGCGCTTTCTCGTGTACCTCGCGGTGCCGGTCACGGCGGGGCTTGCGGTCCACCGGACGTTCTTTCGCCGCAGTCGATGAGTCTTGCCGAACGCTCGTCGCGCGAACAACGCCTGGCCAACGCCGCGGCGATCGTCGATCGCTGCCGAAAGTGCGCGATCGGAGGAGCGCGGCGCAACAGCGTTTATGGCGAAGGCGATCCCTGCGCCGAGCTGATGGTCGTGGGCGAAGGGCCCGGAGAAACCGAAGATCTTTTGGGACGGCCGTTCGTCGGACGCGCCGGCGAGTTGCTCGACCGGATGCTGCTCGCCATCGGCTTGCCGCGCGATCAAGTTTACATTGCGAACACCGTGAAATGCCGGCCGACCTTCGACGACGGACAGCGCTTGCGCAACCGCGCTCCCGATCCCAGCGAACTCGCGAACTGCCGCCCGTATCTCGACGAGCAGATCGAGATCATTCGCCCGCGCGTGCTCCTCGCACTCGGCGCGCCGGCGGCCAAATCGTTTTTGGGGCCGACCTTCTCGATCTCCAAGCAGCGCGGTCAGTGGTTCGAAGGACCGCACGCCATCCCGCTGGTCGCGACGTTCCATCCGGCGTATCTCTTACGCATGACCGGCGGCGAGCTGACCGCGGTGAAGCGTCTCGTGTGGGACGATCTAAAAGCCGTCCGCGCCAAACTCGATGACCTCAAAATTGCCCCTCCGCCTCCGCCCGTCGAACAGATCGATCTGTTTTCTGGCAGTGATTGAGCGATCGTGGATGTTCTGATTTTGGGAGGCACGCGCTTCCTCGGTCTCGCGACCGCCGAAGCGCTTCTCGCGCGCGGCCATCGCGTCACGTTGTTTCATCGCGGTCAGACGCTTCCCCACGGTCTTCCCGGAGCAGAGAATGTCATCGCCGATCGCACGCAAGGGTTCGATCCGCTCGGTGCGCGCCGCTGGGATGCGGCGATCGACATGTGGGGAACGGTGCCGTCTGTCGCCGCGGCTGCCGCGGGCGCTTTGCGTTCGCGGGTCGAGCGCTACTGGTATGTTTCGAGTCTGAGCGTCTATCGAGACGACTCGGCGCCGCCGGTTAGCGAATCGAGTCCGCTCGTCGACCTCCCCGACGTGCTTCCCGACGAAGTGACGATGGAAGCGTACGGCGCGCAAAAAGTCGCCTCCGAACGCGCCGTGCTCGAAGCCTTCGGTGAGCGTGCGACCATCGTCCGGCCGGGACTGATCGTCGGTCCCTACGATCGTTCCGATCGGTTCACGTATTGGGTGCGCCGGATCGCGCGAGGCGGTGACGTCCTAGCGCCCGATAAACCGGAGCGAATCACTCAATTCATCGATGTTCGCGATCTCGGGGAATGGATCGCAAGCGGGCTCGAGCGCGGTTTGACCGGTATCTACAACGCGACCGGTCCTGCATGCAGCATCGGCGAGGTGCTTGCCGTCTGCGCTGCCGTCGCCGGCAGCACGCCGAAGTTGATTTGGCTTCCTGAGGCGTGGCTGCTGCGCGAAGGCGTCGGTCCCTGGATGGAACTCCCGCTGTGGGTTCCGGCCGGCGACGACACGGTCGTCACCGCCGCCGACTGCTCGCGCGCCATCGCGGACGGGTTGCATTTTCGTCCGCTGGAAGAAACCGTCCGAGAGACGCTGGCATGGGACCGCACGCGGCCGAGTGACTCGCCCCTGAAGGCCGGACTCGATGACGAGAAAGAACGGCGGCTCTTGGCTGCTTGGCAGCTCGAGAGTAATACGGCCGCGAAAGAATGAGCCAAAAGACCAAAGCGAATCGCAACAGGAGGCGTGTTATAGTAAGACGTCGTGTCTGACCCTGCCCAAGATTTATGGATCGATCGAAAAGCCCGCGCCGCGGGCTATTCCGGCGTGGCGGCGTTTGCGGAAAAGCACGCGCTCAAGCCGTACCGTCTGACACAATTGTATCGCGCAGCTACCAAAGAACTTGCCGGCGACCTCGAGTCGATCACGGTTCTGCCCGTGGAGCTGCGAAAAACGCTTGCCGCAGAAGGCTTTCGGCTCGAAGCGCTCGAGCCGGTCACGGTGCAGCGCTCGAGCGACGGCCAGACGACGAAGGGGCTCTTTCGGCTGCACGATGGGAACGAAGTCGAAGCCGTCTGTATGGAGCATCGGGGAGGGCGGACCACCGTTTGCATCTCGAGCCAAGCCGGGTGCGCGTTCAAGTGCGGTTTTTGCTCGACGGGGCAGGCCGGTTTCACGCGAAATCTGGACGCCGTCGAAATCTTCGATCAAGCGCGCTTTTTCGCGCGCGAGTTGAAGAAGAAGCACAAGCGCATCACTAATATCGTCTTTATGGGCATGGGCGAACCGTTCCATAACTATGCGGCTGTGATGGAGGCGGTGCGCCTGCTCAACGATCCGCATGGATTCAGTCTCGGCCACCGCCACATCACGATTTCGACGGTCGGGCTCGTGCCCGAGATCGACCGCTTCGCGGACGAAGGGTTGCAAGTCAACCTCGCCATCTCGCTTCACGCTCCCACCGACGCGCAGCGTTCGGCGATGATGCCCGTCAACCGCCGCTATCCGATCGCCGATCTGATGGCGGCGTGCTCGCGTTATGCCGCCAAGACGAATCGCAAGATCTTCTTCGAATACGTGATGCTGGCCGGCGTCAACGACGACGACGAATCGGGCCGCGCGCTCGCACGCCTGATGCGTGGTCACCTCTACCACGTGAACTTGATTCCGTATAACGCAACGCCCGATGGGCAGTTTGGGGCGACTTCCGAAACGCGTATCCGCGCGTTTCAAAAAATTCTCGACGAGGCCGGCGTTCCCACGACGGTTCGCGTCCCGATGGGGCGCGATATTGCCGCTGCCTGCGGCCAACTTCGCGCCGAAACGCAGCCGCGCGCCAAAGCCAGTTGAGGCGCGCATAATGCCCTCTTGGCGTGACGTTCGTCGCTTCGCCCTCGCCTTGCCCGGTGCGAGCGAGGAAACGAGATCGGACGGTAACATCGCGTGGCTCGTCAACGAGAAGTTCTTCGCGTGGCAGCGACCGCTGCGGAAATCGGATCTTGAGGCGCTCGGAGACAAGGCACCCACGGGGCCGATTCTCGGGATCCGCACCGCAGATCTCGAAATGAAGGATGCCTTGCTCGCGAGCGACCCGCGCGTTTTCTTCACCACCCCGCACTTCGACGGCTATCCGGCCGTCCTGATACGTCTCGACAAGATCGCGCTTGGAGAACTCAGAGACGTGCTCCTCGAGGCTTGGCTCGCGCGTGCCCCCAAGCGTGCCGTTCAGGAGTTCCTGCAGAAGCGCCGGTCGCCGGCCGTGCGCCAAAGTGCGGCCAAGGCTCGGCGCCGCGCAATGGCTCGCTAGGGTTATACAACTTGAACACCAGAGCGTCGGCGATTACGACGCACCTATGCGCCGGCGCATCCATTTTTTATGCGGCGCGCCTGGCGGCGTTCAATGCGAGTTGGCTGGAACTTCCGCTGATCGAACGGCCACGCGAAAACGCGCCATTCGTCTCGATCGTAGTGCCGGCGCGCGACGAGGAGCGTCAAATCGAAGACTGCGTGCGCTCGCTGCTCGCGCAGGAATGGCTGGACTTCGAGCTGATCGTCGTCGACGACCGTTCGAGCGACGCGACCAACGAAATTTTGCAGCGGATCGCCTTCGAGGATCCGCGTTTGCGCGTCGTGACCGGGAAGGCGCTGCCGGTGGGCTGGGTCGGAAAGTCGTGGGCGCTGCATCAAGGCAGCTTGGAAGCGCGCGCCCAATGGCTGCTCTTTACCGACGCCGACACTCGGCACGACGCGCGCAGCGTCGCTTCGGCGCTGTTTTGGGCGCTCGAGATGGGAGTCGACGCGCTTTCTCTCGTCACGCGTCAGGAGCTGGGCTCGTTGGCCGAGCGCGCCGTCCTTCCGTCGATCTTCAATATGATCATGATCGCGGTCGGTACGCTCGGTGCGATCAACGATCCGAAACGTCCCAACGCGATCGTGAACGGTCAGTACCTGATGGTTCGGCGCGAGGCGTACGAAGCACTCGGCGGTCACGTTACCCTGCGCCGCGAGATCGCCGAAGATCTCGCTTTCGCGAGGCATCTCAAGCGTGACGGCCGCTTTCGGTTGAGTTTAGCAGTCGGCACGCAGTTCGCGAGCGTTCGCATGTACCGCTCGCTCAGAGAGATTTGGGGAGGCTTTTCGAAGAACTCGTTCTACGGCACCGACGGGAGCGTCCTTAAACTCGCCGGCGGGATCGCGTTCATGTTGGCAACGTCGCTCGCGCCGCCGGTGCTCGCCGTACGCGCACTGACGCGTCGCCGTTATGTGGAAGCGGCGGAGGCGCTGGCTTGCACCGTGGCGACCAGCGTCGCGGCGGCATGGATGGCAGGGCGATTTCACATGCCTCGCCGGCTTGGCTTCTTTCAACCGCTGGGGACGGCCGCGTTTGCAGCCATCATGCTCGATTCGGCCGTGCGAGTTTTGTCGGGACGCGGCGTGGCGTGGCGCGGTCGCACCTACTCCGGCAGACCTGCACCGCGTTAGTGGCCCGTAACAGGCCACTAGTTGCGGGAGAAAAGCGCACCAGGTCCGTACTCGACGCGAAATGCCTTTGGAACAGACTCCCGCGGTCTCGATGGATGAAATTACCGCGCTCGCGAAGCGGCGCGGTTTCATCTTTCAATCGAGCGAGATCTATGGAGGTATTGGAGGCTTCTTCGATTACGGTCCGCTCGGCGCCGTCTTGAAGCGCAACGTCAAAGACGCGTGGTGGCGGGAGACCGTCGAGTTGCGCGACGACGTCGTCGCGTTCGACTCCTCGATCGTCATGCACCCGAGCACGTGGGTCGCGTCCGGTCACGTCGCGGCGTTTCACGACAGAATGGTCGATTGCCGAAACTGCAAGCACCGCTTTCGTGCCGATCATCTGAAGTCGCTCGACAAATGCCCGGATTGTGGGATGACCGGAACGTTAACCGAGCCGCGCAATTTCAACCTGATGATGCGAACCTTCGTGGGTCCGATGGAGGACTCGTCGGCTGAGACCTATCTGCGGCCCGAGACCGCTCAGGGCATCTTCGTCAACTTCAAGAACGTCTATCAGAGCGCGCGAAAGCGCCCGCCGTTCGGCATCGCGCAGATCGGGAAGTCGTTTCGCAACGAGATTACGCCGGGAAACTTCACCTATCGCCTGCGAGAATTCGAACAGGCCGAACTCGAGTATTTCGTTCCCGACGACGGCGGCGACATGGCGTGTTTCGAGATGTGGGTCAACGCGCGCAAGAAGTGGTACAGCGATTACGGCATTAAGCCGGATCGCTTGCGCTTCTACGAGCTGAGCGCCGAAGAGCGGCCGCACTACGCCAAGGCCGGGATCGACGTCGAATATCTCTTTCCGTGGGGCTGGGGCGAACTCGAGTCGATCGCGCATCGCGGCACTTACGACCTCGACGCGCACATGAAGCTTTCGGGAAAGGATCTCCAGTATTTCGACGAGGCGACGAAGGCGAAGTACACGCCGATCTTGATCGAAAGTTCGGCCGGAATGGATCGCACGACGCTGACGATGCTGATCGACGCCTACGACGTCGAGAAGATCGTCGAGAACGGCAAGGAGTCGAAGCGAACGGTTCTTCATTTCCATCCCAAGATCGCACCGGTCCAGGTCGCGATCTTCCCGCTCGCGCGCAACAAGCCGGAACTGGTCGAGCGCGCGCGGGCCCTCGAGATGGAATTACGTCCGCATTTCCGGACGCAGTACGACGAAGGGAACGTCGGTCAGCTCTACCGGCGCCAAGACGAGATCGGCACGCCGTTCTGCCTGATGTTCGACTACCAGAGCCTCGACGACCACAAGATCACCGTCCGCGACCGCGACTCGATGCTGCAGGAACGTATCGCGTTCGACTCGCTGAGGAGTTACATCGACTCAAGACTTCAATGAACGTAAGAAGTGTGCAATTAACTGCAGCGCTGCTCTCATTGCTCGGATTCGTTGGAGCGACACCGTATCCTAAGATCACCCCGGAGGTCGAAAAAGTGCCGATAAGCGAGCTACGGCACTGGCTGGACAGAGAACCCATTCTGAGTTGCCAATTGTATATGTCACGGTGGCTGGCGCTAGAACTACAGCTTGTTAATCGGCCGAAGCACCCCATCGAGGTGCCGCCGGAGAGATTGAACCTGCGCCCGCGATTAGGCTTCTGGTCTGATCCGGATGACGCGGTCCTCATGAAGACGCCAATATATTCGACTAAGGGAGGCCCAACCGTCGGCCTAGGGTACGACGAGTCAAGTAAAATCGCTGTCTTTGAACTCGATGTAAATGAGGCGATCGAAGTAGGCTTCTTTCATCCGACTCGTCGGCCACCACTGGGCGTTTCGAAAATTGTTGTGCCGGCGCTAACAACATCCTCGAGACTTCTAAAGAACTTGGACTTTCTCATCGACCCGATTAAGGGTTTCCCTAGAATCGAGGATGTTCAGCGTCGTTACGGCCGACCCGATTGGACCTTGCATCGGTGCGGGTTAACCGAAGTTATCTATTCCCAACGCCGGCAAACCATGAAAAACCAACCGCTTCCCTTGCCTTTCTTCGACGTGTCATTTGTGTTCAATAAGGCGGGGAGGCTAGAGGCTCTCCTCGTTACTGATGTATACGTTTAGCGCTCACCCCGCTCGCGGGATTCGGTTGGCGATGAGTTTGCCGAATCACGGCGCCATGGTGAGTTTGCCCGTGTCGATCGCGTGGTAACGCCCTCGCGATAGGGGGGCGATCGCGTATCGTCGTGAAGGCCGCTGCCCGGATTGGAGATATCCGTCTTCCCCCAGGCAACGGCGATGTCTGTGCTTCGCCTTCGCGCTTCGGCGCTTCGTTCAACATGACAATTGCGAGAGCTGCACGCCTCCGCTCAGCGTGATAAACGTGCTGAGCGTGACAAATTCAGACGGCTGACTTTGCGGCGGTAGCGGCCAGCACGCTTTGGGTCGCCGCGCGCAGGCGGCGCAATCCGTCCTCGATCTGCTCGGCGCTGACGATCAGGGGCGGGATGATTCGAATCGTGTTGTTGCCCGCCGCGTTGATCAGCAGCCTCTTCTCGATCCTCGCGGCGTCCATGAAAGACTTCGCTTCGAACGGCTCGCGCACGGGAAGACCGAGCATCAGACCGCGGCCACGCGGCGGCCCGAACGCTTGCGGGAAATCGGCGGCGAGCGAAACGAGCCCACCCCACAAAAGCGGCCCGACGTTCTTTACGTGAGCGTCGAGGTTGAGCTGGTCGCGCAACAGCAAATGCGCTAGACCGGCGGCGCACGGAACCGGCGAGCCGCCGAAGGTCGTTCCGTGATCGCCGGCTTGCAGGCCGGCGGCGGCGCGTTCTTCGAGCAGCATCGCGCCGATCGGCAAGCCGTTCGAGAGCGCCTTCGCGATCGTAACGACGTCGGGTCGCACGCCGAAGGTCTCGAAGGCGAACAGGGTTCCGAGCCGTCCCATCCCGCACTGTATCTCGTCGAAGATCAAGAGTGCGCCGCGTTCGCTGCAGAGCTGCCGCGCCGCCGCCAAAAACTCCGGCTCGGCAGGATGGACGCCGCTTTCGCCCTGGACCGGTTCGACGATGAAGGCGGCGACGGATGTATCGAGCGTTTTTTCGAGCGCCGCACTATCGTTGAACGGCGTGAATGCGAACCCGCCGGGCAGTGGTCCAAACCCCTCTTGATACTTCGGATTGTCGGTTGCGGCGAGCGTTGCGAGGGAGCGTCCGTGAAACGAACCGCGGCAAGCCAGAATCGTGCGGCGTTCGGTTTCGCCTCTGCGAAATGCGAGCTTGCGCGCCAACTTGATCGCTGCCTCGTTCGCCTCTCCGCCGGAGTTGCAGAAGAAGATCCGGCCGAAACCGGAACGGCGCGCCAGTTCGGTCGCGAGCATCCCGGCCGGTTCGTGGTGGTAGAGATTGCTCGCCTGGACGAGCGTCGCGGCTTGCGCCGCGATCGCTTTGGCGATTGCCGGATGAGCGTGTCCCAGCGCGCAAACCGCGATCCCGCCGACGAAATCGAGATAGCGGTTGCCGCGATCGTCGAAGAGTTCGCAGCCCTCGCCGCGCACGATGTTGATCGGAGTGCGCCGATAATTCTGCAGCAGGTGCGGATGATCGTACTCGACTTGATCCTGCGAGAGCGCCGGCGCCACCACCGCCGCTTTCGGCGTCAACTCGCGCATTACGTTCGATAACTCGCGTTGATGCGGACGTAGTCGCGGCTCATGTCGCAGCCCCACGCCGTCGCGCTGACGTCACCGATTCCCAGGTCGAGCCGCACCGCAACGGCCTTGTGCTCCAGTTCGGCGTGCGCCTCGGCTTCCGAGAGCACCTCGATAGCGCCGCGATCGACCCAGAGCTTTTCGTTGACGTAGAGCGACCAGGCCTCAGGGTCGATCCCCGCGCCGACGGCTCCCGCCGCGGAGACGATGCGGCCCCAATTTGGATCCTCGCCGTGCAGCGCGGTCTTGACGAGATTCGAATTCACGACGGCCCGTGCGACCGTCCGCGCCTGCTTCGTATTGGTCGCGCCGCTGACGGTCAGCTCCAGCGTCTTTGTCGCGCCTTCGCCGTCGCGCACCATCGCATAGGCGAGTTCGTGCGTTACGGCGTGCAAGGCTTCGGAGAAACCGGGCGGAGCGTGACCCTCGCCGGGCGGCCCGAAGACGTAGACGGCGTCGTTGGTCGACATGTCGCCGTCGACCGAGATCATGTTGAAACTGCCATCGACGGCTTCGCGCAATTCCCGTCCCAGCGCCTCGCGCGACATCGGCGCGTTGGTCGCGATAAACGCCAGCATCGTCGCCAAGTTGGGCGCGATCATCCCCGAGCCTTTGGCGATGCCGCCGACGACGTAGCGCTTGTCGCCGACGTAAAACGCCGAAGCGGCGAGCTTGGGTTCGTTGTCGGTGGTCATGATCGCCTCGGCGGCGTCGTAGGCCGCCTCCATCCCGTCCTCGAGGTCTTTGGCGGCGCGCTCGAGACCTTTCGCGACGCGGTCCATCGGCAAGTAGACGCCGATGACGCCGGTCGAGGCGACCACGATCTGCGTGGCATCGAGGCCGAGTAATGCGGCGGTTTGCCGCGCCGTCGCGCGGCTGTCGCGTTCTCCGCGCTCGCCCGTGCATGCGTTCGCGCAACCGGAATTGCAGACGAGCGCCCGCATTCTCGTGCCGCTCGCCTCGAGATGTTCCTCGCTGACGAGGATCGGCGCGGCCTTGATCTCGTTGGTCGTAATCACCGAGACCGCGTTTTGTTCGTTCTCGAAAACGACCAGCGCGAGATCCGGTTTGCGCTTCTTGATCCCCGCATGGACGCCGGCCAGCGTTACCCCCGGCACCGCGCCGATGCCGCCACGGAGTTCGACCAAGCGTGTCGGAAGCGGCGGATTCAGCGGCTCGGATGCCGGCGGAGAGAACGATTCAGACAACGATCGCACGATCTTCAAGGGCGGATTCCTCCGGGTAGCCATACATGAGGTTGAGATTCTGCAAGGCCTCGCCTGCGGCGCCCTTGCCAAGGTTGTCGAGCGCCGCCAGGATGCGGACGACGCGGCCGCGGCGGCTGACGTGAAGCTCGGCGTCGTTTGTTCCGGCGACTGCGACGAGGCTCGGCGCCCGCTCCTTGGGCAGGATGCGGACGAACGGACTCGAGTCGTACGAGGTAAGGAACGCGGTATCGATTTCGCGGTCGCTCGGCTCGCGTGACAGAAGCGCATAACAGCCGGCGAGCAGCCCGCGCCGCAGTGGAACGATCTGCGGCGTGAAGACGAGCGGCGCCACGATACCTACGCCGCTCAGCTCTTGTTCGATCTCGGACTGGTGGCGGTGACGGTCGAGTCCGTACGCGCGAACGTCTTCGTCGACTTCGGCGAAGAGGGAACCGGTCGCCGGATTACGCCCTGCGCCGGTAATACCGCTTTTCGCGTCGACGATCAACTGAACGATGTCGTTTGCGAACGGCGCGAGCGGTAGAAGCGCCAGCAGCGTCGCCGTCGGATAACATCCCGGATTCGCCACGAGTCGCGCGCTCGCGATCGCGTCTCGGTAGCGTTCGGGTAGACCGTAGACCGCTTCGCCGGCGTGCTGCTGCAAGCGAAATGCATCGGAGAGATCGATGACGCGCGCACCTTTTCCCAAGAACACCGGCGCTTGCTCGCGCGCCGTCTCGGCGCCGCCTCCGAGTACGACCGCATCGCCCTCACGTACGAGCGCGCCGGCCGTGCCGGGCGGATCGAAGGCGCGATCGAGCCTGCGTAAAACTGCAACGTGCGCGGCGATCGGCTGTCCCGCGTGCGAGGCGCTCTCCAGCGCTCCGAGTTCGAGCTGCGGGTGTCGCAACGCGAGCCGGATGAATTCGCTCGCGGCGTAACCGGCCGCGCCGACGACGTGGACGCGCGTCATCTTTGGCGTTTCCCGGTTTCGCGTTCGAGCACGTCTTCGAGCTGCTCGAGAGCGCGCGCGACCGATTCCGGCGAGGTCGAACCGCTCGTCTTCTTGGCGCGCACCGAAGCGTGCGCGTCGAGCGGCGCGGAAAGCGGTTCGGCGAGTTGCGCTCTCTTTGTAAGCGCCGTCAAGTCACGTTTCTCGAGCGGGCGCGCCGCCTTTTCGGCGGCGCTCACCGCCTCGCCGACCAGCGCGTGGGCGTCTCGCGCGCTCATCCCCTGCGCGATGAGCGCGTCGGCGATATCGGTTGCGACGACGTAACCGTCGCCGGCCCGGCGCTCCATCGCTTCGGCGTTCCAGCGCACGTGCGGGAGCGCTGTGGCAAAGGCATCGAGTGCGGCGAGTCCGCGCTCGGTTCCGCGAATGACCTGCGCCTTGGTTTCTTGGAGATCGCGATGGTAGGAGAGCGCGAGACCGCCGAGCGATGCTAGCGCGCCGGCGTAGGAGCCGGTCGCCGACGCCGCCGCCGCGCGAACGAGTTCGAACGGATCGGGATTACGTTTTTGCGGCATGAGGCTCGAGCCCGTCGACGCGGCATCGTCGAGGTGGGCGTAGCCGAAAGCCGGCGTGCACCAGAGGATCAGTTCTTCGCTGACGCGCGAAGCCGAGAGCGTCGCGCGCGCGACGGCGTGCAGCAAATCGAGTGCGACGTCGCGGTCTCCGATCGAGTCGAGCGCGTTGCGCGAAGGCGCGTCGAAATCGAGTTCGCCGGCGGAGATGCTGCGATCGAGCGGGAGGGTCGAGCCGCTGCACGCGCCGGAACCGAGCGGGCATGAAGCGCGCGCATCGGCGGCGACGCGCTCGAAACGGCACGCGCCGCGGACGAACATCTCCGCGACGGCGCCGAGCCAAAAGGCGAGCAGAATCGGCTGCGCCGGCTGCCAGTGCGTCGTCGCCGCAAGGACGGTTTCGTCGGCCAGCGCCTTGCGCGCGGCGGCTATCGCAAAGCGCGCGATCTTCGTGCACGTTGAGGCACCGCGTGCGGCCCGATCGCGCGCGTAGAGCGCGAGCGTCGTGGCGACCTGATCGTTTCGGCTCCGTCCGGCGTGCAGCCACTCACCGGCCTCGGGCGCGAGCCGGCGCACGCGCGCGTCGACTGCGCCATGAACGTCTTCGGCTCCGCTTGCGCGTGCCTGCGCAGCGAATTCTCCCGACGGAATCTCGTCGGCAATCGTCCGCAACGCCGCATCGAGCGCGTGTGCCGTCCCAACGTCGATGATTCCCGATCCAACCAGCGTCGCGACGTGCGCTTGCGAACACGCGACGTCGAATTCGGCGAGCATGAGATCTTCTTCGAGCGATGATCCGAACGCCAGCAACGCCGCATCGGGGGCGGCCTCAAAGCGGCCGCCCCACTGAAGGGAGTGACTCACCGAACCTGAGCGAGTGCTTCGCCGGCGACGCGCGCTTCGAGTTCGACCGGCAGACCCCACAGGTGGATGAAGCCGCCGGCGGCGTCGTGTTTGAACGCATCGTCGCGGCCGTACGTGGCGAGCCGTTCGTCATAGAGCCCGAACGGCGAGCTCGAGCCTTCGGCGATGCACGTCCCCTGGTGGAAACGCAGCCGTACGCGGCCCGTCATTCGCTGAGCGAGCGACGCGTTGAAGGCGTCGATCGCCTTGCGCAGCGGTGACGGCCACAATCCGTCGTAGGTCAACTCGGTCCACTTCTGGTCGAGTAAAGATTTGAAACGCAGCTCGTCGCGCGTCAGCACGAGCCGTTCGAGCGCTTTGTGGGCGGTGATGAGCGCGATCGAGCCCGGACACTCGTAGACTTCGCGCGACTTTACGCCGACGATGCGATCTTCGACCAAATCGATGCGGCCGACGCCGTGCATCCCGGCTTGTTTGTTGAGCGCCGCGAGCAATCGCGGGCCGTTCAGTCCGGCCTGCGACGGCACGCCGTTTTCGAAATCGACGACGAGCGTCTCAGGTTCTGCAGGACGCCGCTGCGGCGAAGCCGTCCACGCGTAGGCGTCTTCCGGAGGCGCGGTCCACGGATCTTCGAGCACGCCGGCCTCGATCGAACGGCCCCACAGATTCGCGTCGACCGAGTACGGCTGGTCGATGGTGTGCGGGACCGGGACGCCGTTGGCGCGCGCGAAGGCGATCGCGTCGGGTCGCGACATCGGTTTCTCGCGCAACGGCGCCAGCGCCGTAATCGACGGGTCGAGCGCTTTGACGGCGATCTCGATGCGAACCTGATCGTTGCCTTTGCCGGTGCAGCCGTGCGAGACGGCGTCGGCTCCATATTCGTGCGCCGTCTCAACCAGCAGCGCGGCGATGAGCGGACGCGAAAGCGCCGCCGACATCGGATACATCCCCTCGTACAGCGCGTTCGCCCGCAGCGCGGGCAGCGCCATCTCCTCGATGAAGCGCTCTTTCGCGTCGATCAGCAGCGCAGCTTTGGCGCCGAGCGCGAGCGCTTTGTCGCGAACGGCATTCAGCGCCGCAGACGCGCCTTCACCGGCCGTCCCATCGCTCTCCCCGAGATCGAGCGTCATCGCGATGACGTCGTTCCCTTCGAGGATGTGCCGCTTCAACAACACCGACGTATCGAGTCCGCCGGAATAAGCCAGGACGATCGTACTCATAATGGATTCTCCGAGCGCATATCGAGAAAGCGTTGTTTTACGACCGGGAGGTGAGCCGGATCGTCGAGGATCACGAGCACCGTATCGTCGCCGCCGATGGTGCCGATGACTTCGCTCCAGGCGGCCTCGTCGATGGCCGACGCGACCAGCATGGCGCTGCCCGGCGGCGTTCGCAGGACGATGTCGTTCACGCTGCCGGTGACGTTTCGCACGAGGTCGGCGACGACGCGATGCAGCCGGCTCTCGTACGACTTGCCGAAGCCCGGCTCGATGTATTTGAAGTGCGTCCCGTTGCCGTTGCCGTTCTTGAGCGGCACCTTGACGAGGCCGAGCTCTTTGATGTCGCGCGAGACCGTCGCTTGGGTGGCTTCGTGACCTCCCTCTTGCAAGAGCCGCATCAGCTCTTCTTGCGAATGGACGGGGCGCGTTGCGATGATCGAGAGGATCGCTCGATGGCGAAGAGTCTTCATTGGTAGCACACTAAACTGGAATTCCTCTGAGGTCGGTGAGCAGCGCGACGAGGAGCGCTTTTTGGGCGTGAAGCCGGTTCTCGGCTTGGTCGAAGACGACGCTTTGCTTACCGTCGATGACGGCGGCGCTGACCTCTTCGCCGCGGTGCGCGGGGAGGCAGTGCATGAAGAGCGCATGTTTCGCGGCCGCCGCCATCAATTCGGGCGTGACGCTGTAAGGAAGAAGCGCCGCGACGTTCCGCTCGGCAAGATGCTCTTCGCCCATCGACGTCCAGACGTCGGTGTAGACGACGTCGACGTCGCGCGCGGCGCGAATCGCGCTGGTGAACGCGCGAACCGTCGCGCCGTGCGGCTTCCCGAGACGCTGAACGTGCGCGAGAAACGCCTCGCTCGGCCGATGCGACGGCGGGCAGCCGAAGGTGACCGAAATGCCGGTCATCATCGCCGCTTCGGCCAGTGAGGCGGCGACGTTGTTACGCGCGTCGCCGAGATAGGCGAGCCGCAAACCGGTGAGGGTTCCGAAGCGCTCCTTGATCGTCATCAGATCGGCCAGCGCCTGGCACGGATGAGCGGCCTGCGACAGTCCGTTGACGACCGGCACCGTCGCGGCGGCTGCGAATCGTTCGAGCGGCGGATGCTCGTGGGTCCGCACGACGATCGCATCGACGTAGCGCGAGAGGACGCGCGCGGCGTCCTCCGGCGTCTCGCGCGATCCGACCAGGAAGTCCTGGCCTTGCGCGATCATCGCGTGGCCGCCGAGTTGCGTCATCGCGACTTCAAAGGAGACGCGCGTTCGCAGGCTAGGTTTTTCGAACAGCATCCCAAGCGTCCGGCCGCGCAGCAGCGGCAGCTGGTCCGCCGCGCGGCCGTGCTTGAGATGGCCGGCGACCGCCAAGACCGTCCCGATTTCGAGCGGCGACAGGTCGCTGACCTTGAGAAAATTGCGGCCGCGGAGCGCGATATCCGCAGCGGAAGCGAGCATATGCATATTTATACATAAAACGTATAAAAATGCAAGAGAGGGCCGGGGCTTTGCCTATTTATGGGGGTTGCACATGCTTAAATGTGCAGGGACCTCCTTTTTTGTGCAAAGGTCACAAATTCTGCCGAGCTACCCCCGAGCGGTGGTGTAGGCTGGGACTATGGGCGACGACTTCAAGCGAAATTTTCCACCAGGAACACCGCGTGACTTCAAGCGGCGTTTTCCACCGAAACCGAGCGGCGAACATATCGTCGCCACGCCGCCTTCAATGCAATCGCCGAAATCCTCCCAATCCTCAACTCCGAAAGAGCCAAACAAGGGCAAACGCAGCATCAAAATTCCTGCGGAAATTGCCGGATTGGCAGCAATTGTGATCGGGGTTTGCTTCGCAATTGCTGCACCAGCGGAGCAACTCGTTGGACGGCTGATCGCGCTCGCGATTTGCCTAGTTCTAGGCATCGCTCTTGCCTTGTGGGCCGATATACCGACGATTCGGGTATCTGCTCAAGCGCGTTGGGTCGTTGCCATTGTTTGGATCGTAGCGATGGCACGAGAAGGCCAAGTTATTTGGCAAGCGAGTCAATCCCCGTCGCCACTGATGTATGTCAACCTGGATCTGATAAACACGCTCAAAGTAAAGCTGCAACCGGGCACCCGCCAAGTACATTGGCCTGGAGACCCGTCGATTGACAATCGGATATACGAAAAATTTCATAGCACTGGGTATCGGATTGCCTCAACGCCGGTGGGCCTCCGAATTACGTTACATAATAGTGGAAGTCATCCATGGCGCGACTACAAGGTCAAAGTTAGATTGCACTATGAGATGCGTTCGTTACTGGCCCTCCGTTCGGATCAATGGGCGCGACTTGACACCATAGATCAGGATTTCACCTTCACCAACTGTAGCTATGACGCAAGATTCTTAGTGCAGGGATTTTGCCCTGATCCAGTGGACCCCAACGGCGCAGTCACGTATGACATAATAAATACGTCTACTGCCTATGTGGCTGCGGAGTTTAGTAATCGCGCCACGGTACAAGAATTGGGAAGCAATACCTTTACAGATGCCAACGTGACGTTTGGCGGCGCGTTAATGCTCCCGATTTCAGCAATTGTGCTGTTCCCGTACCGAGATTGGGAAACCCTTACGCCACGTTCCAAAACGTCGCCTCGATCGCGAGTTCGTAGAACGCGCTGACGAGGCAACAAAGATTATGGCGCAGGACCTTGCAAAGAATCTCGTTCGTCTGCGCGACGTCGTCTTGGAACGAACGCGCGAGCCGAACTTGGCCTTAATCATGCTGAAGGTGGTTTCGGAGTTCGACCGCGCGTGGTAGTGCTTCAAGAACTCCTCGCGCTGATAGATGAAAAAGTGGAACGCTTTCGCCCAAAGGTTGCGCGACCGCGACGGCACAAACTTGTCAGGTTTCAATCCCGTCGCGTTCTTCTTGAAGGGTGATGAAGGCGGCGGTCCCGGCGGCGTCAGAGGCCGATGATGCGTGACGAACTGTACGCCTTGTCGGCTGAGACGCGCTGGACGTTGAAGTTCTTCGTGGTGTTCTCGAACACCGGGCGGAACATATGAATGTCGTGCGTGTAGGCGTCTGTCACCTCGACGGCGGTCACGACGTTGGCGTGGGTGCCGACCATGATGTGCGCCTCCAAGAACGTGGAGGCCGTCATTTCGCGACCGTACTTGGCGCTGTACCAGCACCGATATTCGAAAGTCGAGAACCCCGAGGAATCCACGGCAAAGTCCGTCTCGACGGCACCGAGCGGTTTGGCGCTCTCCTCGATCATCGTCGTGAGGATGGGCGTCAGAATCGGGTTCTCCAACGCGTTCAAAACGCTGTTGAAGTGCGGAACTTTGTCGATGTAGCCCTTGGCTTGGAAGTCGCGCAGGTCGCAGATCGTGCGACGGCTCGACGCTCCGCCGTAGACCTTCATGACGGCGCAGAACGCGGAATCGGAGAACGGGAGACGAGGGCGACCGCGACCCTGAGCCGGCTTGTCGATGGTCGCGCTGAGATCGTGGAGGAGCGTCGCGACGCGCTCTTTCTCATGGGTCTGCGCCGCGTTGTACGCGGGCCATTCCTGGCGGTATGTGACGCGAAGCGTCTCGGTCACGGAGGAGCCATCCGGCGCGGTCGCCTCACGTCGGATCGTGTACTCGACGGCGTAGACGTGTTTGCACTTCTTACCCCACGTCTCGAAGTCGGGCAGGTGCAGGTCGGCTTCTGTTCGTCCGGCTCGACGACGTAGGTTCCGTGGCCCGTTTGCGACGGGACGACCCAGAGGTGGTCCTTCTGCCGGACGCGACCGGCCTGGCGATGGCGATACCGCGATCTGCTCTCGTTTCCATAGTAGTAGTTTACTACAAGGTAAACGACCTGTCAACCTACTGGGTGATTACTTGACGGTAGTTACCATTAGGTGTATCCTGGGGGTATGCCGAAGGTCAGGATATGGGGCTACCGCTGCGAGCGGTGTGGCCACGAATGGGTCCCGCGGGACAAGGATCAGGACCCGAAGGTCTGCCCGAAGTGCAAGAGCGCCTATTGGGATACACCTCGGCGTGTTCGCTAGGTCGATCACCGACTTTACTATGCCGCGGCCCGTTTTGCAAAGAGCCTGAGGGAAAAGCCAAGCGGATCGGGCCGATTACAGCCCCGATCGACACTTTTCGGTGTGCCTGCTACAATTAGCAGGCACCATGATCGAGATAGCGCCCGCGGTCCCGACGCGCTCGCCGCAAACATTTAAGAACGGCGAAGTCCACGATTGGTACCGCACCGTTTGGGGTTATTCAGATCAACTCGTAGCCAATTTGCTCGATGAGTTTGCCACCAAGACCAGGATGCGAGTGCTAGACCCGTTTTGTGGTAGCGGAACGACGTTGGTAGAGTGCATGAAGCGCGGTGTCGATTCAGCCGGCATAGACGCAAATCCAGTCAGTTGCTTGGCCGCTAAAGTTAAAACGAATTGGCACCTTAGGCCAGGCCGACTCTTAGAACTCTTAGATATCATACGTATCCCATACAAAAGGTTTCGGTCGAGCGTGAGTTATCGCTCTGATCCAACGTATCTTTACTTCGATCTCTCGGGGATGCTTGATCGTGGCTGGATTAGCCCTGGGCCACTTAAGAAAGTGCTCATCTTGAAACGATGTATTCAGGACTTGAACACCAATTACGCATACAAGCAAGCCTTGACATTACTGCTTTTGGAGACATTGCTTCGAACTGCATCCAATGTAAAGTTCGGACCGGAGCTATTTTGCTCGCACCAGAAGATTGATGCCGATGTTTTCGGAGACTTCAGCAAGAGACTCGAAACGATGGTGGCCGACCTAGAGTTAGTGAGGCTGACGCCACATAGGTCGTCATCGCTTGTACTGGAAGGCGATTCGCGCGAATGCGGTGCGATGCGACAACATCTTGGAACTCCCAAGTTTTCTCATGTGATTTGCTCGCCCCCGTACCCAGCAGAGCACGACTATACTCGGAATTCGAGATTGGAGCTTGCGTTCATTGAGCGAGTAAGTGATCGGGAGACGCTTCGAGCTATCAAGCGCAGAATGGTGCGCTCTCACACCAAGGGAATATACGCTGCTGACGCCGATTCCGATATGGTCTCGGCCGATATGACTCTTGCGCGTCTCGTTAAGAAAATTGACCTACGGGCGGCTACCAAGAACCACGGCTTTGCAAAACTTTACTCGCGCGTCACCACGGAATATTTCGGCGGAATGAAACGCCATTTGGAGAGCCTCCATCCGCTATTGCGGAAGGGAGCAATTCTCGCATATGTGGTTGGCGATCAGTCGAGTTACCTGCAGGTGCAGATCAGGACGGCAACGATATTGGCGAATTTGGCACGAGATGTCGGCTATGATATTCTTGAGATTCGCCATTGGCGTGATCGAGTGACGCGCAGTGACTCAGGAGTAATTGTCGAGAACATCCTAATAATGCAAAAACGAGGCTAAGATAATGCCGCAGATTCGCGTTCACGAAAAAGCTTTAGCCCATCTTAGCCGAGGCCTTTATCGAAGCCCCGCGAGCGCGCTACGTGAACTTGTGAGCAACGCCTGGGACGCAAATGCGCGAGTTGTGCGAATCAGCACGAATTACCCGCTCTTCATGCGGCTCGCTGTCGAAGATGATGGCGATGGTTTTTCCAGCGATACTTTTTCGACCTTGATGGATGGCGGTATCGGAAACAGCGAGAAGAGGGTGAAAACTGCGCAACTACGAGACGGTCGGCCAATGATCGGCCGATTGGGCATTGGGATGCTGGGAATTGCACAAATATGTGGCTCCTTCACCGTAACATCAAAGATGAAGAACGGAGAGGGTTTTCGCGCAAATGTGCACTTGTACGATTTTCTGAAGGAGAATCTAGATAAGAAGGAAGCGACAATCGAAGTCGACGTTGGCACGTATGACTTCGACAACACGTACGATATAGCACAAGCACCATTTGGAACCTCGATTGCAACTGATGATGTCCATCCAACCTTCGCTCGCGCCTTTCAGCAATCTTTAGAATTTGAGGCATTTCGTGATCCGCCCTCTGAATGGCGTGCTGCGATCAAGATTGCTGCGCATGTCCACTCCATCCAGGAGTTAGGCGATTACTGGCGCCTCCTCTGGGAACTCTCGGCCTCCTGTCCCATCCCTTATGTGTCTGCAGACGCCGTTCCGAGCGGACTCGTGAAGGGCGATCAGAAGCTTCTTGAATCCTACGATTTCAAGGTTACTGTCGATAGTCTGGAGTTGAGGAAACCAGTTTACCTTAAAGGTAACAAAGCCGGTTACACGACCTTCCGAATTGACCCGCAGCATTTCACGCCTTATAGCAAGGACCTTCGCTTCCATGGCTACGTAGCTGTCCAAGAGGGCATGCAGCTAAAACCTGACGAGTTGCGCGGCATTCTCGTGAGGATCAAGAATGTTGCAATAGGTTACTACGATCCAACGATGTTAGACTATCGGTATAATCAAGGGCCGAGGAGCCGATGGATAACGGGTGAGATTTACATTGATGAAGGCCTCGAGGATGCCCTGAACATTGACCGTGACAGCTTCAACCGATTTCATCCGCAGTTCAAGGAGATGCAGAGCTACGTCCACAGGATCTTACGCGACGAACTGTTCCCGGAAGTATATAAGCAGATCGAAAAGCGGTCTTCTGCCAAAGCGGATCACAAGAAAAGTGAACGAGGCATTCATCTCTCCCATGTTCTTACAGATGCGATGGAAACGAAGGTATCCATTCGTCAGGCACACACCAAAGCCCAGGCCAGTTCTGCATATCCCACGGTGGTCAAAAGAAAAGACGGCTTCGCGGTCGTCATGCCGGACGATTCCAGCGTCGCGACCAGGAAATCGCAGAAACAGTTGGCGTTGTCCATTCTAGCATTGTTCGAGATTGTAATGAGAGAGTCAACGAATGAACGAAGACGAGAGGGTTTTCGTCGCGCCCTACTTGCACTTCTCGCGAAATGGTGAACGGTGGAAGCGCCTGCCGATTTTAAGTTTGCCAAATGCTTGTTGAAGCATTATGTCAGAGTGAAGGGATGGCTTCCTAACTGTAGAGCCCGAAAGCAAAGAATAGACGAGGGAGTTTCTGAGACGAATCGTCGACGCCTTCGCTATTTCACGTTTTGTGCAATCGGGGCGATCGATGTCTTAATGTTGGATATAGTCAATGTCGTTCGGCGGTCTAATTCGGGTAAGTTCGACACTATAGTTTTCTTTGATCGTGATGGGGATGCCGTAACCGAGACACAAAAGCGGATACCTGGCGCCGTTGGGTTCACCGGCTCCTTTACGGGAGTTGTATTGGCCGGCGGACCTGAACCTGACAATCCCGACGAGAGCGACACCCTGGCCTCGCCCGCTGATGTGCAGGATACGTTCGAAACGCGAGACCGGCAACGGATTCTTAATCAGCGAGACCAATTCGTCGGCCAGTTCCCATTCGACATTATTAATTTGGACCTTGAGGAATTCGCGTTTAAGCCTAACGATCCGTTCCCTGGAGACGTGGTGCGAGCGATCCGGAAGGTCGTTACCTGGCAGAAGCGACCCCGAACGATGCAATTCGGCGGCAAGCTAAAGAAAATGGCAATTGATGGCTTCACCTTGATGTTCACTACCCAAGTTGGGCCGCCCAACATCAGTGTTGAATACGTTGAGATGCTGCGAAACTATCTAAGGCGTAACGTCGAGGAGAAGCCTGAGCGACTGGAGCGCCTAAGAGACAGAGTAGGCATTGGCGAGATTGCTGCTTTGGAGGCGGCGAGGTTTGACGAATTCTTCAAACTCCTCGGCGGGCAGTTGAAAGTGTACCAGCCACGGGCACTTCAAAATGTACCAGCCCGAGCGTAGTGATGTAGTGGTTTAATCTCTACAGTCGTGCGGGGTTTGCCTTCCGATCGGTGGAGCATTTCC
>Ga0307477_10000183_pt1 | contig 87401 bp, 69 predicted proteins | sample atmos_gasesECM2C_FD_203316 | JGI IMG/M metagenome (GOLD analysis project Ga0307477, IMG submission 203316) | Hardwood forest soil microbial communities from Morgan-Monroe State Forest, Indiana, United States - atmos_gasesECM2C_515 | ecosystem: Environmental > Terrestrial > Soil > Temperate...
CAGCGGCGAAGCCAGCGGCAAAAGCGGCTAGCAAGCCCGCGGTGAAGGCCGCGGCCAAGAAAGTTGTAAAACCTGCCCCAAGCGCAGGAGGCGCCGCGCCCCCGGCGGAGTCAGAAGCCAAAGTGACGAGCAGGAGGGATCCGTTCGAATCGCTGGTTGGGCGCCAAAAGGCGGCTGCCGATGCGGCAAAGAACCTTCCTCCAGGCAAAGCAGGGCTACAAGTCAGCACGCTGCGGCTCGATGGCGTCGTAAAGGCACCTAACGGGATGATCGCAGTAGTGACGAATCCTCAATCGCGCACGTATTTCCTGCGCGAGGGCGACCAGCTTTACGACGGGCGAGTAGAAAAGATTGCGATGGATGGCGTTTCGTTCCACGAGACCGGGAAAGATGCTTTCGGAAAACCGGTGGAACGCCAGGTGAACAAGAGAATTTACTCCAGTCCAGGAGAACAGCAATGAAGACGAATTGGCCGGCCCTCCGGTCCAGCTGCCTAATTCTTGCGAGCATGGCGGTAGCCACGAGTCCCGCGCTCGCTCAGACACAGGAGCCTGCCGGCGCGACCGCAGTGGCAGCGGTAATCTCCAGCGTCGCCATTCTGCAGGCGCCGCAGCGCGCCAGCGTGCGTGTGGAGGGCGAAGGGCGTCTCGACGTCCACGCCGCGCGGATGCAAAACCCAGACCGGTTGGTGCTGGATTTCAGCGGCACGCGGCTGGCGGTACAAAAAACGGAGATTCCGGGTGTCGCTGCTCCTGTGCGAGGAGTACGGCTCGGACAGTTCCGCCCGAATGTAGCACGAGTCGTAGTTGACCTTATCACCGCGAGTCCATACCAGATTTTCCGTGATGGATCCGCTGTAGTGATCTGGTTTGAAGCGCAGCCGGAGTCACCTGCCGGAGCCTCGTCCGCTACGGAGAAGACGGCGTCCCTGGAGCCGTCCGAGAGACGACCGGAATTTCAATACACTACGGCGGGACCGAATCGCGCGATCCGCGGCTCGGTGACCCCATTGCGTATTGCCTCGCCTCGTTTTGCGTTGCCGGACGAACTGACCCAGCCCTCATTCTTACTGGCATCGTATGACGGAAAGACGGAGCCTGCGCGTCCGCATGCATTGGCGCAACAGGCCGCGCAACAGGCGGTTCAACAGGCAAATACGGCGGCTTCGACGATGGCGAGCACCGCCCCTCAGGCACCTGCGACCAGCGCGCCGGTGGGGAAATACACGGGAGAACCCATCTCCGTGAACCTGAAGGAAGTCGATTTGCGGGATTTCTTCAGGCTAATTCATGAGATCAGCGGACTGAACGTTGTATTGGACCCTGCAGTGAAGGGCACGCTGACGATTGTGCTGGACGAAGTACCGTGGGACCAAGCACTGGATATCGTGCTCCAGAACAACGGACTGGACAAGCAGCTCAACGGGAACGTTTTGAGAATCGCGACGCGCGAAACCCTGAAGAGAGAAGCGGAAACGGATCGCGATCTAGCGAAAGCGCAAGCGGAAGCGGTTGCACCGGTTACGGTGACGCGTGTGCTGAGTTACGCCAAAGCCAGCACGATGAGGGATGTGCTGAAGAAATTCCTGACGACGCGGGGCGATATTCTATCCGATGACCGTTCGAACCAGCTCATCATTCGCGATATCCCATCGGTCATACCAACCCTCGACAACCTGATTCGGCAGCTTGACCGGAAGTCGCAGCAAGTGGAAATCGAGGCGCGTGTCGTTTCGGCTTCGCGCGCGTTCGCACGGGATATCGGTACCGAACTCGGGTTTGCGGGAACAACCACGAGCGGCCGATCGCTTTTTTTCGGGTCGCCAGCAGTCGGCGGCAGCGGTGTGACTGGGGGAACTCCACCACCTCCGATTACGATTGGCAGCGGCAGCACCACAGGAAACGGCATAAATACAGGTCTGCCCTTGAACACGAACTTCTCGGCGGGTGCGCCTCCCACCAGCGCGTTCGGATTCTCGCACCGTTCGCCTAACTTCGCCGTGGACTTCTTTATTACCGCGGCAGAAGCCAAGGGCGTGGGCAAGCTGCTCTCCAAGCCCAAAGTGATCACGCAAAATAACGAGAAGGCGCTGGTCAAACAGGGAACCAAGATTCCGATCCAGACAACCATCAACAACACCATTTCCGTGCAATTCATCGATGCGGTGCTGAAGCTTGAGGTCACGCCTCAAATCACCGCGGAAGGCACGGTATTCATGGATGTGCTGGTGGAAAACACGCAGATTGACGCCGGTATTCCGCGCGTTCAGGGAGTTCCCGCACTGGATACGCAAGCAGCGGAAACAAAGGTGCTGGTCGCGGATGGCGGCACGGTGGTCATCGGCGGCATCATCATCTCATCGCAGCGGGTGGACATCACCCAGGTTCCTCTGGTGGGCAGTTTGCCACTAATCGGGAACCTGTTTAAACGCACAAACGTGAACGTTCAGTCGCAGGAATTGTTGTTCTTCCTGACGCCGCGGATTATCCCGGGATAAGCGGCTCGACACACCCTTATCCAAAACTTTCACTGAGGGTCAAAATCGAGGAGACTACGGTCTCCTCGATTTGTTTATGAAAACACCTTTTGCTCAGCGGCGGCGGGCGTTACAGGCGGCAATCGCACAAGCGAAGCTGGATGACCTGCTGGTCACGAAACCTGCGAACTTGTACTACCTGACTGGGTTCGAGGGAGACGCGGGCGCATTGCTGGTGTCCCGGGCCAGGACCGCACTGGTCACCGACGGCAGGTTCCTGACGCAAGCCCGTGAGGAAGCTTCCGACATCCGCGTTGTTCTTCAGAAGGACTCCTTGATTTCCAGCGTGGGTAGGCTCCTCCACGCTCCTGGCAGCCGAAGAGCAGGATTCGACCCGAATTATGTCACCGTCGCGCAACTGGCGGCCTTAGAAAAGGCCTCCGGAGCCCGCTGCAGATGGGTCGCCGCTCCCGGCATGACCGAAAGGCTGAGAATGCGAAAAGAAGCCGAAGAGTTGGCCCAAATGCGCAGGGCAGGAATCTTAGCCGGGAAGGTGCTCGAGAGTGTCTTGACGTTGCTGAAGCCTGGAGTCCGGGAAATGGAGATCGGGGCGGAGATCGATTACCAAATGCGAAACAGGAGCGCCTCGGGGCCAGCCTTTGAAACCATTGTTGCATTCGGGGAGCGATCTGCGCTGCCTCACGCGCGACCGACAGCCAAGCGATTGAGGAAAAATGAGTTGGTCGTGCTAGACCTGGGTGCTATACTCGGCCATTATTGCAGCGACATTACCCGGACAGTATTTGTGGGGCGGGGACCTACTCGTATCCGACGGTGGTACGGAGCGGTGCTCGAAGCGCAGGGAGCAGCGATCGCGGCGGTAAGAGAAGGCGCCACCTGCGAGGGTGTGGACGCGGCAGCGAGGAAAGTCCTGGCGGGCTACCGCCTGGAGCGCTACTTCGTGCACAGTACAGGCCATGGACTTGGACTAGAAGTGCACGAAGATCCCCGGATTGCCCGAGGACAAAAGCAACACCTGAAGCCGGGGAATGTCATTACGGTTGAGCCCGGGGTATACGTGGCGGGCGTCGGGGGAATTCGGATCGAAGACGACGTCGCCGTCCACGCAGACAGAACCGAAGTAATTACCCGCGTTCCGCGGGATTTTATCGAGCTCTGACACCGGCATGAAACGAAAAAAACCTTCGAAATCGTCCGCCAGTCCGTCATTCGAGAGCCCCGAAATCCAAGAAGTCGAGCAACTCTTGCGCTTTATGAGAGAGCATAACCTCGAGGAGTTCGAATACTCCCGGGGCGACTTGCACATCCGGTTGCGAAAAGCCTCGGCGGGGACTGTCTATGGGGCGCCCAGGGCGATGGCTGCGCCGGAAATCATCGTTACGAACAACCCCATGGTGGGGGCCGCATCGGCCCCTCCAGCCATCCAGACGGCCCCGGAAGGCCGATCGAGCGAGGATCTGCACCTAGTGAAGTCTCCCATCGTAGGGACGTATTACGGGTCTCCCAGCCCCGGCGCTGAGGCATTTGTGAAGGTGGGGGCGTTTGTCGAGGCTGGGCAGACGCTGTGCATCGTGGAAGCGATGAAACTTATGAACGAAATCGAATCCGACGAAAGTGGCGAGGTCGTTCGCATCTTTGCCGAAAACGGCCAGCCCGTCGAGTATGGCCAACCTCTTTTTGGCATCCGTCCGAGCCGGAAAAAGTAGCCGGCGACCGAGGCCATGTTCCAAAAAATTCTAGTCGCCAATCGCGGGGAGATTGCCCTGAGGGTGATTTGCGCCTGCAAAGAGCTGGGCATTTCCACTGTGGCCGTTTATTCTGAAGCCGACCGCAATTCCCTCCACGTCCGGTTTGCCGACGAAGCCGTGTGCATTGGCCCTCCCCGCAGCAGCGAAAGCTATCTCAACATCCCCCAGGTCATCAGCGCGGCCGAGATCACCAATGTGGACGCCATTCACCCGGGTTACGGGTTCTTGTCCGAGAACGCGAATTTCGCCAAGGTGTGCGAGGCCTCCGAGATCACGTTCATCGGGCCTACCGCGGAAGTGATCGAAATGATGGGGGAGAAGGACCGGGCGCGCCGGGAAGTGCGAGCAGCGGGACTCCCCACTGTTCCTGGCAGCGAAGGCGTGATCGAAGGCGAAGAGCAGCTCGCAAAAGAGTCCGCGAGGATCGGTTATCCGCTGATTCTGAAAGCTTCCGCGGGCGGGGGCGGACGCGGGATGCGCGTTGTGCACAAACAAGAAGAGCTGCTGGCGGCCTACGAGACGGCGCGCAGCGAGGCGCAGCAGGCCTTCGGAACGCCGGACGTTTACGCGGAAAAATTCATCGAGCGTCCGAGACATATCGAGTTTCAAGTGCTGGGGGATCAGCACGGCAAAGTGATTCACCTGGGCGAGCGCGAGTGCAGCATCCAGCGGCGGCACCAAAAGCTGGTGGAAGAATCACCGTCTCCGGCGATGGACGCGAAGCGGCGGAAGGAATTGGGAGCGAAAGTTATCAAAACGCTCGAAAAGATCGGCTACACCAACGCCGGGACAGTGGAATTCCTGATGGATGAAGACGGGGCGATCTACTTCATAGAAATGAATACGCGCATCCAGGTGGAACATCCCGTGACGGAAATGGTTACGGGAGTCGATCTGATCAAGGCGCAGATCCGCATTGCGGCGGGGGAGAGACTCGAAGACGCCATCGGAGAAATCCATTTCTCGGGGCACGCCATCGAGTGCCGCATCAATGCCGAGGATCCGGAAACCTTTGTGCCGTCTGCCGGGAGAATTACGACATTTCAGGCGCCAGGCGGGACGGGCGTACGTGTCGACTCCGCAGCCCATGCGGACGCGGTGATTCCGCCATACTACGACTCGTTGATTGCCAAGCTGATCGTTAAAGGCCGCGACCGCGCGGAAGCGATCGGGCGCATGAGGCGGGCGCTCGAGATGTTTGTGATTGAAGGCATCAAGACGTCCATTCCTCTGCACCGCAGAATATTTGCCGACGCCGACTTCGCGGAGGGCAGTGTGGACACTCATTTCATCGAGAAATTGCTGGCAACGGATGGAAAATAGGCAGTGATGCGCCTTGTTCTTCCCAAGCTCTATGTGATCTTAGACGCTGCATTGCTCACCTCTTCCGAAAGTCATTGCGCACGACAATTGGCCGATGCGGGGGTCCGGTTGCTTCAATACCGCGACAAGAAAGCGCCGGCGCGGGAACTCTTGCGGGTCTCACGCGAACTCGCGGGACTGCTCGTTCCTCTGGGAGTTTCCTTCCTTGTGAATGACCGGCCAGACGTCGCTTTCCTTTCTGGTGCGAGGGGAGTCCACGTGGGGCAAGAGGACCTCGACGTAGAGCAGGCGCGTGCTGTGGCTGGGCCCGGAAAATGGGTGGGCGTTTCCACGCACAACCTCGCGCAATTTCGCGCCGCTGCAGTGACTTCAGCCGACTACGTCGCGGTTGGACCCATTTTCCCGACATCCACAAAAGCGGATGCGGATCCCGTGGTGGGCACCGAGCTGATCCGGCAGGTGCGCACGCTAACCGATAAGGCAATCGTTGCGATCGGGGGTATCACTCTCGAGCGCGCTGCTGGCGTAATAGAAGCAGGGGCCGACGCGGTCGCGGTCGGAAGCGATATATTGCGCGCGGCCGATCCGGGCAAACGCGCGCGGCAGTACATCGTTATGTTTGAAGCAGCGAATCACGCGGCGGCGGTCTGAGGTAAACGGCGAATGGCAGAAACAGCGCACCCTCTTCCACAAACAACGGTCAAAAGCGAACCGGGGTTTGTGCGTGCCATCGGGTTGTTTGACGGCACCATGATTGTCGTCGGGTCGATGATCGGCTCGGGAATTTTTATCGTGGCGGCGGACATCACGCGGCAAACGGGTTCTTCCGGTGGTCTGCTCCTGGCATGGATCCTCACGGGGTTGCTCACGATATCCGCGGCGCTTTCCTACGGGGAGCTTGCAGCAATGTTTCCCCACGCAGGAGGCCAGTACGTATATCTGCGCGAGGCGTATTCGCCGCTATGGGGTTTCTTGTACGGCTGGACGCTGTTCCTTGTGATTCAGACGGGTACAATCGCGGCGGTGGCGGTTGCTTTTGCGCGATACCTGGGCGTGATCTTCCCCGCGATCTCCGCGAAGGCGTGGATAGTGCAACCGATAGCACTCGGATCGAAGTATGCGATCAGCCTTTCTGTCCAGCAACTGGCCGGGGTGCTGATGATCATGTTGCTGACGTTTCTAAACACGCGCGGAGTACGGCTCGGCAAGCTGATCCAAAACATTTTCACCAGCACGAAGGCGCTGGCGCTCTTCGGACTGGTTGTGTTGTGCGTATTCGTGGGCCGGAACCCCGCGGCGATTTCCGACAATTTTAGCCATTTGTGGACGATCCGAGGCGCGCAACCGATCGAGCCGGGAGCAAATTTTCTGCGTGGATTGGTCCCAACGGTCACAGCTGCGAGCGGCGCTTTCGGGCTATTCGTGGCCTTTGGCGTGGCACAGGTGGGGTCGCTCTTTTCCGCGGATGCGTGGAACAATATTGGTTTCACTGCCGCGGAGGTGAAGAATCCGAAACGCGATGTGGCGCTTTCGATGGCGTTTGGCACGCTCATCGTTATCACTCTCTATTGTCTTGTGAATCTCGCATACCTTTTTGCATTGCCACTGGCTCAGATCCAGAACGCGCCAGATGACCGTGTGGCGACGGCGGCACTGAATGCTATTTTTGGAACGGCTGGCGCGGCGATCATGGCCGTAGCCATCACCATTTCCGGATTCGGCTGCAATAATGGCCTGATTCTGGCGGGGTCGCGAGTCGCGTATGCCATGTCCAAAGACGGGCTTTTCTTCCGAGCCACAGGCAAGCTGAATGAAAAAGGCGTTCCCGGAACTGCGCTGCTGTATCAGGGCATTTGGATTACTGTGTTGATTTTGCTTCGCACACGGCACGTTGATTCCGGCGGTGGGGTCACCTACGGCAATCTGTACAGCGATTTGCTCGATTATGTTGTTTTTTCCGTGCTGATTTTTTATGTGCTGACGATAGCGGGCATATTCGTTTTGAGAGCGAAGCGCCCCGGGGCCGAACGTCCGTATCGCGCATTTGGCTATCCCTTCCTGCCATTGCTGTATATAGTGGCGGCGCTGGCCATCATGTTTGTGCTGCTTCTCTACAAGACGCAGACGACGTGGCCGGGATTGGTGATCGTGCTGTTGGGAGTTCCTGTTTATCTGGTGTGGTCACGCCGGTCGAGGACAGCCGGCGGCAGGGCATAAAGATTTACATGCAGGGATGCGGAATCCAGGCGTGGCCGAGAAGTGTACCTTGCGGGCCGATTGTGTGTCCGATCCGGCTGGATTTCGAAGATTGGGAAAGTTTTCCTGAAGGAGGAGTTGCATGGGCAACCCCTTGTTTGCAAAAAAACCGCTGAGCGCGTTGATGACTGAGGCGAAAGAGGCAGGCGAGCACAGCCTGAAGCGCACGCTCGGCCCTTTCCAGCTCACGGCGCTGGGTGTGGGCGCGGTGATTGGCGCCGGAATTTTCGTGCTGTCGGGATTGGGCGCCCACTACGCCGGACCGGGATTGATGCTGTCGTTTGTGGTGTCGGGTTTAGGTTGCGCGTTCGCGGCGCTTTGCTACGCGGAATTCGCGGCGATGATTCCTCTCGCCGGCAGTGCATATACCTACGCCTATGCGACGCTCGGGGAGCTTTTTGCCTGGATTATCGGCTGGGATTTGACGCTCGAGTACGCCATGGGTGCAAGCACCGTGTCTTCAGGCTGGTCGAACCACTTCATCGAGCTGCTGAATATCTTCCACATCAAGATGCCGTTGTGGCTGGCCTATGACCACTGGACGGCGCTGCACACGGCAGAGAATATGGTCGCGCGTCAGATGGCGCAGACGTCCGACGCGACACTCGTGCCAGGCACGCAAGCTTTCCTGGACAAAGTCAGCGCCATCATGGGAACACCATCCCCGGATCTCATCCAGCGCGCGCATGATCTGGTGGGAGCCCCAAAGTTATTGGGGGTGGAGATTGGGATGAACCTTCCCGCATTCCTGATTGCCCTGGTCATAACCGCCATCCTGGCGGTTGGCATCCGGGAGAGCGCACGGTTTAATACAACGATCGTCGTAATCAAGGTTTCCGTGGTGCTCTTCGTTATTGCCCTGGGCTCCCGATACATTTCCTTTGCGAACTGGGGAAGCGATTGGCACACTTTCGCGCCGATGGGATTTGGAGGAATCGGTGCTGGGGCCGCTTACATTTTTTTTGCGTACATTGGATTCGACGCGGTTTCGACCACCGCGCAGGAGGCGAAAAACCCGCAGCGCGATCTGCCGATAGGCATCATTTTGTCGCTGCTGATCTGTACGATTCTCTACATTTCGGTGGCCGGTGTTTTGACTGGCATGGTGCACTGGCAAGATGTCAATATCGAAGCGCCCATCGCCCGCGCCTTTATGGACCGCGGCCTCTCCACGGCTTCCCATATCATTACATTGGGCGCGCTCGCCGGACTCACCAGCGTCATGCTGGTCATGCTGCTCGGCCAGACGCGCGTGCTCTATTCGATGGCAAACGACGGATTGCTCCCGAAGAAATTCTTTGCCGCGATTCATCCCAAGTTCCGGACGCCCTATAAAAACACCATTGCCGTCGGCTTGCTTGCAGCGATCGTGGGCAGCATTACCCCCATCGAGGATATCGGAAGAATGGTCAATATCGGAACCTTGCTGGCGTTTGTGATTGTCTGTATTGCGGTCATGGTACTGCGCAGTACGAATCCAGATCAGGCGCGGCCATTCCGCACACCTTTGGTGCCAGTTGTGCCGATTCTGGGCATCCTCTTCAACGGCTACATGATGTACAAACTGGGCTGGATCAATTGGGCGAGGCTCCTCCTCTGGCTGATCATCGGATTAGTGATCTATTTCACTTATAGCCGGCACCACAGCCGCATCAACAACCCGCAGCAATCCTAGGGCTTTGCGAGGAATGTCCGGGTGTTCGCCTGGCGCCATTATATTTAAGCCACACTGTTCCTCTCGGCTCGCCGGACTTCTTCAGGTAGAGTAGTTCTTCTGTTTGCGCCCAAATGACTGCTCTTCGTGCCAACCTCCGGGAATACTGGCGCCGCATCTCACGCCTCGACCTTATCGCTTTGGTGATTCTGGCTGCGGGGAGCACTTCCTTTCTCTTGGAGCGCGCCGGAGGTCTTTTTAGTTTTGCGAAATTCCTGTCGGTGCTAGCGGGAATCTACCTTCTCATTCGTCTGATCGGATGGTGGCGCACGCGGCTGCTTTGGAGCCTTCGGAATCGTTTAATCGTCGCTTACCTTTTCATCGCGGTTGTGCCGGTCCTTCTCCTGATCGCGCTGGCCATAATTTCCGGCATGATTCTCTACACCCAATTGGGCGCTTATTTGCTATACGAGGAATTGCAGCACCGCGTGGAAACGATCGGCAACGGAGCGGAGCATATCGCCGCGGCGCTGGGAAATGTCCGCCCGGGTATACCCGAGGAAAACGCGGAAAGAGTCGTAGCTGCCCAGGAGAAGGCGGTATACGATCGCACTCTTCCTGGTTTGACGATTGAGTACGGAAACGATCTGAAATTGCTCCGCGCCACGGCAAAGACCGGCGAGGAACATTTCGCGGGATTGCTTCAGCAAGGCGATAAGCTCTTTCTTGTCGGGCTTCGCGGAGTCAAGACTACATGGGGTCTTCGTGTCGTCACGTTGCGGGTCCCGGTCACGCCCGAATTTATTGCCACGCTTTCTGCCAACCTCGGACCGATCCAGTTCGAGCTGCTGGAACCCGTCACCGGGACGCAGCCAAACACGGTCGTCTATACGCTGGGGAACACGGGTTATCGCACCTTCACCAGCATCCCCGGAAAGCGAAGGATCCTGCACCCCGCGGCTGGTTGGTGGGACACGCCCGTCAGCGGAATTTCCAAGTTTGAGGCCCTGCTCTTAAAAGAGGAAGAAGGCGGGGCGAGAGCTCATCCTGTGCTCGCTTTTTTTGTCGCCCGGCCGTCGCGTTTAAATGCGCTGATGTTTTCCTCAGTCGGTGAATTAGGCCGCGTCTACGTTTTTGTTTTCACCATCATATCCGTGATTTTTCTACTCATCGAAATCAGCGCGCTGGTGACAGGCATTGTGCTCACCCGGCGGATTACCAAAGCGGTCAGCGACCTGTATCACGCGACGCAGTACGTGCAGACCGGCGATTTGACACATCGCGTGCGCATTGACCGTCGCGACCAGCTGGGCGTGCTGGGCGAATCGTTTAACCTGATGACCAGCTCAATCAGCGGATTGATTGAAGAACAGAAGCAGCGACAGCGGCTCGAAAACGAGATTTCCATCGCTCGCGAAGTGCAGAACCAGCTGTTCCCGCAAAAATTGCCGTCCATCCCCGGCGTCGAAATCGAAGCCATCTGCAAAGCCGCTCGCACGGTCAGCGGGGATTATTATGACTTCATCCAGCTCAGCCCCACGCATCTGGCAATCGCCATCGCCGATATTTCGGGGAAGGGGATTTCAGCCGCGCTGTTGATGGCCAGCCTGCAAGCGGCGCTGCGAAGCCAGCTGTTAGTGGAGGGCAGCAAAACGCTAAGTTCCGCGGAACTCGTTTCACGCCTTAATAGGCATCTTGTGCGAAACACCGGCGATGACCGTTTTGCGACGTTTTTTATCGCCATCTACGACAGCGCGACGCGCAGGTTGCGTTACACGAATGCAGGCCATTTGCCTTCTCTGCTCATCGGGAATGGTTCGACATCACATCTCGATATCGGCGGGATGGTTTTAGGCGTGGTGGATGATTGTAAGTACGAGGAAGGCTCAGTGGTTGTACCCCCCGATGCGCTGTTCGTGGCCTACAGTGACGGCTTGGTGGAGCCGGAAAATGTGTATGGGGAGGAGTTTGGAATCCGCCGCTTGGAGGATACCGCAGCCCGAGCAAAAGGCGCGACGCCGCTGATGGTCGCAGAGTCGCTGATGGCGGCGGCGGAAGAATGGGCGGGCACGCCAGAGCAGGCAGATGACATGACGGTGATCGTGGCGCGGTTGCGGTAGTTTGCGTTTCGCGGCTGGGCTATACTGACCTGCTTTCTAGTAGATTTACCCGAGGAGAAGAATGTCGCTACGGAACCGAGTGGCGTTGATTACCGGTGGCAGCCGGGGAATCGGCCGCGGCATTGCCGTGCGTCTGGCGCAGGACGGCGCTCGCATCGCGATCGCTTATCGCTCGAACAAAGCAGCCGCCCAGCAGACTCTGTTGAAACTGCAATCGAATGGAGCGGACTGCGTGGCGGTGCAAACAGATATCACGGATTCCACGCGTGCGGACCAACTCCTGAAAACGGTGGTAGACCGTTTCGGCCGGCTCGATATCGTGGTGAACAACGTGGGTGACTTTCGCTGGGGCACGCTTGCGGAATCGTCTTTGGAGGACTGGGAAAGCGTGTTTACATCGAATTTGTCGACCGTGCTGTACGTCAGCCGGGCGGCCTTGCCGCATATGCGCAAAGGCCGCTGGGGCCGCATTGTCAATCTTGGCGCCGTCGGTGCGGAGCGGGCTTTTGGTCAGGCGAAAATTTCGGCCTACGCCGCAGCGAAGGCCGCGGTCGTGGCATTGTCGCGCTCGCTGGCGCTGGAAGAAGCGAAGAACGGCATCACCGTAAATGTGGTCAATCCGACGAGCATCGACGAAAAAGAGCTCAGCATCGATGAGGCGAGGCGAATGCGCGATGCGCGGTTTCCGATCGGCCGGCCACCGACGGTCGAGGACGTTGCCGCCACGGTGGCATTTTTTGCCTCGGAAGAGGCGGAGTACGTTACCGGCCAGGTCGTCAATGTAAGCGGCGGTTGGATGCTCTGACCGCGGCGTGAAATCACCATGAAAGCCCTCACCGCTGCCGACATGCGCGAGGTCGACCGACTGACGACGGAGCGATTCGGTGTTCCAAGCTCGCAACTGATGGAAACCGCGGGGAAACACGTCGCGGACGCGGTCCTGCGCGAATGGTGTCCCGCAGGGCCAAAGAGCGTTGCGGTCCTTTGCGGAAAGGGCAATAACGGCGGCGATGGTCTTGTTGCAGCTCGTTACTTGAAAAACGCGGCGCTTGAACCGCAGGTATACCTCTTTGGGAATCCGCGGGAGATGCGCGGCGATGCTGGCGCAAACCTGACGCGCTGGCTCGATGGGGGAAATGCAGTCCAGGCCATCGAGAATGAGGCGGCCTGGGAGCAGGCTTGGCCTGCCATTGCGGATTCACAAGTTATTGTGGATGCGCTCCTGGGCACGGGTTTGCGTGGCGCAGCCACTGGGCTAATCGCGCAGGCCATCGAGGATGTCAATCGTCTGTCCGGCGCTGCGACGGCGGCGCGGCCAGCCCTCATTTTGGCCGTGGACACACCTTCAGGGCTGCCTTCGGACGGGCAGCGCGCCGAAGGGCCAGTTCTCCGCGCACACCGGACTGTTACTTTTACCGCGCCCAAAGTAAGCCAGCTTATTTCGCCTGAAGCGGATGCCGTCGGAGCGTTGGAAGTTTGTGCCATCGGCTCGCCTGCCGCACTCATTGAAGAAATCGGGCAAGGAACGCTTCGCTGGGCGGGACCGGACGAATTTGCAGGGTTGCCGCTGGTTCGCGCCGCAAAATCCCATAAGGGCACATTCGGTCACGTCCTACTGGTGGCGGGATCGCTTGGCAAGAGCGGAGCGGCAGTCATGTCGGGACAGGCCGCCTTGCGGGCGGGGGCAGGCTTGGTGACAGTCGCCACACCCGACGTTGTGCTGCCCATCGTGGCCGCAGCTCATCCGGAATACATGACGGAGCCGCTCGCTTCGACTCCGACGGGGACTATTGGACGGACATATTTTGCAAACGGACAATTCTCGAAGGTGCTCGAAGGGAAGACCATCGTCGCAATTGGACCAGGCCTCGGGACTCATCCAGAGACACAGGAATTCGTCCGCGCTGTCGTCCAATTGACGCCGTTGCCCATTATCCTGGACGCTGATGGCCTGAACGCCTTCGCGGGTGCCGCGGAATCTCTCGGACAGCGGAAGTCGAAGTATCTGGTAATCACTCCGCATCCAGGGGAGATGGCTCGTTTGCTTGGGACTACCTCCACGAAGGTACAGGAGAATCGTGTGGCGATGGCGCTCGAGGCAGCGCGGCGATGGAACGCGCACGTTGTTCTAAAGGGCTATCACTCGATCGTGGCTTCGCCGGATGGGCGAACCTTCGTGAGTACGACTGGCAATGCCGGTTTGGGTAAGGGAGGGACGGGCGACGTCCTCACAGGGCTCCTCGCGGCGTTGATCGCCCAATTTGGGACGGACGATGGAGCGCGCGTGCTAAGTCTCGGCGTCTACCTCCACGGTGTGGCAGCGGAAATCGCCTCGCGCGGCACGGACCTGTCCGGCCTGCTTGCTGGTGAAGTGGCGGATGCCGTGCCCCACGCCCGGCTGAGACTGCTTGAGGAGCTGCGCAAGAGTGAGTGAGGAGATCGTCACAAATTCCGCCGAAGAGACGACGCGATGGGGCAGGGAATTCGCCGCCCGGCTGAAACCTCCAGTGCTCGTGCTACTTTCCGGCGATCTTGGCAGCGGAAAAACTACCCTGACGAAAGGCATCGTTTCCGGCCTTGGAGCGGCCAATGAAGAGGAAGTTACCAGCCCGACGTTTACGCTGGTCCATGTGTATGGGAACGCGAAAAAAGTCTATCACGCAGACCTGTACCGCATTGAAAGTTTCCACGACTTCGAAACTCTGGGTCTCGAGGACCTTTTCGACCAACCTGGGGTCGTAATTCTGGAATGGTCGGAACGCTTTCCGCTGAATTCGCCCTGGCCGCAGAAGCGCATCCGCCTGGAGCATCTCGGGGGCGACGCGCGGCGAATTCGCGTCCTCTGACCGCGCAAATCAATCCTCCTGCGCTTACTTTCTAGCAACCGAATTGGGGCGATTACTTGCCCACCTTGGTTCCTGCTGCTAGCTTGAAGAATGCCCCTTCGGGCGGAGTTCATGGCGATAGATATTGAAGCGCCCAGCACGACAGAAACGGGCCGGATCGAACTTAGAAGCTACAACGTCACGATCCCCATGGGATCGCTGGCCATCGGTGTGGACAACATCCACCACGATGTCTTCCTTAGCCCGAAATTCGTCCAGATAGCTCGCGATTACCTTTTCGAGCTCATTCGCCAGAGCACGGGTGCCACCTATTTTCCAGGCATTGAGCTCCGCAAGACCAAGGGACCCGACAACGCTTCTTTTCGCAAGCTTCTCACCGAGCTCTTGCAGAGCGCGCTGACGCAGGCCAAGTATTATAAGAATATTGAGATCGACCTGGTCTTCCGCCTCGCGATCCTCAAATACCTCACTCTTGAACTCGGCAACCAGTTTGCCAATCTCATCCTGGAGGGGAAAGAGTGGGTCCGGCAGCGGGGCGAGCATTTCGAACGAAGCCAACAGGCGCACGTGATCAAGGCGCGTTTGTCAGAGTTGCAGTCGGCCCGACGCGCGGTGATTCGTGGTGTCGGCCAGCAGGTCGCGCACATCGTCTCCGAGGTGGAAGATGCCGTTATCGCAAAAGCGCGTCGCGCGCTTTTCGGTGAGGACTTTGCGCCCTTTTATGAGCTGCTAAAGAACCGCTTGATTTTTCTCGACGGCGGCAAGGATGATGTTTTCTTCCTCGAGAATTATGTCCTCTTGGGCAATTACGCGCGAGACCCGGACCGCTTCGAGGCCATGGATACGTTGTTTCAAGAATTTCTGAGCGAAGCGGGCCTTGCCGTCGGCCAGGATCCTGCCCAAAACGAAGTTACAGAAGCGCACAATGCGCTGCTCGAACTTGCCAATGCCATGCGCAGCGAAATCGCGAGCCTGGAAGAACAGCGCGAAAATATCCGCAAGCGGCTCGATCGTGGCGATGGATTCCTTACCAAATTCCTGAACTCGACCGATCCGTCCGACTTGAGAGCGGCCCTGAGCGACATCGAGATGAGGCTCAAGCACCAGCAGCTCAAGCTAGAAGAGCTTGGTCCGCAGATCGACGCGGCAAAACAAAAACTCGATTTTTTCAACAAAGGCTATGAGTGCAGGGTCGGCGATTACCTGAATGAACCCGAGAACGCAAAACGGCTCTTCGATCCATCGGCCGGCGAAGAGCAAGTGGCGCCTATTCGCGCACGAATGCTCTCACTGCTTCTGGAGCGTCTGGAGCAGCACGACATTCTGTACCACGTGTTGGCTAGCTACGAAATTCGCCCGATCGCTTCGGAATACAGCCCCCCGGTCCACCTACAGCAGCTCCGCAAGGCATTGGTCTCCAAAGATGAGCTGAAGCGTGTCGAGCAGGTGCTGAAACAGGTTCCCGCGCGGCGATTGTCATTGAAACCCATCGAGGAATTGTCCAAAAAGATCCGGCGATATTCGCGCGAGGAAATGCAAGGGCTCGTGCTGAAGTTCGCCACTGACTTTCTGCGGCTGCGCCGGGATCTCCGCGACGCCGAACACTTGAGCACCTGCATGGAGCGGGTGCATCTCGTCACCACGGAACAAGCGCGGGAGCTTTCCCGGATGAACAACCGCCTGTATGAATGCGTTCTCCAAGACGAAGCCAAGCCGGAGCAAGACCAGGTCGTTTCACACGCTATCATCAAGGCAGACGTTCGCGGCTCTATGAAGATGACGCAGGATCTTCTTTCACGCGGGCTGAGCCCGGCATCCCACTTCAGCTTGAATCTGCACGAACCTGTAAAAAAATTGCTCGACCGATTCGGCGCCAAAAAAGTATTCATCGAAGGCGATGCCATCATCCTCGCCATTTTCGAAACCGAGTCAAATCTTACCTACGCGCGAGCAGTGGCCAAGGCATGTATCCTCTCACGGCAGATTCTGGCAGTTTGCAATTCCTACAACGATCAGGCGGCATCCAGCGACTTGCCGCCGCTCGAACTCGGCGTGGGCGTAGCCTTTCAAGGATCAGCACCGACCTACTGGACCGATGGCGACTCGCGCATCATGATTTCGAAAGCGCTGAATCTTTCCGACCGGCTATCCGGATGCGGGAAGCTTGGCAAGCGTTTGCTTGCAGGGCAGAAGACACTTTTTTCGCTCTATCAGTTTCTGACGTCCATGGAGGGCGCGACTTCCGAGGAATTGGACGAAATCCTGGTGCGTTACAACGTGAATGGAATTGAATTGAACGAAGAAGGATTTAAGAAGCTTTCTGAAGAAATTTCGCTCGATTCGATTGAGACGAAGCTCGAGCTGCCCTGGGGCAAGGAAAACGTCACGCTATATTATGGAGAAGTCCCGATGGGCGATTCCGTCGAGCTGCTGGTATTGCGCAAGGGCCTGGCGCGGCAACTGCTCGCGGATGGAAAGATCGGCGGGCCCTCGACGCACTGCTACTACGAAGTCTGCACGAGTCCCGCGCTGTATGATCTGGTCGCCGCGCTCATTCGAACGCAAGCCGCAGCGATCGTATCTGCGCGCACCTGACCCCCATGCTGCCAGTGCAGGAGAAAGGAGCCGGTGACCTTCCCGGTCTTCCAAGCCGTGCTGGGCGCCGCGCAGTGCCATGCATCAAAACGCAGCCTAGCGAAATCGCCTGTATTTAAGCGGCTTCTGGGATTTTTTCCCGCAGGTTGGAGCACCGGCACGCATCCGATTGCTAAGCCAACAGACATCTGGCAGCGCACGCAGCGGACGCCTTAGTTTCCTTCAAATGACATGAGTTAGACGCATCTCCGGACCAACATAGAGGCGGATTGCCAGCCGTTCTCATCACGTGCAAAATTCTGTAAATACTCCGTCGGAAGCCACGGGCTGCGCCTGTGAACCGTCCCGTGGCAATTCGCGCATTGTAATAAGGGCAAGCTCAGAGGTGCTGGTAATTGGAGTTCTGAACGGCAACGTTTAACTGCTTGCTGACGCCGTCAATCACAAGATTGGAGATGTGGTTTGTCCCATCCGGCAGGGGGCTGAACTGCACGGTCAAGTTCATCGCATCCTTAAGATCGTCCATGTAGGAAGCAATCTGTACCCGTAGAAGTTCCTTCTGCGTCTTGTCGAAGACCAGGGTCAGTGAATCCTGAGGCTTCAAGTAATTGTGAACGACCAGTTGAAGTTCATTGGGAGCGCCCGCTGCCGGACCCAAGGCGATGTTTCCCTTCTCAAAGGCCTGCTGAAGCAGATCTTTATCCGGCGGCACATACTGCTGCGCCAAAGCTTTCATCTGGTCCGCGTACTCTTTGTACTCTTCCTTTTTTTTCTCGACCACATGCTCTTTCAGGCGGCGCTGCCGGCCACTTTGCTGGGAAGATGTGTCGGCGGACGGGTCAAGAGATGTTTTTTGCGGCTTTCCGTCAGGTCCGAGGCGCACCTGAAAGTGCTCCTGCTTTTTCTGTTCGCCTTTCAAGCTGATCGTGACCGGTTCTACCCACGTATACTGTGCCAGTGCCTGCTTGTTCTTCGCAGCCACTTGCTTCATCTCCGCGACGCGCTGCTGCAGTTCCGGATTCTGCGCGTTGGCGGGACGATTGAGTGCTGGACCGACCAAGAGAATGGACATGACCAGCAGGATGGTTCTAAAGCCGCTCATTGCTATATTTTTCACGCGTATCCTCTCGCAACGTTTTACAGATCTCGCCCGCTCGAGCGCTATTTGGGCGGGTAATTCTTCAACAACTTCTGCATGGCCTTGTCCAGGTTCTTCTGTTTCTTTTCCTGGTTATTGCTCGGGTCGAGCGTCTTCGTCGCACGTCCGGTCCAAACGAGCTGCTTGGTCGCCGGGTCATACATATCCAGGACGAGAGTTCCCACGCTAATTGTGGAACTCGTGGCGCTGGCCATCCCGCCACCCCAGCGCAGCCCGCCACCCATACCGTATGCGTTCCACTGTTTTTGCTGATCGACGGAGACCTGATAGCCGATCAGGAGATCAGCCTTTTCGCCGTCCGTCTTCATCAATCCCTTGGCCGCCAACTGAGAATCGATAGAATTCTTAATCTGTGCGTCCACAATCTGGTTGGGGTGCGATGCGCCTTCGATCGGTACCCATTTGTAGGAGTGGTACTGCGCGAAATTAGTTCCCGGCATGGAGTTGGTTGTTACATCCTGTGCCGGCGTGGCACTGCACGCCAGCAGTGCCAAGAAGAGACCCATTCCAACTTTCGCCAGCTTAGTCCGTATTTCTTGTGGCATCGCTTTCCACCTTTTCTCTGGTTCCCTAACGAAAATACAGTAGATGACTGCAACCTGGGGTGACCCGATATTCATTCAACTCTTCTAGGGCGTGATCTCGCCGTGAAAAACCCAGCTCTGCGGAGATACATACGTCGTCCAGTTATTTGATAGTGCGGGTCAAACCAAATACGACGCCGGAAGTCGTGACATTGAAAACGACACCGCAGCTGTTGCGGTAGTCTACATAAGGATGCGCGGCGCTGAGGCCATAAGAGAACTGTCAAAACTAACAGTCCCGGCAATTGGCTTGCCGACTCGTGGATCTAAGACCGGAGCCGTGGCCTGAAAATTAATGCCCTCGCAATGGTTATGGCCTGACGGCCGAATTCCATCGTGACAAGGCTCGGAAGCTTCTCCGGACCTAGCCGGCGGGGTACTGTCATATCTGACAGTGGCCTTGCCCCAAGATTCGAAATTTAATAGCCATTCAAAAAGAATACGTTTGATGGGTTGCGAGCCGCACGCCAATTTAGCGAAGCCACTGGCGCTCTCGAACATTCAGCCTGACCGATTGAGGGCGAATCACACGGACGCGGGCAGGGGTTTTGACTCTGACCTTGCCAACCCAAATGCGGGAATCGGGTTGGTAGGTATGCGCGAGAGGCTGCGGCTTGTAGGGGGAAGATTCTCCTTGATGACCGAACTCACGCGAGGGACGGAAACTTTCGCTGAGGTACCGCTGTCCGCCCGGCGAATGAGGTTCATTTAAGAGCTCAGGTAGCGACAGGAATGGAATCTTGAGACGCCCACGTGTACTACTGGCGGATGACCATCAGATGTTGGTGGATGCGCTGAAGAGCGTTCTGGAGCCCCGATGCGAGGTTGTGGGCACGGTGAGCGACGGACGTGCACTTCTGGAAGCGGCGGCCAAAATGCAACCCGACATCGTCGTGCTGGACATCGCCATGCCGCGGCTGAACGGGCTGGACGCCGGCCGACAACTCAAACAAAAGCTGCCCAGGGTAAAGCTGATCTTCCTGACGATGAATGAAGACCCTTACCTTGTTGGGGAAGCTTTCCGGGCAGGAGCTTCTGCATTCTTACTGAAGCAGGCAGCAGCGTTGGAGCTGATGGATGCGATTGACCAAGTGCTGAAAGGCGTTTCCTATGTGACACCTCACGCCGCGGAAGACTTGGCCAATATTTCGTTGCGTGATCCCAAAACGCGTGAACATGCCCCTGAACCCACACCTCGGCAGCGGGAAGTCATTCAACTATTAGCGGAAGGGCGCTCGATGAAGGAAGTGGCCTCGGCGTTGAATATCGCCAGCCGGACTGTTGCGGCGCACAAATATGCCGTAATGGAGCTTTTGCAACTGAAGACCAACGCCGAACTGGTGCAGTATGCCATCAAGCACAGGATCATCTCTATTTAGTTTCAGCGATTTTGCTTCCCTAATTATAAATTTTACCAATAGCAAGCCACCTTAATCGCGAGCAGTGTGGGTTCTCAGGTCTGGCCCCCGTAGCGAGTGAGATGAGCTCCGGGGGGACTACTCTGCAGGCCGGACTTGTTCCGAAACCCTATTCTAGCAACTGGAACTGGCGAATGGCTCAGTGGTGAGTTCTCATGACCGGCAGGCGCGTGCTAGTGGCGGATGATCTTACTCCGGTGTTGAATGCAGTAGCTAAATTATTAGAGAAATCATTCGAAATCGTTGGCATGGTCTCCGATGGAGAAAGCACTTTGGAGGCAGCCCAGGCACTCAAACCCGATCTGGTTGTCTTGGACATTTCGATGCCAGGCTGGAGTGGAATAGAGGTCGCGAGGGAGCTCAAGAAACGCGGCAACAAGGCCAAGGTCGTATTTCTCGCGGTGCATGAGGACGCTGACATTTTGGCGACTTGCCTTTCCACGGGAGCACTGGGCTACGTTGCGAAGGTGCTGATGTACACGGACTTGATTCCGGCGATGAGTGAGGCGCTTGCTGGTCGTGTATTCGTCTCCCGTTTCTCGTGCCAGCAAAACACGCCTTAGGGGCAAAGAGTGAGTCCTCACCGGCAAGCCTTATGAATGCCGGACTGTGGCCCGGCGCGCGAGTCTGTCAATTTTGACAGTTATATCCCGTACGCGTTGGGCGCAACATCGGCAAGTCTCTGAGGTTGTGTCGCGCGATTCAGTTTGGAATCTGGCGCATCGTTTTCTGCCATAGGAGAAACCCGAAGAGTTTTCCGCCCAATTGCAAACCAAGGTGGGTGCAGACGGACCGAAGCGGGATTCCAGCGTTTGGATTTGTGAATTCAGTCCCGATACGGCATTGAGCTATAGCCTAGTCGACACGCGCAGATCATGGGCAAGACGAAGAGAGTCCTCAAACCTTCGCAGGCTGTTTCGCGAACGCGCACCCTTTTGCGCCTCGCGGCCGGCATTCTTGTACTGCTCACGGGGATTGCGATATGGAAGACGGTTGCCACGCATTCGCCGAACGTGAGTCCTACCTTGGCGGCGTCCGCGCCGGAGCCGCCGACTGAGAAAGCGAATTTCCTTCCAACTATACCGAATGCAGCTCCAGCGCCGGACAGCGCGCCGGAGAGCATGGTCTGGATCCCCGGTGGCGAGTTCTCCATGGGGGCGCAGGATCCTCCGGACATGGATGATGTCGGGATGCAAGCCACCAAGGACTCCCGGCCCATCCACCGCGTTTACGTGGACGGCTTCTGGATGGACAAGACCGACGTCACCAACGAGCAATTCTCAAAGTTCGTGAGGGCCACTGGTTACGTCACGGTGGCCGAGCGCGCGCCTCGCGCGGAGGATTTTCCAGGCGCTCCGCCCGAAAACCTCGTCGCTGGCTCCGTCGTATTTTCTCCAACGGACCACGCCGTCCCGCTCGACAATCACTTTCAATGGTGGTCGTATGTGAAAGGCGCGAACTGGCGGCACCCGCTTGGCCCCAGGAGCGACATCAAGGGCAAGGAAAAATATCCGGTCGTTCATGTCGCTTACGAAGACGCTCTTGCCTATGCCAAGTGGGCGGGCATGCGCCTGCCCACAGAGGCCGAGTGGGAATTCGCCGCGCGCGGCGGCTTGTCCGGAAAGCCGTTTGTCTGGGGCGATCAATTCCGGCCCAACGGCAAGTGGATGGCCAATACGTTCCAGGGGAAGTTCCCCGTCAAGGGCACCGACAAAGGAGAAGACGGCTACGTCGGCATCGCTCCGGTCGCGCAGTACCCGCCGAACGGCTACGGCCTCTACGACATGGCCGGCAACGTCTGGCAGTGGACGAGCGATTGGTATCGCCCGGACTATTACGCGCGGCTCGCCGCCGTGGGGGGCGTCGCGCGCAACCCGCAGGGCCCGGCCACGCCATTTGATCCGGCCGAGCCAACCGAGAAGAAAAAGACGCACCGCGGCGGGTCGTTCCTTTGCACCGATCAATACTGCTCGCGCTACATCGTCGGCACGCGCGGCAAAGGCGAAGTCAGCACCGGCACGAACCATCTTGGCTTTCGTTGTGTGAAGGGTGCGTCGGCAGGCAATCGGTCCACGGGCAAGTAGGGCACTCATGTTCCTGTAGGAAGTGAAAAAGAGGAGACGAAAGAATGATGAAAAGCAGAACCGCACGAAAGCTGATCGTCGCTGCACTCGCGGCGCTCGTTTATGCGCTCACGCTATCCACCGCGAGCGCGCAACAGAAGAAACCCAACATTCTCGTCATCATGACCGATGACGTCGGCGTCTGGAATATCAGCGCCTATCATCGCGGCATGATGGGGGGCCGAACACCCAACATCGACCGCATTGCTAACGAAGGCGCCCTCTTTACGGACTACTACGCTCAGCAGAGCTGCACGGCAGGACGCGCCGCGTTCATTCTAGGGCAGCATCCCTTCCGTACGGGCCTGCTGGCCGTCGGAATGCCCGGCTCACCTTTAGGGGTGCAAAAGGAAGACCCGACGATCGCCGAACTCCTCAAGCCCCTGGGATACGCGACGGCGCAAATTGGCAAGAACCACCTCGGCGACCGCAACGAGTTCCTGCCCACTGTCCACGGCTTCGATGAATTCTACGGAAACCTCTATCATCTCAACTCCGAGGAAGAGCCGGAAGACCCGGACTACCCGAAGAATCCCGCCTTTCACGAGAAGTTCGGTCCCCGCGGGATGCTCCGCTGCGTTGCTCTAGCGTCTGAGAGCCCGGCGCCGCCCGACCCGCGTTTCGGCGCCTGGGGCAAACAGAAGTGCGAAGACACCGGTCCGCTCAATCGCAAGCGCATGGAGACGGTCGAAGAAGACATGCTCCAGGTCTCGGTCGATTTCATGGACAAGTCGGCGAAAAGCGGAAAGCCGTTCTTTCTCTGGCACAACACTTCGCGCATGCACGTCTGGACCCGTCTCAGCCCGCAGTGGGAAAACAAGAGCGGTTACGGTCTATACGCGGACGGGATGATGGAACTCGATTGGGTCGTCGGCCAGCTTCTGAAGAAGCTCGATGACCTGGGCATCGCGAACAACACCATTGTCCTGTTGACCTCGGACAACGGCGCCGAAAAGTTCAGCTGGCCGGACGGCGGTACCGAGCCTTTCCGTGGAGAGAAGGGCACCACTTGGGAGGGTGGATTCCGTGTGCCTTGCGTAGCTCGCTGGCCCGGCGTCATCAAGCCAGGCACGATCATCAATGACATCACCTCGCACGAGGATTGGATGCCGACTTTCCTTGCCGCGGCCGGTGTGCCGGACGTGAAGGAGCAACTCCTCAAGGGGTATAAGGCCGGTGACAAGATGTTTAAGGTTCACCTCGACGCCTATGACATGACCGATCTTCTCTCCGGCAAAGGGCCCGGCCAGCGCAAGGAGATTTTCTATTTCGACGATTCCGGTAGCCTTAATGCGTTTCGATACGGCGATTGGAAAGTCAGCTTTGCAACTAAGGACTCTTGGTGGGCCGATGTTGCAAAACCGCGTACAGTGCCCCTGGTCATCAATCTCCGGCAGGACCCGTTCGAAGTGACGATGGATTCTGCGATGTACACACGCTGGTATGGCGATAAGCTTTGGGTCATGGTTCCGGCGCAGGTAATCGTGGGACAGTTCCTTCAGAGTTTCAAAGACTTCCCTCAACGACAGAAATCCGCAGCCACTAACGTGAGCGTACAGCGAATCCTTGAACAAATGCAGAAGAAAAACGATTGATGCGCTCTGCATGAGGAACATCCATTCTTAAGAGGAATGAAGACCGCAGCGGCGGCCAAAAAGCCAACAACTGACGCCGCGCTGAATGAAACGATGAACGAACACACCCGGCCGCACCCCGAAGGCGTGAAAAATGACGCGAGCTCACAAGATGTTTTGGAGATGGGCATTTCTCGTTTGTTTCGCGTGCCTGCCTGCTCGCGCGCAAGATGTTCACTTTCTACCGGAAATTGATTCCCACCTCAAATTGAATTCTACATTTCGTGCGCATCTCGAGGTCAAGGACGATCGAGAAGGCGGCGATTCGACACAATTTACGATAGGCCCAAGTATTCAGCTTTATGTGAAACCATTGGTCAAGCTCAAAAGGGTAAGGGCTTTCGATCTGGACGATTCGAAGTCGAGAGCGTTGGTTCTGGAAGCGGGATACCGGTACATCACCGCACCGGATGCTCCCTCCAAAAATCGTATGCTGGTCGCTTTGACCTCGAACTTTCCCATGAAGGCCGGCTTTTCCCTCTCGGATCGCAACCGAGCGGATCTCGATTGGAAAAGCGGCAAATTCACCTGGCGTTATCGGAACAAATTGACGGTCGACCGAACGTTTTCCATCCGCGCGTATCACTTCATCCCGTATGTCGCTGCCGAACCCTATTACGAGAGCCAATACAGCAAGTGGAGCACCACCTCTCTATATGCGGGTTGCTTGTTCCCCGTGGGTAAACACATCGAATTCAATTCCTACTATGAGCATGACAACAACACCGGCAATCGCCCGAACAAGCAACAGTCTTCGGTCGGGCTGGCTCTCTACCTCTACTTTTCCCTGGAGAAGAAATAAATTTCGGAGTATACGCGCACCTTCTATCACCATCTCGCACGAGGCCGTTTCCCGAATCACAATCGACACCACGGTAGCTTCCGAGCAGGTTGGCCAAGCCCGAATGTTGCATACGACCACCAAACTTTGTACTGTGATCGGCCTACGATAACGGAGGCGAAAGGGGTCCGGTGACCTTCCCGGTCTTCAAAGCCGGCGATTCGGTCCTTCGCGGGTCGAATGGTGGGTTCGACTCCCACACGCTTCCGCCATATCTTACTTCTTCTTAAACACTTGGCCTCTGCGCGAGGGAACACGAGGGAACACTATCACCTCCTCATGTTCCTGTTGGCAGCAAAAGCCGAACCAGCTTGCTGTTCGCTTTTCGCAGACGTTCCGGTACAGCTCTAGTATAGCTGTTCATCGTCGTGCGGATGTCCGCATGACAAGGGCCAGCTGGATCGAACGCGGACCGCCAATCTGATAGAGAGGGTTGAAACCTCCATTAGCGCCACCGAAACCCAGACTGCATGCTAGTGTTTGGGTCGATTGGCCAAATAGGGGGCTGTTTAGGGTGTTGTTGGGACCACCGAACTCCGGGTGGTTGAAGATGTTGAAGAACTCGGCCTGGAAACGAAGCCCCAACTTTTCGGTGAGGTGAAAATGCCGCGCTAGCGCAAGTTCCGCTTGCCAAGCTCCGATGCCCACAGCACATTGCGCCCGAAATCGCCCTGCTGCCCTCCAAGACTTTATTGTGGGCGCTTCTCATACCTACTGTCAGTATTGCCAGATGCGCCGCTCCGGCATGCGGCATAGAGTTGCTTGCACAAGGAGTTCCGCACATGGCCGAACAGGCCGCCCAGGGTGAACGCGCCCGAAATCTGAAGGAGAAAGCCTTTCTTGAATTTAAGAAGTTTCTGGGGATCTTCCTATACCTATGGGTCGTATTTGCGCTGCTTTCCATCCATGAGAGCATCATCCGGGCACAGCACAATCTGGATTTCACTGCTCACAGTTTTGCAATTATCAATGCATTCGTCCTTGCAAAGGTTCTGCTGGTCGGTGAGCACCTGCGTCTGGGAGCCAGGTTCAAGGAAAAGCCGCTGGTCTACCCAGTTTTGTACAAATCTCTGGTCTTTTCCATCTTCCTGACCGGCTTTCACGTCGGAGAGAGAATGATTGTCGGTATGATAGGTGGCAAGACGTTTGCTGAGAGTTTTTCTGCGATCGGCGGCGGACGTCTGTGGGCTATCCTCTCCATGAGCGCGCTCTCGTTTGTCATGTTGATACCGTTTTTTGCATTTAGAGAGTTGGGGCGAGTGATCGGCGACGAGGAGTTGCGTGCTATTTTTTATGGACGGAGGACGAAAGCCGGCGTTGGAACGCGCGGGTCAACAGCGCATGGAACAGAGGAAGACAAGCTCTTGGCGAAATGAACCAGGGGCTTTGTCCGCACGGAGACCCATTGCCGGTTCGGCGCCGCTTCAATTACTGAGCAGCAGCGCTTCCCAAAATTGTGTTCTGATTTCCTCTTTGGAATTTCAACTTGAGGGTGAGCTGGGCCCGAGCACTTGTAGCCCGCTCTACACCCGCGGCAAGAATTATAATTACAACGCGTTGTCGTGTGGCCAATCGGGATTGAAGGTTGTGGACAAGCTAGCTCATTTTATACGAGTTCCCTAGACTTGCAACAACGATCCCATTTGGTTCAAGAAGAAAAGTGAGCGCCCTTCAGACTTGCATTCATGCGCTTATAGTGTGCCCGAGGAAGCCTGCGACTTGGGTCCTAGCCAATCTGGATCCTTCAGATTCCACCCGCCGCCAAGCGCTTTGTAGAGCTGAACAATGACCACTCGGCGGTTGAGTTCCGTCACGGCGAGTGAAATTTCGGCGGGAAAGAGTTGTTGCTGAGCCTCGAGAACCTCGTAGTAACTGGCTTTCCCAGCGAGGTAGCGCTGGAGGGCAATCTTGACAGACTCCTGATAGGCCTGCACAGCATAAGCCTGCTCTTTTTGGATCCCTTCGTATTTCTGGCGGGAGATGAGCGCGTTCGATACATCTAGGAATGCGTTCAGTGCGGTCTGTTCGTACTGCAGCTTGGTTTGTTCCCAGAAAGCGACTGCTTGGCGCTTCTGAGCTCGGAGAGCGCCACCTTGGAAGATGGGGCCGGCGAGGTTGCCGCCAATGCTCCAGACGTTTGCTTGGCCAGAAGACAGCGCCGATAGCGGAGTGCTCGCACGCCCAAGCAGTGCAGTTAGACCGATTTGGGGGAAAAAATTGGCTGAGGCGACTCCAACTTGCGCGTTGGCAGATCGCAGTTGCTGCTCGGCCTCACGCACATCCGGCCGGCGCTCCAACAAAGCAGAGGGCAACCCAGCAGGGACATCGGGGGGAATGATCTCGTCGAGCAGTTTCGCGGTGTGCTGGATCTCAGCCGGATTGTTACCCAACAGCACGCTGATCTGGTTTTCCGTCAGCGCAATTTCGCGCTCTAGCTCGGGAATGCTTGCGGCGGCTGTGCCCAGAGCTGCCGCCGCGCGGGACGTGTCCAGCTTCGAAGAAACCCCGCCTTCCAGTCGATCCGTGAAAAGCTTCAACGTCTGAGTAAACGAAGCCGTTGTTTGTTTGGTGATGTCGAGTTGGAGGTCCAATGCAAGAAGCTGCAGGTAAGCCTGCGCGACGTCGCTCACCAGGGAGAGCATCACGGCGCGGCGCGCTTCTTCTGAAGAGAGGTACTGAGCACGGGCAGATTCGTTCAAGCGGCGTAGCCGGCCCCAAACGTCCGCTTCCCAGGCGGCGCTTGCCGCTGCCACGAAAGCTCCTCTCGTCTGGCCTCCGTTCGGAGCAACCGTGCCGGCAAACTCGTTTCTCCCATCGCTGCTGCTGACTGAGTAGTTGATGAAGGGAAAATACTGCGCCCGGGCTTGGGTCGCGATTTGACGGGACTGCTCAATGCGTGTGATGGCCACGCGCAAGTCGTAATTATTGGCTAACGCCGTTTGGATCAGTTCCTTGAGCCGTTCGTCCTTAAAGATTTCCCACCACGGCAGGTCGGCAAACGAGGCCTGCTGCGCAGAAGCTTCAGCTCCGTGGTATTCGGTGGGGGCATTCACTTTGGGGCGCACGTAGTTTGGCCCCACTGCGCACCCCTGCACGAGCAGTAACAAAACAAAAATCACGATCAGTATCTGGGAGGGGAATTTCACCAGCCCAATTCCATTCGCCGGGCGCCTGGTCGAAACAGTCATGGACCCTTTGTGGACGCGGGCATCGGGGGTAGTCGGAGTCGTGTTTCTCATTGGCGCTTGGCGTCTTTCATTTCTGAGCTTTGGCCTTCGAAGTGAGGGCGCTAGTCTCCCGGCTCCGGAGCCGGTGTCGCGAGTGGCGCTTTTAATTGCTGACGCTCGGCCCCGCCAAGGCGCTCGATCAAATAGAACAACGCCGGAATGATAAAAATGGCTATAAAACTGGCCGCCAACATGCCCCCAATTACAGTCGTGCCCATCACCTGCCGAGACGCCGCGCCGGCACCAGATGCCCTCCAAAGGGGCACGCAGCCCAGGATGAAGGCGAAGGAGGTCATGAGAATCGGCCGCAGACGCAGCTTGGCGCCTTCCAGGGCCGCATCCATCAGCGGTTTCCCTTTTTCGAATTCCAGTTTGGCAAATTCCACGATGAGGATGGCGTTCTTGGCGGCAAGACCAATCAGCATGATCAGACCGATTTGCGCGTAGACGTTATCCTCCAGGGCCAAGCTCGTGTAGTCGTGGAAGACAAGGAGGCCGATGACCCGACGGAATAAGAGGGCGCCAAATGCGCCAAATACCGCAACTGGAGTGCTCAACAGCACGCTGAAGGGCAGCGTCCAACTTTCATACATGGCCGCCAGGATGAGAAAGACGAACAGGATGGAGAATCCAAAAACCACCGCAGGTGGCACCCCTTGCTGTGCCTTCTGCTCCTGAAAGGACATGCCCATATAGTCAAAGCCCATCCCTGCCGGCATGGTTTCGGCAAAAACTTCTTCGAGCGCCTTCATGGCTTCTTCGGAACTGAACCCGGGCTTCGTGATGCCGTTAATTTGCACGCAGGGGTACATGTTGTAATGCATGGTGAACTCAGGACCCAGCCGCGGCTCGATGGTGGTGACCGCGGAGAGCGGGACCATTTGACCGGAATTGTTACGGACGTAGAAGCGGCCGACATTTTCAGCCTGCGTCCTAAAGTCACCTTCGGCTTGAACGTAAACCTGCCAAACGCGCCCAAAGCGGTTGAAGAAGTTGATAAATGCGCCTCCCATGAAGGCTTGTAAGGTCTGATAAACGTCGCTGAGGGGCACACCTTGTTTCAGCACTTTGTCGCGATCCACCTTGACAGCGAGTTGTGGAACAGTCGGAAGAGCGGTGGTAAATATGGCGGCAAACTCGGGCCGCTTGTGCGCCGCCGCCATAAACTTCTCCTGGTTCTCTCTTAGGAACTCGACGCCCCTTGCAGAGCGGTCTTCGAGGATGAAGGTGGCGCCGCCGGAGGCACCAACGCCGGGGATGGAGGGCGGCGGAAAGGTAATCGTGGTGCCTTGGGTGATTTCGCGAAGCGCCACGTTTAAGTGAATCTTGATAGCCCAGTATTGGTCATCAGGCGCTTTGCGTTCTTTCCATTCTTTGAGCGTCACCCAGAAGAAAGCGCTATACGTATTCTGCACTCCACTCAGCATGTTGTAGCCTACGACGGTGGTCACATGGTCCACGCCGGGGGTTTTCAATAGGATGTCTTCGACTTTTGCAGCGGCGGCGCTGGTGCGCTGCAACGAGGAGGCATCCGGCAGTTGCAAAGCAACGAAAACGTAACCCTGGTCTTCTTCTGGCAGGAAGCTACCGGGGAGCTTGCGGCCAAAGAAACCAGCCAAGACGGCAAACACGAGCAGGATAACGACCGTGAAGCCCAATTTGCGGATAAGCGTGCCGCACCAGCCGACGTAGCCGGTTGTCGCGCGGCCAAACACCCGATTGAACCATCCGAAGAATTTCCCCAGGAGTCCGCGGGACTCTATTTTGGGCCGGAGCAATAAGGCCCCGAGCGCGGGGCTTAGCGTGAGGGCATTGAAGGCCGAGATGATGACGGAGACTGCGATGGTCACGGCGAACTGTTGATAGAGGCGTCCGGTGATACCAGGGATAAAGGCCGTGGGTATGAACACCGCCGACAAAACAACCGCAATGCCGATCACCGGGCCAGAAACTTCCTCCATCGCTTTGAACGCTGCGTCTTTCGGCGACAGCCCGTGTTCGATGTGATGTTCAATCGCCTCGACCACGACGATCGCGTCGTCCACCACCAGCCCGATAGCCAGCACCAGGCCGAAGAGCGAAAGGGTGTTGATGGAAAAGCCGAGGAGCGGAAAGAGCATGAAAGTGCCGACCAGCGAGACAGGTACGGCGAGCAGCGGGATCAGCGTGGCGCGCCATCCTTGCAGGAAGAGGTAGACGACGATGATGACTAGGACGAGCGCTTCAACCAGGGTGTGGACGATCTCAGTGATGCCCTCGGTAACGGGCAGCGTGGTGTCAAGAGCGATGGCATAATTCAGGCCAGGAGGAAAGCGTTTCTTTGCTTCGGCCATCAGATCCTTGGCGCCCTGAGCAGCCTGAATCGCATTGGATCCGGGAAGCTGGTAAATGGCCACGACCGCGGAAGGTTTGCCATCCATCCGGCCCCGTAGATTGTAAACCTGCGTACCTAGTTCGATGCGGGCCACATCCTTGAGCCGCACGATGGAGCCGTCGGGGTTGGCTCGGACAACGATTTGAGCGAATTCCTCTTCTGAAACCAGCCGACTCTGTGCAACGACGGAGTAGGTATTCTCCTGCCCGGGCGGGACGGGTTCGCCGCCGATCTGCCCCGCTGGATTGACGGTATTCTGGGCTTTGACAGCGTTAACGATTTCCGGCACGGTGATCTGCAGCTTGGCCAATTGATCCGGGTTCACCCAGAAACGCATGGCGTACTGGCCGGCGCCAAAAATCGTGACGCTGGCAATCCCGTAAGAGCGAGTAAGTGGGCTAAGGAGATTGATGTAAGCGTAGTTGGCCAGGAACTGGGCGTCGTACTTTCCCTCCGGGGAATAGAGGTCGAAGAGCATGAGCGGGGCGGACGTGGACTTCTGCACGGTGACGCCTTGGGTGTTTACTTCGGACGGAAGCTGCGAGGCCGCCTGGGATTGGCGCATCTGGGCTAGAATCAGGTCGGTGTTGGGTTCGGTCTTTATGTTGAAATCCACCGTCAACTTCATCTGGCCGTTGTTGGCGTTGAGCGAATACATGTATTCCATGTTGTCCACGCCGCTCATCTGTTGCTCGATGGGTGTGGCGACGGACTGGTCGAGCGTCATCGCATCGGCGCCGGGGTAGGTAGCTGTTATTTGAATTTGAGGGTCGGCAATGTTGGGAAACTGCGCCGTGGGCAAGCTCAAGACGGCGACCACACCAACAATGACCATGACGATGGAGATCACCATGGACATCACGGGATGGTTGATGAAGAATTTGGCCATGATTGTAGGTTACGGTTTGGCGCTGCCAGCTTTCTCCTGGGCCAGGGAACTGGCTTGGTAAGGTTTGGGGTTCACTTTCGTGCCTTCCTGCATCTGTTGGACGCCTTCCGCCACAACTCGCTCGCCTGGTTTCAGACCTTCCTCGACAATCCACATATCGCCGCTCTTCAGGCCCATTTTGACGGGCCGGAGGCTGGCCTTGTTGTCGCTAGCCACTACAGCTACGAGGTAGCCACCCTGCAATTCGATCACGGCACGCTGCGGCACGAGTAACGCGTTTTGTTCAATTCTTACCACCGTGCTGATACTGCCGAAACCTCCAGGGCGAAGAGCGTTGCCGGGATTTGGGAACACGACCTGAACGAGGATTGCTCCAGTCTTCACATCTACCTGGCGGTCAAGAGCGTAAAACTGCCCTTTGAGCGGATAGGTGGTGCCATCCGCGAGCCGGAGCTGCCATACGAGTTTTCGCAGGGCCTCAAGCTCGCTAACGTTCTGCTTCTTTTGTCTGGTAGAGTTGAGGTACTCCTGCTCGCTGGGAGTGAAATTCACGAGGATGGGATTCAGCGTAGACACTGTCGTTAAGATAGCGCTTTGGGGGCCTACCAAATCGCCAACTTGGGCGCTGGCAATGGCCGCCACCCCGTCGACGGGCGAAGTGATCCGGGTGAAGCCGAGATTCAATTGTGCTTTTTCAACGGCTGCCTCAGCTCCCACGATAGCGGCTTGCGCTCCTTCGACCTGTGCTTTTGCGGCGAGATTGGCCTGCTCTGCGTCATCCAGCTCCTGCTGGCTAATGGCACTCTGCTTGGCGAGTGGCGTGTAGCGCGTCACGTCTATTTCTGTCTTGCCGAGTCTAGCTCGGGCTTGCGCGAGACTCGCCACAGCCTCTGCAAGATTTCCCTTGGCTTGGTCTAGAGCAGCCTGAAAGGGTCTTGGATCTATTTCGAAGAGCGGCGCCCCCTTACTGACGAACGCGCCGTTTGTATAGCTTTGTCTCAGCAGCAGGCCTGTGACCTGTGCGCGAATCTGAGCGTTGACGAGTCCATCTAGTGTGGCTACCCAATCTTTGGTGATCGGCACGTCTTTCTGTATGACTTCGACGACTTCGACGTCGGGAGGACCCGCCGGTGGGAGCCCCATCTTTCCGCACCCAGTTGATAACATCGTGCCAAAGCTGAGAAGGGTTGCCACAATACTTATATTTTTTGTTCGCATAACACACGGTCCGCAGAGACATGCGGTTCTCGACTTAGAACCTTTATTGCCCCCCAAGCCCTGATATCAGGCACAAAAGTGTTGTACGTGTCAATTGGTCGCGAGCAGTCACAGGGGATGGATGCTAGGCATTCGATGAGGCAAGGGGTACTGTCAAAAATAGCAGGTGCTGGTGATTCGAACCATCGGAATCGCTCAGGCATCCCTTAGCTGAACAACTTTCCGAGGTATGTCCACCTAGTATTTTTGCCAGTATCTCCTCGTGTGCAGCGCAGCTATTAGAAGTGGGAGTGAACATGTCCGGGGAAACGGGAATCAACATGGAAACAATACCGCCAGCACCTTGACGCCGAGTACTTCGCGATGAATATGCCGGCGACGGCGTAAACCTTGGGCAGGTTCGCATCAGCTAGCCACGCCGTTACCGAAGGAGTCAGGCCGTGAGCAACGAATTGCCCATCATTTATCTAGCTAGGCACGGTGAAACCGCTTGGAGTCTAACCGGGCAGCATACTGGACTTACTGATCTTCCGCTGACCGAGAGCGGAGAGCGCACAGCTCGCCGGCTGGCTGAACGCTTGCAAGGATTGACGTTCGCGAACGTGTTCACCAGTCCTTTGCAGCGTGCGCACCGGACGTGCGAACTGGCTGGATTTGGATCGGTGGCCGAGATTGATCGGGACCTCGTCGAATGGGACTACGGCCAGTATGAAGGTCGCCGTGGTGTCGAAATCCGTGCGGAACGTCCGGATTGGAACCTATTCCGAGACGGCTGTCCCGGCGGAGAATCGCCGGACCAGGTTTCCGCGCGAGCAGACCGGGTGGTGAGCCGCGTTCGCGCGCTTCAGCGCCACGTGCTACTTTTTACGAGCGGGCATTTCATCCGGGTTCTGGCCGCTCGGTGGCTCGGGCTGCAACCGACGGCAAACAGCAGATACTTCATGCTGAGCACAGCGAGCCTGAGCGCATTGGGCTACGAACAGGATCTCTCCCGGCCTGTGATCCGGTTTTGGAATGATACCCATCACGTGGACGTTGAGACAGACAAAGCGCGAACTTCGCAGGATGAGAAAAAGATGACGGCAGGATCTGGGCCGGGAGCGTAACCGCCAAATAAATTTGGCGCAATCGTGTCTGCAATATGTTGTTTGAAAGCCCCGCTAGAACAATTTGCATCGGTTTCTGTAGGTCGTCGCCTTTTACGTACTGTTATTTTTGACAGTAGTCAAGAGAAAACAACATCGTTTAGCATGCGCTCGGTGGAAGAAGGGCCTATCTTCGCTCCACTACTCTAGCTGAATCGCTGCAGCATCTGATTCTTGCGGGCAAGATCTTGGAAATCGGGCTGCTAGATTGGCCGGTCCCACACTTCTCCGCTGGAATTTCCTGCGACGGGATAATGCTTGATCTGATGGTCCTCCGGATTGCAGCAACACTTTGCGCAAGGGTAATTCCTGCGCCTTGGATATCCAAGCAGGCCCTACTTTGCTCCCTAGGTACGTTCGAGGAGACGCGATGAAAGCCACACAACTGCTTCACAATTTAGGCCAGAGCATTTGGCTCGACAATATAACTCGCGACTTACTGCGCAGCGGCACGCTCGCTCGCTACATCGCCGAGCTGTCTGTGACGGGGCTCACTTCCAACCCCACGATCTTCGACAACGCCATCAAAAACAGCACCGCGTACGACGACGCGATTCGCGAAAAACTAGGGAAGGGCAAGTCCGGTGAGGAACTGTTCTTCGAATTGGCGATAGAAGACCTCACGGCTGCCGCTGATTTGTTTCGGCCAATTTACGATCGCACAAACGGCGTGGATGGATGGGTCTCGCTCGAAGTCTCGCCCCTTCTGGCCTACGACACGGCCAGCACCATCGCTGCGGCCAAAGTTCTGCATGCCAGGGCTGCGCGACCCAATTTGTTCATCAAAATCCCCGGCACCAAAGAAGGCCTGCCCGCCATCGAGGAGGCGATCTTTGCAGGGGTACCAGTGAACGTTACCCTTTTATTTTCGCGTGAGCACTACCTGGCGGCAGCCGAAGCATTCCTTCGTGGCATCGAACGGCGCATAGACGCGGGCATCAAGCCCAATGTCGGCTCCGTTGCTTCCGTTTTTGTCAGCCGTTGGGACGGCGCGGTGAAAGGCAAAGTCCCCGCCGAACTCACGAATCGCCTCGGCATCGCCATCGCCGAACGCACCTACAAGGCGTGTCGCAGTCTCCTCGGCTCCCCCCGGTGGCAGCGCGTTTACAATGCTGGCGCCTACCCGCAGCGCCTGTTGTGGGCCAGCACCGGTACCAAGGATCCAACAGCATCTGACATCCTTTACATCAAGGCCCTCGCTGCGCCATTCACCGTGAATACAATGCCCGAGGCTACCTTGAAAGCACTGGCAGAGCACACGGAACTCGGATCGATCTTAGCGGCTGACGGCGGGAACTGCGAAGAAGTCTTAGCGCGGTTCATCAAGGCAGGGATTGACGTCGATGCCTTGGCTGCTCAGCTTCAGGACGAAGGTGCGAAATCATTCGTCAACTCCTGGAATGAGTTGATGGCAGTGACCTCGTCCAAGACCGCCGTGCTCAAGATGGCCGCAGGCCATTAAGCCTTGCAGCGCTTTTCGCAACGAAAATGAAACACGAACCCACGGAGTTCTTCTCAAAACGAGAGGTCCTGCCATGAACGTGCTCGTCGTCGATGTTGGAGGGACAAACGTCAAGGTTCTTGTCACCGGACAAACGGAGCCGCGGAAGTTTCCTTCGGGACCGAAAATGACGCCCAAGCAGATGGTTGCTGGAATCAAGCAGATCACCAGTGATTGGAAGTATGACGTCGTATCAATTGGGTACCCGGGCTTGGTTCAAAAGGGCAAGCCAGCCGTAGAGCCACATAACTTGGGACGCGCGTGGGTCGGGTTTGATTTCAAAGCTGCATTCGGACGTCCGGTGAAGATCATCAATGATGCTGCCATGCAGGCTCTTGGAAGTTACAAGAAGGGACTGATGCTGTTTCTGGGTTTTGGAACTGGTCTGGGCGCCGCCCTCGTCGATCAAGGCATTGTGGTGCCCATGGAACTTGGTCACCTGTCTTACAAGAAGGGGACTTACGAGGACTACCTCGGCATCCGAGGTTTGAAGCGTTTGGGCAAAAAAAAATGGAAGCGCACCATGGCTTACGGGGTGGCCAGACTGTTCGAGGCTTTCCATCCCGATGACATGGTTCTTGGGGGAGGCAACGTCAAGAAACTCAAACACCTCCCCCCCGGTTGCAGAAGAGGAGACAACGCCAACGCGTTTCTTGGCGGCTTTCGCCTCTGGGAAGACACAAATAATGGTCGGCCCTCGACTCGCGATAAAAGCCGAACTAAATAACCATCGGGAAACAGAGGGAGAACGAGTATGGCAACAGGCTCAACACCAGTGACGAAACGCCAAGGTACTGAACCGCTGACCCAACGTAAAGCATGGAAAGCTCTCCAAGCCCACCATACTAAGGCCAAAGTGTTGCACCTCCGTCAGCTCTTTGCAGAAGACCCGAAGCGCGGTGAGCGGATGACGGTCGAAGCCGCAGGGCTCTTCTTGGATTATTCGAAGAATCGGATCACCGACGAGACACTCAAGCTCCTCATCCAACTGGCCGAGGAATCGGGTCTGCGAGCACGGATCGAAGCGATGTTCCGGGGAGACAAGATCAACATCACAGAGAATCGAGCGGTGCTGCACGTCGCTCTGCGCGCTCCCAGGGGATCATCCATTGTCGTTGACGGCCAGAACGTCGTGCCCGAAGTGCACGCCGTGCTAGACAAAATGGCGGACTTCTCCAATCGTGTCCGGAGCGGCGCCTGGACAGGTCACAACGGCAAACGCATTCGCAACATCATCAACATCGGCATCGGGGGCTCCGACCTCGGGCCCGTGATGGCCTACGAGGCGCTCAAGCATTACAGCGATCGCGCCTTGACGTTTCGTTTTGTCTCCAACATCGATGGCACAGACTTCGCGGAAGCCGTTCGCGACTTGAGTCCATCGGAGACCCTTTTCATTGTTTCTTCGAAGACCTTCACGACGCTCGAGACGATGACCAACGCCCATACGGCACGAGCTTGGTCACTCGCTGGCCTCGATGGTGACGAAAAGTCAGTCGCCAAGCATTTCGTCGCTGTCTCAACGAACGCGTCGGAGGTTGCGAAGTTCGGAATCGATACTGCCAACATGTTTGGCTTCTGGGATTGGGTCGGCGGGCGCTACTCCATGGACTCGGCGATTGGCCTCTCAACGATGTTGGCCATCGGTCCGGACAACTTCCGCTCCATGCTGGACGGCTTCCACGAAATGGACGAGCACTTCCGCACCACGCCGTTCGAGGAAAACCTGCCGGTGCTAATGGGCCTCCTCGGCCTCTGGTACAACGACTTCTTTGGCGTACAGACCATTGCAGTCTTTCCCTACGAACAATACCTCAAGCGCTTCCCGGCCTATCTCCAACAACTGACCATGGAGAGCAACGGTAAGCACGTCACGCTCGATGGCACCCTCGTCTCGTACGCGACCGGGCCAATTTACTGGGGCGAGCCAGGAACCAACGGCCAGCACTCCTTCTACCAGTTGATCCACCAGGGAACTAGGTTAATCCCTTGCGATTTCATTGCATTCGCCCAATCTCTCAATCCGCTTGGCAGGCACCACGACATGCTCCTGGCGAATGTCTGCGCCCAGACGGAAGCCCTAGCATTTGGCAAGACACCGGAGCAGGTGAAGGCCGAGGGAACTCCCGATTGGCTTGTCCCTCACCGGGTCTTCGAGGGCAACCGCCCTTCGAACACCATCCTCGCCGAAAAGCTCACGCCTGCAATGCTTGGAAAACTTGTTGCTCTGTATGAGCACTCCGTCTTCACTCAAGGAACCATCTGGCAGATCGACTCATTCGATCAGTGGGGAGTCGAGCTCGGCAAGGTCTTGGCCCAGCGCATCATCCCGGAAATTGAAAGCAAATCGGAACCCAAGCTCGCGCATGACAGTTCCACGAACACCGTGATCCGTCGCTACCGCAAAATGAAGGAGTCCTCCCATGACTCGCGGTTATAACAAGCCCCTGTACATCCTGCCCTTCGACCATCGCGGCTCGTTCGAGACCAAGATGTTCGGCTGGGAGGGTGCGCTCTCGGCGGAACAAACAGCGCAAATCGCAGCAGCGAAGCAGGTGATCTACGACGGCTTCAAGGCTGCCGTGGCTGCCGGGGTGTCCAAGGGAAAAGCGGGCATCCTCGTGGATGAACAGTTCGGTGCCGCCATTCTCCGCGACGCGAAGGCGCGAGAATTTGCTACGGCGTGCCCTGCTGAGAAGAGCGGGCAAGAGGAGTTTGATTTCGAATACGGGGATGACTTCGCGGCGCATATCGAATCATTCCAACCGACTTTTTGTAAGGTTTTGGTACGCTACAACTCGGAAGGTGACCAAGCCTTGAATCGCCGCCAGTCGGCACGACTGAAGAGACTTTCGGATTACCTCCATGGCAGTAGTCAGAGCTTGTTTATGTTCGAGTTGTTGGTGCCACCGGAAAAGTCTCAACTCGACGAGCTCAATGGCGACATGAAGGCTTACGACCTCGATCTTCGTCCTTCGCTGATGGTCCATGCCATCCAGGAACTTCAGGAGGCCCAGGTCGAGCCTGACATTTGGAAGGTTGAGGGACTCGACCGCCGCGAAGACTGCGCGAAGGTCGTGTCTGTAGCCCGCCGGGACGGCCGCGACAACGTGGGCTGCATCATCCTTGGTCGCGGCGAGGACGACAAGAAGGTGCGCGAATGGTTGACGACGGCAGCGGCCGTTCCAGGATTTGTGGGGTTTGCAGTGGGCCGGACGGATTTTTGGGACCCGCTCGTCGGCTGGCTGGCCAAAAAGATTACGCGAGAAGACGCGGTCGCTGAAGTGGCTCGTCGCTACCGCGGGTTTGTGGACATTTTCGAGAAGGGCCATGCCGGGAGGGCTCACGCGGCTTAAACAAGAGGCGCATCGCGTGCCGGAGATACACGTCCAGAGGGCTTAGCAATCGAGAACAGAAAAGGCGGTGACTTATGCAACTTGGAATGGTTGGTCTTGGAAGAATGGGAGCAAACATGGTTCGGCGGCTTCTCAGAGCCGGACACAAATGCGTAGTCTTCGATATGTCGCCGAAGGTAGTAAACGAACTCGTTGCGGAAAAGGCGGTGGGGGCTTCCTCGCTTCCGGATTTCGTCAAGAAACTTGAAAAGCCGCGTGCGGTCTGGTTGATGGTGCCAGCGGCTGTTGTGGACAAGACCGTTACGGACATACTGCCCCATCTTGAGGCGGGAGATATCCTCATTGACGGCGGGAATTCCTATTACGTGGATGATATTCGCCGCGCGAAAGAACTCGCAAAAAAGCAGCTCCACTACGTGGATGTAGGTACAAGCGGTGGCGTGTGGGGCTTGGAGCGTGGTTACTGCATGATGATTGGCGGCGAAAATGAGGTCGTCAAACATCTCGATCCCATCTTCGCAACGCTGGCACCCGGCATCGGCGACATTCAGCGCACTCCGGGGCGTGAAAAAGCTGATGGCACGTCAGAGCAGGGTTACTTGCATTGCGGACCAAACGGTGCCGGCCATTTTGTGAAGATGGTTCACAACGGTATTGAGTACGGCATCATGGCTGCCTACGCCGAAGGGTTGGGCATCCTCCGTTCGGCCAACGTCGGGAAGCATACTCACGAAATCGACGCCGAGACGACGCCATTGCGGAATCCCGAGCACTACCAGTATGACCTCCATCTGGCTGACATCGCCGAGGTATGGCGGCGCGGCAGTGTCATCGCCTCCTGGCTGCTGGATTTGACGGCCTCCGCCCTCCTTGGGGACCCTGCCCTCGCGAAGTTCACTGGCCGCGTCTCGGACTCGGGCGAAGGCCGGTGGACAATCAATGCCGCCATCGATGAGGCAGTGCCTGCGCATGTCCTGACTGCAGCGCTTTACGAACGTTTCAGTTCACGTGGCGAGGCTGACTTTGCGGACAAGCTCTTGTCGGCAATGCGTTATGAATTCGGTGGTCATCTGGAGAAAACCACCACCAAAGGCCAGGCTGCTTGAAGGAGATGACCATGGACAATCCCCATTCGGACGCCCTTGTCTTCTTCGGTGCCACTGGCGACCTAGCCTACAAGAAAATATTCCCGGCGCTACAGGCTATGGTTAAACGTGGCCACCTCAATGCACCAGTCATCGGTGTAGCCAAGGCCAGTTGGAACGTCGACCAGCTCCGGGCCAGAGCGAAAGACAGTGTCGAGAAACACGGCGGACTCGAATCCACAGCTTTCGACAAACTGAGCGGTCTGCTCCGCTACGTTGATGGCGACTATGCAGATCCCGTGACATTCCAGGCGTTGCGCAAAGAACTGAAAGAATCTCAGCATCCCGCACACTATCTGGCGATCCCGCCCGCACTCTTCGGATCTGTCGTGGAGCATCTTGAAACATCAGGCTGCGCCAAGGGTGCCCGGGTCATCGTCGAAAAGCCTTTCGGAAGTGATCTCGATTCCGCACGGAGTCTCAACAAAATCCTTCTCGGCACCTTCGATGAGAAGGATGTCTTTCGCATCGACCATTATCTTGGGAAGCGGCCCGTGCATAACATGGTGGTCTTCCGTTTCGCCAACGCCTTCATGGAGTCCTTCTGGAATCGCAATTACATCGAGAGCGTGCAGATTACCATGGCGGAAAACTTCGGCGTTCAGGGTCGCGGTGCCTTTTTTGATGAGACCGGTACCATCCGCGATGTGATCCAAAATCATCTTTTTCAGGTCCTCTGCAACCTGGCCATGGAACCTCCCGTGAGGACAGACAGCGAATCCATTCGTGACGAGAAGGTTAAGGTGCTGAAGGCCATCCCTCCACTGGAAGAGAAAGACCTTGTCCGCGGTCAATTCCGTGGCTATCGGAAAGAGAAGGGAGTGGCGCAGGACTCAAAAGTTGAGACGTTTGCCGCTCTTCGGCTCTACGTCAATTCGTGGCGTTGGAAAGGCGTCCCTTTCTTCATTCGAGCAGGGAAGTCCCTTCCAGTGACCTGCACAGAGGTCTTCGCCCGCTTGCGTTTGCCTCCTACGGCGATACGCGACAGCGCTTTGACGCAAAACCACCTGCGGTTTCGCATCAGCCCTGAGGTGGCCATCGCCTTGGGCATGACGGTGATGGCTCCGGGGGAGGAGATGATCGGCCAATCAGCAGAGATGCTGGCAAGTCGTCACCCCCAGCCGGATGAGATGGATGCATACGAACGAGTGCTGGGAGACGCCATGGCGGGAGAAGCCACATTGTTTGCCCGTCAGGATTACGTGGAAGAGGCGTGGCGAATTGTCGATCCGATTTTGAAAAAGGTCACGCCCGTCTACGAATATGAGCCGGCCACCTGGGGACCAACTGAGGTCGACCAAAAAGTTGCGCCTGAGGCCGGTTGGAGCAACCCGACAATTGCCGCGGAGGCGCAGGTCGCTACCGCGGTGCGCGCGGCGTGAACAGCGGGCCTGCCACCGTTAGCCTGCTCTGAGCTTTGACCGGTGCGGACCGTGCGTGAATTCCTGGTCTAGATTTGATGGGGAGACCTGCTATGAAGGTTGAAGTGCTGGCCGATGCTGAGTCGGCCGCAAAAAGGGCTGCAGAGTTCATCGCTGCGGATGCGCGTTGGGTTGCCGCTGCGCGCGGTCGCTACGTCATGGCTGTCAGCGGTGGCCACACACCTTGGATCATGTTGCGGGCGCTCGCAAAGGAAGAGGTCCCTTGGAAGGCTGTACATGTTTTCCAGGTTGACGAGCGCGTTGCCCCGGAGGGCCACACGGATAGAAACCTTACTCACTTGCGCGCGAGTTTGCTCGAGAATGCCCCGCTGCGGCCCGAGCAGATCTATGCCATGCCGGTGGAAGAACCAAATCTACAGGCCGCGGCTCAGCAATACGCACGCACTCTCAGCGAGATGGCCGGGTCACCCCCGGTGCTCGATCTCGTTCATTTGGGCCTCGGCCCCGACGGTCACACCGCCTCGCTTGTTCCCGGAGATCCAGTCCTTGAGATCACCAACGCAGAGGTCTCATTGACAGGGCTCTACCAGGGAAGACGCCGAATGACATTGACCTATCCAGTCATCAATCGTGCTCGCCGCGTCCTATGGGTCGTGACTGGACGTGAAAAGGCCGAAATGCTTAATCGGCTTCGAAATGCCGATGCCTCGATTCCGGCGGGGCGAGTTCGTTCGGATGACGCTCTGGTGTTGGCTGACAGCGCGGCAGCAGGCTTGCAGGTTGCACCCAAGAACAAAAGTAGCGCTGCCACCCGAGCATCCTAAGAAGTTTTGCGTGGCGCTGGATCAGATCCCGGTGTTCTTTGATCGCAGGTGAAGACCCCCGAAGAAGAGTTGGGCGACACCATGAAGTCATTGCGGCGTTGGTAGGTGAACCTACGGTTGGACGAATGAGAGCGCACTACGAGATCTTCTGCTGGGTCAGATAAGAGGAGAAATCGTGCGAGTTGGAATCGCCACCGATCACGGTGGATTCGGTTTGAAGGAAGAATTTGTCGCCCATCTTCGCGAGGCGGGACATGAAGTTGTCGATTTCGGCGCCCACAACCTGAACCCAGGTGACGACTATCCCGACTTTGTTATCCCGCTCGCCAGGGACGTAGCGGCAGGCAAAGTGGACCGCGGCGTAGCCATCTGCGGCAGCGGTGTCGGCGCTTGCGTTTGCGCCAACAAGATTTTCGGAATTCGTGCCGCGCTGGTGCACGACCACTTCTCGGCGAAGCAAGGAGTCGAGGACGATCACATGAACATTATTTGTATGGGGGGACGCACGGTGGGACCCAGCGTCGCTTGGGATCTTGTCGAAACGTTTTTGACGGCCGAGTACAGCCAAGCCGAGCGGCACCTGCGTCGACTGGCCAAGGTTGCCTCACTCCAAGGGCAAGAACAAGTATCGAGCACACTGCGAGGAAATAGCGCCTAAGCGTCAGTGTCTCGGTCACCCCGATAGCGCTTGACGGCGTTTTGACTGATAGGCGTGCCGTCATGAGGGGCAGACCAAACTGTAGGCGTCGTGCTGCTGTGGCTGGGTCAATAAATAGATTATCGAAGATCGAGGAGACAACCATGAGTCCCACAACTGCTGTTAAGACGGCTGCAGAAGCAAACGCTGCCCAACTGTCTATAAATACCATTCGTACCCTTTCGATGGACGCGGTCCAGCAGGCCCAGTCCGGACACCCCGGAACGCCCATGGCACTCGCTCCACTTGCTTACACCCTCTGGAACCATGTGATGCGCTTCGATCCGCAGGACCCGATCTGGCCTAACCGCGATCGTTTCGTACTCTCCAATGGTCACGCATCAATGCTGCTCTGGTCCATACTGCACCTCACGCAGACCCAAGCGGTGAACTCCGACTATGAAAAACTGGGACAGCCTTCGGTTACTCTCGATGACATCCGGCGTTTCCGCCAGCTCGACAGCAAGGCGCCGGGGCACCCTGAGTACCGTTGGGTTTCTGGTGTTGAAACCACCACCGGCCCCCTCGGGCAAGGCGTAGCCACGAGCGTGGGTATGGCCATTGCCCAGAAATGGCTCGCCAGCCACTACAATCGGCCCAACTTCGATATTTTCGACTACAACATTTATGCCGTTTGCGGTGACGGCTGCATGATGGAGGGCGTGGCCTCGGAAGCAGCGTCGCTTGCTGCACACCTCGGTCTCGACAATCTTTGTTGGATCTACGACAACAACCGCATCACCATCGAGGGGAACACGAACATCACCTTCACAGAGGATGTCGCCGCCAGATTCCTGGCGTATGGGTGGAACGTTCTAAGTGTGGGGGACGCCAACGACATCGATCGGATCGAGCACGCGTTTGATGTTTTCCGAAAGACCAAGGGCCGCCCCACTTTCATCGTTTTGGACAGCCACATTGGGTACGGGTCTCCGAACAAGCAGGACACTGCATCGGCCCACGGTGAACCGCTTGGCGAAGAGGAGATCCGTCTTACCAAACGTAGATACGGATGGCCGGAGGATGCTAAGTTCCTCGTTCCCGACGGTGTCTATGAGCACTTTACGGCTGGCGTCGGCGCTCGCGGCGCACAAGCCCACCGCCAGTGGACTGAGCTCTTCACTCAGTATCGCGCCAATTTCCCCGATCTCGCCAACGAGATTGACCTGATGCAGCGCCGCGAACTCCCGACCGGGTGGGACCGCAACTTACCGGTTTTCCCGGCGGACCCCAAGGGAATTGCGGGACGAGACGCTTCCGGCAAAGTGCTAAACGTTCTCGCGCAAAACATCCGCTGGTTCCTTGGGGGATCTGCGGATCTTGGACCGTCGAATAAGACCACACTGACCTATGTGGGCGCGGGGAGTCTTCAAGCCGATACTCCGGGCGGGAAGAACCTGCATTTCGGCATTCGTGAACATGCCATGGCGGCCATCGTAAACGGCCTCTCGCTCTCAAAGCTCCGCGCCTTCGGCGCGACCTTCTTCATCTTTAGCGACTACGCGCGGCCCGCCATCCGTCTGTCGGCCCTCATGGAGCTGCCCACTATTTTCGTTTTCACTCATGAAGCAATGAGTGACGGCGAGGACGGTCCGACCCACCAGCCCGTGGAGCACCTCGCTTCCTTGCGTGCAATTCCCGGACTTGTCACCCTTCGACCGGCGGATGCCAATGAGGTTGTCGAAGCTTATCGTTACATCATGCAACTCCGCCACGAACCAGCCATCCTGGCATTGTCTCGTCAGCCGCTGCCGACTCTTGATCGGACCAAGTATGCTTCCGCGTCCGGCGTCGCGCGTGGTGCTTATGTTCTCGCCGATTCGCCGGTCGGAAATCCTGAAGTGATCCTGATCGCCTCTGGGAGTGAAGTCAGTCTTGCTGTGCAGGCCCATGAAAAGCTGCTTGCCGAGGGCGCCCGCTCGCGCGTGGTCTCGATCCCTTCCTGGGAAATTTTCGAGCATCAATCGCAGGAATACCAAGACAGCGTCCTGCCACCGGACGTCAAGGCGCGCGTCGCCGTAGAACAGGCCTCGAGCTTCGGTTGGGAGCGTTACGCCGGTAAGCCAGGTCGGCTCAATTGCATGAAAACGTTTGGGGCTTCAGCTCCCCTTAAGGAACTGCAAAGGAAGTTTGGCTTCGAGCCCGACCAGGTAGTTGCGGCGGCAAGGGCAGCGCTAAATGGGAAATGATCCACGCGCCACGGCTTCTTGTTCATACGTAGCGACAATGGCGTCGCACAAAGCCGAGAAGGCGCAAGGCGCTAAAGCGGGAACATGAGTATCTTCGACACCACTGAAGGTGCTCGCCTGGTATTGATCCAACAAAAGAAAGGCCATTGGAACCTTTGGGGTCCCTTTCTCTCCGAGCGCGCTTGGGGCACAGTGCGAGAGGACTACAGCGCCGACGGCGAAGCTTGGAGCTACCTCCCCCACGAACACGCTCGTTCACGTGCCTATCGCTGGAACGAGGATGGCTTGGCAGGCATTTGTGACCGGCACCAGTATCTGTGCTTTGCACTGGCCCTCTGGAACGGCCACGACCCATTTCTGAAAGAACGATTGTTTGGCTTGGCCGGCCCCGAAGGCAATCACGGTGAAGACGTCAAGGAATACTACTCTTACCTCGATAGCACCCCGACTCACTCCTACATGAAGTATCTCTACAAATATCCCCAGGCACCGTACCCCTATGGTCAGCTCCTTGAGGAGAACCAGCGGCGAACCAAGCTCGATGACGAATATGAGCTTGTCGACACCGGAATCTTCGGCCATGGACGCTATTTTGACGTGATAGTGGAATACGCTAAGGCCGATGTGGAAGACCTGTTGATTCGCATCCATGTCAGTAACCGTGGTCCGGAACAAGCACAGATTCATGTTCTACCAACACTATGGTTTCGCAATACCTGGAGCTGGGGCCACGATAATCGTCGTCCTTCGATTGCGTCGCGGACAAATGGCCGGCAACGTCAAAGCCAGCTGAGCACCCTGATTGCGAAGCACTGGCATCTGGGCGAGTACGCCCTGTACTTTTCCGGCGCTGACGATCTGCTGTTCACTGAGAATGAAAGCAACAGCGAGCGATTGTTCGGAGTCCCTTCTCCGACACCCTATGTTAAAGACGCGTTTCATGAATATTTGGTGAAGAACCGGCGGGCCGCAGTTAATCCGGCCGGTGTAGGCACGAAAGCGGCCGCGCATTACACGCTTGCGGTCAACTCTGGTGAGACCATCACCATTGACTTGCGCCTGGCATCTGTGCGCGACGGCCATTTGCTTGCGTCGCCATTTTCGGATTTCGACTCCTTGCTGAGGCTGCGTCACAAAGAGGCGGATGAATTCTACGACGTTGTACTGCCCAAGAAACTCTCCACAGAGGCCAGTCTGGTAGCACGCCAGGCCTTCGCCGGAATGCTGTGGTCCAAACAGTATTACCACTATGTTGTCAACGATTGGCTCGAAGGAGATCCCGGCCAGCCGGCCCCTCCACTAGAGCGTTGGCAGGGGCGCAATTACGATTGGAAACATCTTTTTACGCGTGATGTGATCTCCATGCCCGACAAATGGGAGTTTCCTTGGTTTGCTTCCTGGGATCTTGGATTCCATTGCGTGGCCCTGGCCCACGTGGACCCTCATTTTGCCAAAGAGCAGATTCTACTGATGCTACGTGAGTGGTATATGCACCCCAACGGACAGATTCCCGCCTACGAGTGGGATTTCAACAGTGTGAACCCGCCGGTTCTGGCTCTGGCGGCAAGGGCTGTCTTCGAGATTGAACGCCATCGCATCGGTGTGGCCGACTACGCCTTTCTGGAGCGCGTTTTTCAGAAAATGCTTCTTAATTTCACGTGGTGGGTGAACCGCAAGGACGCTTTGGGCAAGAACATTTTCCAGGGGGGCTTCCTGGGGATGGATAACATTGGTGCGTTCGATCGAGACAATCTCCCGCCCGGGTACCTTCTGGGACAGGCTGATGGAACCAGTTGGATGGCAGCCTTTGCTAAAAGCATGCTCTCAACCGCTCTTCTGCTGGCGGAAAAGAACCCCATTTACCAGGATCTGGCCAGCAAATTCTGGGAGCACTACGTCTATATCGCCAATTCCATGAACAATCGGCAAGACCCAATGAACTCGCTTTGGGATGAACAGGATGGATTTTTCTACGACCACCTGATCTCTCGCCAGCATGAGCCTTTCCCCGTGCGCGCCCGGACAATGGTCGGCCTCGTTCCCATGTTTGGGGCGACCACCGTGCCCGCCGATACATTCGATCGCTATCCGGAGTTCCAGCGTCGCCGCGAGTGGTTCATTCAGCATCGTCCCGATCTAATGGACAGCATCGAACCGATGGTGGTGCCCGGCGTCAACAACACCTTGATCTTGGGCTTAGTGCGGCCGGATCAACTGCGGAGCATGCTGGCCTACATGCTGGACGAAAACGAGTTTCTATCGCCCTTTGGTGTGCGGTCTGTCTCGCGCTATCACAAGGATCATCCATTGATCCTCAATCTGTCTGGTAAAGAGTATCGATTGGACTATGAGCCGGGCGAGTCTAGGACCAACCTATTCGGTGGTAACTCCAACTGGCGAGGTCCCATCTGGATTCCCGTCAATTTGCTCATTCTGATGGCGTTGAAACAGTATCACCTGTACTACGGCGATGCGTTCCAGGTGGAGTGTCCGACAGGCTCGGGCAAGATGAAAACCTTGGATCAGGTCGCCGAAGAACTTGCGCGACGTCTAGCCAACATTTTTCTGTCCGACCAGCAGAGTAACCGCCCAGTGTTCGGTTCGTGCTCGCTGTTCAACTCAGATCCGCATTGGCGCGATCTGATCCCGTTCTACGAGTATTTCCATGGCGACACCGGCCGTGGCTGCGGAGCCAGTCATCAGACAGGTTGGACCGGGCTGATCGCCCAGATTCTGATGGGCTTGGACGCAGGTCTCATGCCAGGCAGCCATGGTCAGCCCAAAAATTGAGCCGCATGAAGACGAGTGAAAATGCCCGCGAAAGCTCACCACTCGGTGCTGCGGTACTTCACGGCGGAGCCAATTTCAGCGTTTTCTGGCGCCACGCTTCCAAGGTAGAGCTGCTCTTCTTCGATCGAACGGAGGATGCCCCCCTTCTCGTGTGATTGCCGTCGATCCTTTAACCAATCGCACATACCACTACTGGCATGTTTACGTTCCCGGCGTGGAGCCGGGGCAGATCTACGGATATCGAGTTTACGGACCGTCCGATCCCTCTAGAGGGATGCGGTTTGATCCCGCCAAAGTCCTGCTTGACCCATATGGCCGCGGTGTGGCTGTCCCCAACAACTATAGTCGCGATGCGGCCGCTGCGGAGGGAGACAACGCCGCGGTGGCAATGAAGAGCATCGTTGTGGATTCGCGCGCCTACGATTGGGAAGGGGACCGTCCTCTAAAGCGGGCTTCCTCGCGGTCCGTCATTTACGAAATGCACGTCCGAGGTTTCACGCGTCATCCGAATTCCGGCGTCGCGGAGCAGACCCGCGGCACATTCCACGGTCTGATCGAAAAAATCTCGTACCTGCAAGAACTCGGCGTAACTGCTGTCGAACTGCTACCGGTATTCCAGTTCGACCCCCAGGATTGTCCGCCAGGGAGGGTCAATTACTGGGGCTACGCACCGGTTTCGTTCTTCGCCCCCCACCAGGCGTATAGCTCGCGTCAGGGCGCGCTCGGCCCACTCGACGAATTTCGCGACATGGTCAAGGCGCTACACCGTGCCGGCATCGAGGTCATTCTCGATGTTGTGTTCAACCATACGGCGGAGGGCGATCACAGCGGACCTACACAAAGCTTTAGGGGCATCGACAACAGCGTTTACTACGTTCTGGAGCAAGACCGGTCGCGGTACGCCAATTACAGCGGTACTGGCAATACGCTGAATGCCAATCATCCCATCGTACGCCGCATGATCGTGGATAGTCTCCGGTATTGGGTTGAAGAGATGCATGTTGACGGTTTCCGCTTCGACCTCGCTTCCATCCTAGCGCGCGATTCGTCGGGCGCGGTGATGTCGAATCCACCCGTTCTGTGGGATATCGAGTCTGATCCTTTGCTTGCGGGAACAAAGATAATTGCCGAAGCGTGGGATGCCGCGGGTCTCTACCAGGTAGGTAGTTTCATCGGGGATAGCTGGAAAGAATGGAATGGGCGGTTCCGTGATGACGTCCGGAGCTTCTGGCGAGCCGATAGTGGTTCGTTGCGCCAGTTTGCAGACCGCTATCTCGGCAGCCACGATCTCTATCGTCACAAAGAGCGAGAGGCTGAGCAGAGCGTGAACTTCGTGACGTGTCATGACGGATTCACGTTAAACGACCTCGTCTCCTACGATCAGAAGCATAACGAGGCCAACAACGAAGAAAACCGCGATGGTTCCAACGATAACCGCAGCTGGAATTGCGGCGTCGAAGGACCGACCGATGATCCGGCGATCGAGAAATTACGCAACCGCCAAATAAAGAATTTTCTTACTGTCACGATGCTTTCGCTGGGTGTCCCCATGATTCTAATGGGAGACGAAGTTCGGCATACTCAGCGCGGCAATAACAATGCCTACTGCCAGGACAACGAAACTAGTTGGTTCGATTGGAGTCTCATTCAGAAGCATGCGGATGTGCTTCGCTTCGTGCAGCTGCTGATCGCAAGAAGATTGTTGCGAGACAAAGACCCGGAGAGCCAGCGTCTGACTCTGTCACAATTGATCGGGCAAGCCAATAAAGGCTGGCACGGGGTGAAGCTTGCCCAGCCAGACTGGGGCGACCGTTCGCACAGTGCAGCGTTCAGCGCGGATTTGGAGAAAGAAGGAATTGCCTGCTATTTGATCTTCAATGCTTACTGGGAACCACTTGATTTCGAACTTCCGCACGCTGGTCTCGCAGAAACTGATCCTTGGCGCCGATGGATCGACACTTCCCTGGAATCGCCGCACGACATCGTCGAATGGCAGAAAGGACCGTCTGTTCCGGGCCAGACGTACCGCGCAGGGCCCCGGTCTGTGGTCGTCCTGTGGGCACGCCTTAGCGTTGATCCAACTCCAGGCGCGTAATCCGCCAGGCCAACAATTTCATTCGCGTGCAACGTAAATCGTAGACTGTTAGTTTTGACAGTACCCTGCGTTCCTTACGCGGGTTAGAAAAGGTGCTTCACATGGAGATTGTTCGAGCCATTATCGCTTCGGAATTTCGTGCTATGACGGCTAGCTATGTATAAACCTTTCGGAAAATGAACTCGCATCCCGACGAGGCTCGACTCGTCCGGGAACTTCGCGCTCCTGAATCAGTGTGATGAAAACGAAGGTCAGAAGGAGCCATCATGTCTGACATTAACAAAAAAGCACCAACTCAAAATGAGATAGAACTGCGAGCATACGAATTCTATTTGAAAGGAGGCGCCAAGAATGGCAACGAGCTTGATGACTGGATCGCTGCGGAGAAAGAACTAACAGAATCGCTTCAGATGGACGCGTCCGAGCCCACAGTCCCTAACATGATGCCTTTGCGGAAACGTGCAGCCGCTTCCTGAACCAAGTACGCTACAGCTCACTTCAGCTCCGCGTACTCGGCTTTTGCGGCAAGGAGGATGGGGATGTCGGGCTAGAGCCGGACAGTTCACTTCCGCTCCGTTATCTTCTGGCGGCAAGGTACAAAGGCGAAGGCCGTCTCCCGCGACGTTTTCAGCCACGGTCTTCTCGCGAAGAGCTAAACCGTTAGAACTAGCACAGTGCGAATACAAACTACTGCTCCCTCCGAGGGAACGATTGTAGGCAGGGGATGGCGATGAATCACACAAAAATTTTGATTATTGGTGGCGGTTTTGCCGCGGTTAAATGCGCAAAAACCCTGAGAACAAAACTCTCGCTAAACGATTGTCACATTCTCCTCTTCAGCAAAGAAAACCACATGGTGTTCCACCCGCTCCTGGCTGATGTTGCTGGAGCCTCCATCCACGCGGATTCCGCAGCGGCAACACTCCGGCAGATGTTGCCCGGAGTCGAGTGCAGAACCGAGAGCATACACGGCGTTGATACCTCGGCCGGCCAAATTGAATATCAGAACGATCAAGGCCAAATCGAGCGGACGGATTACGACCATCTTGTGATTGCCTGTGGCGCCGACAGTAATTTGGGCGTGATTCCCGGAATGAATGACCACGCGTTCCCTTTCAAGACCATGAGCGATGCGGTGCGTCTGCGCGCCCACATTATTCGGCAAATGGAGAAAGCGGAAGCGTGCGGCAGCCCTGAGCGGCGCAGGTTTTATTTGTCGTTCGTAATCATCGGCGGGGGATTCAGCGGCGTCGAACTGGCTGGCGAAGTCAACGACTTGATCAGGGGAAGCACCCGCTTCTACCGGAATTTTACCGAAAACGAAGTCAGGATAACTCTGGTCCATAGTGGAAACCAAGTTCTGCCGGAAGTCAGCCCCACCTTGCGTGATTTTGCATTGAAGAAGATGGAAAAGGTGGGAGTTGAGATCCTGCTGAATACGAAGGCAGCAGCTGCCACTCCCGAAGGGGTTGGACTTCCGGATGGCAGCCTGATTCGCGCCGCAACGGTGGTGTGCACGATCGGGACGACCCCGGCGCACATCGTGGAACGATTGGATGTTCGAAAGGAACGAGGGCGGATTGTCACTGACGCGGACATGCGTGTTACTGGCCTGCAAAATGTTTGGGCAGTGGGCGATTGTGCTTTCATCACCAATGCTTTCAACAATGAGCCCTCTCCACCCACTGCCCAATTTGCCGAAAGGGAAGGACGCCAAGCAGCAGCCAATATTGTAAGAGTGCTTCGAGGCGAGCCAACTCGTCCGTTCTATTTCAAACCGCTTGGTCAGCTCTGCTCCATCGGTGGACGCCGGGCAGTTGCGGAGATGTTTGGATTTCGTATTTCCGGATTTTTGGCGTGGTTTATATGGCGGGGAGTTTACCTCCTCAAGTTACCTTCCTGGTCGCGCCGGATTAAAGTGGGCCTGGACTGGAGCTGGGACCTCATCTTTCCTCGCGATCTGGGAACTTTCCGAACGGCACAAGCTCAACAACTTGCCGGTGCCTATTACCGTCCAGGCGATTTCATCTACCGTCAAGGAGATCCGGCAAATTTCTTCTACGCCATCGAAGAGGGCGAAGTCGAAGTCCTGCGGAGCTCCGAAGGCAACCAAGCCAATGCAGCTTTTGCTTTCCTGGGCCCGGGAGATTTCTTTGGCGAAGCTGCTCTGCTTCAAGATCCTTCATACCAGGTGAGTACTCGGGCGCGTACTGTGGTGCGCGTCAAGGCCATGAGTCGCAACGTATTCTCGGGACTGGCTGGCACCATGGCGCCGTCGCGGGGCATCCTTGCAGAACTCGTGAGGCGGCGGTCTCAAGCTCTGTGGCAGCACTTTCCTGCTTCAAAAGACGCCTTGAGCAAGGAACCGCTTTCTTCCTTCCTCGAACCTCTTCCCGCTCGGACTCTCAAACCAGATAGTACTCTCGATCAGTCGCTTTCCATGTTAATCGCGAACGGCCTCGGTTTCTTGTTCGTTCTCGATGACCAGCAGTGCCTATGCGGCGTCTTGAGTGCTGTTGATATCGCTAACGCTCTCGTATTGATTGCTGCAACGCCGGCCGACATCCGACGGGATGCATCCAAAGTACAAGTGCGCGAGTTGCTCTCTGCGAATCCGGTGACGATTTCGTCGGACGATTCATCTCTGCTTGCCGCCTCGACAATGTTCGAGCATAGGTTGAGCTGGATCCCTGTCGTCGTGAGCAAGAAAGATCACCATCTGCAAGGCTATGTTCAAGCGGAAAAGATCACCTACTGGCAGTTGCAGAAGCTGGGGAAACAAACTCTTACCGGGGCGCAGGCGGCGGCCCTGCGTGACGATGAAAAGCTGCAACGCCGAACAGCGGGGTTAGCATAAAAATCAAGGATCGGCGCGGGTGTAGCTAAAAGGCAGACGATGGTCCGAGAAATTCATCACAATTCGCAAGAGCCAAACCATAAGAGTAAGAGAGTGATCCAGTGGGCTCCTATCATGACAGCTGGTTGTTTGCTAGCAGCGTCGCCTGTTTTTGGCAATTCTGAAGATCCTTCGCAAATGCCGAATATGTTCAAACCGCAGTCGAGCCCGGCCCACTCTATTTTTCATCTCTCGCTCTTCGTACTCGCTATTTGCGCGGTGATTTTTGTAATCGTCTTCTCCCTCCTCACATACTCCGTTATTAAGTTCCGCAGGCGTGCCGACGACGACGGCCGCGAACCTCCTCCTGTCTACGGCAGCAACCAGATAGAACTCGCCTGGACGGTGATTCCTGTGCTCATTGTGCTGGTGCTGTTCCTTGCTACCGCTCGCGTAATCCATGCCATCCAGCAAGCTCGCAAACCTCCAGAGGCCATCGAAGTCATCGCGATCGGCCATCAGTTCTGGTGGGAGTTTCGGTATCCTGCTCTCGGCGTGGTCACGGCAAACGAGCTCCATGTGCCGAGTAGCGACCGCTCGCACCCGACGCCCACCTTTATCACCTTGCTTTCTGCAGATACGGACCACAGCTTTTGGGTCCCACGTCTGGCTGGAAAGACCGACTTAATTCCAAACCGTGTCAACCAAATGTGGATCGATCCAAATGAAACAGGCATTTTTGTCGGCCAATGCGCCCAGTATTGCGGCACCCAGCACGCCAAGATGCTCCTCCGTGTCTACGTTGACTCACCAGATCAGTTCCAAAAATGGGTACAGGAACAATCGAAACCGGCACAAGTGAGTGAAAGTGCGAAGGAGGGTCGCCGGATTTTTGAAACGACGGCTTGCATCAATTGCCACGCCGTTTCTGGAACGGTGGCGGACGGGCGCTTCGGTCCTGATCTGACTCACCTGATGAGCCGTGACACCATCGCCTCGGGTGCTGCATCAAACAGTTCCGAAAACCTTCGTTTGTGGATTCACGATCCCGATGCCATCAAACCAGGTTCGCTCATGCCCGCCATGAATTTGAACCAGCGGGATTTGGACGCCGTGACTGCTTACCTCGAGACGCTTCGATGATGGAAAGGGTATAGACCGCATGGCGTCAGAAACAATCGCGCTCACCGCCGCTCACGATGTGCCGCAGCCAATTGGCACGGTCCTCCACGATTGGGTTGTTACCGTGGATCACAAGAAGCTCGGGATTCTCTACATTCTTTACGCCCTCGTATTCCTTGTCATTGGTGGCATCGAAGCAACCATCATGCGGATGCAGCTCATCGTTCCGCACAACCATTTCGTTTCTCCCCAGGTTTTCAACCGCATGTTCACAATGCATGGCACGACGATGATCTTTTTCGTAACCATGCCGATCCTGTTTGGCTTCGGAAATTATCTGATTCCGCTGATGATTGGCGCTCGCGATATGGCTTTTCCGCGCCTGAATGCCTGGAGCTTCTGGCTTACCGCTTTCGGAGGATTGCTGCTTTACTTCAGCTTTATTGGCGGTAACGGCCTCTACGGGGCGGGGAATGCTCCCGACGTCGGGTGGTTCGCCTATGCTCCACTCACAGCCACCGCATTCTCACCAGGACATAGTACCGATTTCTGGACACTCGGTCTGCTCGTTTCCGGATTTGGCAGCATTGGGACCGCCGTCAACATCCTGGCGACAATCGTATGCCTGCGCTGTCCGGGGATGACGCTAAGCAAGATGCCCTTGCTTGCTTGGTTGAACTTGGTCATGGCTGCGATGGTGCTGCTCGCCATATCGCCTCTTACGGCGGCGCAGATGATGCTTTCGCTCGATCGTTTTCTAGGTGCCCATTTCTTTGACACTTTGGCCGGTGGCTCGGCTGTACTGTGGATGCACTTTTTCTGGATTTTCGGCCATCCGGAAGTCTATGTATTGGTCATTCCGGCCTTCGCGTTTGCCTCCGAGATCATCCCGGTGTTCTCTCGCAAGCCCATCTTCGGATATCCCGTGATGGTGGCGGCGACGGTCTGTATTGGATTCGTGGGCTTTAGTGTCTGGGCCCACCACATGTTCACGGTCGGAATGAACTCCTACGCAAACAGTTTTTTCACCATCACCACAATGGTCATCGGTGTTCCCACCGGCATCAAGATCTTCAATTGGATTGCGACCATGTGGGGAGGGAAGATCATTCTTAAGACTCCCATGCTATTCTGCATCGCCTTCCTCTTTCAATTTCTGATTGCTGGCCTAACGGGAATTATGCTTTCCGCCGCGCCGTTCGACTGGCAGCTGGGCAACTCCTACTTTGTGGTCGCGCATTTTCACTACGTCATCGTGGGAGGGATCCTCTTCACACTTTTTGGCGCCTTCTATTACTGGTTCCCCAAAATGAGCGGAAGAATGTATAACGAAACGCTCGGCAAATGGCACTTCTGGCTTTTCTTTATCGGCTTCCACCTGACCTTCGATTTCATGCATGTACCGGGTTTGCTGGGAATGCCGCGGAGGATTTACACCTATGAACCCGGGCGCGGATGGGACGTCTGGAACTTGATCTGCACCATCGGGGTGTTCTTTCAGATTGCCGGGACTCTCGTGTTCATCGGAAATCTGCTGTGGTCTTATTTCAATGGCAAGGCCGCCGGAAATGATCCCTGGGACGCGTGGACGCTCGAGTGGTCCACGAGTTCTCCACCAGTGGAATACAACTTTGCCAAGATTCCCGTCGTAAAGAGCCGCCGACCTCTCTGGGATATCAAGCATCCGGAAGATCCTGATTGGAAGTATGAATGACGAGGAAATACCTTGAGCAGCACTTCATCCGCGCCATCATCGATTGAATTACAGTGGGTACTCCCTTCACGCGGACACGTGGGAATGCTCTCTCTGATTGCAGCCGAACTCGCAATCTTTACCATCTTTGTTGTCGCTTATCTTTTCTATATCGGAAAAAGTTTGACTGGTCCGACGCCCAAGGACGTGCTTGAGGTCCCGATCTTCGCGACAATCTGCCTGCTCTCGAGTAGCCTGACAATCCATGCTGCGGTTAGCGCCCTGCGCAATGGCAGGGTCCGCACTTTTGGGATGTGGTGGTTTGTCACGATGGTCCTCGGCCTCATCTTTCTGGGAGAAACTGGCCGCGAGTGGCATCACCTCATTTTCGAAAAGGGTTTGACCATCAGCACGAATCTTTTCGGTACGACCTATTACTCGCTCGTCGGCCTACACGCCTTCCACGTGACGGTGGGTCTGATCTGTATCGCTATCGCCATGATTTTGGCCCTCCTCGGCAAGGTAAAACAAGAGCACAACGAGCGAGCCGATGTCTTTTCATTGTATTGGCACTTTGTCGATGTGGTCTGGATCGTCGTATTCACGGTTGTTTACATCATCGGACGCTAAGGAAGGAAGCCTCAAATGGCTCGTGCCGATTTATCCGCGCAAGCATCACAGCCTGGAACTGTAAGGCTTCCTGCTCCAACGTCTTGGCCGATCGTTCTAGCGTTCGGCGTCACGTTGTTGTTTGCCGGTCTTGTAACGAGCCCCTCCGTCAGCCTGCTCGGGGCGATACTGGTCATCACAGGATGCGTTGGATGGTTTCGCGACATCCTGCCTCACGAAAAACATGTTGAGGTCCCAATTGTTGAGGAATACGCGCCCATCACGACTGCACGCCTGCAAGTGGCACGGCTACTCGTAGCACCGGACCTTCCTCGGGCTCTGCTCCCGCTCGAAACCTATCCCGTTTCTGCTGGCATCAAGGGCGGGCTAGCCGGCAGTGCCGCCATGGCCGCCCTTGCATGCCTCTATGGAATTCTCAAGCAAGGGAGCATCTGGTATCCCATCAACCTTCTCGCGGCTACCATCTATTCCCAATCCACGAGGTTGGATTCGGCGTCCCTGAACGCATTCCATATCGGCAGCTTCCTGCTCGCCGTCGTCCTCCATCTGGTCACGTCTCTCCTCGTGGGCCTTCTCTATGGAGCAATGTTGCCGATGTTTCCGCGTCGGCCGATTGTTCTCGGAGGTGTCGTTGGTCCCATCTTGTGGACGGGGCTGCTGCACAGCATTCTCGGACTCATCAACCCACTGCTCGACGAACGGATTGAATGGCGATGGTTCATCGCTTCGCAGTTCGCCTTCGGCATCGTTGCGGGGCTTGTTGTTGTTCGCCAGGAGCGCATTCGCGTGAGGCAATTTATGCCCTTTGCCATGCGCGCCGGGATTGAGACTCCGGCAGTGGCAGCAAAAAATCATCCGGAGAGCAATCGGCCATGAACCTCTGCCGACGGATCTCCGGCGCGCTGGCTCTACTTGCCCTGGTGTGCTCTGGATGTAGTAGTTCGCCGGGCCGGCCAATGGCCGATGCTATTCCCATTGACCCGGATAATATTTCAAACTTCGAGTTCCTCTACGCACACAATTGCGCCGGTTGCCACGGTCCCAACGGAAAGGGCGGAGCTTCTATTGCGCTCGCAAATCCGCTTTACCTCGCCATCGCTGATGATTCAACAATGCGGCGTGTAACGACAATCGGTGTTGCGGGAACTCTGATGCCGGCCTTTGCTAAGAGTGCGGGCGGGATGCTCACGGACAAACAAATTGATGTCATTGTGCGGGGAATTCGCGAGCAATGGTCCAAGCTGGATGTCTTGCACGGTGAGTATGCGCCGCTTTATTCCACGCCCAATGTGGGAGATGCATCTCGCGGATCACAAGTCTTTGGTGCCTACTGTTCTTCATGCCATGGCCCCCAGGGAAGCGGCGGCCCCAAGGCAAGCTCAATTGTGGATCCATCCTATCTTGCCTTAGTCAGCGATCAAGCTCTTCGAACAACCGTTATCGTGGGAATTCCGGAATTGGGGGCTCCGGACTGGCGAGGCAATGTGCCGGGGAAGCCGATGTCCTCTCAAGATATCTCCGATGTGGTGGCATGGCTTGCCTCTCAGCGCACGGCATTCCCGGGCCAGCCCTATCTCCATTCCGACAAACCAGCGGGAGAACCTCAATGACTAATCCGGACGATCTTTCCAGGCGCAAGCTCCTCATGAAGCTGGGCGTTTTATTCAATGGCATCATTGCTGCCGTGCTGGCTGTGCCCATCATCCGTTACATTCTGTCTCCTGTGGCTGAGGAGCGTAAGCAAGGCTTTCAATCTTGGCTCCCACTCGGCGAACTCAACGAGTTTCCCGCAGGCGAGACGCGATTCGCGACCTACCGAAATCCGGTCGTGAATCCTTGGGATGGAAAAACAGCAGACATTGCATGCTGGGTACGTAACGTGGACGGCCAGACTTTTCAGGTCTTTGCGATCAACTGCGCTCATTTGGGATGTCCAGTCCGATGGTTTCCCCAATCCAATTTGTTCATGTGCCCCTGTCACGGAGGTGCCTATTATCAGGATGGCTCCCGCGCCTCCGGACCTCCTGAGCGTGGATTGTTCCAGTATCACTATAAGATCGAACTGGGAAAGCTTTTCATCAAAGCGGGAGAGATGCCAACGCCCGGCCAGAAAACACAGTCATCGCTCGTCACTTTGGAGACACGTCGATGCGCCTGATCGGACAGATCGGTGATTGGCTGGATGCGCGCCTCCAGGTTGGTCAAACTCTCCGTGAAACCGCAGAGCACCCCGTGCCTCGCGATACTGCGAGCTGGTTTTATGTTTTCGGGAGCGCGGCCTTTGTTGTCTTTGTTCTTCAAATCTTTACCGGCATTCTGCTCGCCTTGATTTATGTGCCTTCCGCGGGCGAAGCGTGGAACAGCCTTCAGGTGCTCAACCACGGGATCCAACTCGGGTGGTTTGTTCGAGCTCTCCACGGCTGGGGCTCCAACTTTATGGTTGCGATCGTTCTGCTCCACATGGTTCAGGTTTTTTTGTTCGGCGCGTACAAGTTTCCGCGAGAGTTAACCTGGATTGTCGGTGTCTTCCTCTTGCTGATGACGCTCGGCATGGCCTTCACCGGTCAAGTGTTGCGGTTCGACCAGGATGCGTACTGGGGTTTGGGGCTTGGCGCGTCGATCGCCAGTCGTGTGCCGGGGGCAGGACCTGCAATTGTCAACGTTATGTTGGGTGGCCCCATCATCGCCGGAGCCACCCTATCGCGGTTCTTCGCTATGCACGTTTTTGTAATCCCCGGGTTGTTGATTGCATTTGTCGCGCTGCATCTTCTAATGGTCGTCAAACTGGGCATTAACGATTGGCCCATGCCCGGACGCGTGGTTCGCAAGGCCACTTACGTTCAGGAATACCACGAACTCACCAAGAAAGATGGTCTGCCCTTCGTCCCCGGTGCGGTCTGGAAGGATCTTTGTTTCAGCGCTTTAATCTTGCTCGCTGTGGGTGCCTGCGCAATGTACTTTGGCCCCTTTGGTCCGTCAGGCCGTCCCGATCCCACAATTATTCAGACGGCTCCTCATCCGGACTTCTTCTTCTTGTGGCTTTATGCGGTTCTCTCACTCTTGCCTCCATCGATGGAAACTCCGGTTCTGCTAATTGGCCCCGTAATCGCCATCATTGCTCTTTTGGCTCTTCCCTTCGTGTTCGGTGAGGGAGAGAAAAGTTGGCGCCGAAGGCCCATCGCCGTGCTCGCGATTTTACTGATTGCGGTTTCTTTGGGTGATTTTACCCATCTTGGGACTTTTACCCCTTGGAGTCCTGTCATGGATGCCTGGAGCAGCGACTCCATTCCCCCTCAGTTCTTACACAACCGCTCCGCGCTCGAACGCCAGGGCGCCCTCGTCTTTCAGGAGAAACAGTGCCACAATTGCCACGCGTTGGATAATATTGGTGGAAAACGCGGACCTGCCCTCGACAGCGTCGCAGCGCGCCGTACACAAGATCAACTCATTCGACAGGTGATCCAGGGCGGCGGAAACATGCCCGCCTATGGCAAAAATCTAAGCCCCGCGGAGACGACTGCCCTCGTTTCCTTTCTGGAAACGTTGCGTCCCGAAGGTCAACCAGCTGCGCGAGACTCTTCCCGCGCTGTGGGCCTGGAACCGCAGTCTGGCAAGCCCACTGCGGCTCAACCCTAGCTCTGACATGACCCCTGAAGCTCAAGCTGTTCTGCAATCTTGGTCGAGCCCAATATGGGTTAACATAACGCTAGGCCTCACTGCGCTTGTATACGCCAGAGGTTGGCTTCGCATTCGAACTCTTCTCCCGGTACTGATTCCGTTCTGGCGGCTCGTTGCATTCTCCTCTGGATTGTTATCGCTCTGGGTCGCCATCGGCTCTCCTCTTTCAGCGTTTGACGATGTCTCGCTTTCGGCTCACATGGCGCAGCACCTGCTGCTCATGGCAGTTGCTCCTCCTCTTCTGCTGCTCGGCGCTCCGTCTCTTCCCCTGCTTCGGGGACTGCCGCAATGGATCGTCAGGGGTGTGGTCGGCCCATTTCTGCGTTGGTCCCCGGTAAAAGGGCTCGGGCGCTTTCTCACCCACCCCGCCATTTGTTGGGTCGCGGCCACGGTTGCCCTCCTCGGCTGGCATGTTCCCGCGGCCTTTGAGTTGGCTTTACGTTCGGAGGCGTGGCACGAGGTCGAGCACATCTGCTTTCTGTCGACCTCACTCTTATTGTGGTGGCCTGCAGTCCTGCCGTTCCCGAGTAGCGCTGCCTGGTCTCGCTGGTCTATTCCGGTCTATCTTTTTTTTGCAACTCTGCCGGGTGGCGCGCTAGGAGCATTTCTTACATTTTGTGACCGAGTCCTTTACCCCTCATATGCCACAGCGCCTCGGCTCTTCGGTATTTCGCCTCTGGAAGATCAAGTGATAGCTGGGGCTCTCATGTGGGTGTTCGGAACGTTTGTCTACACGGTTCCAGCAGTCGTCATTACTGTCCGACTTCTCTCACCGCAGGATGTGCCCGTTCAGAAACAGGGTGCACTCGGCTTGCGCAGAATTATTGCTTAAGGTGGCAATGTGAGGTCGCGAAACGGAACTTCCGGAGAACCAGAGGCTCCCGGTTTTCGAGCCGATTCGGTGATTCCCGTTTAGGATCGCAACGAATTATCTTTCAGTGTGAACCGAAGATAGATATAACCAATCAATCCGGCCGCTAAGGAGGCCGCGAGTACCGCGACCTTTGCGGTGGTGACAACCGCTTCGTCTTCAAATGACAAGCCGCTGATAAACAGTGCGACAGTAAATCCCAAGCCTGCGAGAATTCCTACGCCGGCAATTCCCGACCAAGTTAAACCCTCAGCCATCGCAGCGATTCCTGTTCGCACGGCCAGGTAAGAAAACGCAGTTATCCCCACCGATTTCCCGACCAGCAGTCCCAAAAAGATACCCAGCGCAATTGGGCTCGAAGATGCCAGCTTCAGCCGTTCGGTGGATAAAGCAACTCCTGCGCTCGCCAACGCAAATAGGGGAAGCACGAAGAAACTGACCCAGGGATGAACGCTTCTTTCCAGACGCTCGGCAATAGAATCAGTGTCACGGAGAAGTTGATCCAGTTCTGTGAGCGTGGCCTCCGCCGATGATTTGTCCTGGCCCAAGATTTGGCTTCTGAAATTTCTAAGCAGAGGCTCCGCAATGTCAGCCAACTCTTCGGGGCGGAATTTTGGTTTGATGGGCGCGAGAAGTCCAAGAATCACCCCAGCAATCGTTGCGTGCACCCCAGAGCTCAGTACAGCCGCCCAGAAAAAGAAGCCCACAACCACGTATACCGAGATAGGAGCCGGACGCATTGCGACGGCTACAAGGACCACCAACAAAACGCCTGCCACCGCCAAAGCTGATAGAGAAATTTGAGGGGTATAAAAGAACGCAATTACGAGTATCGCCCCCACATCGTCCACGATGGCCAGCGCAAGCATAAACACGCGCAGATTCGAAGGGATACGTTTGCCGAGCAGTGCGAGAACACCCAATGCGAAACCGATATCCGTCGCCATGGGGATGCCCCACCCGGGCGCCCCTGCACCTGAGCGATTTAAGGCGAAATAGATAAGCGCCGGGAGGATCATCCCTCCGAGCGCTGCCATGATGGGAAGGGCCGCTTGCTTAAACGAAGAAAGTTCACCCTTCACAATTTCACGTTTGATCTCAAGCCCGACGACCAGAAAAAACAGCACCATTGATCCGTCATCGATCCAGTGGTGCAGGTCCATCGAGAAAAGAGGGCGGCGGCCCAGGTTTAATGGGAGCTTCCAAAGCGCGAAGTAGGATGCGCTCCATGGTGAATTGGCCCAAACGAGAGCGACAACGGTGGCCCCGAAAAGCAGGACCGAACCGGAAGTTTCGCTGTGGACGAAACGCTCGAGCATCGACCTCGGGCGGGCCAGAAATCGATCTTGCGCGGCATCGGCGGGAGAGTTTTCCATCAGCGTTATGTCCCTACGGCTTGTTCGTTCTGGCGCTTACTTTCACCGAAGAACCCACACGTTATCGAGCCGCCTATTCACTCCCAACACGCAAAATACGCCGAACAGACGGATTCCAGCCTTGTTGGATGCCATTGTTCTGCTCCCAATGGAAAGTGTATAGAACAGACAGCTCACAGTTGGAACCTGTCATTTCTACTAGTAGGAAACCTGAACCCGTTCGCGGCTCAACAATAAAGGGCGCCAGCCCGCCTTCCGCGAAGGACCAACTGTAGGTCCATTAAGTGTTTCTTACCGCTCTAAACGCTACTGAACGCTCCCGAATGTGCCTCGTAAGTTGTTGACACGCCGTTTCTTGTAGACTTGCCAAGGTTCCATGCTGGCTACGTTACAGGGTGAATTATTACATCACAACGAGAATCCACTAAAAGAAATACACATTGGAATGCGTATTGGCCGCAGCCATTCAGATTGGCTCTCATTCCTTGGAAAGGTTCGGTGGTCGGCTTGCCATCCGCGCCGCGAATTTTGTCCGAAGCCGACCTCGCATTTCAGCAATCAGGCAGAAGATACACAGCGATGGAATCTAAGTACCGAGAAAACGAGGGCCATTGAGGGAACAATAAGAATTTCTTTGCATTTCCTATTCCTCCTTTTCAATGACTTAGTGTTCCCCACCATTTCTTCTAAGTCCTTTAGATTCCGATCGGTAGTGTTTTCGACTCCCACACGCTTCCGCCAAGAAGAATGCGTGGGTAATTCTTCCTCTTCTGCTGAGAGTTATTTCATCTTCGCTTGTCTCTTTCGAGGCGAGATGAAACATTTTTGCTTACGCGCGACGTCTAATGATTGACAGAATGGAAGGGTGAAGTGTCTCTGAACTATGCTGGACGGATTAGGAGTAGCTGAAAATGCGCAAACGAATGACGAGCGGAAGATTCGTACTGATGCTCGTTTTTGTATGTGCAGCAGTGGGGTCCTTGTGCAATGTTCAAGCCGCACCTGGCGGCAGTTGCCTTCCTGCACAAGCGGTGCAACAAACCGCGACCGCGCGTCCGGTGGGAACTATCAAGTCCATTTCCGGGAATTCTATTACGTTGACCACGGATACGGGTACAGACGTGAACATTGTCATTCAAGAAGGTGCTCGGTTGGTCCGCGTCGCGCCCGGCCAGAAAGACCTCAATGGCGCCTCGCCGATCCAATTGCAGGACCTTCAGGTTGGTGACCGCTTGCTCGTTCGCGGAAAGCTTGCGGACGATGGCAAGTCCGTGCTCGCCGCATCCGTCATCGTGATGAAGAAAACAGACATCGCGGAAAAGCAGGTCCATGAGCGTGAGGAATGGCAGAGGCACGGTGTTGGAGGTCTCGTTAGCAGCGTCGACGCGAGCGCCGGAGCGATCACGATCACGACGAACGCTCTCGGGCCGAACAAAGACGTCGCCATTCACATTTCCAAAGACACTATCCTGCGACGTTACGCACCTGACTCCGTGAAATTCGATGATGCGAAACCCGGTCCTTTGAGTGAGATCGTTGCGGGCGACCAACTTCGAGCTCGGGGGACGCGCAGCCCCGACGGTATGGAATTGACCGCTGATGAAATCGTGTCAGGCTCGTTTCGAAATATTGCCGGACCGATTACCGCATTGGATCCCGGCGCGAGTACGATTTCCGTCCAGGATTTGCTGAGCAAAAAAACCATCACCCTGAAAATCACGGTGGATTCGCAACTTCGCAAATTACCGCCTCCCATGGCCCAGGGCATCGCTATGCGACTCAAAGGCGCGCCCGCTGACACACCCTCAAATTCATCCGCTTCAACGTCCGCAGCGCCCAGAGGAGATGGCACACAGCGGGGCAGCCCGGGTGGGGGCAGGGCCGGCGGCGGAGGCGATTTGCAGCAGGCCATTAGCCGCATGCCGCCAGCTTCGCTCGCAGATTTGCAGAAGGGTGATGCGGTAATGATCGTCGCGACGCCGGCAATGCCGGAGTCCAAGGGCATTGTCATTACTCTCCTAGGTGGTGTGGAGCCAATCCTTGAGGCGTCGCCGAAAAACGGTGCATCGACGCTTCTCTCTCCATGGAGCCTCGGCAGCGCTCCGGGCGGGGACACGGGCTCACCGCAGTGATCCAGAAAGTTGTGACCTCCGATCCAGGAGAATTAATGAATTCCGGGCTCACTCGAAAAATAATATTCGGTTTGTTCGCATTCCTCGGTCTTGTTCTTTTGCCTGCAATTCTGCGCGCGCAGACCGACTTCGGCACGCTCCGCGGTCAGATCACGGATCCCTCCGGGGCAGTCGTCATCGACGCGGTTGTGCTGCTTACGACGCCTTCCGGCGGCTCGATCGACGCAACCACGAACAAAGAGGGCTTCTACGAATTCAAAGCATTGGCACCGGGGAAGTACACCATGAAAATAGTTGCGCCGGGTTTCGCAGTTTTCACGAAAGAGAGTGTGGAGATTGCTGCCGGTCAGGTGCAAAAGTTGAATGTCGCCCTTACGATCGAGGAGCAAAAACAGAAAGTCGAGGTCAACGATTCGCCCACCAATGTGGACGTCAACCCCGAGAACAATGCAGGCATGGTGGTCCTAAAAGGGAAAGACCTGGAAGCACTTTCCGATGACCCCGATGAACTGCAGGCGGACTTGCAGGCTTTGGCCGGCCCGTCGGCCGGCCCCAATGGCGGCCAGATCTATATTGATGGCTTTACCGGTGGCACGCTCCCACCGAAAGCTTCGATCCGCGAGATTCGCATCAACCAGAATCCGTTTTCGGCAGAATATGACAAGCTAGGCTATGGCCGCATTGAAATCTTCACCAAGCCGGGGACGGACCAGTGGCACGGCGAAGCTTACTTGAGTGGGAACTCCTCAGCGTTCAATTCACGCAATCCGTTCGAAACTTCTTCCAATGGAGCTCCGCTCCCCGGATACGATTCCACCCAGTTTAGCGGCAACCTTGGCGGCCCGCTCAGCAAGAAGGCCTCCTTCTTCCTCAATATCGAGCACCGTAACATCCACGATCTTTCTGTCATCAGCGCCAAGATACTCGACCCCAATTTCAACGTGATCGATTTCAGCGACGCAGTGACGAACCCGCGCACGCGAACAAACTTGAGTCCGCGGCTCGACTACCAAATCGGAAAGAACAATACGCTGACGGTCCGCTATCAATACGAGCGTGAGAACGAGACCAACAACGGGGTCGGGCAATTCAACCTGCCGTCACTGGCATTCAACCAGATCAATACCGAAAACAACATTCAAGTCAGCGACACGCAGATCATTAGCGCAAAAACGATCAACGAAACCCGTTTCCGATTCAATCGCGAGACCAGCGATCAAACGCCCCAATCCACCGCTCCTACGATCTCGGTTCAGGGCGCCTTTACGAGCGGCGGTAGCAGCAACGGGGTCAGTACAGACACCTTGGATCGGTATGAATTCCAGAATTACACGTCCATGGTGCTCGGCAAGCACTTCCTGAAATTCGGCCTCCGCGTGCGCGACAGCAGAGATGTCAATTCAGCCATGTCGAATTTCAATGGCAACTTCAATTTTGGCCTGCGACAAAATCCCACCTGCTCTGCAAACAGCACCCCGGCTTCCTGCCCTAAAATTACAGGGATTCAGGCCTACCAAATAACCAAACAGGGTTTGGCGCAGGGACTGACGCTTCCGGCGATCATTACTCAGGGCGGCGGCGCCAGCCAGTACTCCATCACCACAGGGACCGCGCGCGCCGAGGTCAATTACATCGACGCCGGCCCGTACGTTCAGGATGATTGGCGAATCAGGCAGAATGTCACGTTGAGTTATGGCCTACGCTTTGAAAGCCAAAACAACATCGGCGATCACGCTGATTTTGCGCCGCGGCTCGGGCTTGCGTGGGGAATCGGCGGCGGTGGAAAGGGCGGCTCGCCCAAGACCGTGCTTCGCGCGGGTTACGGGATCTTCTACGACCGCTTCACCTATGATCTGGTTCTGCAGCAAGAACGATTGAACGGCACGATTCAACAGCAATTCACTTTTGCCAACCCCGACTTTTTCCTCGACCAGAGCGGCAATGCGCCCCCGCTGAACGTTTTGCTCGGTACTCAGAAGCTGGCCGCGATTGCTCCGACCGTCTACCGGCCAAATCCGAATCTCCGCACGCCCTACACGATGCAGACGGGTTTCAGCCTCGAGCGGCAGCTCACAAAGTACACCAACTTAGCGATCACCTATCTAAACTCCCGCGGCGTTCATCAGTTCTTCACCGAAAATATCAATCCGCCGATTTGTACTGCCTTTCCTTGCGACCCAGCCACCAATCCACACGTTCTCGGGAGCCCCGACAACATTTATCAGTACCAATCCGATGGAATCTTCAAACAGAACCAGCTCATCATCAATACTAGCGTGCGCATGGGCTCAAAGCTTTCTCTCTTTGGATATTACACGCTCAATTACGCCAACAGCGACACTTCGGGTGCCGGCAGTTTTCCTTCGATCTTCAACGATGTAAGTCTCGATTATGGACGCGCCTCTTTCGACGTACGTCATCGAGTTTTCGTCGGGGGTACGATCGGCTTGCCATATGCATTCCGTCTCAGCCCGTTTCTGGTTGCGAGCTCGGGTATCCCGTTCAATATGACGACAGGGCAGGACCTGAATGGCGACTCCATATTTAACGATCGCCCGGCGTTTGCCTCGAGCAAATCCACTCCAACGAACGTGGTAATTAATCGATTCGGATCCTTTGACTTGGTGCCGCAGCCTGGCGAGACTCTTGTTCCTGTGAATTCCTTGACGAGTACGGGCCGGTTCTCGCTGAACCTGCGCATTAGTAAGAGTTTCGGTTTCGGCAAAAAAGCGGAAAAACCGAGCGCTGATGTTGGCGGCCCGGGCGCTGGAACAACGTTTGGCCGCGGCCCGGGCGGCGATCGGAGAGGTGGTGGTCCAGGCGGAGGCGGCCGCGGCATGGGAGGAACGGACGCAGGCGGTACCACCCATCGGTATAATCTGACGTTCAGCGTATCCGGCCGAAACATCTTCAACAACGTCAATCTAGCTACTCCGATCGGCAATTTGAGCTCTCCTCTGTTTGGTGAGTCAAACGCGATCGCGGGCGGGCCGTTCTCAGGATCACCCGGCAATCGCCGCTTCGACCTGCAGATGACGTTCAGCTTCTAATTGCCAGTCAAAGAGCGATTCCGAGAATAGAATCTTCTCTTTCGGCAATTGTCTCGAACACAATGGCGATGCGGTGATGCTTTTCTTCCCCATCTCCCTTGCGATACTCTTCTGGAAGCGACCATCCAGTGCCCGCCGCAATGCCTCTATCTGCCTTGCTTCGGGAAAATATCCAGGAGCGAGAAGTGAGTGATTCGAAACACGATCGCGAGTTAGGGATGCAACATCCCATCACGCGAAGAGATTTTCTCAATGGATTCAGCATGGCAGTCGGGGGTTCGCTGGCTCTGCCGGGCAGCATTTGGACGGAGACATTCGGCCTCCCCGATTCGCCATTTGCTCCAGAGCAGGACCCGGACTATTACCCTCCATCGAAAACCGGATTGCGCGGGAGTCATGACGGTTCCTGGGAAGCCGCACACGCCATGCGCGACGGCAAGCACTGGGACGATGCGACGCCCGACCCGGAGTCTTACGACTTAGTCGTAGTGGGGGGCGGGATCAGCGGTCTTGCCGCGGCCTATTTCTACCGGATGCAAGCCGGCCCTAAAGCGCGCGTCCTGATTTTGGACAATCACGACGATTTCGGAGGACACGCCAAACGCAATGAGTTTCAAGCAGGCGACCGCTTTCTCATCGGCTACGGCGGCACACAGTCCATCCAGGCGCCGAATCTCTATAGCGCCGAAGCGAAGCGTCTGCTTCGCGAACTTGGAGTCGAGACTCAGCGCTTTTACAAATACTATGACCAGAAGTTTTTCGAATCACGCGGACTCACTCGCGGCGTATTTTTCGATAAGCAGACGTTTGGCGCCGACCGGTTGGTGCCCAATGTTGGCAGGCCTTCTTGGCCAGAATTCCTCGCGAAGACTCCGCTTTCTGCTGCCGCTCAGAAAGATATCGCGCGCATTTTTTCGGAGAAGGTGGACTACCTGCCGGACATCGACCGCGAGCAGAAGAAAGTCTATCTTGCCCGCACCAGCTACAAGGACTTCCTGCTGAAGAATGCGAGAGTTCATCCAGACGTCATTCCGTTTTTTCAAAAAGAAACGTATGGGCTTTACGGTGTGGGAATCGATGCCGTTCCGGCAGGCGACCTCGCCAAACTTGGCTACCATCCCGGATTCCAGGGAATGGACCTTTCCGGGCCGTACGGGCCGGGGATGGGTCTTGAAATCACACGGCAAAACAACAAAGAGCCATATATTCATCATTTTCCGGATGGCAATGCCTCCCTTGCGCGACTCCTTGTCCGCGCACTGATCCCGGGAGCTGCTCCGGGAAAGACTATGGAGGACATCGTCGTCGCGAAAATGGATTACGCCAAGCTCGATGATGCCGGGTCCCTTGTCCGCATTCGCTTGAACTCAACGGCAATCCATGCCCGAAATATCAGCGGAACCGGCGATGCCTCGTCTGGAGGCGAAGTGGAAGTGACTTATGTACGCGATGGCCAGGCACATTCCGTGAGGGGAGCTGCTTGTGTTTTGGCTTGCTGGAATACGGTCATCCCGTACTTATGTCCGGAAATGAGCGACAAGCAAAAAGAAGCGCTCGCCTACGGCGTAAAGATTCCGCTCGTATACACAAACGTCCAGCTCCGCACTTGGACGTCATTCGAAAAACTGAAAATCAGCTCCGCCGAATGCCCAGGCAGTTTTTTCGAAAGCGTCACGCTCGATTTTCCTGTCAGCATGGGAGGCTATCGCTATCCCGGCAATCCGCAAGATCCCTGCATAATCCATTTGCAACACGTGCCGTGTTCTCCCGGGCTGCCCGCTCGGGATCAGCAGCGTGCCGGGCGAGCGCAGCTATTCGCCACAAAATTCGAGACGTTCGAACGCAACATTCGCGGCCAGCTTGCCCGCATACTTTCCCCCGGCGGTTTTGATCCCGCGCGGGACATTCAGGCCATCACCGTAAATCGCTGGCCGCACGGCTACGCCTACGAATACAACTCTCTCTACGATCCCGAGTGGCAGGCGGGGCAATCGCCCTGCGAAATTGGCAGAAAACCATTTGGCCGCATTCATATTGCCAACTCCGATGCGGGAGCATTTGCCTACACGAACGAAGCCATCGACCAGGCATGGCGCGCAGTGCAGGAAGTGGCCGCGAAGAAAAGTTGAAATGCGCAAGAAGAAGAAAGCGTTGGATCGCGGAAAAGAAGCGCGCCGCGCCGCGCGGCAATCCGGGATTGCTCCTGCCGTCACACGCGTCATCGCGGACAAGCGGAAACGCCCGCCGAAGCATAAGAAACAGTGGCTGGAAAGTGAATCGGGTTGACCGTGGTCTGCCGTCTCGGTGATCCAGGTCCCGACCGGACCTAGTTTTTCGAGCCTCAACCCGGTTTGTTTGCGGGGACATTCTCATCGGGCCTGAACAGCGCCGCGGGAACAATCTTCCTGTGCTCGGCCAGAACTTTGGCAATGGTTTCGAGATCTTTTTTGTCAAAACCATTCGAGCTGACTCTTACTCTCCCATCTGTCTCGACGAGAAATATTGTCGGAACATTTGTAAGACCGTAGCCATTCGAAACAGGGTATCCGTCGGGATCGAGCGCCATCGGAAAAGTTACGCCGTATTCCGCAGCAAACTCCTTCGTGGATCGTGCGTCATCTTGGGAAATTCCGAGGAAGGTCACTCCGTTCCCTCCGTAGCGCTTATACAGCCGCTCAAGGAAGGGGAACGTAAACTGGCATACCGGGCAGGAGATCTTGAAAAAGGCCGCCACCACCGATCCGCCCTCCAGCAAAGCGCCAAGCGAGTACTCTTTGCCGTCCAGCCCTTTTAAGGAAAACTCTGGCGCAATGTTGCCCGCTACGATATGAGTCATCTCGTCGTCTCTTCCTATCCAGCGTGAAAGCCGCCGCAAGATTCCCATCGCCTGAGTTTATCCCAACGACGAATCGGCGGACAAATGCGTTTCTCTCAGTGAATCTGTTTGGTCTTGCGCTGCATGTAATCCATAAGCAGGTATTGTCCCAGGGTGTAGGGAGTCGTGAAGTAGGCCTTGCCGCGGCACATCTGCGTGATTTTCTGCACGAACTGCACCAGACTGTAATCGCTCGCAAGCATAAAAGTATTGATCATAATTCCAGCGCGCTTGCACTTGTTTACTTCTTCCAGAGTCTGGCCGACGACGAAGGGGTCCAGGCCGAAAGCGTTTTTGTAGATGCGGCCGTCCTCGAGGGTCAGGGCCGAAGGTTTCCCGTCGGTGATCATGATGATCTGTCGCATGTCTTTTTTCTGCCGCAGCAAGATACGCTGCGCCATGCGAAGCCCTTCGCGCGTATTGGTGTAATACGGGCCAACCTGCACCCGTGCGAGTTGAGCGAGCGGCACCTCTTCCGCGCTGTCGTGAAATAAAACCAGGCTCAGCGAATCGCCGGGAAACTGCGTTCGAATCAGATGCGAAAGCGCCATCGCTACGCGCTTCGCGGGTGTGAAGCGATCCTCGCCGTAAAGAATCATGCTGTGGCTGCAATCGAGCAATACGACGGTAGCGCAGGAGCTCTGGTATTCGCACTGGTGCACCATCAAGTCCGAATAAGTCATCTCAATGGGAACCTTGGCGCCTTCGCGGCGGACAGCGTTGAAGAGAGTTTCGCTGATGTCCAGATTGAGCATATCGCCAAATTCGTACGGCCGTGAACTGCCGCCCGATTCCACCCCAGTCGCCAGATCTCTCGTATCGTGACGTCCAAAACTGCTGCGCCCCAGTGAACCGAGCAGGTCCTGTAGCGTCTTGAAGCCCAGAAAATCGATCGTCTTGTCCGTAATCTCGAAATGCGCTTCTGTTTGCCGGCCCTGCGGTTGACCAAGCTGCCCGGCGGCCGACGTCTGCGGTGGAGGCGTCACTTGCGGCGGCTGCTGCGGATTTATGAATCCTTCCTGCGCCAGCCGCTCCATCAATTTATCGAGCAGCTCCTGCACCTCTTGACTGTTTCTAGCCTCTGGATTCTGCAGCATTTCTCGCAGCTCGTCGGTCATCGCGTTTTCAGGCAACAGGTCACCTTCCTGCAAAGCCCGCAGGATCGCCTCGCGCAGCGCTTCCATGGACTTTTCCGGGTCCATCTCCGAAACGCCGTAATACCCCGATTCAAATCCGCTCTGCAGGAAAAAATCGCCCAGCCGGCGCACCAGCTCTTCTAGATCGACGGCGTCGGCCGGCTCGCCCACGTATTTTCCGTACCGGATGACCTTCATTTTCGCCACTCAGTTGAACTGCCGGCGCGGCGGCCGGCCAGGCGTCTCGCGCGGCTCGGCCTGGCGCGGTTTTTCTGCAAAAAAACCCCGTTCTTCGCTACGCCCAATCCGACGGTGTGCCCACAATCCTTCGAGGATCATTTCGGCGGCAGCTGCCGCGGCGCCGGTATCCTTGCGGTCTTCCACGCCGAGCCTCTTGACGTTTTCCATCAGCCCCTGGATTTTCGAAAGTTGCTGGTAGCGCTCCGCCGCCGTAAGCAACTCCGGTAATTTCAGCTCCCCGCCCATTTCGAACCACTGAATGGCCGACTGGAAATTAACTTCGGCAAAGTGTTTGCTGAACACCCGCCCGACCGCCGTTCGAATTAACTCGCGCGCAATTGTGTCCGCGCCTTTCAATTCGCCTTCATATTCCAGTTCGAGCTTCCCGGTCATCGCCGGAAGCGCCCCATAAACATCCGCTACACGCGCAACGCCTGCCTTTTCCCCGGTTCGCGCCGCGCGCTGCTCCGCGCTGCTGACCACGCTCTCAAGCGCCGTGATTGGCAACCGCTGGCTCACACCCGAGCGCCGGTCGACGCGTTTGTCCTCACGCGCCTGGAACGCGATTTCTTCAATCACTTCACGCAAATAATTAGGCACCTCGATTTTGCGACCCGCGTCGCGCCCGGTCCATGCTTCCTGCGCCGTGATGGCCATGCCTTCTGCGGTGCTCGACGGATAGTGCGTTCGAATTTCCGCTCCGATGCGGTCCTTCAGCGGTGTGATAATCTTTCCGCGAGCCGTGTAGTCTTCTGGGTTCGCCGTGAAGACGAGGAGCACATCCAAAGGCAGCCGCAGTGGATAGCCCTTAATCTGGATGTCGCCTTCTTGCATGATGTTGAAGAGCCCTACCTGAATCTTTCCCGCTAAATCAGGCAGCTCATTAATCGCAAAGATCCCGCGATTCGCTCTGGGCAGCAGGCCATAGTGAATCGTCAGTTCGTCGGAAAGATCGCGCCCGCCCCGCGCGGCGCGAATGGGATCCACGTCCCCGAGAAGATCTGCGATGGTCACGTCCGGCGTAGCCAGTTTTTCCACGTAGCGCAGATCCCGTGCCAGCCATCCGATGGCCGTATTGTCTCCTTCGGCGGCGATCTTTTCGCGGCACGAGCGGCAGATGGGCCGCAGCGGGTCGTCGTTGATCTCGCAACCTGCGATAACGGGAATCTCTTCGTCAAGGAACTGCACCAACCCGCGCAGAATCCGGCTTTTCGCTTGCCCGCGCAGGCCCAGCAGAATGAAATTGTGCCGCGAGAGCAGGGCATTGGCGATTTGCGGAATGACGCTGTCTTCGTAGCCGTGCACTCCGGGAAAAAGAGTTTCGTTCTTCTCGATGGCCCGCAGCAGATTTCGGCGCATCTCGTCCTTGACGGAGAAAGGCGCGCCGCGCGCATCGAAATCCGGAATCCGGCGAAGCTCGCCGAGCGTCCGAGGTTTCGAATGGCTTGCCGAAGATTGCATCGAACTGCTTGCCGTCATGAGGGCCCCATTCCGCGATCCGGCCAAATCGGTCCGCACCGCACTAATTCAATCCGTGTCCGTTGCCGCCGGCACGCTGGCGCATCACTTCCGTCTTCTGTAGATGCGGCGCCCACTCGCGAAGGTACGCCACCAGGCGCTCCTCACGGTCTGCTTCTGAGCGCAGCTCCAGGATTTGCTGTTTCCAGAGCAAGTCCATCGGAAGCGTTCCCGCCACCACGTAGGACAAAATCTCGGAAACGCTATTTCCCAAATTTTTTGGATAGTCGCCGAAGATCAGTGTGTGACAGGCCTCATACAATTCTACGAGCTCGCGCCGCACGCGTGGGTTCGAAGGCGTCTCGCAGTCTTCCAGATAATCCACTTCGCCTTCCAGGAGAGGGTTTCCATCGAACAGGTTGACCACCCGAAAGGGTGCGCGCCCCATTGTCAAAATATCCATTCTTCCGTCGCTATATCGCTTCACCACTTCGATGATCTCGGCCGTGCATCCCACGTGCACGACTCCCTTCGGAAGCGCAAGCAGCATGCCGAATTCCGATTTTTCATCCAGGCACTGCCGGACCATCTGGCGATAGCGTGGCTCGAATATGTGCAGGGGAAGGTCCGCGCCGGGGAGAAGAACGACGTTGAGGGGAAAGAGCGGAATCCGTTCTGGCCGCATAGGTCCCAAATCAAATCATACCAGAGGACGCGCCGGAATGCGGGAGGGACAGAGCAAGCCTGTTAAACGGTCTCAGCCCAGATCGCCAAGTAGCGTTTCCATTTCCGCCTGGGCGTGTTGGTTGCCCTTATGCGCGGCCGCAGCGATGCCGCTGGATAGCACCTTTTTCGCTTCACCGGTGCGTGACTCCCGCGCCAGCATTTGCGCGTACATCAAGTATGCCGGCACGTAATCAGGATTGTTTTCTATCAGGGTCCGGAAATGTATGTCGGCAGCTGCAGAATCTCCGCCGTTCACGCACTCCATGGCGAGCCCGTACCGCGAAAAAGCATCGCCGGGCTTTTTGTCCACAAGTTCTTCGAGCATTTGCCGCCGGGTTTTCTTTTGTTCGTTCATCTAGGCTTTCGTATTATACGGGTAGGCGCAGCGCCGCCCAAACTCGTGCCGCGCTTGATCGTGAAAACACCGGAGGAACAGCACCGCTACCGTAAAGCCGGGGAAGGCAGGAAGATTTGTCTCGCCCGGTGTTTCGCTACAAATTAATTTCTGTTTAGCTCACTCCGCCAACCCACATCGGCTCGCTGGTGGGCTGCAGGCTGCCGCCTTCGGGTTCCTCAGTGATGGCGATCGCCTTGGTATTCCACATCGGCTCCGGAGTATTCTCCACTATGCGAACCAACTTTCCGTCCGCGTCGGGCCAGAACGTTTGCATGGGCATGGGTTTGCTGCCCGGTATCTTCGGGATCAGCCAAAGTTGAAAAACGTGATTCGCCGATGGCATGGGCATCTTGTCGCCCATCACGCAAATTCCAAGTTCCGGATGCCACATCGCTTCGAGTTGTGGCATCTGCGAATCCTTCGCGGGCATCATGAACTTTTTCGATTTGGGATCGGTCATGATGCGCGCTTCCCGCTTGGCAAGCTGGAGTTGCGCTTCGAGTTCCCGGCGCTGCTGCAATACTTCCCCCGCTCGTTGATTTGCGATCTCGATATCCTTTTGGAGTTGCAGCGTAACCCGAACCGAATACAAAGTCACAAGCAGCAATGCCGCAACACCCGCCCACATCCAGAAAGGAATTTCACCCCTAGGCTTCTGGGAGCCCTGCGACCCGCGCGCTTCGTTTCGCACCGTTTGCATCAAACGGCCCTTCAGCAGCTCCGAAGGCTGAGCTTCGGGTGCTAGATAACCAAGCTGGCTGACCACCCAGCGGGCTTCCTCGACCGCCTTCGCGCAGTCTTGGCAGCCGCTCGCCAGGTGTGCTTCAAGCGCAGCGCGTTCTTCGGCGTCAAGCGCACCCAGCGCGTAGGCTTCGATCAGCTCCCGAAATTGGTCGCACTTACTCACGTGGCAGCCCGTAATCCTTCCTTCAAGCGCAGCAATCCGTTTCGAATCCAGCTCTTCACCGTGCCGAGAGGCTCTTTTAGAGCCGCCGCAATTTCGGAGTGGCTCAAACCCTCGAAATATGCCAGCTCAATCGCTTTTTTCTGCTGGGCGTTTAGCGAGCCCATTAGCGCCCTAACTTGCTCCGCGCGGCGCTTTTCATCGAGCGCTTGTTCGAATTGCGGCACACTCATGACGGGCAGGAACTCTTCCGACTGGTCCTCACGCCGCCGCTGCCGTTCGCTCTTCAGCCGCAGATGATCCAGCGCGCGATTGCGCGCCAGGGTCATCAGCCAGGGGGCAAAGGGACCGCGCCGCGCGTCATATTGTCTGGCGTTGCGCCACAACTGCAGGAATACGTCCTGAACGACCTCTTCGGCGGTAGAAGCCTGCTGTACAATGCGCAGCACCAGCGCATAGACGATCCGGGAGTGGCGGTCGTAGAGTTGTTCGAAAGCGTCCACGTCCCTTTGAAGAAGTTGGTGCACCAGCATCGCATCGCGCGACACTTCGCCGGACTCCTTGGGTGTCAGGACCGCCAGGAACACGGGTTAAGCTTCTTCGTCTCCTGTGAAACTATACGGCAAATGTCCATGAGCGGATGAATCCAGCGCTCACTTCGAAACGCTCTTTGCGATCTCACCGGCCACTGCCAATGCCTGCTCGACGCAGGCGCCGATTGCAGGTCCGCGCAAGTAGTTCCCGGCGAGCCATAAGCCAGGATACTTGGCTCGGAACGCTTCGAGAGCAGCAAGCCGCTCGCCGTGGCCCAAATTGTATTGCGGGATGGCCCGCTGATAGATTTCGACATTCGAAAACACAGGTTCCTGCCCCAGTTTCAGCACCGTCGCAATTTCCCGATGAACAAGGGAAATAAGCGCTTGGGAACTGCGCGTGACTGCTTCCGGATTCGTGACTCCTCCGACGAAGCTCGTCAGAAGCACTTTGCCATCGGGTACGCGGTCGGGGAAGAGCGACGAATTCCAAACAGATCCGAGGATCTCCAGGCCCGCGGAGCGTGGCACCAGGAATCCGAATCCGTCGAGCGTGTTTCCGACTGCGTTCATCCGGTAGCCCAAAGAGACCACGGCCACTGGTGCGTAGGGAATTCCCTGAAGCGCACTCTCGAACCCAGCGCCAATTTGGCGCAGTAATTCAGCCGCTGCGTTCGTCGGCGTGGCCACAATGATGTGATCAACTTCCAGCGTTTCATCGCGGCCAGCTGCGCTCAGGCAAACTTCATATCCCTCTACGCTGCCTTTCGCCCTTCTTTGGATGGCAATCACTTCTGCACTGCAACGCAGCGCGTCTCCGAGACTTGCCGCGAGAGCCCAGATGAGCATTTCGTTTCCCTCCCGAAACGTGAGCAGTGAGGGGCGCTCCTTAGGAGCTTCCTTTGTTGTTTTCGTTGACCGCATCATTCCGCGAATGATGCTCCCCGCAGACTTCTCCGCCTCGTGAAGTTGCGGAAACGCACCGCGCAAACTCAGCTGTTCCGGATCGCCCGCATAAATACCCGACACAAAAGGGCCTACCAGTTTCTCGAGCATTTCGGCGGAGAATTTCCGGCGGACAAAGGCGGCAACGGATTCGTCCGGTTCCGGCGGCCGGCTCTTACTTAACAAATCGCGCAGAACGCTCCATTTAGTTCCTGTATTGAGCAGAGAAGAGGCAAAAAAGGCCGGAGGGGAAAGGGGCACCTTACGAAGTGCACCCTCAACAAGCACGTACCGCGGCGCCCGTGGCGGCGCTTGAACGAGTTGGCCGTCAATGCCAAGCTCGCAGCACAGTTCCAGCAACGGCGCCGAGCCACTGAAACTTTGTGGACCAAGCTCCAGAAGAAAGCCATCGCGCCTCTCGGACCGAATTACGCCGCCCGGTCGCGAAGAAGCTTCCAAAAGCTGTGTGTCAATGCCGGCTTTGCGGAGCGCATAAGCGCAAACCAATCCCGATATGCCGCCGCCCACAACCAATGCTGTAGAGTGAGCCGTCACGGGGATCGGGCGTTTCCTCAGCGCGTTAGAGTGTTTTCGAAAACAACGGTTTGGCGTCCATGTGCTGTTTTTCGAGATAGGGGTCAAAAATCATGGCCAGGTTGCGGATAAAAACCCGCCCCAGCCACGTAGTGCGAATTTCGTTTGCATCAACCAGAACGAGACCATCCTCGCGCGGTGCCTCGAGCCGCCGCAGCTCTTCCGCGAAATACTCGTCGAAATCCACGCTGAACTCGCGTTCGATCTCTCGTTTTGGCACAACCGTGTGACATAGCAGCCTGCTGATGACCGCGCGGCGCAGCCTGTCATCGTCCGAAAGATGGTACCCCCTCATGGTAGCCAGGCCGCGCTCCGCAACCGCTTTTTCCCAGGTCGGAATGTCCCGGTAATTTTGCGCGTAGGCATTCCGGAATCCGCTGATCGCCGTGATTCCCATCCCGTAGAGATCCGCGCCGGCTTTGGTCGTATAGCCCTGAAAATTCCGGTGGAGTGTGCGCTTCTGCTGCGCGACAGCCAATTCGTCGCCGGGTTTCGCGAAGTGATCCATCCCAATATAGAGATATCCGGCTTCGAGAAATTTCAGCAACCCGGTTCGAAAAATCTCGAATTTCTGCATGCCCTCGGGCAGATGTGCTGCGAAGGAGCCCTGCTGCTTCTTCAGCCAGGGCACGTGCGCGTAGCTGAACAGCGCGATGCGATCCGGGGCAATCTGCAAAATTTGGTCCACTGTGTGTGCGAAGCTCACTGGTGTCTGGTACGGCAAACCATAGATTAAGTCCACATTGATGCTGTCAAAACCCAGTGTGCGCGCGTTCTGCAAGAGATCGCGCGTCAGTTCGAATGGCTGGATGCGGTGAATCGCTTCTTGCACCTCGGGCTGAAAATCCTGGATGCCCATACTCAGCCGGTTGAAGCCCAGTTTGCGAAGGGTTTCGAGGTGCGCCCTTGAAGTCACTCGTGGATCAACCTCGATGCCGATTTCGGCGTCCTTCGCAAAGGCAAATCGCTCGCGAGTGATGCCGAACAGATCCTCAATCTGTTCTGGCGTCAAGTAAGTTGGCGTTCCGCCGCCCCAGTGAAATTGCACCACGGGCCGTCTGCGCGACACGTTGCCGCTGACGTGTTCCATTTCTTTTTTCAGAATTCCAAGATACGGCGGCGCGACGCCGTGGTCCTTCTGGATAATGACGTTGCACGCGCAGAACAGGCACAGGCTCTCGCAAAACGGGATGTGCATGTACAGGGAAGCCGGAGTACCCGCTCTCTCGGCCTCCTCGTGCACTTTCTCCAGATCGTCGGGCCCGAACGCTTCGTTCCACACCGGCGCGGTCGGATAGCTTGTGTAGCGCGGTCCGGGGCGGTTGTACCGCGCCAGAAAATCCTCGCCGATGCGCAGTTCGTCGCGCATCTGTTGCAAGCTTGGATTTGTGAGTGTCACTTCGATGGCCTCTTGCTGCGTCCCGTTAAAGCGATTGCACGGTGGATTTCAGCTCGTGCAAAACTGCTTGCTGACCGGTCTCAATAAAAAGCTTGGCGTTTTCGACCGGGGTATTCGGAAGAATGCCATGGCCCAGGTTTAGAATATGCCCTTCCCCGCGAAGCGCCGCAATCGTCTCCAGGGTCGCAGTTCGGATTTTTTCCTGCGGCCCAAACAACACTGCCGGGTCCACATTTCCTTGCAGGGCGACGCCCGGTCCAAGTGCCTCACGCAATTCCCGCAGGTTCACCCGCCAATCTACGCTGAGCACATTGGCCCCCGAGCGCGCCACGGCAGGGAGCAGGTGATTCGACGCTTTCGTGTAATAGATGACAGGCGCTTTATCTCCGAGTCCGGAGATAATCTCCTGGGTGGCAGGCAAAGCGAACTCTTCGTACTCGCGAAGCGCCAGCTCGCCGCACCAGGTGTCGAACAGTTGCACGGCCGCGGCACCCGCGGCAATTTGCGCTTTCAGGTACGGGATGGTTGCTTGCGCAATGCGGCGCAACAGTTCGCGAAAAATTTTCGGCTCGTGGTACAGGAAACTTTTTACGGTCGCAAATCCTTCCCGCGCCCGGCCTTCCACCATGTAGCAAGCCAGCGTCCACGGCGCCGCCGCAAAGCCCAGCACTGGCACATCAAGCCCGGCCGCTGCCACGATTCGGCGTATTGCCTCCAGCAGAAACCCTGTTTCCTGCTCCGGATCAAATAACCGCAATCTCTCGACGTCTGCCTTCGTTCGAACGGGCTCTGGCAAGTTCGGGCCCGCGTCGCCCAGCTCCAGTTGCAATCCCATCGCCTCCGCCGGAATCAAAATGTCCGAGAAAACGATGACCGCATCCACTCCCAGCCGCCGCAGCGGTTGCAGCGATACCTCTACAGCCAGTTCCGGTGTTTTGCAAACTTCCAGGAACGCATGTTTTGCGCGAATCTCGCGATACTCCGGCAAATAGCGTCCCGCCTGCCGCATTATCCATACCGGGACTCGCGGCACACTTTCGCCGCGGCATGCGCTCAGGAATAATTCTTTTCGCGTAGGTGAAGCAGCCTGGGGCACAATTACCTGCCTCTCCGAAGGATAGCAAATACCGCACTCTCTTGCTCATTCTGTGACTCGGAGATACGTGCAGCTTTTCTGTGGGCTATACTCTAAGAGCAAAAAGTTTTGACTCTTTCGGGGGAATTCGAGACGCAATGTTATGAACGGACGGGCTTGACCCTGGCCCGTAGCCCGGTCCTCTTAAACGAAATGACCCACATACCCCTACTCTTGACGACGCTGGCTTATCTCTTGAGCCTGGGCTCCTACCTCCGTTTTCTCTACACGGGCAGGGAATTCACAGGTCGCCTAGGGACCTTACTTCTTGCCCTCGGCGTCGTTGCCCATTATTTTGCGCTCATGGGCCGAGCCCGTGGTTTGCACACTGTTCCGTATCACGATCTCTACGGGTCTATGTCGCTCTTCGGCTGGCTTCTTGCCGTGATCTATCTTGCTTTAGAGCTCTATCACCGTCAGCGCTCGGTCGGAGCCTTCGTGCTTCCTTTTATCTTGGTATTCTTCCTTGCTGCGCATCTGGCGCCTGCGGATCGCCTGGCTCCGCCCCCCGCCCACGGCCTGGCCTTTGTTTTTCATGTGACCCTGAGCATCCTAGCCTATGCTGCCTTCGCGCTTTCGTTCGTCTTCAGCTTGATCTTTCTCGCCGAAGCCCGGCTCTTGCGCAATCGAACGCTCGGAACCGTTGTATGGCGCTTGCCCTCGCTTGAACTTCTTGATCGCATGAGCCAGAGCAGCGTTCTCATTGGCGTCGTATCCATCACCATCGGCACCGTTCTCGGCTTCGTTTGGGTCGACCGCTTGACCGGCCAATACTCGTTCTACGATTCAAAATACGTGATCACGCTGTTCGTTCTACTGCTCTATATCGTTTACTTTTGGCTGGCGCGTTCGGCCGCTTGGCGGGGCACGCGCGCCTCCAAGCTATGCATTTTCAATTTCGTCATCGTCGTGCTCAGCTTTACTGTTGTCAATCTCTATATTTCACACAGTCACCGGTATTTTTAGGAGCGCATGGCCAGCGGCATGGAAATTGTTCTCGTTGGATTGAATCATCGCACAGCACCCGTAGAGGTGCGCGAACGCGTCTCCTTCACCACCGAGCAGGCGCAGCGTGCCGCCGAAGAATTGCGCGCGCGCGGAATCCTCGAAGAGACGTTGGTACTTTCTACCTGTAACCGCAGCGAAGTCTATGGCGTGCCTCCCGAATCCTCGCACGAGTGCGCCCCCGGCCTCTCTTCTTTCCTCAGCGAGTTTCACTCCGTGCGTCCCGACGTTCTGCGCGGCTCGCTCTATCACCACTACGACCGGGATGCTGTTCGCCACCTCTTCCGCGTTTCTGCCGGCCTCGATTCGATGCTTCTCGGCGAAGCCGAAATTCTTGGCCAGGTTCGCGAAGCCTACCGCTTCGCGCATGAGCACGGCGCGACCGGCCCTGTTCTCAATCGCCTGTTTCAGGGCGCGCTCGAAGTGGGCAAACGTGTACGCACGGAAACCGAATTGGGCACTCGCCCCATGTCCGTCGCTTCCGCCGGCGTCAAGCTTGCCGAGCGCATTTTCGGAAAATTGCATGAGCGCAGCGCCCTCGTTCTCGGCGCCGGAGCTATCAGCGAGCAGGTCGTTGAACAACTGCGCAGCCGTGGGATCGCCCACTTATTTGTGATGAACCGGTCGCGGGAGCGCGCCGAGAGTCTTGCGCAACGGTTCGGCGGCAAGGTCGTTCCCTGGGGCGAATGGGAGACCGCTTTGAATGGGCCGGACGTGGTCGTCGCTTCCATCTCCGCCGAAGAACCTGTGTTGCAGCGCGAATTGCTTGCGCGTGCGATGGCGACGCGCGGCAATCGCGCTCTCTTGCTGATGGATTTGGGCTTGCCTCGAAATATCGAAGCGGCGGCAGCGGACTTATATAACGTCTACATCTACAACGTGGATGACCTCACCGATATCGTTCAACAAAATCGTAATGCCCGCGAAAGCGAAATCCCTCGCGCCGAGGCAGTCGTCGAAGAGCATGTGGCCAAGTTTCTTTCCTGGCAGGCCAGCGTCGAGCTGGTCGGCCTCGTCGAAGAGCTGCGCTCGAAGCTGCGGTCGGAACGTGGTGCATTCCTCAGCAGCCGTCTCGAAACCATGAACCATCTCGCTGCCGCTGATATCCGGCGCATCGAGTCCCTCATGGACGATCTCCTCGAAAAGTTGCTTCTCCAGCCTGCGGAACGCCTACGCGGCGAGCGCGAACTCCGCCGCAAGATTCAAAGTGTCGAAGCGCTCCGCGATCTCTTCCTCCACGATAAGGAAAAATCGTGAGGCATCTGCGCATCGGCACGCGTGGAAGTTTGCTCGCCAAATGGCAGGCGGAATTCGTCCGCAAACAGCTCTTCCAATCCACCGGTGTCGAAGCCGAAATCGTCATCATCAAGACCGCTGGCGACAAATTGCATCACGCCCCGCTCACGCAAATCGGCGGAAAAGGAATCTTCATCAAGGAGTTGGAAGAAGCACTGCTGGACGAATCGGTCGACCTCGCCGTGCACAGCGTGAAAGACATCCCCACGGATACGCCATCGCGGCTATGCTTTCCGGCGGTCTGCCGCCGCGATGACGTCCGCGACTGTCTCGTCTCCTCCAACGGCGCTGCGCTTGCCAATCTCCGCCAGGGCGCGCGCGTGGGTACGAGCAGCCTTCGTCGCCAGGCTCAGCTCCGTCATATTCGCCCTGATCTCGATACGCGCGAAATGCGCGGCAATGTTGACACCCGGCTACGCAAAGTCGAAAGTGGTGAATACGATGCAATTTTGCTCGCGAAGGCTGGCCTCGATCGGCTTGGCTGGACTCAGCGGATCACGGAAATTCTCTCTCCCGATCTTTGCATGCCCGCTGTTGGGCAGGGAGCCATCGCCGTGGAAACTAGATTGAAGGACACCGAAGCAGCGGATCTACTCGCCAAGCTCGACGATGCCGAGACCCGCACCGCGATTATTGCCGAGCGCGCCATGCTTGGTGCTCTTCACGGAGGTTGCCAGGTTCCTATTGGGGGATGGGCGCGCATAGAACGAGGAGAGCTGGTTCTCGAAGCGTGCGTCTGTTCCGTTGACGGCGTGCAGTATGTGAAGCAGCGCGCCGCCGCCCCCCCGGAACAAGCCGCTCAGCTCGGCGAGCACATGGCTCGCCTCCTGATCGAAGCAGGCGCGCAAAGCATCCTCGAAGAGGTGGGGCGTCAGCGTGGCTAAGACCGCAACATCGCCGCTCGCAGGCAAACGCATCGTGGTCACGCGGGCCGCAGAGCAGACCGATTCGCTATGCCGGGAGCTCCAAACACGCCACGCGGTGCCAATCCTGTTTCCATTGATAGGCTTTGCTCCGCCGGATGATTTCGCTCCGCTGGACAGCGCCCTCCGTGATCTTTCTCAGTTTGACTGGCTCTTCGTAACCAGCCAGAACGTCTTGCGCGTTCTACTGGAGCGCAGCGCAGCTCTCGCCCTCTCTCTCCGCGAAGCAGCCAGAGGCCTCCGCGTTGCCGCCGTAGGCCCCTCTACGGCGAATGCCGCTAAAGATGCCGGCCTCAGCGTTTCCCATGTCGCCGCAAATCAGTCCGGTTTGGCGCTTGCCGAAGAGCTAGAAGCCGAGTTGCTGGGTTGCCACGTTTTTCTTCCGCGCAGCGATCGTGCCAACCCTGACCTTCCTGAAGCGCTCCGCCGGTTCGGTGTCGAGGTCACGGAGGTCATTGCGTACCGCACCGTCCGTCCTGCGGACCCGGATCCCGTCACTCTCGCTCAACTCTCGAATGGCGAAGCCGACGCCGTCTTATTCTTCAGCCCCTCGGCCGTTCCGCACCTCAAAGAGCTTCTCGGAGAGCCGCAATTCCGCGCTTTGCAAGAGAAAGCCATCTTCGCCGCCATCGGCCCCGTCACAGCCAGAAGTTTGCGCGACGCCGGCGTCGAACGCATCGTTTCGGCTGCTGAGACCTCGGCCTCCGCCGTCGTCGGTGCGCTGGAAGAATTTTTCACAAGCGCTAATCGGCCTCTTGCTGGAGTGAAGCGCGCATGAACCAACCCATTCACCGTCCGCGCCGTTTGCGGCGCAACGAAGCGCTTCGGGGACTCGTGCGCGAAACCCGCCTCTCCACCGCCGGCTTGATCTATCCGCTGTTTGTCTGTCCGGGAACCCAGGTGCGTCAGGAAGTCAGTTCGATGCCTGGAGTTTTCCAGCAATCCGCCGATAAAATCGTCGAAGATTGTCGCGAAATTGAAGCCCTCGGGATCCCGGGGGTCATGCTCTTCGGATTGCCCGAAAAAAAGGACCCGCGGGGCGCCAGTTCCATTTCCTCAACGGGCGTGGTCCAGCGCGCCATCGAAGCCATTCGAAAAGCCAACCTGAACTTGCTCGTTCTCACCGACGTTTGCCTGTGCGAATACACCGACCACGGCCACTGCGGCGTAATCGAAAATGGCGAAGTCGCGAACGACGCGACGCTTCCGATCCTTGCCGAGCAAGCGCTGTCCCACGCGCGCGCCGGCGCCGACGTTGTGGCCCCTTCGGACATGATGGACGGCCGCGTCGCCGCGATTCGAATGAAGCTCGATGACCACAAGTTCCAAAACATCGCCATCTTGTCCTATGCCGCCAAATACTGTTCCGGATTTTACGGCCCCTTCCGCGAAGCCGCGGATTCTGCCCCGCAATTCGGCGATCGCCGCAGTTACCAGATGGATCCCGCCAACGCCCGCGAAGCCCTCAAGGAAGTCGCTCTCGACTTGGACGAAGGCGCGGACATGGTGATGGTGAAGCCCGCGCTTCCTTATCTCGACGTCATCCGCCAGGTGCGTGATCGCTTTGACGTGCCCGTCGCCGCCTACAACGTAAGTGGCGAATATGCCATGGTGAAGGCCGCGGTTCAGAAGGGCTGGCTTGACGAGCGGCGCGTCGTGGTGGAGATCCTGACGGGCATCCAACGCGCGGGAGCCGGCATCATCCTCACCTATCACGCCAAGGATCTCGCGCGCTGGCTGAAGGCATGATAATTTCGCTTACAAACCCATGAGTGCAACCCACCCTTCTTTGAAGCGCGACCGCCGTCGCTCTCGCGAAATTTTTGAGCGCGCGGAAAAAGTCCTCGTTGGCGGGGTCAACAGCCCCGTCCGGGCATTCCGCTCCGTCGGTGGCGAACCGCTGATCATCGAGCGCGGCAGCGGAGCGTATCTCTTTGACGCCGATGGAAACCAGTTGCTCGATTATGTGTGTTCCTGGGGAGCCATGCTTCTGGGGCACGCTAATCCAGCGGTGAGCGCGGCCATCGCTGGTCAGGCCCAGCGGGGAACAAGTTTTGGCGTAACCACCGAACTGGAACTCGAGCTCGCGACACTTATCACCAAGGCAATTCCTTTCATCGAGAAAATTCGCTTCGTCTCGAGCGGTACTGAAGCCACGATGAGCGCCGCACGCCTGGCACGCGGCGTCACAAAACGCGATTTCCTGATCAAATTTGAAGGTTGTTATCACGGCCACGCCGACAGCTTCCTCTCGCAGGCTGGCTCCGGGCTCGCCACGTTGGGCCTTGCCGAATGTCCCGGAGTTCCGGAGGCATTCGCCGCGCTTACGCTCAACGCGCCCTACAACGATCTCAACGCCGTCGAGCGTCTCTTCGCGCAACACAAAGACAAGATCGCCGCCGTTATCGTCGAGCCCATCGCTGCGAATATGGGCGTGGTTCTTCCCGAAAAGGGTTTTTTGGCAGGCTTGCGCGAAATCACCCGCAGGAATGGTGCACTCCTGATCGTCGACGAAGTCATAACCGGATTCCGTCTTCACAATGGCGCGGCGCAACAGCTCCTCGGCATCGAAGCGGATCTTACCACTCTGGGAAAGATCATAGGAGGCGGCGTTCCTGCTGCCGCCTACGGCGGCCGCGCCGAGCTGATGAACCATGTTGCTCCGCTGGGGCCCGTCTATCAGGCGGGGACGCTTGCGGGCAATCCGCTGGCCATGTGCGCCGGAATCGCCACCCTGCGTCAGCTCACTCTCCCGGGGCTCTACGAAAAGATCAGCCAAAATGCCGAGCGCCTGGTGGCCGGAGTGCGTCGCGCACTTGCCGAAGCGAGAGTTCCCGCCCAGGTCAACGCAACCGGTTCTCTTTCGACGCTCTTTTTCACGGAAGCACCTGTCCGAAATTACGCCGAAGCAAAGCGTTCCGATACCCGGCGATACGCCCGCTTCTTCCGGGAAATGCTCGATCGCGGCTTTTTCTTTGCTCCATCGCAGTTTGAAGCGGCATTCGTTTCCGCCTCGCACACATCAGAAGATATCGATCGCACTATCGCCGCGGCCGGCGATTCGCTGAAAGTCGTCGCGGCGGATTCTTAGGTACAATCACACGCGGAGAATTCATATAAATGCACGAAACTATCGAACTGCCGGAAATCCATCACGAGCAAGGTGACAACCCCTTCGTGGTTCCCGTTTCTGTGACGATCTCTATTCTTGCCGTCCTGGTTGCGGCCGTCACCCTGCTCGGCCATCGCGCCCATACGGAAGAACTTCTCATGCAGTCCCAGGCGACCGATCAATGGGCCTACTTTCAGGCAAAGAATATCCGCCTTCATGAAACGCAAAGCATGGCCGATTTGCTAACTGCGCTCGTACCGCAGGACAAGGAAAAGGCCGCAGCGCTGCGGGAGAACTACCTCCAGGAAGTCAAGCGCTATGAAGGCGACAAGGATGACATTGGCACAAAAGCAAAAGAGCTGGAGAAAGAGCGCGACCTCGTCAGCCGCCGCGCTGATCGCTTTGACGGCGGCGAAGCACTCCTCGAAGTCGGTCTGGTCATCTGCTCCATCACGCTTCTCACCAGGCGCCGGGCCTTTTGGTTCGGCGGTATGCTCATCGGACTCGCAGGTGTCGTCCTCGCCTCCTCCGGCTTCTTCCTCCATTGAGCCAGGTTCTAATGGTGCTCGTGCGATCCCGCCTTAAGACACAAATACTTCCGATAGGAGCAAAGCTCGCTCAAGAGGTCCCTTGAATCTGCAAGTATCTTCGCTTTTTCACTTTCACCTACGAGCACGATAATCACGTCGTGAGGGCCTGGACCCTGGGGCAAAACGAACGGATACGGGCTGAAGGGTTTTCCGCCGATATCGGCATCCTTGACGTTTGGCGCGTAAAACATGTAGTGAGGCCCGCTGAAGGTCATCACTTCCGTGGCACTCGGCGCTGGATAGGTTCGCATAAGGGGAGCAGTCATATAGGAGATGCCGGAGCGCGCGGGCTTTTGATAGGTGCCGTTGCCAAAATTTTTCATTACCTCTTCATAGACCTGCTTAGGAGTCAGCCCGCGAGCCCTCATTTGCGCGGCATCTGTCCACACCGGCATCATCTTCACCGATCCTTCCTCGTCATAGCTCATCGGGACAAAAATATCGTCTCGGAAAGCCAATTGCGGCCACAGCCATTCGGTGCGCATGACGAAGCAACTCGAGCCGTTGGTTCCTTTGTGGTTCAGGACATAACCTTTGGCTGGATCTAGAACGTAGATTGTCGCTCCTTCGCGCAGATGCGGAGGAAGGGCACTGAGCGCGAAGCGGACTTCGAGAGACTCCGGCATTCTTTCCACCTTTGGGCTCAGCGTATCCATGCTTTTGTCGGTCTTACCCGCTTGCGCAAGGCAGCTCACACACGCAAGAAGCAGCAAAGCTGCCATGCGAAATACACGATTCATAGTCGTTTCCTTTTCTCTCCCGCCCGGGACTGCCCTGACCACCAATTCAACCCCAGGCAGTCACGGAGGGAATCGCAAAAGTCTCACTTCGTCGGGCGAGCGAGATTATGAATGTTTCTCAGTGCGATTCAAGTAGGGATAAAAAGGATACTACCTGTCTGAAAGGAGCGATTGTGCTAACGTCTCGACCGTTGGAGGGCAAAGACATGAGCCTCCGAGCTCATTCCAAAGAAACTCTTAGGAAATTTGATTGCCCCGTTCACGGAATTCAGCGGATTATCAGCGGAAAGTATAAGCTCAGAATCCTCTGGGATCTTCAGCATGGAGCGCGACGATACGGTGAGATCAGAAAGAAACTACTCACAGGAATATCTG
>Ga0307477_10000184_pt1 | contig 87099 bp, 73 predicted proteins | sample atmos_gasesECM2C_FD_203316 | JGI IMG/M metagenome (GOLD analysis project Ga0307477, IMG submission 203316) | Hardwood forest soil microbial communities from Morgan-Monroe State Forest, Indiana, United States - atmos_gasesECM2C_515 | ecosystem: Environmental > Terrestrial > Soil > Temperate...
GGGGTCACACGAAACATCGTCCGTTTCGAGGCGTTCCCGCTCCCGTTCGATGTCGTCGCCAATGAAGCAGAGCTGAATGGCGTCGCGGCTCGTCGTCTGCAACAGATTCGTGTCCCAGAAGACGGCGCCGTCGAACAGCTCGATGATGACGTTGCCGGTCAGCAATGGGGCCCAGTTGACGAGCGGGATGGCTGGGGGTCCCGGGTCAATGTCGTTCACCCGCGAACCCCAGTGCGTCCCGGTAGAAGGACACCATCGTCGGAAAGTCATTGACGAAGAGGTTGACCTGGAACAGGTTCACTTGGGGTCGCTCTTGAGCGAGAGTCCAGGATCTGCCCGACATGGCGCGTCTTCGGTGGGGTATCCCGCTCTTCAGATCATCACTATCATCAGCCACCAACCCCTATGAGACCAGATATCCGAGTCACCTCGCGGGCCGATGGTCGGGATCTCGCCTGAATCGAACTCGGTGACGCCTCAGGCAGTGCGGTGTCTCCCCAAACCCGAAGTCGAGCTCGCTACCGGGCGCCTCCGGAGCCGCATGGCCATCAAGCGGTGGGCGAAGTCGACCGGGCCGACGATCAGCGAGAAGTAGCCCCACCAGAGGTGTGACACCGAGCGCGCCCGGGTAAAGCGATCGTCAGCGATAAGCTCGGCCGACAAGGGAGGTGTCGCGTGACCGAACAACCCGCGACTCCAGCTCGACAGCCCGCGGCCGCTGAGCCCAAAATGGCTCAGAGGGCTCATCCGACTCGACGGACACGGATCTCGGGAGTGTGGATCGGTGTCATCGCCGCGGCCCTGGTTCTCGTCCTCTTGCTCGTGTTCATTCTCCAGAACACGAAGTCGGTTGGGATCTCGTACCTCGGCGCTCACGGTTCGATGCCCCTGGGCGTGGCGCTGCTCGTGGCGACGGTCGGCGGTGTCTTGTTGACGGCGGTTATTGGCTCCCTGCGCATCTGGCAGCTCCGGCACCGTCTGAAGAAGCCGAACGCCTCGACTGGAGCGGCTGGACAGTCAGCATTGAGTGAGAGAACCCCGCGGTGATCGTGGCGTCGCTGCTCTCGAAATATTCCTTGTAGGTAGGCTGCCCAGGCGTCAGGCCCGTGGCCAGCCGGGTCGATGCCGCGGTGATGATGCACCCCGACACCGGGAACGTGGCGCTGTTTGCTCGCGGCGCGTGGCGCGCGCGACGCGTCTCGGGGACACGAACGCCCGGCCGCTGGCCGGACGTTATCCCTAGTCAGATGGGGTGTCGGAGAGGCGTTTGTACCGATGAGCACTCGGGGCGCCCGGCGCACCAAATGGGCCGCCTGACCTGTCTGCGTGCTCGGCCTGACGTTCTCCACACGCACCTACGGCCCTGACACAACCGACGGCTCAGGAATCTCCCCGCCGGGTCTCAAGGAACTCAGAGCCCCCTGCCCGACTCTCCAAGTCACAAAACCGGTTTGGGTGCGGCATGCGCTGACCGCCACGAAGAAGGCGAACCGGCGAAGACGTCGGTCACGAACACTGACCGGTGAAATGCCTATCGTCGTCGGGCTCACCACTAGCCACGACTCGTCGCCAGCAGAGTCACGCCTGTGGCGCTACGGATCATCTCGGCCTTCCGTCTGCCGAACACGGATCGAACGGCCTCCTCGGTCCATCGCTGGACGCGCCAACCGATGACCTCGTCGACGAGGACCCGATCGGGACAATCGGCGGCGGTAAAGGTCGCGGCGAGCGTGCCGCCTGGCGAGAGGAGGCCCGCTGCCCATTCGATGACCTCGGCCATCTGGTCCGACGTCAGGTGGTCACTGAGACCGACGGCGTATGCGAACGACAGCGGAGGCAGGGACATCGGCGTGACACCGCGAACCACGCCGAGGATGTCGGCCTGGACCAGGGTGACCAGATCTCGAGAGCCGGCGCGGGCGAGGCGTTGACCGAGCGCAGCAAGGGCCTCGGGATCGCTGTCGACGACCGTCGCGTGGACTTCCTGACCAAGTGCTCGGCGCAGCTCTCGTCCGTTTCCTCCGCCGAGCACGAACACGTGTCCGCCCGGAACGACCGCCCGGAGCAGCGGCTCGATCATCTCCCGGCGCTCCCGGCGAGACTGCACGAATGCACGGTGCCGGAACCAAGCATCGACCCCCGGACCGAGAACGCCGTCTCCGTCGGCATCCGGCTGCAGGAGGACCGCTTCGGTCTCAGCGTCCCCCGCGAACCCTCCGGCCCGGGCCGCGCAGTGAGCGAAGGCCGAGCTCTGCAATAGGAAGGGCAGCACTTCACGGTAGACGTAGTCACCAAGGCCCGCTGCCACGGCCGAGGTGTCCCGAAGGGACAGCAGATCAGACCATCCCGCATCCACGAGGGCTTCGGGCGTCAATTCGGCCTCGAGTCCCGTCAGCAGTGCGTCGCACTGCTCGGCGACAGCACGCTGCAGGGCTGCTTCATCGAAGGACCCGGCCGACGCCTCTTCCTGAAGCCGGTCCATGCCCCGGCGGAAGGCGTCGACCGTGGCGACCAGCGCGGCCGGAATCTGGATGGTGGTCGCGTTGCCCGATCGCATTCCTCGTGCCGTGGGAACAAGGGGTTCGCTCATCAGAGCAGTAGTCGCGAGTAAGCGTCGGGCCAGGACCGCGGCGAGCGACCGGTAGGTGCGTGCCGCCAAAAGGGGATCGGCGTCCAGCCGGGATACAAGAAGGTCCCGCGGCAGGCGTCTGACCTTTGCATCGTCGGTGGCCACGATGTGGGCCGTGGCGGGCCGGTCGAGAATGAGCGACATCTCGCCCACGACCTCACCCGGTCCGAGTTGGGCCACCACAAACCGCTCCCCACCATCGGCTCGTTCGACCTGAATCCGGCCCTCTTCCACGAGGTATAGGGCATCAGGGGCTTCCTCTGGAGTCAGGATCTCCCCGCCCGCCGGGACGTGCACAGGCTCGGAACCCTCAAAGAGCCGGTCCAGATCGGAAGCCTCGATCCAGGAGGAAGGGTCGGTCATCCGGCGCCCCGGTTGAGCGCGAGCCTCTGGGGGAGCTGATACGTCGGCTTGCGACCCGCGAGCAACGATCGGACGACGGCCTCCCATATCCGGCCGCCGATCGCCGTGAGTAGCCGTCCTCCGCCTGGCACGTGCTGCATACCCCCGTATCCGGCAAGAAAGAGGCGCAGTAGTCGATACGTCGGGCTTCCGGTGTTCTCAGGGAGGCCGAGCGGGTCGGCGAGGTCATCACCGATGAGACGTCGGATCAGATCGGACGTGGCCGCTCGGAACCAGTGCTTCCCCTGGAGCCAGGAGATCGGCGTCGCACCCAGCATGGCGTCGACGAGAGCGCGGCAATCATCGTCGGGGCGACCCTGAGCACAGAGGATCGCTTCGGCCATTCGACTGGCCTCGTCCACCGATGTCGGCAACAGGCTGGCGTCGCAGCCCATGAGCCAGCCCGCGTATCGCCACAGGAACAGGACGTCCTCGGCCTCGTCTTCATCCACCGCCCAGCCCAGCCGTGGCAGGCCCTCGGAGAAACTGCAGGGGAGGCCCAATGACGTCCCGATCATGAACAGTTGGTTGATCGGGGGACCCCAGGCCCCCTCCCACAGTCCCGAGTTGCCGGCGAGCCGGCGCACCTGGGCGTGCATCAGCCTGACCCTGAACGTGATCGACCATCCCGGACTCCCGACCTCGAGCCCTCCGGGCGCAAGGATCGCAGCGATGTACCGCCCCGTTTCAGCCAGGCGCCGCTTGGCTCGACGGGAGAGGCTCCCCGTGAGCATGAGGACCTTGCTCCCGGCTGGCGATGAGTACTCGAGCGGAAGGCTGTAAAAGAACGCGGCGACTAACCCCCCAGGGCCGGCTCGCAAGAAGGCTCGTCGTCCCCTGTCGATCCGGGCCGCGTCCACCCAGTCTGGCACAACAGTCATCTCATCGAGAAGGACGAGCAGTAGTTCGGGGGCCTCGAGGTCCGGATCGACGGCGCCCGTGGCTGCCGCGTCGATCAGCCGGCGAGCCCGTCCCGGCGACAATCTGGAAAGCGCGTTGACCGCGGCGTCCGCAACGGGATCGCATCGATTCGAAACGGTCTCGAGATCTCGAGCGAGCCGGGCGCCGTAGCGCCGCGCCACGGCCGTGAAGTCGTAGAAACGCGGGCTGGACTCCTCGACCGCCAATGTCCGCCGATCGATGTCGAGGATGCGCGTCCCGGTCATGCAGGCGCGCTCCCAGAACGGCGGAGCCGGTACATCCGAAGGCGACCGTAGTTCTTGGCCGCTGGCATGTGACCAACGTAATCGCAGGAGAACGTCTTGGACCCTGCCAGTTCGAGGGCGGCCGCAAACGGTTCGGTGACGTAGACGGCGCCGGGTGGCGTCACGGGCTCGATGCGTGCGGTCCTGCTGACGTGCGAGCCGAAGAATGCGGGCATGCGCACCACAGGGTCCAAGATCGGGAAGACGGGTCCGACATGTCCGCCCAGCCGGAGCGCGAGGTGGTCAGGCAAACCGGCCGCCCCGAGGTCGATCGCCACCATGGCGTCTTGAAGGTCCAAGGCACACGCAGCCGCTTCCGTCGGTGTGGAGAGCACCGCGTAGAGGCCGTCACCCCAGGTGTTGCGGAACTCGACGCCTTTCTCATGGCGTGACAGCGCCGCGGCGAAGGCTCCGAGGATCACTTCGGCGAATCGGGGTGACTGTTCGTCGGTCAGCTTCGAGAAGCCTCGCACGTCGGCGAACAGCATCGCTCGAACCACCCGATGGGGACGGGTCACGGGGTTCTCCGTGCCAGCAAGAACAGGTTGCGCAGTCCCGTTCGGCGAGCCACCTGGGGCGATCACCGTCGTCACGTGACCAGCCCCCCGCCATGTGGCGACGTCGATCGCGGTCCCGGCGTCGCCGCTGGGCCCATGCCCGTCCCACAATGCGAGCTGTTGCACCTCGGCGTCGAGGTACCGTGCACGTAGCAGGGCCAGGCCCATTGCGAGCTCGGAGCAATAGCGATAGAGGACGTCGTCGTCCAGGTAGGCATCGTCGGTGGCGTAGCTCACGACCATGGCAGCATCGAGGCAGCGGTGGAATCGCTTCACCCAGACTTCGCCCGCCGGTGCGACCGAGGAGGTCACGAACTCTTCGGTCGCGAACGGCAAGACCACGTGCAGCTCGGCCCCCGCGGCCAGCAGCGTCTCGGCCCACAGGACGTCTCCTCCGCTCGCGAGCGAGCCGTAGGCGAATCCGACGCCATGACGCCTGACCACTTCGGCCATGCGGTTCGTCACCTCGGCCTCCTGCGAGGGGGTGAAGCGTCCGGTCCCATCCGTGCTGGTGATGCGGTGCCCGCAGAAATGCACTACGGCGGGTCCCGCCAGCGGAGTCAGGACGTCCGGGTCGATGCCGGCCGCGATGCAGATCGTGCGTAACTGCCGGCGGGTCGTGGACAGCGCCCCGTAGTCTCCGTGGTGGAGGCCGGCCGCTTCTCGGAGGGCGGCTCGAGCCCGCTCGACTTCACCGAGCAGCAGGAGGGCCTCGGCCTCGGTGGCAACTACGTAGTACGACCTCTCACGGGCGGCGCGCACCAGGTCGAGCGCCTGGAGAGCCAGGGCCCGGGACGCCTGGGCGGCTCCTGCCAGCAGGCTGAGCGTTGCCGCATTGACCGCCGGGTAGTAGCCGCCCGTCCGCTCGCTGATCGCCTGGTAGGCGCCGGCCGCCTCGAGGGCAAGACGGCGGCGGGCTTCCCCATCCGAAGCGAGCGCGATGTCCTTTTTGATACGGGCTTCAAGCGCGGCGACATCCTCCTCGTCGACCTCAGAGAGGGCGTAAGAGGCAAATCGGCGGGCGGCCTCTTGCGTCGACCCGGCCCGCGCCAATGCCAGGACGGCCCGGTAGCGAAGCGGTAGGTCTCCAGGATGGTCGTCAAGCCCCTGTTCGGCCAGGTCGAATGCGGACAGCAGTTCGCCCCGGCGTTCGGCATCTCGCACCGACGCCAACCAAGCCTCCTGCGATCTCGACGCCGACAGCTCGGGGGAAGTCATCGATCAACCGTTTCCCGTCATGGCCGAGCGCTGCAATGGCGTCGGGTGCACGAGAACGCGCCTCGAGGCAAGGGACACGAGCCCGTTGGGATCCTCACACGCCGTGCAGGCGTCCCAGATCCGCACGACGCCGTCGATGTCGACCGTGGCGATCGTCCGCTGCCCGGGCCCGAAGGTGACCATGAGGACGGCATCAGGATGGGCGTCGATCCGGAGCAGTTGGGCGGTTCGTGCGTCCCAGACGCGCGCCGTGCCGTCCTGGCTCGTGGTGACGATCCACCGGCCGTCAGGGCTGTAAATGACCCGCTCGACCGACTGGACGTCGGCGACCAGATTCTGCACCGAGCGCCGGGTATGGACGTCCCAGACGGTAAGCGCCCCGTTCCAGGAAGCGACCGCAAGCCGCGAGCTCCTTGGGTCGAACGCCAACGAGGACACCTCCGCTTTGTCGTCGAACGTGGCCACCTCGCGACCGGTTGCGGTGTCCCAGACGATGACCTGTCCGCAGAAGGTCGACCACGCGACCAACCGGTTCCCGCCGCTGAAGGCTGCCGCAGGTGCATCCTGGCTATAGCAATTCGGGATGGTGCCGGTGAGCGAAGTCTGATTGCCGGTCGCCACGTCGATCACCACCGGCGCGGCCCCCGGCTGCGCGCTACCCAGCACCACTCGCCGGTCGTCAGGACTCCAGCCCGCGGTCACCGCGCCTACCAGGGCCGAGGTGTGGCGGACGAGGTGCTGGGTGGCCACGTCAAAGATCGTGGCCTCACCGTTTCCCACCGGATCGAGCCCAACGACGAGCCGGCCGTCGGGGCTGACAAGTGCGCCATCCAGCGGCGAGTGCTCGATCACGAAGCTTCCGGTCACTCGACCGTCGGGCAGGCCGCGGGTTTCCACGACGATGTCGTTGCCGCGCAGGGCGGTCACAGTGAGACTGCGCGGCCCCAAGCCGACGCTTTCGACAAAGGGGGACTGGGTGTTGATGTCCAGCAACTCAGGACCGGTCGCGCGCCAGAGCCGCGGGATGCCGTCGTTGGACGCGGTGGCCAGGTCCTTCCCGTCGGGACTGAGCGACACCTCAGTGATCGGAGTGGTGATGCCCACGATTGGTACGATTTCGGTCCGGGTGGCAAGCGACCACACCGAGCCCCTGCCGTTGTATTCGCCGACGGCGAGGCGCTGTCCATCAGGTGTGAAGGCGAGCGAGCTGTCCCCGATATTCCCAAGATCGGTGAGGGTGTACTCCTCTGTCCACGTCTGAGTGCTCCACATCGTGATCGTCCCACCGCCGTCGCACGGGTTCGCACCAAGGGCGAGGGTCCCCGTGGCACTCATGCCAATGGTCGCCGGACTGCACCCGTAGGGACCCCCGCTGAGTGGCAGTTGATGGACAAGGGCTCCACTGGAGAGGTCGTAGACGGGGACGCTCTGGTCCGACGAGCCCACGATCAGGTACCGCGAGTCGGGCGTGAATGCCATCGACCCGACGAGGGGTGAAGACGAGGGAACGGTCAGGTCGCGAGAAGTCCCGGTCGTCAGGTTGTAGAGGATCACGACGCCATGCGGAGGTCCACCCGGCGGAGGTCCACCCGGCGGAGCTCCCGGCGGCGGTCCCGGCGGCGGTCCACCAACATGTGCGGGAGTCACGGGGATCACAGGTACGGCGAGGGTCGCTCCGTCCGGTGATATGGCAAGTGTCGTGGATTCGAAATGCCTCGTGCTCAGGGTCTGGGTGATCGAACCTGATCCGGGGTCATACAGCTCGACCCCATGGCCGTCAGCGACCGCAAGACGCTGCCCGTCGGGCGTGTAGGCAAGGGCGCTGGCACCGCCAGCCACCTCGATCCGGCGCGATACTCGTCCGGAACTGGGGTCGACCAGCAAGACGCCGCCGCTGCAGAGCCCCTCGGCAACCTGGGTGCCATTGGGGCGATACGCAATGCTCGCCCCGACTTGTCCACGGCACGACGTGCCTGGCGCTCCGGGCAGCTCGCGCAGGAACGGCGACGTGTCGAGGGCCTGTCGGAGGGCCAACCTGGCCTCTGGTGTATGCGACACACCGAGCGCCCGTACGGCGAGCAGGATCGACGTCTCCGGGTCGACGGCGAGGTCCGACTGACTCTTAGCGGCCAACGCCTGGGAACTGGCCGTTGACTTGGCCGTCACCGCTTGGCCCCTACTGATCAGGGCAAAGACGAGGAGCCCGATCGCAACGACGGCAACTGCCAGACTTGCTCCGACGAGCCTCCGCTGGCGCCGCGAACTGGCTTGTCGGCTGGCCAGGACGTACTCCTGTTGGACAGGCGCTGGCGCGGGGTCGTCATCCGGCGCAGTCCGCGCCAACCAGCTCTCGGCTGCCGTGAGCTCACTGCCTCGGAGCAGAAAGCTCTGGTCGCGCTCCTCCCGGTCCCACTCGATCGCCTTGACAAGCCATCGCGTGTGCTCTTTGCGGTGCTCGAGGTCGGTGTCGAGGGCGAGGACGACGCGATCCATCGCAGCGTCGAACTCGGCGTCATCGACGAATGGGATCCAATTGCGTTCGCGGATCTCGACAGGGATCTCAGGATCCGGGACCGGGTGGCGGAGTACAGGGACAATACGTTTGCCCAAGGTGCTGGCGTAGCTCACTTCCTGTTCGCAGAAGTCCGAGGACACCGCGTCTGGTGAGATGACGAAGAGGAAGGCATCTGACGACTCGATGGCCGTCCGAATCGCCTCGGGGAAGACCTCTGCGTCCACGATCCCCTCGGTGTCGAGCCACACCTGCTTGCCGCGGGCATCCAGGGTCGCGCACAATCGACCAACGAACTCGCCGTCGCGTCGTGAATAAGAAACAAAGACGTCGGCCACGACCCTCCCCCTGTGGTCCTGCACCTCGGCTTTGGGCTGTGACTCTACAATCGTTGCATACGTGTTTCACGTGGTTCCGTCGGCTCGTGCGCGAATCGAGGGAGGACAAGCAAGCCCTTTCGACTCCGGTCGACTTCATTCGGGACGCCTGACAGGCGCTTTACACGAATGCGGTCACGGCGATCAGACGAACTTCGAGTACCCCATACAACTTGTCCAGTTCCCATTCACCTGTTCTCGCCCGCTCATATCAGATCATCGGCTTGGAGGACGAGCTTCGCCGCTAGACCATCGAGCAGCCGATCAAGACTGTATTCCGAAGATCGCAGGAGAGGCGGTCGTCACCTTCGCGTCGGTAGAGCACGGAGTACCGGTCACGATCATCGGCATCTTCTCCCTAAGGGTCCCCATGGCGGGACTCCCGCCGATCGCCTCGAGAGATCCGGGCAGGCAAGGAGGAGGTCATGCTTCGTCCCTACTCGCCGAACAACTACTACCCGGTATACGGACGACTACCTGCGTCAGGGCACAAGAGCGATGCAGGTGGTTTGTGTGCCGACCCTCGTCGTGAACTGGGTGGGATCGGAGACGGTGAGCGCCGAGGAGTTACTGGGAGTATCTCGTTGGGCTCATCGGAAAGGACGTCTCCTTCCGTTACGACGATCGGGCGCCGTGGCCGCTTTTGGGCAGACGTCACGCTCATGAACGAGGTGCTCGGCCCGACCCAGGTGCTCTGGCTGGAGGGGATGCGACGCATGGCCGAGGCACGGACCTGAACTCTCCGTCACGAAGCCCCCCAATTGGCTAACTTTCCTACTGGCGCCGATCGCTCTCGGCGTCAAGCCGGGGGGCCGCTTCGATGGCAGGACCGGGCAGCACCGTCTCACCGATACTCCTGGCGAGCCTCCGCGACCTCCAGTGGCGGTCCCGGCGCTTCGTCCTGGCTGCCCTCGCCGCGGGCCTCGTCTTTGGTGTGGCCCTGATGATGAGCGGCGTCGCGAACAGCTTCACGGTAGAGATCAAGAACACCGTGAGCTCACTCGGGGCGACCTCCTGGTTCGTGAAGGCGGGGATCCCGGGGCCTTTTACCGACCCGGCCCCGTTCCCGGCGAGCGCCGCCGACGCGATCAGAAGCGTCCCAGGCGTGAGCGCCGCAGAGCCGATCCTCGTTAGCAGGGCTCTCACCCACGGTGCGATACAGACGCCGCGGGGCGCAAACTTGGCTCCGGGACCCGAGCGAAACGTCAACTTGCTCGGCGTCGTGCCCGGGCACGTCGGAGCCCCCCGAGTCACGAAGGGCACGCCCCTCGGAGGTCCGGACTCGGTCGTTGTCGACGAGAGCCTAAAGACGGGAATCGGTGATGTGATTGCCCTCAACGGCGTCCATTTCAAGGTGGTCGGCCTCCTAAACGGGGTCACCTACTTCGCCGGTCAGCCGGTCGCGTTCGTCACCCTCGGTGCAGCACAGCAGCTCGGGTTCAGCGGCGCGTCTCTCGCGTCCGCTGTCATCACGAAGGGCACGCCCGAGGGCTCGGTCCCGGGGTTCACCTCGCTCACCGATGCCCAGGTGCGCGCGGACCTTAAACGACCGATCGTCCAGGCGGACCAGACGATCCAACTGATACAGGTCATCTTGTGGATCGTCGCGGCCGGCATCATCGGCGCCATTGTCTACATCTCCGCGCTCGAGCGAAAAGGAGACTTCGCTGTCCTGAAAGCGGTGGGGACTCCGAGCTCGCACCTCTTCGCCGGGCTCGTGATCCAAGCGATCGTCATGGCGGTGGGTGCGGCCGTCATCGGCATCCTCGTCGAGATACCCATGTCGAGCAGCTCCTCCATGGCCGTGCGTCTCGCGCTCTCGAACTACGTCGCCGTCCCGGTCGTGGCAGTCATCGTCGGCGTGGTGGCGAGCGTCATGCCCGCGCGCCGGGCGGCACGCGTCGACCCTGCGATCGCGTTCGGGGGCGGCAAGTGAACCTCCTCGAGGTCACCGATCTCACCGTCGAGTACTCAAGCGGCGGGTACAAGGTGAGGCCGCTCCACGAATTCAACCTGAGCATGGACAAGGGCGAGCTGGGAGTGCTGCTCGGCGCGAGTGGTTGCGGAAAGTCGACGCTCCTCTCCGCGATCGCGGGACTGCTGCGCCCGGTATCGGGATCGATACGCGTCAACGAAACAGAGGTCGTAGGTCTATCGGGCAAGGACATGAACGAGTACCGACAGAATTCGGTCGGGATCGTCTTCCAGGCCTTCAACCTGATCCCCTCTCTTACGGCACGGGAGAACATCGAGCTCGTTTGCCGCACGGCTGGCCGCACTCGCGCCGCCGCGCGCCACCAGGCGGACCACCTGCTCGAGACAGTGAACCTCGGCGACCGTGCCCGTCACCGCCCGGGGTCTATGTCCGGCGGACAACAGCAACGGGTCGCGATAGCGCGAGCGCTCGCCCTCGACCCTCCGGTCGTTCTCGCCGACGAGCCGACCGCTCACCTCGACTACATACAGGTGGAGGGGGTACTCGACATACTGCGCAAGCTCGCAGACGCGGACCGCACCGTCCTCATCGCAACCCACGACGAGCGGCTTCTTCCGCTCGCGGACAGGATCGTCGAGCTAAGTCCGCGGGTGGCGCCCGAGGCGAGCGTCCAGCACCGCGAGCTCGAGGACGGAGAGGTCCTGTTCGAGCAGGGCGCCCCAGGGTCCCTCGTGTACACGGTCGAATCTGGTCTGATCCAACTGTTCCGCAGCCGCGACGACGGCACCGAGGAGCTCGTGAGCGAGGTTACCCCTGGCGCCTACTTCGGCGAGCTCGCTCCGATGTTCGGCCTCCCGCGTTCTGCGACGGCCAGGGCGTCTCAGAGGACGGTCGTCACCGGTGTTCCGGTGCCCGAGTTCCGCACGGGCTTGAAGCCGAACCGCTGACCTGCTTCATCGGCAATAATTGGGGGCGAGGAAACCGCACGACCGAGAAGCTGATGGCGGGGATGGACGACGTGCGTGCGGCACCGAGGGGGTCGGGACGCTCGAGCTGATCGTCCGCCGCCCCGCTGTGGACGATCGCGAGATCCTGGAGCCGGGACTCCCATCTCGATGTCGGGCTCGCAGGCGACACGTGGAAGTTGAATGGGTCGAAGGGCACGCCGACGGCTCGTCGCACACCGACGCGCACCTGACGGTGTACACCGCGTGTACAACAGGACGTGTCGGAGAGGGGACTTGAACCCCTACGCCCTTGCGGGCACTAGCCCCTCAAGCTAGCGCGTCTGCCTATTCCGCCACTCCGACGAATGTGCGGTTGAGTCGGAATCCACCGCGAACCGCGACTCTATCGCTTCGCCCGGTGTGCTCCGAGGGCGTTGTTCGAGCCGGCCGGGGCGGTGCTGGGCGGGGCAGCAAGGCGGGTCCACAGACGGATGTTCCAGAACGGGCCGATGCCGCCGGGATCGTCCATAACCTGCGTCAGCCACGTCGGCCACACGAGAAATGTTGGTTCTGCGAACAACGGCAGCGTGGGCATGTCGCTCCACAAGGCTTGGTCGATCTGTTGGTAGAGAGCTTCCGCGCGCGCTGCGGCGAGCTCCTGCGCGGCCTGGGTGAACAGGGTGTCGACGCGAGGGTCGTCGAACCCGGTCCAGTTCGTCCCCACACCCCCGGTGACCGTCGGTGCGGTCGAGTAGACACTTCCCAACGAGCTCGGGTACGCGCCGGCATCGACCGGCACCAGTGCGACGTCGAACGACCCCGACGGGAGCACCGACGCGGCCAAGTCGCCCGCCGGCACGGGCTGCGCCGTTACGTCGAAACCCGCGCTCACGAGCTCGGCCACGACCAACGGAGCCGTGGCGGCCGACCAGGGGTCGTCGAGTGCCCACGCCACCACCAGGTCGATTGGGCGGCCGTGCGAGGTCCATGTTCCCCGCGAGTCGGCGACCAGACCGCCCTGCTCGAGCAGGCGGGCCGCAGCAGGCAGGTCGACGCGTTCGTACCCGGCCGCATTGTCCGCGTACCACGTCTGGGTGTTGGCGAACAGGTGATGGTTGTCCTCCCAGACCGAGTGGAGCGCGGGCTGGCCCACTGTCGTGGCGATGGCGGCCCGGTCGATGGTGTGCGCGACCCCCTCACGGACGGCCGCCACGTCGAGGGGCACGTGGCGCACGTTGAACGCCAACTGGAGCATGCGCGTGCCCAGCTGGGTTTGGCTTTCGAGCAAGGGCGAGGACGACGCCTGGGCCAGGAATGACATGTCGAACCCGCTCGGGTACGCGACGTCGACCTGCCCGCTGCCGAGAGCGGACGCCAGCGACGCGCCGCCCGACACGGCCCGCACCACGACGCGCTCGAGGCGCGGGGCGTCTGCCCACCACCGGGGGTTGCGGGTCAGGACCAGCTGCGCGCCGGGCTGCCACGACGCGACCATCCAGGGCCCGCCGGACACCAGGACGGAGGGGTCGAAGCGGTCGTACCCATGGTTCCACCCCACCCGGGCACTCACGTGGGCCGGCAACAGGTCGGCGAAGAGTGATGCCCAGTCGGCGAAGGGCTGTCGGAACACAACCGTCACGGTCCGCCCTCCGTTGGAACCCGCGATCGAGGCGATGTCCCGGTACCCGAGCGTCGACGCCACCGAGACCGGACTGCCGTCGACGTCCGCCGCCCCACCTCGCTGGGCCTGCCACGCGTACACGAAGTCGTCGACCGAGATGGCTACCCCGTCCGACCAGACGGCGCGCGGGTCGATCTGGTACATGACGGTCTGAGGGTTGACGCTCACCACCTCGGCGCTGTCCACGACGTTCGTGTCGAGTTGAGGAACCGCGCCGGGGCCGACCCGGAACACCTGGCCCCACACCGCGCTCCCAAGCATCCGCCCCGACGGGGTGTCGCCCGCCACGGTGTGGTCATTGAGCGTGGTGGGCAGTTGGTCGAGGGCGACGGTCGCCGTCCCTCCCGCCACTGCGACCAGCGGTGGGCGGGCGTGCGTACGTCCACGATGACTCGCGCCCGATGCCGCCGCGCCCGGGCCGCACGCGCCGAGCAGGACCGCCGAGGCGATCAGGGCCATGGCGTGCGCACGCGGGCGGGCTACCTTCATGCCACTTAGATGAGGGGCCGTCTCCGCCGGCGCCGGTGTGTGCTGCCGGGCGCCCCGGCTCTCACCGCACGCGCAGCGACAGGATCACCGTCGTGAAGGCGAAGATCACGGCGACCGTGATCGTGATGCGGTCGAGGTTCTTCTCCACCACGGTCGAACCGGCGGCCGCCTGCCCCACCGAGCCGCCGAACATGTCCGACAGTCCTCCGCCCTTGCCCGAGTGCATGAGGATCAGGAACACGAGCGCCAGCGACACCATGATGTGGAGTACTACGAACGCAATCGTCAGCACGGTGTGCTCCTCGGGCCGTCTGGACCAAGCAACGCTAGCAAACCGGCTGGTCTAACGGCTCGCGGCCACCACGGACGCGGCGGCCCGCACGATGGCGGCAAAGGCCGCCGGGTCGAGGCTGGCCCCGCCCACCAGGGCGCCATCGACGTCGGGCTCGGCCACCAGGTCGGCTGCGTTGTCGGGCTGGACCGACCCCCCGTACTGGATCCGCAGCGCCCCGGCCGCGTCGGCGCCGGCTAGCCCCGCCACGACCGAACGAATGTGGGCGCACGCCCGTTGAGCGTCGTCGGGCGTGGCGGTGTTGCCCGTCCCGATCGCCCATATCGGCTCGTACGCCACGACGAGACCGGCGGTGTCCTCGGACGAGAGCCCGCCCAGTGCGACGGCGGTCTGGACCTGGAGACGGTCCTCGGTCTCGCCCGCGCCCCGTTCGTCCTCGGTCTCGCCGACGCACACGATCGGCGTCATGGAGTTGCGCAAGACGGCGCGCACGGTGGCGGCCACGTTCTCGTCGGTCTGCCCGAAGAGCCGGCGTCGCTCGGAGTGCCCGACGATGACGTAGGCGACGCCGAGCCGCGCCAGCATGGGAGGAGCCACTTCGCCCGTGTACGGCCCGCTGTCCTCCCAGTAGCAATGCTGGGCGCCGAGAGCCACGGGGATGGCGCGGTCCTCGAGCACCGTCTGCACCGAGCGCAGGTCGGTGAACGGAGGGTGCACCGACACGTCGAGCGACGCCACGTCCGACGCGCTGATGCGCAACCCGAAGTCCTGCACCGTCCGGATGGCCTGCAGGTGGTCGAGGTTCATCTTCCAGTTGCCACTGATGAGCGCGCGACGGCGGGCTGGCGACACGTCACCCGCCTCCGGACGCGTCGGCCCCGTGCGATCGCGGGGGCGCGTTGGGCGCACGCCGAAGGGCCTCGAGGCCGGGGAGGTCGCCGAGCTCGAGGAGCTCCAGCGACGCGCCCCCCCCGGTGGACACGAATCCGACCCGTGACGCCAACCCCATGCGGTTGAGCACGGCCACGGAGTCCCCGCCGCCCACGACGCTGAAGGCCCGTCCCTCGGTGACGGCCCGGGCCACCGCCTCAGTTCCGGCCGCGAAGCGCTCATCCTCGGCCACGCCCATGGGCCCGTTCCAGAAGACGGTGCCGGCCTCGGCCACGACGAGGGCGAAGGCCCGGGCCGAGTCCGGGCCGATGTCGAGCCCCCGCCACCCGTCGGGGATGTCCACGCCCACGACGCGCACCTCGCCCCCACCCGGTGCGCCATCCGGCCGGGCCTCCCCCGGCCCGAGGACGGTGACGTCGGTGGGTAACACGATGCGGTCACCCGCGTCCGACAGCAGCGCTCGACACGCCTCGACGTGCGCCTCGTCCAGCAACGACGCCCCGACGGCGTGGCCGCGTGCCGCCAGGAAGGTGAAGGCCATGCCCCCGCCGACCACCAGGCGGTCCACCCGGCGCAACAGCGAACGGAGCAGCCCGAGCTTGTCGGCCACCTTGGCCCCGCCCACGACCGCCACGAAGGGCCGGCGCGGCGACGACAGCAGGGAGCCCAAGACCTCCACCTCGCGTTGGAGCAAGCGGCCCGCAGCAGACGGCAGGGTGCGGGGAGGCCCGACGATGGACGCATGGGCGCGATGCGAGGCGCCGAACGCGTCGTTGACATAGCAGTCGAAGTCGTCCACCAGCCGGTGCACGAACGCGGCGTCGTCCGCCTCCTCGCCCGGATCGAAGCGCAGGTTCTCGAGCAGCGCCACCCCGGGCGCGAGGTCCTCGAGGCGCGCCCGGACGGGCGCCACCTCATATCGCGGGTCGGGGTGACCGTGGGGACGGCCGAGATGCGTGCACGCGGTGACCTCGGCCCCCCGACGCTGGAGCCATTCCAGCGTCGGCAGCGCGGCGCGGATGCGGAAGTCGTCCTGCACCGACACGGCACCGCCCGCGCCCGGTGGTGACAACGGGACGTTGAAGTCGACCCGGACGAGCACGCGCCGGCCGCTCACGTCGGACAGGTCCTCGAGGAGGGGTAAGCCGTCGAGGAGCGCGACACCGGGGCCGGGGCCGGGTGCGTCGGTCAACACTCCCCGGCCGCTGCGCCCGGGACGGTCAGGCGGGCGAGCCGGCCGAGCCGACCATGACCACCACGTCGACCAGCCGGTTGGCGTAGCCCCACTCGTTGTCGTACCAGCCCATCACCTTGACCAGGGTGCTGTCGTCACTCACCGGGACGACCATGGTGAGGCCGGAATCGAACGTGCACGACGCGGCGCTCCCCACGACGTCCGAGGACACGATGGGGTCCTCGGTGTATTCGAGCACCCGGGCGAGCCGACCGGAGGAGGCGGCCTGCCGGAACGCGTCGTTCACCTCCTGCACGGTGACGGCTCGGGGTACGAGCGCGCTGAAGTCCGTGATCGACCCGATCCCGACGGGGACCCGCAGAGCGGAGCCGTCGAGCCGCCCCTGCATGGACTCGAGCACCTGGCCTGTCGCCCGGGCCGCGCCGGTGGATGCGGGGACGATGTTCTGGGCGGCGGCCCGCGCCCGGCGCAGGTCCTTGTGGGGCAGGTCGAGCAGGTTCTGGTCGTTGGTGTAGGCGTGCACGGTGGTCATGAGGCCGCTCGTGATCCCGAATGCATCCTCCAGCACCTTGACCATGGGCACGAAGCAGTTGGTCGTGCACGACGCGTTGGACACGACCACGTGCCGGGCGGGGTCGAACGTGTCGTCGTTCACTCCCATCACGAAGGTGGCGTCCGCACCCTTCGCCGGGGCCGAGATCACCACCCGGCCCGCGCCCGCCTCGATGTGGCCGGCGGCGTCGCCGCGTGTGGTGAAGCGGCCGGTGGACTCCACCACCACGTCCACCTCGAGCTCCTTCCACGGCAGGTCCTTGGGGTGCCGTTCGGCCAGCACCCGGATCCGGCGATCGCCGATGACGATGTGGTCGCCCTCGACGTACACGGGCGCGTCGAAGCGCCCGTAGGTCGTGTCGAAGCGCAGCAGGTGCGCGTTCGTGGCCGCGTCGGTGATGTCGTTGAGCGCCACGATGTCGACGTCGGCGCCCTGCGCCCTCGCCGCCCGCAGGAAGTTGCGGCCGATGCGGCCGAAGCCGTTGATGCCCACTCGGATCGCCATCGTCCCTATCCGACCAGAGAGCTCAGGGCGGCCGCCAGTCTCGCCGGGTCGTGGGCCCTGCCGTTCGGGCGGGCCAGCCGTGCCTCCACCACCGACAGCTCGATCGCACCCAGGGGGATGGCGGCCGGGTCGACGAGGACGTCGTCCACCACCACTCCGTGCGCGCCGAGGGCAGCGACGTGGGCGGCCACGTCGTACCCGGCGGTCTCGGCCCCCTGGGGTCGCAGGTTGGCGACGTAGACGCGGCGGCCCGGGGACCGGCGGATGGCCTCCGCGATGGCCGGCACGGCGGCAGCCGCCAGCACGCTCGTGAAGAGCGAGCCCGGGCCCACCACCACCTGGTCGGCGCACGCGAGCGCCTCGAGCGCGGCGGCCGGGGCAGGTGGGTCCTCCGGCACGAGCGACACCCGGCGGATGTGCGCGGCGTGCATCACCGCCGTCTGGCCTTCCACCTCCCCCGCCTCGGCGACCGCTTTGAGCACCACCGGCTCGGTCGTGGCGGGGAGCACCCGGCCCACCGCACCGAGCAGACGGCCCGCTTCGTCGAGGGCGTGCTGCAGGTCGCCGCACGCCGCGGTCAGCCCGGTCAGCATCAGGTTGCCCAGTGCATGGCCGACCAGCTCGTCCGACTCGAAGCGGTGCTCGAACGCCTCGGCCAGGACGGACCCCTCCTCCGCCATCGCCACCAGGCACTTGCGCAGGTCGCCCGGCGGCGCGATGCCGAGCTGGCGGCGAAGGCGACCCGACGAACCGCCGTCGTCCGCCACCGACACGATGGCGGTCAGCTCACCGGCGTAGCGGCGCGCGGCGCGCAGGGTGGCGGCCAGGCCGTGCCCGCCGCCCACCGCCACCACCCGGGGGCCCGACGCCGTCACCGGTCGATGTCCCGGTGGATCACGCCGGGGGAGGCGCCCCGGGTCTGGAGGCGGCGCGCCAGTTCGTCCGCCAGCACGACCGACCGGTGCCGCCCCCCGGTGCAGCCAATGGCGACGGTCAGGTAGGACTTGCCCTCGGTGACGTACGCGGGCAACAGCATGCCGAGCAGGTCGTCCACCCGGTCGAGGAAGGCGTGGGTGGCGTCTTCGGCCATGACGTAGTCGCGCACCGGCTCGTCCAAGCCGGACAAGGGCCGCAGCTTCTCGACCCAGTTGGGATTGGGCAGGAAGCGGCAGTCGAAGACGAGATCGGCGTCACGGGGGATGCCGTGCTTGTACCCGAATGACACGACCGACGTGCGCATGCCCCGTTCCCCCTCGGGGGCGAACAGCTGGATGATCCGCTGGCGCAGCTGGTTCACGTTGAGCTCGCCGGTGTCGATCACCACATCGGCGCGGTCGCGGATCGGCTCCAGCATCCGGCGCTCGTCCGCGATGGCCTCGGCCACCTGTCGCTCGGCGATGGGGTGGCGGCGGCGGGTGCCCTCGAACCGGCTCACCAGCACGTCCTGGGGGGCGTCGAGGTAGACGATCCGCACCTCATGACCCCGCTCCCGCAGCTCGTCGATGGCGGGCAGAGCCTCGTCGAGCTGGGCGCCACCCCCCCTCCCCATGACGAGGGCGACACGCTCCTGCGCGGAGCCGGGACGCCCTACGACGTCGGCCACCTCGGTCAACAGCGACGGCGGCATGTTGTCGATCACGTACCACCCCGAGTCCTCGAGGGCCGCCGCCGCGGTCGAGCGCCCCGCGCCCGACAACCCGGTGATGAGGACGTAGTCGCTCACGATGCTCCATCCTCCCGCGCCGGCGCGGGTTCGGGCGGGACGGGGTCGGCCTGACCGGGACGTGGCGTCGGGACCGGGACCGGAGTCCGGCTGGGCGGGCGGGGCGCCGGATGGAGGTGCTCGTACAGGGCGTCGGCGACGGGATCCGGGAGCCACGCCAGGGCCTGGAGCTCGCCGCGCGTCGCCGCCCGGGCGGCCCGCACGCTGCCCAGCTCGCGCACGAGACGGGCCCGGCGCGCCGGGCCGAGGCCGGGCACGCCCTCCAGCGTGCTCTTCGTCATGCGCTTGCCCCGCAGGTCGCGGTGGTAGGTGATGGCGAAGCGGTGGGCCTCGTCCCTGATCCGCTGCAGGAGGAAGAGCGCCTCGGACCCCCGGGGCACCTGCACCGGGTCGGGCTGTCCCGGGACGTAGACGTCCTCGAACGCCTTGGCCAGCGCGGCCACGGGGATCTCGTCGGCCAGTCCCAGCCGTTCGAGCACCCGCACGCCCACGTTCAACTGTCCCTTGCCCCCGTCGAGGAGCAGGAGCTGCGGAGGGTAGGCGAAACGCCGCACGCGGCTGCGGCGGCCGAGCGCTTCGGTATCGGCTTCGGCGTTGGCACCGGCGGCGGCGTGTCCGTCGGCCCGCACCGACGCGCCGTTGCTGTCAGCCGGCGACTCGGGCGGCGAGGTCTCGGTCGCCGACCGGCGAGCCGCGAGAAGGGCGGTCAGCCTGCGGGTCAGGACCTCCTCCATGGCGGCGTAGTCGTCGTTGCCGGGGACGTCGCGGAGACGAAAGCGCCGGTATTCGGACTTGCGGGCCAGACCGTCCTCGAACACGACCATCGAGCCCACGTAGTCCGTGCCCTGGAGGTGGCTCATGTCGTAGCACTCGATGCGCAGCGGAGCCTGGTCCAATCCGAGCACCTGGCGCAGCGACTCCAGGGCGCGTGCCCGGCTGTCGTGGTCCGAGGCGCGTCGCAGGCGGTGGCGCGCCAGCTCTTCGCCCGCGTTGCGGGTGACCGTCTCGAGCAGGGCGCGCTTTCCGCCGCGCTGCGGCACGTGCATCGCGACGGGCCCACCGCGCCGGCTCGCCAGGAACCCTTCGTACACGTCGGGCTCGTCCGGCAGCTCGGGCACGAGCACCTGGCGCGGGACGCCCGGCGCGGCGGTGCCCTCGGTGCCCCAGGTGCGCGGGTCCCCCGCGCCCGACGTCCACCCCGAGCGGTCCCCGCCCCGCACGCGGGTCGTGCGGGCGGGGACGGGTTCGGGCTCGGCGTCGCCGTACAGCTGCTCGAGGATGCGTCCCACCAGCTGGGGCCGGTCGAGCTCCTCCACCTTGTCGAGCACGAAGGCGCGCCGGCCCACGATGCGCCCCCGCCGCACGTGGAAGACGCACACCGCGGCCTCGAGCGCGTCCTCCTCGATGCCCACCATGTCGAAGTCCTCGGGCCGGTCGCTCACCACCTGCTGGCGCTCGCACGCCACCCGCAACGTGTGCAAGCTGTCGCGCAGCCGCGCGGCGCGTTCGAAGTCGAGAGCGGCGGCGGCTTCCTCCATCGCCGCACCCAGCCGGCGCTCCACGTCGTCGGTGTCACCCGCCAGAAAGGCCATGAGGTCGTCCACCATGGCGTCGTACCGCTCGTGGTCGACGGCCCCGATGCACGGCGCCGAGCACCGCTCGATGTGGTACATCAGGCAGGGCTTGCCCATCTTGACGTGGCGCTCGAGCTTGGCGTCCGAGCACGAGCGGACCTGGAAGGTGCGCAGCAACAGGTCGAGGGTGTCGCGGATGGCGCCCACGTGCGCGTAGGGACCGAAGTAGCGGATCCCGGGGCGACGCCTCCCCCGCACCACCGCGGCGCGGGGCCACTCGTCTTCCAGGGTCACCGCCAGCCACGGGTACGACTTGTCGTCGGCCAGGCGGATGTTGAAGCGGGGCCGGTGCCGCTTGATCAGCGCGTACTCGAGGAGGATCGCCTCGACCTCGTTGGCGACCTGGATCCACTCCACCCGGTCGGCGGCGGCCACCATCCCGGCCGTGCGGGGGGGCAGGGTGGCGGGGTCCCCGAAGTAAGTGGTGATCCGGCTGCGCAGCGACTTGGCCTTCCCCACGTACAGCACGCGTCCGTCGGCGTCCAGGAACTGGTACGACCCCGGGGCGTCGGGGATCGAGCCGGGAGAAGGCCGCGTCCGCATACCCCCACTGTGCCGTACGGACCCGCCCGGTCGTGCCGTCCGGACCTCCCGGGAGGAGGGAAACGCGCACCGGGCGGCCGCCACCTAAACTCGGGCGCAAGCGCCGGCCTGGTATCCCGGCGTACATATCGCTCCGAGGCCGACAACCCCGCGGACGGGCGACCAGGCTGTCCCCGCCGGCCGTGAATCGGAGCGCTCCCCGAAGGGAGACCTTCATGCTGCGGCTGCAACATGCGCTCCCCGAGCGCTACTCGGACGCGACCCCCGACGAGCTGGCCGAGCGCATCGGCGCGGCCAAGGCGGCCCTCGGGTCGAGGGTGCTCGTGCTGGGCCACCACTACCAACGCGACGAGGTGATGCGGTGGGCCGACGCCCGGGGCGACTCGTTCGGCCTGTCCCGGATCGCGGCCGACCGCCACGACGCCGACTACGTGGTGTTCTGCGGCGTCCACTTCATGGCCGAGTCGGCCGACATCCTGACGGCACCGAACCAGCGGGTGATCCTGCCCGACCTCAACGCGGGATGCTCCATGGCCGACATGGCCGACCTCGAATCGGTCGAAGAAGCGTGGGAGGCGCTGGCCTCGGTCACCGACGTCGAGCGCATCGTGCCCGTGACGTACATGAACTCCTCCGCCGCGCTCAAGGCGTTCGTCGGCCGCCACCGCGGGGCGGTGTGCACGTCGTCCAACGCACGCGCCGTGCTGTCGTGGGCGCTCGACCCCGAGGGTGCGGGCACCGCCCAGGGCGACAAGGCCCTGTTCTTCCCCGACCAGCACCTCGGTCGGAACACCGGCTACCAGCTCGGCTGGAGCGACGCCGACATGCGGGTGTGGAACCCCCGGCTCGAGCTCGGTGGTCTCGTCGACGCCGACGTCAAGAGCGCCACCCTGCTGTTGTGGAAGGGACACTGCTCGGTGCACCAGCGATTCCGGCCCGAGCACGTCCACGCCTTTCGCGCCGAGCATCCGGCGGGCGTCGTCGTGGCGCACCCCGAGTGCGCTCGCGACGTGGTCGAGCTGGCCGACGAGGTGGGATCGACCGACTTCATCATCCGCACCGTGCGCGACGCCCCGCCCGGGTCTGTGCTCGGAGTGGCGACCGAGATCCATCTCGTCAAGCGCCTCGGCGACGAGCACCCCGACAAGACCGTGGTGTCGCTCGATCCGCTGGTGTGCCCGTGCTCGACCATGTTCCGCATCGACGCCGCCCATCTGTGCTGGGTGCTCGAGAACCTGCTCGACGGGGTGGTCGTCAACCAGATCACCGTCGACTCCGACACGGCGCAGTGGGCGCGCGTCGCGCTGGAACGCATGCTCGCCATCACCTGACGGCGCCTACCCTCCGCACCACCCGGGCCGAACCGCTCCACCCCGGAGCGTTCAGCCCGGCGGCGTTCCCCCGAACGCGCCGTGGTCGTCGGGCTGGTCGGCCGCGATCGGCCACTCCTCGAACACCGCGCACCGCCCACCCGAGGCGAAGCGCACGATCCACAGGTCGCGCCAGCTGCGCCCGTCGGGCGGTGAGTAGTCCACGTGCACCCTGACGACCGCGGTGTCGCCGTCGACCGCGACCACCTCGCTCGTCATGGCGAACTCCTCGTCCGGGCCGGCCCGCTCCGCCTCCCACAACAGCGCCAGCTCGTCGAGACCGCGCACCGGGCTCGACCACGGTGCCGGTCGGTAGCTCACGTCGGGGGTGAACAACTCGGCCAGACGCGCCGTGCCGGGGGTGCGCCACGCCACCTCGTACTCGGTGATCCAGCGCTGCACGGCGTCGCGCCGGACGACCGGCATCAGCCCGCCCGACGCCGCCTCGAGGTGCTCGCCGCGCCGGCGCGCTTGGGGCGCGGCGCGGCCCGAGCCGCACCGGCGGTCGTTCCTCCCGCCTTCACCCGCCCGTTCGTCTTCACCGCCCGTGTGCGGCGCGCCGGCCCGTTCCCCCTCCCCCCGGTGGCAGGCGGCGCGACGGGCGACCGCGCGGCGCGCTTGGGCCGGACGCGGTGTCCCGCTCGTTCGAGGACGGGCAGGAGGACCTGGCCGGTGTAGCTCGCCGGTGTGGCGGCGACGTCCTCGGGCGTGCCTTCGGCCACGAGACGGCCGCCCCGCTCGCCGCCCTCGGGCCCGAGGTCGACGATCCAGTCCGCCGTCTTCACCACGTCGAGGTTGTGCTCGATCACGATGACGGTGTTGCCCTGGTCCACCAGACGCGACAGCACCTCGAGCAGCTTGCGGACGTCGTCGAAGTGCAGTCCGGTGGTCGGCTCGTCCAGCACGTACAAGGTATGGCCGGTGGGCCGGCGCGACAGCTCGGACGACAGCTTGACCCGCTGGGCCTCGCCCCCCGACAGCGTAGGGGCGGGCTGGCCCAATCGGATGTAGCCGAGCCCGACGTCGACGAGGGTCTGCAGGTGGCGCGCGATGGTGGGTTGGTTGGCGAAGTACGACAACGCCTCCTCGCACGACATGTCCAGCACCTCGGCGATGTTCTTGCCCTTGAACGTGACCTCGAGGGTCTCGCGGTTGTAGCGCGCCCCGCCGCACACCTCGCACGGCACGTACACGTCGGGGAGGAAGTGCATCTCGATCTTGATGGTCCCGTCCCCCGCGCACGCCTCGCACCGCCCGCCGCGCACGTTGAACGAGAACCGCCCGGGCAGATAGCCGCGCACCTTCGCCTCCGACGTCTGGCTGAACAACCGGCGCACGTGGTCGAACAATCCCGTGTAGGTGGCGGGGTTCGAGCGGGGGGTGCGGCCGATGGGTGACTGGTCGATCGCCACCACCTTGTCGACGTGCTCCACCCCGTCGATGGCGCTGTGCTGTCCCGGGGTGGTGCGGGCCCGGTGCACCCGGCCCAGCATCGACTGCAGCAGGATGTCGTTGACGAGGGTCGACTTGCCCGAGCCGGACACGCCCGTCACGGCCACCAGGCACCCGAGGGGGAACGCCACGTCGATGCCCTGCAGGTTGTGCTCCCGCGCGCCGCGCACGACCAGGTGGTCGCCCGACCCGGCCCGGCGCTTGTCGGGCACCGGTATCGACCGCTCGCCCGTGAGGTAGCGGCCCGTGACCGACGCCTGGCACTCGAGCAGCCCGGGGAACGGCCCGCTGTAGACGATCTCTCCCCCGTGCTCCCCCGCGCCGGGCCCGATGTCGACGACGTGGTCGGCGGCGCGGATGGTCTCCTCGTCGTGCTCGACCACGATCACGGTGTTGCCGAGGTCGCGCAGCCGCACCAGGGTGTCGAGCAGGCGCCGGTTGTCGCGCTGGTGGAGCCCGATGGACGGCTCGTCCAACACGTACAGCACACCGACCAGTCCCGAGCCGATCTGGCTCGCCAGACGGATGCGCTGCGCCTCGCCCCCTGACAACGTCGCCGTGGCACGCGCCATCGACAGGTAGTCGAGCCCGACGTCGAGCAGGAACCGGAGCCGGGCGCGCACCTCGCGCAACACGCGGTCGGCGATGAGGTGCTCGCGCTCGGTCAACTCGAGCGCGTCGACCTCCTGCGAAGCGCGGCTGATCGACAGGCTGCACAGCTCGTAGATGTTGCGCCCGCCCACGGTGTACGCCAGGGACTCGGGCTTGAGGCGCGCCCCGCCGCACACCGGGCAGGGGACCTCGCGCATGAAGGTCGACGCCCATTCTCGTACCGCGTCGGAATCGGACTCACGGTGGCGGCGCTGGAGCCACGGCACCACCCCTTCGTACCGGGCCGAGAACGAACGCTGGCGGCCGTAGCGGTTGCGGTAGCGCAGGTTGACCTGCTTCTGCCCCGTGCCGTACAGGACCACCTTGCGGTCCTTGGCACGCAGCTTCCCCCACGGCGTGCGGGTGGAGAAGCCGTACTCGTCCGCCACCGCTTCGATCATCCGGTCGAACCACCGGCTGTGCCCTCCCATCCACGGCGAGATGGCGCCCTCGTCCAGCGACTTGGTGGGATCGGGCACCACCAGGTCGGGATCGACCTCGTACTGGGTGCCGAGCCCGTCACACGCCGGGCACGCCCCGTACGGGGAGTTGAACGAGAAGTTGCGCGGCGCGGGCTCGTCGAACGACAGGCCGCAGAACGTGCACGCCAGGTGCTCGGAGAACGTGATGAGCTCCTCCTCCGAGCCGTCCTCGGCGACCACCGCGATCTCGGCGATGCCGTCGGCCAGGCGCAGAGCGGTCTCCATCGACTCGGTCAGGCGCTGGCGGATGTCGTCGCGCCGCACCAGCCGGTCGACGATCACCTCGATGGTGTGCTGCTCGTACCGGGCCAGGCCGAACGCGGAACGCTCGGCCAGCTCGACCGTCTCGCCGTCCACGCGCACCCGGGCGAAGCCCTGCTTGGCCAGGTCGTCGAGGAGCGCCTCGTACTCGCCCTTGCGGCCCCGCACCACCGGGGCGAGCACCTGGAAGCGCGTGCCGGTGGGGAGGTCCAGGACGCGGTCCACGATCTGCTGCGGTGTCTGGCGCGCCACGGGCCGACCGCAGTTGGGGCAGTGCGGGTGACCGACCCGGGCGTACAGCAGCCGGAGGTAGTCGTAGATCTCGGTCACCGTGCCGACCGTCGAGCGCGGGTTGCGGCTGGCGGACTTCTGGTCGATCGAGATGGCGGGCGACAGCCCCTCGATGAAGTCCACGTCGGGCTTGTCCATCTGCCCCAGGAATTGCCGAGCGTACGAGGACAGCGACTCGACGTAGCGCCGCTGGCCCTCGGCGTAGATCGTGTCGAAGGCGAGCGACGACTTTCCCGATCCCGACAGCCCGGTGAACACGATGAGCCGGTCGCGCGGCATGTCGAGCGCGATGTCGCGCAAGTTGTGCTCGCGCGCGCCGCGGATCACCAGCCGATCGCTCATCGGAGCGAGGTTACCGGGGGCCCGGGGGCCCGGGGCCGGAGCCGCGGGGGGTGCCTGAGCCCGTCGGACGGGGGTCAGCGCGGGACCCGACCGGTCACGCGGTGCCGACCGCTCACGCGCCGGCGGGTGACGCGGTGCCGACCGGAACGGGCGGCCCCTCCTCCGACTCGACCAGGGCCAGGCGGAGCTCGGCGATGTCGTCGCGCAACAGGGCGGCCTCCTCGTAACGGAGCTCGGCGGCGGCCTGTCGCATCTCCTGCTCGAGCCGGATCACGAGGCGCTGGAGCTCGTCGACCGGGAGCTCGGACAGGTCGGCCAGCTCGTCCGCGCCGGTGACGTCGCCCGGGAAATCGCGTCCCGCCGCCGGCCGCCGTCCGGGAAGACCCCGCGACCGCAGCTGCTCCCGGGCGGAGATCCGCCCGGGACGCCCCGCACCGGGACGGCCCCGTCCCGGGCGCCCCCGGGCGCCGGAGGCGGCGGCGGAGCCCGCCGGCCGGATGCGCTCGAGAATGTCGGTCACCGCCTTGCGGATGGTGGTCGGGTCGATCCCGTGCTCGGCGTTGTAGGCCTGCTGCAGGGCGCGCCGGCGCTGGGTCTCCGAGATGGCCTCGCGCATGGCGTCGGTGATGGTGTCGGCGTACAGCACGACGAGGCCGTCGACGTTGCGGGCGGCGCGCCCCATGGTCTGGATGAGCGAGGACGCCGATCTGAGGAACCCCGTCTTGTCGGCGTCGAGGATGGCGACGAGCTGTACCTCCGGGAGGTCGAGCCCTTCGCGCAGGAGGTTGATCCCGACTAGCACGTCGTACTCCCCCAGCCGGAGGTCGCGCAGGATCTCGATGCGGGTGATGGTGTCGATGTCGGAGTGCATGTAGCGGACGCGCACCCCGAGCTCGAGGAGGTAGTCGGTCAGGTCCTCCGCCATCTTCTTGGTGAGGGTGGTGACGAGCGTGCGCCCACCGACGTCCGCGGCGTTGCGGATGCGCTCGAGCAGGTCGTCGATCTGGCCCGTGGTGGGGTGGATCACCACTTCCGGGTCGACCAGGCCGGTGGGCCGGATCACCTGCTCGACCACTTGCGACGACACGTCGATCTCGTAGCTCCCCGGGGTGGCCGACAGGAAGATGACCTGGTCCACGTGATGGGTGAACTCGTCGAAGGTGAGGGGCCGGTTGTCGAGGGCGGACGGCAGGCGGAAGCCGTGCTCGACCAGCGTCACCTTGCGGGAGCGGTCACCCTCGAACTGCCCGTGGATCTGGGGGACGGTCACGTGGCTCTCGTCGATGACGGTGAGGAAGTCCTTCGGGAAGAAGTCGAGCAGCGTGTGGGGCGCCTCGCCCGCACGCCGGCCGTCGAGGTGGCGGCTGTAGTTCTCGATGCCGTTGCACACCCCGACCTCGGCCAGCATCTCGAGGTCGTGCTCGGTCCGCAGGCGCAAGCGCTGCGCTTCGAGGAGCTTGCCCGATCCCTGCAACTCGGCCAGCCGTTCGCCCAGCTCGACCCGGATCGACTCGATGGCGCGCTGCATGGTCTCGTCGCCCGCCACGTAGTGGGTGGCGGCGAACACGATGAGCTCGGGGATCTCCTCGCCCACCTCGCCCGTCAGCGCGTCGAACCACCGGATGCGCTCGATCTCGTCGCCGAACAGCTCGATCCGCACGGCGTGCTCCTCGTAGGCGGGGTGCAGCTCGACCGTGTCGCCCCGCACCCGGAACCGGCCCCGGGTCAGGTTGGTGTCATTGCGCTCGTAGTGGAGGTCGACGAGCTTCCGAAGCAGGTCCCGCTGGTTGACCGTGTCCCCGGGGCGGATCGCCAGGATGCGGCTCGAGTACTCCTCGGGTGACCCGAGGCCGTAGATGCACGACACCGACGCCACCACGATGACGTCCCGACGCGTGAGCAGGCTGGAGGTGGTGGCGTGGCGCAGCCGGTCGATCTCGTCGTTGATGGACGAGTCCTTCTCGATGTAGGTGTCCGAGGTCGGAAGGTACGCCTCGGGCTGGTAGTAGTCGTAGTAGGACACGAAGTACTCGACCCGGTTGTTCGGGAAGAGGTCCTTCAGCTCGGCCGCCAGTTGGGCGGCGAGCGACTTGTTGGGCTCGATCACCAGCGTCGGCCGCTGGGCCGCCTCGATGGTCCACGCGATGGTGGCCGTCTTCCCGCTCCCGGTGATGCCGAGGAGCGTCTGGTAGCGGTCCCCGCGCGCCGTGCCCGCGGCCAGCCCCTCGATCGCCCCCGGCTGGTCGCCGGCGGGGCGCAACGGGGTCACGACCTCGAGACGGGGCACTCAGGGCATGGTACCGGGGGGGTGTAACGCTCCGGCCCGGGCCACCAGCGCGGCCCACACCCGCTCGACCTCGGCCTCGAGGTGGGCCCGGTCGGACGAGTTGTCGATGACGTAGTCGGCGCCCTCGAGCCGCTCGGCCCGACTCGCCTGGGCCGCCAGACGGGCTCGGGCGTCCTCTTCGGTGAAGCCGCGCTGGTCGACGAGCCGATGCAGCGCGATCTCCACGGCGCAGTCCACCACGACCACCACGGCGAGCGTCAGCACGTCTCGGTGGGCGGGCGTGAGCAGGGGGACGTCGAGCACCACGATGTGGTCGGTCGCTTCGAGGGCGGCGCGGCGCTCGGCCATGACCGCCCCGATGGCGGGGTGCGTGATGGCGTTCAGGGCGGCCACCGACTCCTTGTCGGCGAAGGCGACCTGCGCCAGCGCGGCCCGGTCGATCGTCCCGTCCGACGCCAGGATGCCCGGCCCGAACCGCTCCACCAGCGGCGCGTAGGCGGGACCCCCCGGCACCACGACGTCACGTGCGATGCGATCGGCGTCGATGAGCACCGCCCCCCGGGCGACCATCAGGCGCGCCACGGTGGACTTCCCCGACCCGAACCCCCCGGTCAGCCCGACCGCGAGCACGCCCGCGCCCGCGCCCTCAACCGGCGCGGTTCGGCGCCTCGTCCACCAGGGCCTGCAGCGTCCGGGCGGCGGTCCGCTCCCACGACAGCGTCCGGGCGTGGGCCCTCGCCCCCCGGCCGAGGCGCGCCCGCAGCGCGCCGTCGGTCAGCACGGTCCGAAGCGCCTCGGCCACGGCGGTCACCGCCGCCGGGCCCGAGTCGGGCCGGTCGACGAGGAGCCCGCTCACACCGTCGAGTACCGCGTCGACGTGGCCGGCGATGCGCGTCGCGACCGAGGGCGTGCCGCACGCTCCCGCCTCGGTGACGGTCATGCCCCATCCCTCGCGCTGCGACGTGCTCGCCACCACCCACGCACGTCGGTACGCGTCGAGCAGCCCGTCCTCGTCCACGTACCCGGGGAGCTCGATCCAGTCCTCCGCGCCGGTGGCCCGGCGGCGTGCCTCGAGCGCCGGTCGCTCGTACCCCTCGCCCACGATCACGGCGCGCAGGTCCGGCACGGTCGCCTTCACCTGGGCCAGGGCGTCGACGAGGAGGTCGAAGCGCTTCACCGGCACGAGGCGGCCCACCGCCACGACGAGCGGGGCCGCCGACCTCGTCCCGCCCGGCGTGAAGCGCGGGTCGAGGCCGGGGGGCACGGCCGTGACGCGCTCGGGCCGGAACCCCAGCATCGACACGATCTCGCGACGCGACGACTCGGACAGGGTGAGGATCCGGCTGCGCCGGTACAGCGGGGGTGCCAGGCCGCGCTCCACGAGCTCCCCGATGCGGGCGAGCGCGGGGGGAAGCACCATGCGCCACATCTCGGCGTGCACGTGATGGAGGAACACCACGCTCGGGCAGCGCGCCCACAAAGGCGACAGGAAGGGCATGCCGTTCCAGATCTCCACCAGCCCGTCGGGACGGCCCCGCCGACCCACCAGGCCGCTCAGCGCGCTGCGGGGGAAGACGGCGTAGCGCCCGGACTTGCGCACCACGTGGTACCCGTGGCGCTCGTCGCGCCACGGACGACCCGCCGCGGCCGAGGTGCGCATGGTGACGTCGAGCCCCGCCGCCGCCCACTGGGAGGCAATGCGGTGCGCGTGCATCTCCGACCCGCCCGCTTCGGGGTCGTCGAGGTCCCGCCAGGCGACGACGTGGATGCGACGGAGCCCGGCCGAAACGGCGCGCGACGCCACCACATCGAGAGGAGGGGTCTCGTCGCCGGGAAGAAGGACGAGGTCAGGGTGCGGCGCCGCCGAGATCTCGCCGGAACGGTCGAACGGGCGCGTCGCGGCGGCCCGCCGGTTGTGCACTTCGGTCACGCCACCTCCCTGCGTTCGCTCCACCGTACCGACCCCGCCACCCGTGGTCGGGCTCCGACGGGGCTGGCAGCCCCTCCCCGACAACGTCCCCGCTGCACCCGCCTTCTCCCGGAGTCACCCGGGTGGCTCCGGTCCGAGCCGGTCCCGCCCATGGCGTCAGGCCCGAGGGAAGACGAGCCCCCGGCCGATCAGGGCCGAGCCGGAGCCGACACAAGCACGATGCGCCCCGGGGCCGGGCCGGCGGCCACAGTACCCAGCCGGGAGGCCTCAGGCGGGTATCGCAGGCCTCCGGCGCCGGGAGGATCGCCGGTGGGCGGTCACGAACGCGACCACCATGACGGCGCACAACCCGGCTTGCACGGCGAGGTCGGCCCGGGCCGTGGCGAGGTAACGGCCCCCCGCCAGCGCCGCGGTAGCGGCGAGGGCGCCCGCCCCGGCGGCCAGGATGATCACCACCCAGCGCCACCCCACCCCGAGTAGATAGACGGTCAGGACCACTGTCACACTGAGCAGGATCATGGCGAGCACGAGCGTCGAGAACGCGGGCCCGGCGGCGGTGAGGCGGTGCCCGAAGACCACGCCGAGCAGACGCTTGGGTACGGCCACGGCCAGAGCGAGAAGGACGGCGCACGGCACGGCGACGACCACCAGCGTGTGCCCCAACTGGCGCAAGGCGTGCGAACCCCGCTGGTGGCGGATGGTCGCCTCCGGCAACAGGTAGTTGACGAACACGAGCGCGCCGAACACGAGCGCCTTCGATGGGACCGAGATGGCGGCGTACGAGCCCGACCGGTGTGGGGCCATGCTCCCGAGCAGGATCACGTCTGCGTTCTGCAACACCGCGAGCAGCGCCAGGCTGGCGAGCGCGGTGACCACGTCGGCGGCGAGGTCGCGGCCGCGGTGGGCCGACAGCGCCACCACCGCGCCGGTCGCCTCCGCACCGATCACAGGCGACTCGGCCGGTGCGACCGGCACCACAGGAGGCGTCGCGATCGTGCGTGTCGAGGTGATGCGCGCGTGGGTCGCGGTGACGAGCTCGGCCAGGAGCAGTCCGAGCGCGGCGCCTTCGACGCCGAGCTCCTTGGCGAGCACGACGGTCATCACGGTGCGCGTCGTCGCCTCGAGCACGAGGTTGACCGACAACGCGCCGTAGTTCTGACGGACCTGCAGCAGACCGCGGTCGATCGACACGAGGACCCACACCCCTCCGGCGGTGAGGATCTCCATGACGCCGCTCGGTCCCGGGAGCGACAGCGCGTGGGCGACTGGGACGCGCAACAGCCACGTGACGACCGCCAGCGCCACCAGCGCCACCTGGCCGTACCGGTGCACGCGCACTACCCAGGGCCGCACCCGGTCGGCGAAGCCGTGCGCCTCCCACGCGGAGACCCGCCGGACCACCCCCACCAGTAACGCCGACCCCGGCATCGAGATCACCAGGAACAGTCCGAGCAGAACGACGAGGGTCCCATAGCCGCGCGTGGTGAGCACATGCGCCACGAAGACCGTCGTGGCCAGGCTGGCCACCCCCACGAGGGCGGACGCCACGGCGAGCGGGATGGCGCGCCGGATGTCCCCCGAAGCGGCGCTCGGCGCGGCGCTCGGTTCGTCGGTCGGCGCGGAGGGCCCCTGATGCCCCGCCGGCATCTGCCCTGCCGGTTCGCCCCCCCGGGAGCCCGACGCCGGCGGGTCCGGCGAGGGGTCCTGCTGCACTACGTCGCTACCCCATGCCTGTGCTCGTGCCGGCCGGGACCCGTCGGGGGACGACGGGCGCGTCACGCCCCGTCCCCGCCCGGCCGTCCGCACCGTCCCCGGGTTCGGGCCGCGGCGTCGCCTTCTCCTCGTGGTACTCCTCGTCGACGTTGACCGCCCAGATGTCGTGCCCGGCGTCCTGGGCGATGTTCTCCACCGTGAGCATGGCCGTGTACATCGAGTGGTCCTGGTTGTTGTACTTGTGCATGCCGTTGCGACCCACCGGGTGCACGTTCGGCACCTCGGCCGCCATCCAGTGCCGGATGGTCTCGACCGCGGCGCGGTATGTCTCGTCGTAGACGGGATAGGCCTTGGGCATGCGGACCACGAAGCCCCGCTCGACCTGGTCCTCGGGGACGAGCCCGATGGTGGCGAGCTCGCGGGTGGCGAGGGCGACGAGCTCCTCGTCGGGCGCGGACCACAGCTCGTCGTTCTCGAACACGAAGTACTCGAGGCCGAGGCACGTGCGCCCGTCTTTGACCATGTAGGGCGACCACGACCCGAAGTTCTGGATCCGGCCCACCTTGACCCCGGGCGAGTGGATGTAGATCCAGTTGTCGGGAAAGCTCCGCTCCTCCGGCACGACGAGAGCCACGGTGACGAAGTCGCGGTAGTGCAGGTCGTCGGCCGCGTCGAGCACCTCGCGGGGCGCCGGGGGATCGAGGGCGCGCACCAGGGCGGAAAACGGCATCGAGCTGATGACGTGGTCGGCGTCGACGCGCACGCGCTCCCCGTCGCGCTCGTACACGACCGCGTGGGCGCCGGCGGCACCGCGTTCGATCGCCACGACCGGGCTGCGCAGGTGGACCGGAACCCCCGCCGCGCTCACCAGGTCGTGGCACCGCTCCCACATCATCCCGGGCCCGTGGCGCGGGTACTGGAACTCCTCGATCAGGCTCGTGACCTGCTTGGCCCGGCTCCGCCGCCCGCCCGCCAGCCGGGCCCGCATGGGCTCCCACACCGCCTTGAACAGCGACATCCCCTTGATGCGCTGCGCGCCCCAGTCGGCCGACAGCTCCGACGCGGGCACGCCCCACACCTTTTCGTTGTAGGTCTTGAAGAAGTGCTCGTACAGGCGCCACCCATAGTTGGCGACGATGTAGCCCTCGAGCGTGCTCTGGTCCCGGGGAGGGCGTAGCCGGGCCGTGGCGTAGGACACCGCGCACCGGACGGCCTCGGCCATCCCCAGGTTGCGCAGCGCGTTGAGCGGCTTGATGGGGTAGTCGTAGAAGCCGCCGTCGTAGTAGATGCGGCTCATCCGGGGCCGCAGCAGGAAGTCCTCGTCCGGCAGGATCTCGTGCCACAGGTCCTCGACCGGCTGGACCTTGGTGAAGAAGCGGTGGCCGCCGATGTCGAAGCGCCACCCGTCGCGCTGGACCGTGCGGCTGATGCCGCCCACGACGTCGTCGGACTCGAGCACCACCGTGGCGCGTCCCGCCTTGGACAGCTGGTACGCGGCCGTGAGGCCGGCGGGGCCTGCGCCGATCACCACCACGGGGCGGCCTGCCGACCGGGCCGCGTTCGTCTCCGTCACGTCGAGATAGCTCCCGTCTCCTGCGCAATGAGCCCCGGCGCAGGTTACCGGGTACCGATCCGGCCCCCCGGGAACCCCAGCCCGGAGACGGCCCGCCACGGGTTTTACGGGACGTACAGATTCGTGAACGCCAGCGCCGCGTACGTGGCCAGGCCCGCGCCCGCCAGGGAGAGGACGACCCGCTCCACCTGCCGTCCGGCCGTCACCCCGGCGCCCGCCAGCACCAGCGGGAAGGCGGACAGGGCGTAGCGCTCGAACCCGTCGAGGTTGCTGGCGGTGAGCGCCACGACGAGCACGGCCGACGCGAACGCCCCGTAGGACGCCGGCCACCGGCGCCACGCCACCGCGACCAGCGCCAGCGCCAGCAGCGCCCACGGCAGGTGCAGGGCCGAGCCGAGATGGTGTCCGTGCGCGAGCAACGAGGCATCGTGCGCCAGCGTCCGGAGGGGGTCGGCCACCCCGCCCCGCAGCGTCCCCTCCTGCTGCACCCGCAGCGGCGCCAGCGCGTCCCCGTAATGGGCACCGACCCACGCCACGAAGGCCCCGAAGCCGGCGACGGGCCCCGCCACCGCGGCCGACCGGACGAGGCGACCCCGCCACGGGACGCTTCCGATCCCCCGGGCCGCCTCGACGAGCGCCGGCACCGCCAGGAGGACCCCGATGGGCCGGGTGAGGCCGGCCGCCAGGCCGAGCCCCGCCGCCCATCCCCACGACCGGCGCCGCAGGGCCAGCATCGTCCCGACCCCGAGCGCCACGAGGGTGCCCTCGGCGTACCCCATCACGTAGGTGAAGGCGGGCGGCGTCAGGCACAGGAGCCACGCGGCGCGCGACCCCAGCCGGTCGTCGCCCGTCTCCCGCCGGGCCAGGACGGCGAGCAGCGCCGCGCCCACGAGCGCCGACAGGTTGGCCACGACGACGAGTGCGGCACCCACGCTCAACCCGGGCACGACCGACAGCGCCCGCGCCAGCCCCGGCACGAGCGGGAAGAACCGCAATGAATTGTGACCCGCGCCCCCGTAGCCGTGGCGGGCGATGGCCTCGTACCACCCCGCATCCCAACCCAGGAGGCCTTGGTGGACTCTCGCCACGACGGCCGGCACGGGGTGAGTGCGGTCGGCGACCTCGCGGGCAACGGCCAGCGCCCCGCCCACGACGAGGCGGGCCACCAGCCAGGGGACCACCGCCACCCGCAGCCCCCACCACCACTCGGCCCACCACGGGTGGGCAGCCGAATCAGGTGCATCTCCGGGCCCGGCGCGGTCGGACGCGACCGCGCCATCGGCGTCGGGCTGGGTCGCGGACGCGGCGCGCTTCGGCGGTGCGGTCCCGGCGGACACCTCGGGGCCCGGCATCGCCCGATCGTACCGACGGGCCTCGTCGGGGGGCTGGAAGCGCCCGGGGTGCCGGAATTGGGCGGCCCGCGTCCGTCTACCATGGCCCGCCGGGGTGCGCGCTGCTCGGGCTGCCGAGCTTGGGGGGAAAAGATTGGGTGAGCCCGTAGATCGCTACGGCCGACGGACGTTTCTGGCCCGGGGGGCGCAGACGGCCGCCGCCCTCGGGTTGGCGGGCGTCGGGGCCCCGCTTCTCGCCGGGTGCGGCACCTCGACCGGAGCGAAGGTGGCGACCCCGGGTGTCAGCCGGGTCAGCCCGCGCCGGGGCGGCTCTGTCACCATCGGGGTCAACTCCGAGATCAACGGCTTTCTCCCGTCGACGAGCCACTTCGACAACTCGGGCTACATCTACGCCAACACCGTCTTCGACACGTTGACCAAGGTGGCGGCCGACGGCACGGCCAAGCCGTATCTGGCGAAATCGGTCACGCCCAACGCGGACAAGACGGTGTGGACCATCGCGCTGCGTCCTGGGGTGACGTTCCACGACGGCTCGCCGCTCACCGCCGACGTGGTGGTCGCCAACTTCCGGGCGGTGCAGCAGTCACCGCTCACGGCCCAGGCCGTGAAACCGGTCACGAACGTGAGCGCCACCGGCCCGCTCGAAGTGACCGTCACCACCAACGAGCCCCTCGTGCCGTTCCCCCACTACCTCGCGACCCAGATCGGCTTCGTCGTGGCGCTGGCGCAGCTGGAGCGAAACGACACGCAGCACCCCATCGGCACCGGGCCGTTCTCGATCGTGTCGTGGGAACCGAACGACCACTTCACCGTTGAGCGCAACCCCAACTACTGGCGAAACGGTCTTCCCTATCTCGACGGCATCACGTACAAGCCGATCGCCTCCGACCAGTCCCGCGAGGCATCGCTGCGATCGAAGACGGTCGACCTCATGGTCACCCGCGACCCGAACGTCATCCGGGGCCTGCGCCACGACACGGCGTTCCAGCAGGTCACCGATCTCACCCGCACGGTGGGCCAGACGGACATGGACTTCATCATGCTGAACACGGCGGTGGACCCCACCAACGACATCGTCGTGCGCCAGGCACTGGCCCACGCCACCAACGCGGACGAGCTCGTACGGCTGTTCGGCGCGGGGATCGCCAGCCCCAACCTGAGCATGTTCCCGCCCGGTTCCCCCTACCGGCCCGCCGACAACGGCTATCCCCGCTACGACCTGGCCAAGGCCCGCCAGCTCGTGGCGCAGGCCGCCCCGAACCACGGGGGCACGATCAAGGTCGCCCTCGGCACGATCACCGACCCGCGTCTGCTCACCCAGATCCAGGCCGTCGCGAACATGTGGGAACAGGCGGGGGTGCAGGTCACGGTGAACGAGACCGAGCAGGTCACCTACATCGACAACCTGATCACCGGCGCCTTCCAGGCCGACACGGTCGAGATGTTCGGCGTCTCGGACCCGGACCTCAACTATGTGTGGTTGAGCTCGACCACAGCCAGTGGTCCCGGGACCATCGCGCTCAACTTCGCCCGTAACAAGGACGATGTGCTCGAAGCGGCGCTGCAGCAAGGCCGGACGCAGTCCGACCCGGCGGCCCGTGCCGCCGCCTACCAGACGGTCGACAAGCGGCTGGCCCAGGACCTGCCGTACCTGTGGACCTCACGGGCGACGTGGTCGCTGACCGGGAGCAACGTGGTGATGAACTTCGACAACCTCACCCTGCCGGACGGCTCACCGGCTCAGGGGTTCTTGAGCGGGACATTCACGCCGACCCCGATCTGGCGCCGCGCCTGACCGGGGACGAGCATGGCCCGTTACGTCGTCACGCGCCTGGTCCAGCTGTTCGTCATCAGCTTCATCATCTCCGTCGTCACCTTCCTGCTCGTCCACCTGCTGCCCGGCGACCCCACCGTGGTGATCCTGGGCCCCAACGACACCCCGACGGCGCGTCACGAGCTCCTGCAACAACTCGGGCTGAACAAGTCGCTCCCGGCGCAGTACTGGACGTGGATCTCCAACGTGCTGCGCGGCAACCTGGGTCAGTCGTTCCTCACCCGTCAGACGGTGACCAACGCCTTGAGCGTGGCGGTCCCCATCGACATCGAGCTGATCATCGTGTCGCAGATCATCGCCCTGGCCGTCGCCATCCCCCTGGCCCTCGTCGCCGCGCTTCGGCCCAACCGGATTTTCGACCGCTCGGCCACGACGTCGTCGTTCGCCATGCTGTCACTGCCCACCTTCGTGGCCGGGCCCATCCTCGTCCTGATCTTCGCCGTGCACGCCCAGGCCGTTCCCGCCACCGGTTTCGTCCGCCTGTCGGGGGGGCTCGGGCAGAACCTCAAGTCGGTCATCCTGCCGTCGGTGGTGCTCGCCATCGGCTCGATCGCCGTCTACTACCGCTTGCTGCGCGCCGATCTGATCGCCACCTTGCAGGAGGACTTCGTGACCATGGCGCGCGCCAAGGGCATGTCGACGCCCTACATCCTGGTGCGCCACGTGCTGCGCCCGTCGTCGTTCTCGTTGCTCGCGAGCGCCGGTCTCGCCATCGGCTCGCTCTTCACCGGCGCCTTCGTGGTCGAGGCGCTGTTCCAGCTGCCGGGTGTCGGCTACCAGTTGGTCCAGGCCATCTACTCCAACGACTATCTGATGGTGCAGGGCATGGCCCTCGTCGCGGCCATCGCTTTCGTGGTGGTCAACTTCGGAGCCGACCTCACGCTCACGTTCCTCGACCCTCGGGTGCGCCGTGCCTGACGTCTTCCCCATCCTCCCCCCGGTGACACGGGAGTTGGCGACGGTCGAACCGGGCGCCGCCGGCCTGCTCGCCGCGGGCGCCGTCACCGGCGCCACCGCCCGACGCGTCGCCCGCAAGGGCTTCGGCGCGGTGTTCTGGGTGTGCGGCGGCTGGATCCTGCTGATGATCCTGCTGGCCCTCTTGGCCCCGGTGCTGCCGCTCACCGACCCGGGTTACCAGAACTACTCGGCCGTCAACGCCGGTCCGAGCATCCACCACCTCCTCGGGACCGACGAACTCGGTCGCGACCTGCTGTCCCGCATCATCTTCGGGTCACGCGTGTCCCTCGTGATCGGGTTCGTGCCGGTGGCGATCGGCCTCGCCATCGGGGGGACCATGGGACTCCTGGCCGGCTACCGGGGCGGAATCGCCGACCACGCCTTCAACGCCCTGTCCTTCGTGATCCTGGCCTTCCCCGCGCTGCTCGCCATCATCGTGATCGAGGAATTCTGGGGACGGTCCCTCGGCAAGCTTGTGATCCTGTTCGCTTTCGTGGCGACGCCACAGCTGTTCCGGGTGATGCGCGCCACCACGCTTTCGTTCGCCAACCGGGAGTTCGTGGTGGCGGCGCGCGCCCTGGGCGCCACCACGCGCCGCATCTTGTTCAAAGAGCTGGTGCCCAACGTGATCCCCGCCGCGGCGTCGTTCGCGCTCATTGGTGTCGCCATCGCCATCGTGCTCGAGGGCTCCCTCGCCTACCTCGGGCTGTCCATCAGGCTGCCTACTCCCTCCCTCGGCAACATCATCAACGGGGGCGTCAGCATCAGCGAGCTGAGCACCGACCCCTATATCGCGCTGTGGCCCTCGCTGTACATCTTCCTTCTCCTCACCGCGCTCAACCTCATGTCCGACCGCCTGCGGGCCGCGTTCGACGTCCGCGAAGGGAGGTTGTGATGTCGGGGCTCGTGGCCGCGTTGACGCGCCGCCGCCCCCCCCAGCTCGCCTTCCCGGACATCGCCTCCCTGGAAGGGCCCCTTCTCGAGGTCGACGACCTCCACACGTCCTTCCGCACCGCCCGGGGGCTGGTGCGAGCCGTGGACGGTGTGTCGTTGTCGCTCGGGCGGGGCCGCACGCTCGGCGTCGTGGGCGAGTCGGGCTCCGGCAAAACCGTGCTGGCGCGCTCGATCATGGGACTGCTGACCGGCTCCAACGTCGAGCGGTCCGGCACGGTGCGCTTCGCCGGCCACGACTTGACCGCCCTGTCCCCGGGCGAGCTGCGCGAGGTGTGGGGCATGCAGATCGCCATGGTCTTCCAGGACCCCATGACCGCCCTCAACCCGGTGGTGCGGGTGAAGCGGCAGATCACCGAGTCCCTCCGTCTGCGCGCCGGGCTCGACCGGAAGGCGGCGTACGAGACGGCCGTCGCACTGATGCGGTCGGTCGGCATCCCCGCCCCCGAGCGGCGCTTACGCGCCTACCCACACGAACTGTCCGGCGGGATGCGGCAGCGGGTCATGATCGCCATCGCCCTGGCGTGCGGCCCCAAGCTGCTGCTCGCCGACGAGCCGACCACCGGTCTCGACGTCACCGTGCAGGCGCAGATCCTCGACCTGTTGGCCACGCAACAGCGCGAGCGGGCCATGGGCATGGTCCTCGTGACCCACGACCTCGGCATCGTCGCCAACCGGACCGACGACATCGCCGTCATGTACGCCGGACGGATCGTCGAGCGGGCCCCGACGGCCGAGCTGTTCGCCCAGACGCGCATGCCCTACACCGAGGCGTTGCTCCGCTCGATCCCGCGCCTCCCCGATCCTTCGCACACCCGGCTGCGGGCCATTCCCGGGCGCCCCCCCAATCTCGCCGCCAATCTGGTCGGGTGCCGCTTCGCGCCGCGCTGCCCGTACGTCCAGGATCGGTGCCGGACCGACGAGCCGCCCCTGCGCAACGCCGGCCATGGTCACATGTTCCGGTGCTGGTATCCGGTGGGGTCGCGCGAAGGGGACGAGGCCCTGGCCCGAAACGTCGCGGCTCGGGTGCCGGCCGCCCTGGCGTTCACGGGCGCGCCGGTTCGCGAGGCCGTACTCGCCACCGCCGTCGGCTCGGCCCCCGTCAACGGCCCGATGACCACCCCGCCCGCCGCGGCGTCGCCATCGCGACCTGACGCCCCGGATGTCACGCCCCACGGGCCCAACGGCGCGGAGGGCGGCTGATGGCGGGCAGCGGAACCGCCCACTTGCGGGGCGACGACGTGCTGTTGCGCGTCGAGCATCTCGTCGTCGAGTTCGGCTCGGGCGAGCACCGGGTGCGCGCCGTGTCGGACGTGAGCTTCGACATCGCCGCGGGCGAGACCCTGGGGCTCGTCGGCGAGTCGGGGTGCGGCAAGTCGACCACCGGCCGAGCCGTCGCACTCATCCAGCACCCCAACTCCGGGTCCATCCGCTTCGACGGCGTCGAGCTGACGGGTCTGCGCCGGGAGGACCTGCGGCGGGCTCGCACCAAGGTGCAAATGGTGTTCCAGGACCCGATCTCGTCTCTCAATCCGCGCCGGCGCGTGCTCGACGCGGTGGCCGATCCGCTCTCGGTGTGGAACCTCGGCACGAAAGAAGAGCGCCGGGCGAAGGCGAGCGCCATGTTGGACTCGGTCGGGATCGACCCGGTCGACGCCGGGCCGCGGCGTCCGATCGAGATGTCGGGAGGGCAATGCCAGCGGGTGAGCATCGCCCGCGCCCTCATGCTGGACCCCACCGTGCTCATCTGCGACGAGCCCGTCTCTGCGCTCGACGTGTCGGTCCAGGCGCAGATCCTGAACCTTCTCGATGACATCAAGCACGACCGCGGGCTCACCATGCTCTTCATCGCGCACGACCTCGCGGTGGTGAAGAACGTGAGCGACCGGGTGGCGGTCATGTACCTCGGCAAGCTGTGCGAGGTCGCACCGCCCGACACGCTTTACCACCAGCCCGAGCACCCCTACACCGAGGCGCTGCTGGCGTCCATCCCGGAGCCCGACCCCGCCGTCGCCGGCAACGGCTCGGCGCCTCTGGCGGGCGACCTGCCCTCACCGGTCGACCCCCCCTCGGGATGCCGCTTCCGCACCCGCTGCCCGTTCGCGCAGCAACGCTGCATCGACGAGGAGCCCCAGATGCGCGCCATCGGGCCCGACCACTTCGTGGCGTGCCACTTCCCGATCAGCACCTCGGGCAGCGCCTACGCATCCGCCACCCGGGCGACGTGGATGGACAGTTCGATTGCTCGTGCGCCCGCCGCTACCGCGCCTGCCGCCCCGGAGCCGGCCACGTCGCCATCCACTTCCGAGGCTGCACCGCCACCGCCGGCACCACCGCCGGCGCCCGAGCCCATAGCTCCCCAGGGCACGGACGCCGAGGCGACAGAAACAGAGCCGCCGTTGTGGGTAACGCCTGACCGCTGAATCCCGGGCCTCAAGCCCGGCGCGACTCAGCCCTCGGGTGAGTCGGATCCGCCCCCGGCGGCCGGTTCGGCCGTCGTCGCTTCCACCGTGACCTCACCGTTTCCGGACGGTGGTCCACCCGGGGTTGCGGCCGCGTCGCCGTTCGCACCAGGCGCAGCCGCCGGTGCGTTTGCTCCTTCGGCACCCTCGGCATTTTGGGCCGCGTACTCCGCCGCCCACGCTGCTTGGGCTTCCGTCTCTGGCGTGAACTCGCTCTCGCGGTAGTCGTAGCCGATGAAGTTGCCCTGTTCGTCATAGGCGTGCTCGCCGAACGCCTCGCGGTACTCCTCCGACACCTCGCCGCCCTCGGCCGCCTGCTTGATCGACAAGCTGATGCGCCGGCGCTGCAGGTCGATGTCGATGATCTTGACCCACAGCTCCTCGCCTGGCGTCACCACCTGCTCGGGGAGGTCCACGTGGTGCCCGGCCATCTCCGAGATGTGGACGAGGCCCTCGATGCCGTCTCCGACTTGGACGAACGCCCCGAACGGCACGAGCTTGGTGATCCGGCCGTAGACGAGCTCGCCCACCTGGTGGGTGTTGGCGAATTCCTGCCACGGGTCGGTCTGGGTGGCCTTGAGCGACAAGCTGATGCGCTCCTTGTCGAGGTCGACGTCGAGCACTTCGACCTCCACCTCGTCGCCCACCGACACCACCGACGACGGATGGTCCACGTGCTTCCACGACAGCTCCGACACGTGGATGAGTCCGTCCATGCCACCGAGGTCGACGAAGGCGCCGAAGTTCACCACCGACGACACCGTGCCGCGCCGGCGCTCGCCCGGCTTGAGGTTGACGAGGAACTCCCCCCGCTGCTCCTTTTGCGTCTCCTCGAGCCACGCCCGACGTGACAGCACCACGTTGTTGCGGTTGCGGTCGAGCTCGATGATCTTGGCCTCGATGGTGCGGCCCACATAGGGCTGCAGCTCGCGTACGCGCCGGAGCTCGACCAGCGACGCAGGCAGGAAGCCTCGCAGCCCGATGTCGACGATGAGGCCGCCCTTCACGACCTCGATGACCGGGCCCTTGACGACGCCTTCGGAATCCTTGATCCGCTCGATGGTTCCCCACGCCCGCTCGTACTGGGCCCGCTTCTTGGACAGGACCAGGCGGCCTTCTTTGTCCTCCTTCTGGAGCACGAGCGCCTCGATGCGGTCGCCCAGGCTGACGATCTGCGAAGGGTCGATGTCGTTTCGGATCGAGAGCTCGCGCGCCGGGATGACCCCTTCGGACTTGAACCCGATGTCGAGTAGCACCTCGTCCTTGTCGATCTTGACGACCGACCCTTCGACGATGTCGCCGTCGTCGAAGTCCACGATGGTGGCGTCGATGGCTTGTTCGAGGGAGTCCCCGCCGAGGTCGTCCTCGACGATGGCACGGGGTACGTAGGCGCCCGTGTCGTCGAAGGTGCCCATGGGGGCATCGGACAGAAGGGCCGTGGTGCCGGGGACCTCACCGGCGGGAGTGGCGGCCGTGGCCACCGGGTCACCTGCGCCGGCCGAACCGGCAGCGTCGTCGGACATGAACTCTCGGAAACTCGCTTTCGGACAAGGTCGTGGGACATGCACGCCCCACGCATCGAGAGTACGGGGGGCGGCCGCCGGGGCGGCCAGCGCACGAGCCTACCAGCCGATCGTCCTGGCCAAGCTGGAAACGTGAAACGGTGCGCTCGAGGCCAGCCGATCAGCCCTTGGCGTCGGCCCACGTGGTCCCCCACGACGCCGAGACCTCGAGGGGCACGATCAGGTCGGCGGCGGCCGCCACGCCTGCCATGACGTCGGGTACGAGCGCCCCGACCGCGTCGTGCTCGTCTTCGGGCACCTCGACGAGCACCTCGTCGTGCACTTGCAGCACGAGGCGCGACGCGAGCCGGCGCTCGGCCAGGGCGTGGTCGAGACGCACGAGCGCCACCTTGAACAGGTCCGCCGCCAGTCCCTGGATGCCGGCGTTCATGGCTTGGCGTTCGGCCGCCATGCGCAAGGTCCGGTTGGGCGAGTGGAGGTCGGGAAGCGGCCGGCGCCGGCCGAAGAGCGTCTCGGTGTAGCCCTTGGAGCGCGCTTCGACGACCGTTTGGTCCATGAAGGCGCGCACGGCGGGGAACGCGGCGAAGTACGCGCTCAGGATCTCCTGCGCTTCGGCTGGCTCGATCGACAGCCGCTGCGCCAGCCCGTGTGCCTCCATGCCGTAGGCGAGCCCGTAGGAAACCATCTTGGCCCGGCTGCGCTGCGCGGCGGTCACCGCACCGGGCTCCACTGCGAAGACGCGCGCCGCGGTGGTGCGATGCACGTCGCGCCGCTCGGCGAACGCCTCCACCAGTCCCGGGTCTTGCGACACGTGGGCGATGACGCGTAGTTCGATCTGGTCGTAGTCGGCCACGAGGAGCTGGTACCCGTCGGCGGGGATGAACGCCTGGCGCAGGCGCCTGCCTTCCTCGCTGCGCACGGGGATGTTGTGGAGGTTGGGGCGGTCCGACGACAGCCGCCCGGTGCGCGCCACGGTCTGGTGGAAGGTGGCGTGGATGCGGCCGTCGGCGGCCACCTCGGCCAGAAGGCTCTCTCCGTACGTCGAGCGGAGCTTCTCGACCTCGCGGTAGCGGAGGAGGGCGTCGACGACCGGATGCTGGCCGCGCAGCCTCTCCAACGTGGCAGCGTCGGTCGAGAAGCCGGTCTTGGTCTTCCGCCCCGGCGTGAGGCCGAGCCGGTCGTAGAGCACGGTGCGCAGCTGCGGCGTCGAGTTCACGTTGAACGTCTCGCCCGCCAGCTTGTGGATCTCCTCCTCCAACTGGGCGCACTCGGCTTGCAAGGCATCGGCGATGCGGCGCAGCTGTTGCGCGTCGACGCGGATCCCCGCGATCTCCATGCGGGCGAGGACCCGCACGAGCGGCAGCTCGACCTCGTCGTGCAGGCGCTCGAGCCCGGCCGCGGCGAGCGACCGGCGCAGTGGCACGACGAGGACGGCAAGCGCCACGGCGCGGCGCGCCGCGTGCGTGGCGAGGTCCACCCCCTCGCCGGAATCGAGTGCGAGCTGACCGGCGGCCGACGCCTCGGCCGTAGCGTCCAGCATCAGGCCCACCTGATGCTCCGCCACGTCCTCCAACTGGTAGCGACCCGACGACGGGTCGAGCAGGTACGCCGCCACCGCGGTGTCCATCACGAGGTCCGCCACGTCGACGCCCGCCGGGAGGAGCGTGCGCATGAGCTCCTTGGACCCATGGGCCACCACGCCGACCCCGTCCGGGCCGACGAGCGCGGCGAGGGCGGTGATCACCGCCTCGTCGCGCACCAAGGTCTCGTCCAACCAGACCGGTGACGCACCCTCGGACTGCTTCGACCCGTTTGGTTGAAATCGTTCGCCCGACCCGTTGTCGCTGTCGACCTGGCCCGGGTCCTCGACGCGCACGGGCGTGGCTGCCATGCCGGCGAGGGGGGAACGCCCCGGTTCGCCCGTCCACACCGGGGCAAGGGCCACCGGTGAGCCGGCCGCGGCCAGCTCGGCGAGCGCCGCCTGGGCCGCCTCGGGGTCCTGGAGCACCGAGGCCGACACCCCCGAAAGGTCGACGGTGGGCGGGGCGGCCACACCGGCGGCGCGCGGCAGGCCTTCCTCGACGTCCGAGCCGACCAGAGGGGCGAGTCGCTGCCACACCGAGCGCAGCTCGAGCTCCCCGAACACCCGCTTCATCTCCTCGGCGTCCCAGGGGCCGGGGGCGAAGTCGTCGAGTTGCACGTCGACGGGCACGTCGCGCACCAGATGGATCACCTCGTCGTTGCGTCTCACCTGGTCCTCGTGGTCGGCGAGGTTCTGGCGCAACTTGGGCGACAGCTCGTTCAGATGACTGAAGATGCCGTCGAGGTCCCCGTACGTCGAGACGAGCTTGGCCGCGGTCTTCTCCCCCACGCCCGGGACGCCCGGCAGGTTGTCCGAGGTGTCGCCCCGCAGCGCGGCGAGCATCGGGTAGGCGTGGGAGGGGACACCGGTGCGTTCGAGGATGCCGGCCTCGTCGTAGACGACGGTGTCGGACAATCCGCGTCGGGTGTACATCACCTTGACGTGGGGGTCCTGGACCAATTGAAAGGTGTCACGGTCCCCCGTCACGACGACGACGTCACGTCCGGCGTCGCGCGCCCGGGTCGCCAGGGTGGCCAGGATGTCGTCCGCTTCGTAACCGATCAGCTCCACCGTGACGACGCCCATGGACGCCAGGACCTCACGCACCAGGCCGAACTGCGGGATGAGCAGGTCGGGCATGTCGGGCCGGTTGCCCTTGTAGTCCTCCACCAGCGCATCACGAAACGTCGGCTCGGGGCGGTCGAAGGCGACGGCGATGCCGCTCGGGGAGTTGTCGCGCAGCAGCATGACGAGCATCGACGTGAACCCGTGCACGGCGTTCGTGACCTGGCCGGCCTTCGTCGCCAGGTCGATCGGCAGCGCGAAGAACGCCCGGAACACCAGGGAATTGCCGTCGAGCAGGTACAACGCACCGCTGTCGGCCATGCCCACGATCCTAGGGGTCGGCCGTGCCAGGCCGACGGGGGTCAGGGGCTGAGCTTCCCCTCGACGATCTCCCTCGACACGTCTTTCATCCGGACGCGGCGGTCCATGGCGGTGCGCTGGATGAACGAGAACGCCTCGGCCTCGCCCATGCCGTGGCGGTCCATCAGTACGCCCTTGGCACGGTCGACCAGCTGGCGAGTCTCGAGCTTGTCCTCGAGGGTCGCCACCTGATCCGACAGGCGTTCGTATTCCTCCTCGATGGCGCGGTACTCGGCGTAGCGGGCCACGGCCACCTCGATGGCCGGGATGAGCTCGCCCCGCTGGAACGGCTTCACCAGGTAGGCCGCCACCCCCGCGTCCCGAGCCTCCTCGATCAGGTTGCGCTGGCTGAAGGCGGTGAGGATGAGCACGGCCACCTTGTACTCGGCCGAGATCCGGCGGGCGGCCTCGATGCCGTCGATGCCCGGCATCTTGATGTCCAAGATGGCGAGATCGGGCTGGTGCTGGCCCACGAGCTCCACCGCCTCGTCGCCACGACCGGTCTCCCCGACGACCTCGTATCCCTCGTCCTCGAGGATCTCCTTCAGGTCGAGGCGGATGATCGCTTCGTCTTCCGCGATGACGACGCGCTTGCCCATGCCTGGGTTCCTCGCTTGCCTGGGGGTCAGGGTTATCTCGGCTCGACCACGAGCAGGCCGAGCAGTTCGTCCTGCCGGCGCTCGAGCTCGCCGACGGAGTCCGACAGCGCGGCACGGGCTCGGCCGGCGGCGTCGGCGTGCCGCTGAGCGCCGGCGTACTCGTACCCCGCCAGCGGCGTCTCCGACACCAGCGAGCGGATCCGGGCGTCCTCGGCCGCGTCCGTCAAGACGGCCAGTTGCTCGTCGAGCACGGCCAATTCCTGCCGCGCCCGCACCAGGCGACCGTGGACGTCACGCAGCGAACGTTCGACCAGAGCTCGACGCATTGGGCGGCAATTCTACGCACATCCAGGTCGCGGCCCTGTGGACGAACGCCCGTTCGGGTGCCCGAGGCGGGATTCGAACCCGCACGTCCTTTCGGACAATGGCTTTTGAGGCCATCAGGTCTGCCTATTCCCTCACTCGGGCCGCCTGGCGATGGTAACCCGGGGCCCCCGGCGACCATGCGACCGGCGATCACCAGAGCGACCAGGCGAACGGGGGTCCCGACCGCAACCGGGCGCGCCACGTGTGGACGTCACCCGCATGCATCGCTCCGCCATCGACGCGTGGTCATCGCCGTCGCTCGTACCGATCGGGCGCGCCTCCGACGAACGTTTCACGGAGCCGATGAGCCGAGTCACGCACAGGCACCGATTGACGGCAGGGTCGGTGGCCATGCCACGGAACGGTGATGACCTGCCGGTAACGTGAAGCGCGCGCGCCGATCGTGTAACCCTGGAGGATTGCCCAGCGTCGAGCGAGCTGTGGCACGGAAGGAGTCGGGTGCTGGCGTTCACCTTCCCGGGTCAGGGATCGCAGCGACCCGGCATGGGTCGGCCCTGGGTCGAGCACCCCTCGTGGGAGGTCGTCGACGAAGCGTCGAACGTGGCGGGCCGCGACGTGGCCCGCCTGCTGCTCGAGGCCGACAAGGACGAGCTGACCCTCACGGCCAACGCCCAGATGACCACGTACGTCCTGAGCCTCGTGGTCCTGGACGCCATCGAGCGGCTCGGCATCGAGCCCACCGTGTGCGCCGGGCACAGCCTGGGCGAGTACACCGCGCTGACCGCGAGCGGGGCCCTCGGGTTCGAGGACGGCGTCCACCTCGTGGCCGAGCGGGGTGATGCCATGCACAACGCCGCGCAGGAGCATCCCGGCACGATGGCCGCGGTCCTGGGAGCGGACGACGACGCGGTGGAAGCCGCCTGCCAGCGGGCCGAAGGCGACGTGTGGGTGGCGAACTACAACGCCCCGGGCCAGGTCGCCATCGCGGGGACGCCCGATGCCGTGGCACTGGCCGGAACCATCGCCAAGGAGCTCGGCGCCAAGAAGGTCGTCCCCCTTCCGGTGGAGGGCGCATTCCACACCGCGCTCATGGCCCCGGCGCGTGCTTGGCTGCGCAAAGCGCTGTCCGAGACCCCCTTCGCCGCGCCCGAGGTACCCGTCGTCGCCAACGTCGACGCCCGCCGGCACGATGGCGCGGACGAATGGCCGGCCCTCTTGTCCGCCCAGCTGTGCAGCCCGGTGCGGTGGCGCCAGAGCCTCAACACGCTCGAAACGCTGGGGGCGACGCGCTTCGTCGAGGTCGGTCCCGGTGGCGTGCTGTCCGGGCTCGCCCGTCGAAGCGTGCCGGAGGCGGAGTCGATGTCGGTGTCGTCCCCCGACGACCTCGACGCCCTGGTCGACGCGGTGTCCGACAGTGACACGTGGCACGCCTACGCCGCGGCTCACCAGGGCGAGCATCTCTACACATCCGAGCGGGTGGTCGTCTCCCCCGTGGCCGGGGTGTTCGAACCCGCCCCTGGCCTCGCCGCCCCGGCTCCCGGACAGGGAGGGCCGGGGGCGGCCGGTCCCGTGACCGACGTCGCCGTTGGGGTCGGCGACCTGCTGGGACGGGTCGGCGGCGCCGAGGTCCGTACGCCCTTCGCTGGGTTGGTCGTCGGGTTCCTGGCGCACGCGGGTGAGCGCGTGGTGGCCGGTCAGCCCGTGGCGTGGTTGCGGCTCCGGGTCGACGGCGCCTGAGAAGAATCGGCCGATGCCGGGCGGGGTGATCACGGGCTGGGGGTCGGCGCTTCCGCCGACGGTCGTGACCAACGCCGACCTCGAGACCCGCCTGGACACGAGCGACACCTGGATCGTCGAGCGCTCGGGCATCCGCGAGCGGCGCGTCGGCGGGACCGTATCGGAGCTGGCCACGGAAGCGGGCCGGCAGGCATTGCGACGCGCCCGGGTCGGGCCTGGTGACGTCGACCTCTTGGTGTTGGCGACCTCCACACCCGACATGGCCGTTCCGGCCACCTCGGCCGCGGTTCACCACGCCCTCGGGCTCTCCGGGTCGGCCTTCGACGTCAACGCGGCGTGTGCCGGGTTCGCCTACGCCTTGACGACGGCATTCGGCGCCCTTTCGATCGCGGCATCACGCCGGGTCCTCGTCGTCGGCGCCGACTGCCTGTCGCGCATCACCGACCAGGACGACCGGTCGACCGCGGTCCTCTTCGCGGACGGCGCCGGCGCGGTTGTCCTCGAAGCCACCGACTCCGACGGCAGCCTCCTCGCCCTGGATCTCGGCAACGACGGCAGCGCCTACGAGCTGCTCACCTGTCCCCACGGCGGGTACATGCGGATGGAGGGTCGCGAGGTGTTCCGCCGGGCGGTGCGCATCACGGTCGAGTCGGCGTCGGCCGCATTGGAACGGGCGAAGCTCGAACCGCGCGATGTGGCGCTGTTCGTCCCCCACCAGGCGAACCTGCGCATCATCGAAGCCGCCGCGACCCGTTTGGGCATCCCCATGGACCGGACCGCCATCGTCCTCGATCGGACCGGGAACACGTCGAGCGCGTCGGTGCCTCTGGCGCTCGCCGACGCCGCCGACGCCGGCCGTCTCGCGCCGGGCGACGTCGTGCTCATCACCGGCTTCGGCGCCGGCATGACATGGGCCAGCCTGGTCCTGCGCTGGGGAACGACGTGACCACGCCCGCGGGCGCGGGGCGCGTCGTCCTCGTGACCGGCGGATCGCGTGGCATCGGCCTCGCGGTCGCACGGCGGTTCCAGGCGATGGGCGACCGCGTGGCGATCACCCACCGCGGCACGCCACCCGAGGAGCTGGCCGCCAAGGTGCCCGGGGCCACCGACCTGTTGCCCGTGCGCTGCGATGTCACCGCGCCGGAGGAGGTCGACGCCTCGTTCGGTCACATCGAGGAGGCCTTCGGTCCGGTCGAGGTGTTGGTGGCCAACGCCGGCATCACGAAGGACACGCTCTTGCTCCGGATGAGCGACCAGGCGTGGCAGGACGTCATCGACACCGACCTGACCGGCGTCTTCCGGGTGGTCAAGCGGGCGCTCGGCCCGATGGTCCGGGCACACCGGGGCCGCATCGTCCTCGTGTCGTCCGTGGTGGCGTTCCTCGGGTCGGCGGGGCAGGTCAACTACGCGGCGGCCAAAGCCGGGCTGGTCGGCATGGCCAGGTCGCTGGCACGCGAGGTGGGCAGCCGGGGCATCACCGTCAACGTGGTCGCTCCCGGGGTGGTGGAGACCGATATGATCGCTGGCCTGGGAGAACAACGTGTGGAGCAGTTGCGCGCGATGGTGCCGTTGGGCCGGACGGCCTCGCCCCAGGAGGTGGCCGGGGTCGTGGCGTTCCTCGCATCCGACGACGCCTCGTACGTGACCGGCGCCGTGCTCCCGGTAGACGGTGGCATGGGCATGGGCGCATGAGCACCACGGCGCACAGGATCGACAGCGGGAGCCCCCGGGTATCAGGGGAACGACAACAAGGAGGCAAGTGGTGAGCGACGAGGCCACCTTCGACAAGTTTCGGGCGTGCGCGGTCGACGTGCTTCAGGTGCCCGCCGACAAGGTCGTCCCCGGCGCCCGGTTCGACGACGACCTCGACGCCGACAGCCTCGACCTGGTCGAGCTGGTCATGGCCCTGGAGGAGGCGTTCGACATCTCGGTGGACGAGTCCGAGCTCGAGGGCATCGAGACCGTCGGCCAGGCCTACGACCTCATCTCGGCCAAGCTCTGATGCTTCTCGGCGTCGGACCCGACGGAGCCGTGGCCGGGCGGCGCGTGGCCATCACCGGCATGGGCGTCCTGGCGTGCTGCGGCATCGGCGTCGACGCCTTCTGGGAGGGCCTGCAGAAGCCGGCCCCTGCTGGCGAGCGGCGCGTCCCCGACTTCGACCCGACCGCCTGGTTCGGGGCCAAGGAAGTGCGACGAGTCGACCGGTTCGCCCAGTTCTCGGTGGCGGCCGCCGACATGGCGCTCATTGATGCGGGTGACCTCGGCGTCGACCCGGATCGAGCGGGGGTCATCTTCGCCTCGGGTGTCGGGGGGCTCGAGTCGCTCGAGGAACAGATCAAGGTGTTCCAGGAGAAGGGCGCCCGTCGTGTCTCTCCCTTCCTCATCCCGATGATGATGGCCAACGCCGGTGCCGCCAACGTGTCGATGCGCGCCGGCTGGCACGGGCCGTGCGAGACGGTCGTCACCGCGTGCGCGGCCGGCACCCACGCCATCGCGGCGGCGGGCCGCCTCATCGCCATGGGTCGCTGCGACGCTGCCATCGGCGGCGGGGCGGAGGCGGCCATGACCGGTGTCGGCATCGCCGCGTTCACCAACATGACGGCGCTGTCGAGCGTCGGGGAGTCGCGTCCATTCGACATCCGGCGCGACGGGTTCGTGTGCTCCGAGGGAGCCGGGGCGCTCGTGTTGGAGGAGCTCGACCACGCCCGCCGACGCGGGGCGCGCATCTACGGGGAGCTGCTCGGCGCGGCGTCCACCGCTGACGCCCACCACATCACCGCACCCGCGCCCGGTGGGAACGGGGCGGCCGCGTGCATGGAGCTCGCCCTGGCCGACGGGCAGGTGTCGCCCGAACAAGTGGGCCACATCAACGCGCACGGCACGTCGACGCCGCTCAACGACTTGGCGGAGGCGCAGGCGATCGAGAAGGTCTTCGGCGCCTCGGCCCCACCGGTCACCTCGACGAAGGGCGTCACCGGGCACGCCCTCGGCGGAGCGGGCGCCGTCGAGGCCGTGGCGACGACTCTCGCCATCGACCGGCGCCTCATCCCGCCCACGGCGGGTTACGAGCAGCCCGACCCCGAGATCCACCTCGACGTCGTCCACGGAGAGGCGAGGGCGTGGGACCCGGCGCCTTCGTTGTCGAACTCCTTCGGTTTCGGCGGCCACAACGGCTGCCTCGTGATCGGGCCGCCTCCCACCTGAACCCACCAGGGGTTCGCACGACGTAGGTCCAGCCCTCGAGGGCGCGGCAGCCGCGCCCAGCCTCCTCGGCCGCCAGGCCTTGCCGGTCGCGACGCGACGCCCGTCAGCCGCAGTGCACGACTTCGGTCAGATACCAACCGGGCGCCTCGGCCGGTGCCACGGTGAAGACGGCCTCTCCCGGCGGATACCCCCCGGGGTTGGGATAGGTGGTGCGCGACGTCGAGGGGACGATGTCGTGGCTGAAGTAGCACGTGTAGTCCCCCGCGGGGTTCTGCGTGCACGATTTGAACTGGAGATCGACCATCTGGGCGGCCATCGAGTCCATCTGGATCCGACCGTGCGGATCGGTGACGTAGTCGATCTCCTGGACATCGTGGGTGTTCCACGCGCTGGCCAGGTAGACCATGGCGGCTTGCGGGGTGGCGAAGTGAGGGGCACCGGCCGAGGAGCACACCTGGCCGACCGGCACGGTCTGGGCCGTGCCGGAGCCGCTGTTCAGCGGACACGCCGTCGTCGACGTGGTCGGCGCCACCGTCGTGGTCGTCGCGTTTGCGACGTTGGAGCCCGAGCCGGTGTGGGCTGCGTTCCGACCATTGCTCACGGTGCATGCTGCGACCAGCGTCACGAGGAGGCCCGCCACCGCCAACCCCGCCGCGGTCGGCACGCGAGACGTCCACGACGATGCCGTTCGTCCCACCCCGTGGCGTGCGTACGTGAACCGATTGAGCCGCATGACTCCGGTGGCGAAGTGTATCTGTCGTGCGCGTGCGCAGAAGGTGACTCGTCGTGACGTGGGCGTGCGTCGGGTCGTCATGTAGAGATCTGCACGCTACGGTCGGCGTGTGACCCTGCCCGACCCGGAGACGGCCCCCGAGACCGTCGACGGCGCCATGGCATTACGCGAAGCGGTCGACCCGGTCGTACACGACCCGCCGGATCTGGCGCTGGGCGCCTTCTCGTCTCACCCGCACTGGGTGGTCGACCCCGAGGCCATGGCGTGGCGCGCCGGCATCGACGAGCTCCGGGCGCGCACCGCGGCCGAGGCCCCCCGCCTCACCCGCCGCCGTCGCCTACCGCCGGGCCTGCGCGTCGTACGGGTGGGCACCCTCCTCGGAACAGCTCTCGGAAGCTGGTATCTGCTGGACCGCCGGCGCGGCCAGCATGTGTCGCGCGCCGGTCTCTCCCGCCGGCTGCGGCGCGCGTTCGAGCGGCTGGGGCCCACCTACATCAAGCTGGGGCAGATCCTGTCAGCCGGTGAAGGAGTCTTCCCCGAGGAGCTCGTGGCCGAGTTCCGCCTGTGTCGCGATCAGGTTCCGGCGGAATCCTTCGCCGAGGTCCGCCAGATCGTCGAAGCCGACCTGGGTGTGCCGTTGGAGAAGCAGTTCCGCGAGTTCGATCCTGTCCCCTTGGCTGCCGCGTCGATCGCCCAGGTCCACGCGGCCGTGCTGGAAGGGGGTGAGCCCGTGGTCGTCAAGGTGCAGCGGCCCGACGTGGCGCGGCTCGTCCAACGTGATCTCGCCGTCATGAGCTGGATCGCACCGCTCCTCGTCGGCCGCATCCCCGTCGCCGCGCTCGCCAACCCGCCCGCGCTCGTCGAGTTGTTCGCCGAGACGATCGTGGAGGAGCTCGACTTCCGCCTCGAGGCCCAGAACATGCTCGACGTGGCGAGCGTCTTGGCCGCCGCGGGGCAGACCGCCATCGTCGTCCCTCGTCCCCACTCGACGCTGGTCACGCCTCGCGTCCTCGTCATGGAGCGCCTCGACGGCTTCGCGTGGGGGGACGCCGCGGCGATGCAGGCGGCCGGGATCGACACCGAGGCCGTGCTGCACGCCGCGCTCATCGCCTTCCTCGAAGGCGCGTTGCTGTACGGCGTCTTCCACGGCGATCTCCACGGTGGCAACCTCCTCGTCCAGGCAGACGGCCGGGTCGCCCTCCTCGACTTCGGCATCACGGGCCGGTTCGACGAAGTCAAGCGGCGCGCCTTTCTCCGGCTCGTCATGACGGCGTCGGGCAACGACATTCGCGGCCAGATCGCGGCGATGCGCGACCTCGGTGCTCTCCCGGTCGACGTCGACATCGAAGCCGTGATCCACGACCTGAAGCTCGACCGACCGCCCGTCGACCCCACCACCCTGACAGCCGAGGAGCTGACAGCCGAGATCCGCGACATCACCAAGGCGCTCCTCGGGTACGGGGCCCGGATGCCGAAGGAGCTGATGCTCTACGTCAAGGACATGTTGTTCCTCGACGGCGCCATGTCGGTCATGGCGCCCAACGTCGATGTCATCGGTGAGATCGTCCGGGTCGTCATGTACTTCCACGAACGCTACGGCGAGCGCATCGCGCGAGAGTTGGGCATTGCTCCGAGCGAGATACCCGACATCGACGTGGCCGGGATCCGCGCCTCGTTCGGCGTGACCGAACCCGTCGACGCCCTCACCTACCGCGAGCTCCAGGAACGGCGCGAGCTCATTCGGCGCCGTCTCGAGCAGCACCAGCGAGGACGGCGACACCGACGTCATCGCTGACTGGGACTTCACAGGCACATCGTCGTCTTGAGCCAACGAACTGGCCGCTGCAGACGCTCGCGCGCAACGCCCTGGGTTCGGTTGCCGGCGAATCGGTGAGAGCCGTCTCGGGACGGATCGGACAGCCGTCCGCCGAACAGTGCCGCCGGGTCGTGTGTGACTCGGAGGGGCAAGGTGAGTGGAGCGTATCCTCACGGCATGGAACCAGCACCTGAACTTGTTCCTCTCGTCGAGCGCGTCTACCGGTCGTACGCCGCCTTCGACGGTGACGCGATCGACGACATCCTCGCTCGACACCCCGGCACTCTGGGCATCGGGAGCGCACCCGACGAGTGGCATGCGGGATACGACGCGTTTGCAGCGGTGATGCGTGTCCAGTTCCAGGAGATGCCCCCGCTCCGCTTCGACATCGAGCACATCTCAGCCTGGAAGGAGGGCACGGTCGGGTGGGCCGCGTGCCGAGCGACGCTCGCGGTTGAGGGGATGTCCTCGCTTCAAACCCGCTCGACGTTTGTCCTCCATGAGGAAGGCGCATTGTGGCGCATTGTCCAATGGCACCTATCGCTTCCGGTCGCCAATGAGGAGGCACTCGGAGTTGGCCTGACATCAACGGTGGACGAACTACTGGCTGTTCTGCAGAACGAGCAGCCGCCGGTCGCCGCCGTCGGTCCCGGGGGGTTGGTCACCATCATGTTCACGGACATCGAAGGTTCCACGGCCCTGATGGAAACGCTCGGCGAGGCAAAGTGGCTGGAGTTGGTCGGATGGCACGACAACACTGTCAAACGGCAGACGTCGCTCTTCGGGGGAACGGTTGTGAAGGGCCAGGGTGATGGATTCATGTTGGCCTTCCCCGCCTCGGGTTCGGCCGCAGCCTGTGCCGTGGCCATCCATCAGGCGATGAGCACTGGGTGGGCGGGGATTCCGGTGCGGGTGCGCATCGGAATGCACCGGGGCAACGCGAAGGCCGAGGCGGGCGATTTCTTCGGACGAACTGTCGTGGTCGCGGCCCGCATCACCAGTGCCGCTGACGGTGGAGAGATTCTGGTGTCACCGGACGTGCAAAACGACCTTGCGGGGGCGTTTCAGTTGGGCGAGGCCCGTTCCCTCGCACTCAAGGGTGTGGCAGGCAACCAGACGGTCTTTCCGCTCCTCTGGACTTGACGCCGTGCCAGGCGGCCGATCGGGCCCTCCCCGAACCACGGGCCGCCCGAGCAAGCCGGCACGGCTGGCAACTCCCGTCGAGCCCCGCTCCCCGCAGGCCCGGGGTTCGGCCGAACGTCGCTCGGCGAAGCGAAGCGAAGCGAAGCGAGTCGGCGTTATTGGGGAGTCGTGTTGGTCTGAGGCTGGGTCGAGGGGCCGTTGGACGGTGGCTGCGGAGGACGGGGCTCCCAGCTGTTGCCGTTCGCCTGGAGGACGGTCTCGTCGGTGACCTGCTTGGCGGTCGAGGTGTTCCCCGACACGAGCGCCAGTACGTGCACCGTGTCGCCCTGCTTGAGGCTCGAGATGCCCGCCTCGCCGCCGTTCACGCTCGTACCCGAGTCGACCACGAAGGTTCCCGTCGTGTTGTCCGCGCTCTTGACGGTGAGCGACCACGTGTTGCCCGAGGTGTTGGTGATCTCCGACACCGTGCCGGTCCGCTCGGCCAGGGTCTCGTACCCGTTCGGCCCCTGCACCGTGAACTGCCCGTACAGGACCGGGCCGCCCGGGCCGCCGAAGGGTCCCCCGCCGAAACGCCCGAACTTGTGGTACCCGGGGTCGGGCGGCGGGGTGGCGGACGAACTTCCCGAGTTACCGGATGCCGCGGTGTCGGCGGCGTGCAGACCGGGAGGAGACGTGGCCGCGCTGGCGAGCGCCATGGCCCCGACGGCCAACCCCGCGGCCGCTCCGACCACGAGCGCGGCGCGGCCCAGACGTCGCCCGGTCGACGGGCCACCCCGTTCGGGTGGCGGTGGCGGCGGAGGCGCGAAGTCTGCAGACCGGGGAAACAGCGGTGGAAGCGGTGGCTCGCCTCCGGGCGGGGAGGCGGCCGCCCACGGCGGAGATGGAACAGCCCACGGCGGAGATGGAGCTGCCCAGGGTGGGGTGCCCGCCCCGCTCGGTGGTGTGACCGGCGTTCCCCACGGCGTGGGCGACGGCGTCGGATCGTCGTGCGGTGTCCGCGGTGGCTGGTCCATCGAACAACCCTCCCGTTGTCGAGCGAACAAGCTCGTGAGCCGCCCGTGGCAGCTCCCACCGAAACGGTAAGCCCCGTACCTGTGCCGAAGCTGTGGGTCTCTGTGCGATCCCTGAATTCCCGGGGTCAGGAGGCGGCGTCGATGCCGGCACGCAACTCGGCGACGAAGGCGGCTGCCCCGTCGGGGCCGGCCCCCTCGAGCAGGCGTCGCACCAGGGCCGAGCCCACCACCACGCCGTCGGCTTCCGAGCACGCCTCGGCCGCCTGGGCTGGCGTGGACACCCCGATCCCGATGCACACCGGCCGGTCGGTGACGCGGCGGACCTTGCCCGCCACGTCCCGGACCGACGCCGCCAGCTCGGCCCGCTCTCCGGTGACGCCCATCACACCGACCCCGTAGACGAAACCGCGCGACCGGGCGCAGATGGCGCGGGCGCGTTCGTCCGGTGTCGACGGAGCGACGAGAAGCACCGTGGCCACTCCCGCGTCGTCCGCCTCCGCACACCATTCCCCCGCCTCTTCGAGGGGAAGGTCGGGGAGGATCGCACCCGCCACGCCCGCGTCCGCCAACGATCGGGCGAACCGCCGCACTCCGGCGCGCGCCACGATGTTGAAGTACGTCATGACGCACACCGGCACGGACAGGTCCGAGCGCGCCAGCGTGTCGAGCACCGAAGCGGGCGTCGTCCCCCGTTCCAGCGCCCGCAACGACGCCTGTTGGACCACGGGACCGTCGATCATGGGATCCGAGAAGGGGATGCCCACCTCGAGCGCGTCGGCCCCCGCGTCCACCACGGCGTGGGCCACCTGGGGCCAGTCCTCGGCCAACCCGCCGGTGATGTACGGCACGAGGAGCTTGCGGGCTTCATCGCGCCGGGCGCGCAGGTGGGCCTCGAGCACCCCGGTGCGCGCGTCGGCGCGTTCGGCGGGTTGCACCGTCACGGCGACAGGGCGCGCACCTGCGCCACGTCCTTGTCGCCCCGCCCCGACAGGGTGACGAGCACGGTGTCCCCGGCAGGGATGGCCTTCCCCGCCTCGCGCGCCACCCACGCCAGCGCGTGGGCGGGCTCCAGGGCGGGGATGATCCCCTCGGTCACCGACAGGAGCCGGAAGGCGGCGAGCACCTCGTCGTCGTCGGCTTGCTCGTATCGGGCGCGACCGATCGCCGCCAGGTGTGCGTGCTCGGGGCCGATCCCCGGATAGTCGAGGCCGGCCGAGATGGAGTGCGCCTCGAGGATCTGTCCCACCTCGTCCTGGAGGAGGTACGAGCGCATGCCGTGCACCACCCCGGGCACCCCCCGGGCCAGCGCCGCCCCGCCGGCCGCCTCCACTCCGACCAGCTGCGCGCCGCTGTCCACGAAGCCCGCGAACGTGCCCGCCGCGTTGGAGCCGCCCCCGATGCACGCCACCACCCAGTCCGGGTCGCTGCCACCCAGCAGGTCCCGGCACTGGCCGCGGGCTTCCTCCCCCACGACCCGCTGGAACTCGCGCACCATCCACGGATAGGGGTGCGGCCCCATGACCGACCCCAGGCAGTAGTGGGTGTGGTCCACGTTGGCCACCCAGTCGCGCAGGGCCTCGTTGACGGCGTCCTTCAAGGTTCGGCTGCCGGCGTGGACGGGCCGGACCTCGGCTCCGAGGAGCTCCATACGGAACACATTGAGCGCCTGCCGCTCGGTGTCGAGCGCACCCATGTACACGACGCACTCCATGCCGAACAGCGCTGCGGCGGTCGCCGTCGCCACGCCGTGCTGTCCCGCCCCGGTCTCGGCGATGAGTCGCGGCTTACCCATGCGCCGGGCGAGCAGCGCTTGTCCGATCACGTTGTTGAGCTTGTGCGAGCCGGTGTGGGCGAGATCCTCGCGCTTGAGCAGTACCCGGATACCGAGACGCTCGGACAGTCGGTGGCATTCGGTCACCGGTGTGGGGCGACCCCCGTAGTCGCGCAGGATGTCGGTCAGCTCCTGGCGGAACGTGGCATCGGCCCACGCGCCGCGGAACGCCTCCTCGAGCTCCATGCAGGCCGGGACGAGCGATTCGGGTACGAAGCGCCCGCCGAACTCGCCGAAGCGCCCGTCCGGGTCGACGGCTCCCATCGGCGCGGCGGCCTCCTCCGCCCGACCCGGCCCGCGCGTCACGCGTCCTCCTCCCAGTCGAACGGGGCGTCCTTGGCCGCGGAGGCGGAGTCCGCGGTCGCGGTCGCGGCGGTGGCTTGCACACCCCGCACCTCGACCGTCTCGCCGGCCGCGGCACGCGCCGCCGCTATGAACGCCCGCACCGCCTGGGGGTCCTTGTGCCCGGGCTCTGCCTCGACCCCGGTGGACACGTCCACCCCGAACGGATGCAGGTGCGCAATGGCGTCGGCCACGTTGCCGGGGTGCAGGCCTCCGGACACGATGAGCCGGGCCGGGTCGACGACCCCTTCCGCCAGCCGCCAGTCGAACACGTTGCCCGACCCGGGAGACTCCGCGTCGACCAGGACCGCGTCGGCGCCGTACTCGTCGAAACGGGCGATGTTGCGGTGTCCCGCCGGGAACGCCTTGATCGTGACCGGGACGCGCGCCGCCACCCACTGGGTGTCCTCGGGTGACTCGTCACCGTGCAGCTGCGCGCCGCGTAGTCCGATGCGGTTGACGATCTCGACCACACGGGCGCGCGCTTCGTTGCGGAACACCCCGACCGTCAGGATGTCGCCCGGCACGCGCTCGATGATGCGCCGTACGGCCTGCACCGCCACCTGGCGGGGCGATGGCGCGAACACGAACCCCAGGGCGTCGGCTCCGAGCCCCACCGCCAGGAGGGCGTCGGGTTCGGACGTGATCCCGCAGATCTTGACCAGCACCGGGTCAGCCCGCGCTGGAGCCCACGCTCGGGACTCCCGCCCTGGGGCCGATGCGGTGCCCGCCGATCGCCGTCACCGCGTTCCGCCGGTCCGCTGCCCGCATGAGCGACTCCCCGACCAGCACCGCCTGGTATCCCGACTCGGCCAGGGCCCGGGCGTCCTCGGCGTCCCGGATCCCCGACTCGGCCACCGCCACCACCTCGGCGGGGATGGACGCGGCGAGACGGATGGCCCGTTTCGGGTCGACCTCGAACGTGGCGAGGTCGCGCTGGTTCACGCCCACGAGCTCCGCTCCCGCCTCGAGGGCCCGTTCGAGCTCCGACTCGTCGTGCACCTCGACCAGCGCGTCGAGCGCGACCTCCTGCGCCAACGTCGACAGCGCCCCGAGCTCGTCATCGGACAGGGCGGCCACGATGAGCAGGATGGCGTCGGCGCCCATGATCCGGGCGTCGTACACGTCGGCCTCGCACACGGTGAAGTCCTTGCGGAGGACAGGGAGGCCGCACGCCGCACGCGCCCGCGCCAGGTCGTCGGCCGACCCTCCGAAGAACTCGTCGTCGGTGAGCACCGACACGCACCGGGCCCCGCCCGCTTCGTAGTCGGCCGCCACCGCGGCCACGTCGACGTCAGGGGCGATGTCGCCGCGACTGGGCGACCGGCGCTTGATCTCGGCGATCACGGCCAGCGGCCCGCCCGCCGAGGCGGCGAGCGCGGCGCCGAAGGGGCGTGTCGGGGGGGCCGACTCCGCCGCCGCGGCCAGGGTGTCCAGGTCGCGGCGCTGCGCCCGCGCCCGAGCGCGGTGCGCGGCGAGGATCTCGGTCAGGTAGGTGTCGGGCGGCACCGCGGGCCAGCCTAACCCTGGCCCCTCCGCGCTCCGGCGCAACCGGCGCTCCGGCACGCAGGTCGCGGGTGCTGTTCGCGGGTGCAAACCGTGCTCGGGTCCATCACAAAATCCTCATGGGCCGATCACATCGCGTTGACGCCGTCGTCGTCAGATCTCCCCGTGAGCGAGCACGCCGCCGAGGACTCCCCCGAGCACCGTCAGGGTCCGCCTGAACCAGAGGTCGGCGGTGGCAGGCTGGTACCGGTGGGAGGCGACGGGGACACGATCGTCGTCATCGAGGACGACCACAACATCTCCGACCTGGTCGCCCTGTACCTCCGGCGCGAGGGCTTCCGCGTCCTGCAGGCCGACAACGCCGAGGGCGGCCTCGCCTACGTCGACCGCGACCGGCCCAAGCTCGTCGTTGTGGACATCGGCCTGCCCGGCGCGCTCGACGGGCTCGAGGTGTGCCGGGTGCTGCGGGCCCGGGGGGAGATCCCGGTGGTGATCCTCACCGCCCGCGACGACGAGGTCGACCGCATCGTCGGGCTCGAGCTCGGGGCGGACGACTACGTCACCAAGCCCTTCTCGCCCCGGGAGCTCGTGGCACGGGTGCGCGCCATCCTGCGGCGCGCCGGCGCCCCGGCCCGGTCCGAGCCGGCCGTCATGCAGGTGGGTGACGTGGCGGTGGACACCGCCCGGCGCGAGGTCCGCCGTGGCGATGGGGTGGTCCCCGTGACGACACGCGAATTCGACCTGCTCGCCTATCTCGTCGCCAACCGGGGGCTCGCCCTGTCGCGCCGGCAGCTGCTCGACGGCGTGTGGGGTGACGGTTGGTACGGCGACGAACGCACCGTCGACGTCCATGTCCGGCAGCTGCGCAAGAAGCTGGGCGACGACCTTCCCCTCACCACCGTGTGGGGCGTCGGCTACCGGCTCGGCTGAGGGCACGGGGACAGTGCGCCGGCGTCTCACCGTCGCCATCTTGGGCGTGGTGATCGGCACGCTCGTCCTCACCGTGGCGGGCAGCCTCCTTCTCGTGCGGCGCGCCGGCTTGCAGACGGCCCAGAGCGAGCTCGTTCCCGAGACGGCGGCCATCGCCCGGATCCTGTCCACCAGCGCGGCGCGCACCGACGCCCGCGTCATCTCCGTGCTCGCGCGCGTCGGGGCGTTCGACCACATCGCCCTGGTCGGTCTGAGCGCCACCGGCGCCGTCGACAGTCCGAGCGCGCCGGTCATGTTGAGCACCTCGGACGTCGCCGCCCTCCAGGCGTCGCGCGTCGTGAACGGCAACGTCGGCAACGTCGTGTTCGTGGCGCGTCCCGTGTCGCTCACGGCGCGCCAGCAGGCCAATTTGGCGCCGCGCCTGGCCGCTTCCGACCTGCCCGTCCTGGTCGTCACCCGGCGCGTGCACAACCCCGTGAACGGCGTTCTCTACTTCCTCGCCGTAGGCGGCGCGGTGTTGCTGGTCGGCGCGGCGGTGGCCGCGGTCGTGGCGCGCCGCATCAGTTCGCCGCTCGTGCGCTCGGTGCGGGCCACGCGCCAGATCGCAACCGGCAACCTGTCGGCCACCGTTCCCACCAGCCCCCGCGACTACCCTGAGCTCACCGAGCTGGCCGAGGCGATCAACACGATGGGCGCCAACTTGAGCCGCGCCCAGGGTCTCGAGCGGCAGTTCCTCATGTCGGTGTCGCACGAGCTGCGCACGCCACTGACGTCGATCCGCGGCTACGCGGATGCCATCGCCGAAGGCGCCACCACCGACGTGGCCGGAGCGGTGGCCGTGATCGCGAGCGAGTCCCGGCGCCTCGAGCGTCTGGTGCGCGACCTGCTCGACCTGGCCCGCCTCGAGGCCCGTCAGTTCTCCCTCGACCTGGAGCGGATCGACTGTTCGGACGTGGTCGCCGGGGTGGCCGACGGATTCCGGCTCGAAGCGGCCGCGCTCGGGATCGAGGTGGTCGCCACGACGCCGGCCGGGAGCGGCGTGTGGGTCGACGCCGACCCCGACCGTCTCGGCCAGATCGTCGCCAACCTGATCGAGAACGCGCTCAAGTTCGCGGCGACGCGAGTGGAGGTCGGCGCGGGCCCGGTGGACTCGTGGCACGGGCTGTGGGTGAGCGACGATGGACCGGGGATCAGCGTCGCCGACCTGCCGCACGTGTTCGAGCGCCACTACCGCTCCGATCGTGTCGTCGCTCGCAACGCCGGCGCCGGACTCGGGCTCGCGATCGTGGCCGAGCTGGCCTCGGCCATGGGTGGGGTGGTCGACGCGCGGTCGCCGGTGGCCGACGGGCATGGGGCCCGCATCACGGTGTGGATGGCACCGCGCCGTGCGCCGTCCGAGCCGATCGACGAAGCGGGCGAGCCGCGCGCCGAACAGCGCCGACCGGCGCGGCCCGAGCCGCTCCGTCCACCCGCCTGACCGACACCGTCAGCCCGAGCGGGTGCGCGGCTCCCAACCGGCGCGCCACAAGCCGGAGTCGCGCCACAGGCCGGGGGGCGCGGCGCCGTGCCGGGCGGCCCGGGCGGGCCCGGCGGGCGTCCCCGCGGGAACGAACGCCGGTGCCCTGACGGCCGGCGACCCGAACGCCGGTGTGGTCGCGGCCTCCGGCACCGCGGCCGGCCTGAGGTCGGGCACACCGCGCCGAGCGGGCCAACGGCTCAGATCGGTCCGGCGCAGCCACGGCGGGTCGTCGGACACGGCGACGAGGCCCGAGCCCAGGCACACCAGGACGAAGCCGATGAGCCCGATGAGCCACAGGTACTTTCCCGGCCCGGTCGTGGCCAGGGCCCCCGTGCCCGACGCGGGGCTCGTGGCCGCCGACGGGGCCCCTCCGGACGCGGGCGCCGCCCCTCCGGACGCGGGCGCAGACGAGGGAGACGCCGCCCCCGACGCGCTCGTGGTGGCGATCACGGGGTTCACCTGGCTGCCCGGGGGTGCCGTCGACGTGATGCCGGTCGGCGCGCTGCCGTTCGGGTAGGCGGTACAGGCGAGCGCCAAGCCGCTTCCCGAGACGTTGATGTTCAACTGCGCGCTCGGGTCCGCGGTCATCGTGATCGGGCCGCCGCTCGCCGTGAAGGGACCGAGCGTCGAGGGCGCGGCCGGCAGGTTGATCACCAGCCCCCCGGGCGGCACCGGGCTCGGGATGGGCAAGCTGAACGAGACGGCGCCGCTCGCCATCTGGGTCGGCGTGGCCCCAGTCGCCTCGACCTTGGTCTGTGCCGTCCCCCGGATGACCGCGTTGCCGAGCACCAGCGCCGCGCTCACGATCTGGGCGGGGAGGACCACCTTGGTCCGGTAGCCGGTCAGGCTGAAGTGCTCGCCCGCCCCCGGTGACGGGGGCGAGAGCGTCCCGGTGGTGACCACGTCGTTCATGACGACGCTCCCCACCGCCGAGTTGGGACAGAAGTACTCGTACGGCCCTGAGTCGGCGAACGCCGGCGCGGGCCGCAGTGCCAGGCCTGCTACCGAGGTCCCCGCCGACAGAACGAGCGCGACGACGACCAGGGCCGTCCGACGGCGCCCGCGCCGCGTGTGACGGATTCCGCCCACCGCCCACATCCTCCGGGAAACCCCGATCCTCGGCTTCGCCCCGGTTCTTCTCAGTACCCCGGCAGGGAAGCCTCCATCCGTACGGGCGTACCGTACGGCGTCCGTGGGTCGGTCGCTAGGACCATCCGGGTTCGTTCACCCGGTTCGTTCACCCGGTTCGTTCACCCGGTTCGTTCACCCGGTTCGTTCACCCGGGCCGTTCACCGCGAGTTACGTTTTGGACGGGGATCCGTCCGACGACGCCGCCGCGAACTCCTCCTGGGGCGTGGGCTGGCCGAGATGGTAGCCCTGGCCGTACGGGCAGCCGATGGCGCGCAGCGCGGCGGCCTGAGCAGGCGTCTCGACGCCCTCCGCGATGGCGTCGACGTGGAGCTCACGCCCCAACGCGATCATCGCCCGCACCATCGCCGCGCCCGTCGGGTCGCCGGCGGAGTCGAGCGCGGCGACGAAGCGGGGCGCGATCTTGAGGGCCGAAATGGGCAGGTCCTGCAGCCAGGCCAGTTTGGCCTCGCCCTCGCCGAAGTCGTCCAGGCTGAACGTCACCCCCTGGTCAGCCAGCTGGCCCAGGGACTCCGCCCACGCGGCGGCGGCTGACGCGGCCGCCGCGGTCAGGTCCACGCTCAGCATCGTGGGCGCGATGCCGTGCTTCTCGGCCAGTTCCTCGAGCGTCTCGGCGAAGGGGGTGTCGGTGAGCTCGTGGGCCGACACGTTCACCGTGAGCCGGAACGACTCGGGCAGCTCCTCGGTCTCGCGCCACCGGGCCAGCTCGGACAGGGCGCGCTCGAGGGTCCAGCGGCTGAGCGCCTCGGCCAGCCCCACCGCGGCCGCCTGGTCGAGGAACTCACCCGGCAGCACGACGCCGTGCCCGGGCCGCTGCCACCGCAGCAGAGCCTCGGCCCCTGTGGCCTTACCCGACTGCAGGTCCACCACCGGCTGGTAGAAGATCGCGAACTCGTTGTGGTCGAGGGCGTGCTGGAGGTCTTGCTCGATCTCGTAGCGCGCCACCACCCGGTCGCGCATCGACTCGTCGAACAGCCGCGACCCGCGCCCCTCGTCGCGCGCGCTGAACATGGCGAGCTCGGCGTTCTCGAGCAGCTTGGCCGCGCTCTCCCCCGCCGCGCCGGCGTCGGTCAGCACGATGCCGACCGTCGCCTTCATCCAGTGCTCGGCCCCGTCCGCCGCCACCGGACGCGCCACCGCGTCCGCGACGAGGCCCGCGATCCGCACCGCGTCCGCCGACGAGTGCACGTCGGAGCACACCACCGCCACCTTGTCGGATGCCACCCGGGCCACGATGTCGGACTTGCGGCGCGCCACCGACAGCCGGCTCGTCACTTCGTGCACGACGCGCTCGGCCACGTTCGGACCGAACTGGTCGCTCACGTCCTGGTACCCGCCGAGCTCCACGAACAGCACCGCCAGCCGGCTGTCGTCGCGCTGGGCCGCGGCGAGCGCCTTGTCGAGCTGCTCCTCCAACAGGCCCCGGTTGGGCGACTCGGTGGTCGTCTCGCCCACCGCCATCGTCGAGCTCGCCGGCCGCGACGACAGGTTCTCGAGTTGCTCGGTCAGCTGCTGGTTCTGCACCGCGAGGGCGCGCTTGGCCAGCGCGGTGCGCACCGTCTGCACGAAGGCCTGCGGGACGAGCGGCTTCACCAGGAGCGCATCGAGTTGTTCCGACGCGGCCAGCACCCCGTCGAGGGTGGCGAGCCCCGTGAGCAACAGGACCGAGGTCTCGGGGTCCTCGTCCTTCAGCCGTTGGGCGAGGTCGACGCCGGTGTGGTCGGCCAGCTGGTGGTCCACCACGACCGCTGCCGGGTGGCGCAGGCCCTGCAGGGTCAGGGCCTCGGTCGGATCGCCGGCCGACAGCACCTTCATCCCGGCGCTCTCGAGCACCGAGGTAAGGCTGTCCCGGGTGCTCTGGTCGTCGTCCACCACCAGTACCAGGTCCGCGTACACGCTCTGTTGCAACGAAGACACTCCTCACGCCCTCTCGGTTCCGACGTCTCGCGGCGCCGATGACTCCTCAGGTCGGTTCCGAGCATGCCGCGACGGTCCGACTCCCGGCAACGGCACCCCCGCACTGCCGAGGCCCGTCTCCGGTCCATCCCCAGCCGGATCCGGGCATCCTTCTGACCAGTCAGCCTGTCACCACTCCCCGCGCGTAGTCAACTTCGCGACGTCAAAGAGCAGGGAATCTTTGGGTGAACCGCCGGTGCCTATCACGTTATGTGAGTGAATGCACTCAAACTGTGACGGAGATCGACCCTTCCCCCGAGGCGAGCACCGCGAGCACCCGTTCGACCGCGTCCTCGACGCAGTCGCCGTCGTGTCCCACCACGACCTCGGGCGAGGTGGGCGGCTCGTACGGGGCGCCCACGCCGGTGAGCGCGGTGAGCTCCCCCGTGGATGCCTGGGCGTACAGGCCCTTGGTGTCGCGCTCCGCGCACACCTGCAGCGGCGTGGCCACGTACACCTCGACGAAGCGCAGGCCGGCCTCCTCGTGGCGGGCCCGGGCCCGCTGCCGGCCCGCCGCGTACGGGCTGATGAGCGACACGAGCGCCACCACGCCGGCGTCCGCGAACAACCGGGCCACCTCGGCCACCCGCCGCACGTTCTCGTCCCGGGCCTCGGGGCTGAACCCGAGGTCCGAGCACAGCCCGGTCCGCAGCTCGTCACCGTCGAGGCGGTAGCACGGGCGGCCCGCCGCGGTGAGCCGATCTTCCACGGCGCGCGCCAGGGTCGACTTGCCCGCACCCGACAGCCCCGTGAACCACACCGTGGCGCCGCGCCCCGGCCCCGCCGTCGTGTGGGCGGCCGGTCCCACGGCTCAGTCCATCCCGAGGATCATCCCCGCGCCCGAGGTCACGTTGGTGTCCTCGGGCGCGACGACGAACGACCCCGTGGCGCGGTTGCGGCGGTAGCTGTCGTAGAAAAGCGGCTGCGTCACGCGCAGCGACACCCGGCCCACCTGGTTGAGGCGCAGGTCCTCGGCGGCCTCGTCGCGGTGCAGCGTGTTCACGTCGAGGCGGTAGTGCACGTCGCGCACCTGGGCCCGCACCCAACGGGTGGTGTGCTTCAGGGCGAGGACCTGTCCCTGCTCGAGGGGGCGGTCGGTCATCCAGCACATCATGGCGTCGATGTCCTGTCCCACCGTCGGGCGGTTGTGGGGGCGGCACAGCATGTCGCCGCGCGAGATGTCGAGGTCGTCGTGCAGCCGGACGATCACCGACATGGGTGGGAAGGCCTCCTCCGCCGGTCCGTCGTAGGTGTCGACCGAGGCGATGGTGGAGGTGAGCCCGGAGGGGAGCACCATGATCTCGTCGCCGGCCCGGAACACCCCGCCCGCCACCCGGCCGGCGTAGCCCCGGAAGTCGGGGATCGTCGACGCGGTGGGGCGCACCACCCACTGCACCGGCAGCCGCGGGTCGATCAGGTTGCGGTCGGATGCGATGTAGACGTGCTCGAGATGGTGCAGGAGGGACTGGCCGTCGTACCACGGCATGTTGAGCGACCGCTGGACGACGTTGTCACCCTGCAGGGCCGAGATGGGGATGAACGACAGGTCCGCCACCTCGAGCCTCGTGGCGAACGCCTTGAACTCCTCGCGGATCGAGTCGAACACCTCTTCGTCGTAGCCGACGAGGTCCATCTTGTTGACGCACAACAAGAGGTGCGGGACGCGCAGGAGCGACGCCAGAAAGGCGTGGCGGCGGGTCTGCTCGACGATGCCCTTGCGGGCGTCGACGAGGACGAGGGTGAGGTCCGCGGTCGAGTTCCCCGTCACCATGTTGCGCGTGTACTGGGGATGGCCCGGCGTGTCGGCGATGATGAACTTGCGCATGGGCGTGGCGAAGTACCGGTAGGCGACGTCGATGGTGATGCCCTGCTCGCGCTCGGCCCGCAGCCCGTCGGTCAACAGGGCCAGGTCGGTGTACTCGTCGCCGCGCTTGCGGCTGGTGCGCTCGATCGCCTCGAGCTGGTCCTCGAAGATGGCCTTCGAGTCGAGCAACAGGCGCCCGATGAGCGTGCTCTTGCCGTCGTCGACCGACCCGGCCGTGGCGAAGCGGAGCAGCTCCATCAGAAGTACCCCTCGCGCTTGCGGTCCTCCATGGCCGCCTCGCTCGCCTTGTCGTCGGCGCGCGTCGCGCCGCGCTCGGTGATCCGGGACGCGGCGATCTCGGCGATGATCTCCTCCAGCGTCGCGGCGTTGGACTCGACCGCCCCGGTGCAGCTCATGTCACCCACGGTGCGGTAGCGCACCGTGGCCTCGAACGGCTCCTCCTCCTCGGGCGGCACCGAGTAGGGCCCCACCGCGAGGAGCATCCCGTCGGAGCGGAACACCTCGCGCCGGTGGGCGAAGTAGATCGTGGGGACCTCGAGCGACTCCTGGGCGATGTACTGCCACACGTCGAGCTCGGTCCAGTCCGACAGGGGGAAGACCCGGATGTGCTCGCCCGAGCGGTGCCGGCCGTTGTAGAGCCCCCACAGCTCGGGCCGCTGGTTCTTCGGGTCCCACTGCCCGAACTCGTCCCGGAACGAGTACACGCGCTCTTTGGCCCGGGCCCGCTCCTCGTCCCGCCGTCCCCCGCCGATCACGGCGTCGAAGCGGTGCTCGGCGATGGCGTCGAGCAGGGTGCGGGTCTGCAGCCGGTTGCGCGACGGGTTCGGGCCGGGCTCCTCCACCACCCGCCCGGCGTCGATGGACGCCTGGACGCTCGCCACCTCGAGGCGGGCCCCGAGCTCGGCCACCCGGTGGTCCCGGTACTCGAGCACCTCGGGGAAGTTGTGCCCGGTGTCCACGTGCATCACCGGGAAGGGAAAGCGCGCCGGCCAGAACGCCTTCTCGGCCAGGCGCAGCATCACGAGGGAGTCCTTGCCCCCCGAGAAGAGCAGCACGGGGTGCTCGAACTCGGCCACCACCTCCCGCATGATGTGGACGGACGCGGCCTCGAGCAACTCCAGGTGGGAGAGCTGGTACTGGCCGGCCCCGGCGACCTTTTCCATCCGGTCGAGGATACTTGGGGGCCCATCCCTACCTGCGCCCCCGCCAGCCCAGGGCCTCTTTCGATTCACACAGGCCCGATCTCGATCACACAGGCTCGATCACAGAGCCCGATCTCACTCATGAGAGTCCCCCCGTGCCGACGACCGATCCCAACCTCCCCCCATTCGACCCCCACCACGACGACCACGAGCTGGCGGCACGCGTGGCCGAGGCGTCGGGCCGGCGCCTGGTGGAGCTGCGCGCCCGCGTCGGCGCGGGCCGCCCGGGGCTCGGCGACGAGGGCGACCGGAGCTCCCACCGGTACGTGACCGGGGCGCTGCACGCGGCGCGCCCCGACGACCCGGTGCGCTCCGAGGAAGACGTCGTCCCGTCCGGCCCGCCCGGGCGCGGCCGCCTGTGGATCGTCGACCCCTTGGACGGCACCCGCGAGTACACCGAGGGGCGCTCCGACTTCGCCGTGCACGTGGCGCTGGTGGACGACGGCCGTCCCGTCGCCGGCGCGGTCGCCCTCCCGGCCGAGGACCTGGTGTTCGCGACGACGAGCACCTCCGCCGTCCCCGGGCAGCTCCCGCCGCGCCCCGACGGCCCGGTGCGCATCGTGGTGAGCCGGACCCGGCCCCCCGCGGTGGCCACCCAGGTCGCCGCCCGGCTCGGGGCCGAGCTCGTGCCGCTCGGTTCGGCCGGGGCCAAGGCGATGGCGGTGGTGCGGGGCGCGGCGGACGTGTACCTGCACGCGGGCGGCCAGTACGAATGGGACTCGGCCGCGCCGGTCGCCGTGGCGCTCTGGTCGGGCGCGTACGCGGCGCGCCTGGACGGCTCGCCCCTCGTCTACGGGCGCGAGGACCCGTGGATCGACAATCTCGTCGTGTGCCGGCCGGAGCTGACCGGCGCGGTCATGGACGCACTCGGGCCGGGCTGACGGTCCTCGAACGGGAGGGCTTCGCCGACCTATCCGGCGTGGCCGGGCGGCTCGAGCGGGAGTGCCTGCACGGTGGCGGCGTGGCTCGGGGCGGCGGCCGCGTCGGACGGGTCGGGCGGGTGCACCTCGACCCGGTCGCCGGGGGCCACGGCGCGGTGCACGTAGGCGAGCGCGACCACGCCGCCCGTCGACGGTGACCACGCGGCGGAGGTGATCGTCCCGACCGTCTTGCCATCCCGCTCGACCGTCGCGCCCCGCGTCGCGCCGGCCGACAGCCCGGCGCTCGGGTCGAGGACGACGCCGCGCAGATGGCGCGCCACCTTGTTGCCGCGAGCGTCGAGACGGGCCACGAGCTCCTGGCCCGTGTAGCAGCCCTTGGTGAAGCTGACGCACCGCTCGAGCAGGTCGGCCTCGGCCGGGATGGTCCGCTCGTCGAGCTCGCTTCCCATGACGGGGATGCCCGCTTCGACCCCGACCGCCTCCCACGCCTCGACCGAGCACGGGCGCACCCCGGCGGGGATCTCGGGCCCCTCGCCCAACAGGTCGAAGCCCTCGACGCCGTTCCACGAGAACGCCGGCGCGACCTGCACGCCGGGCACTGTGACCCCGCTGCCGTCCCGGGCGGGAGCGAGCGGAGCGGATTGTGGGCCGCGCACCGCCACGCAGCGCCAGTCGAGGGTGTCGATGGTCACCTTCACCCGCAGCTTGAAACGCTCGAGCCGCTCGGCCAGGGCCGCCCCGAACCCCCCTTCGACGTCGAGGACGAAGTCGTCGTCGCCGGTCCGGGTCACCCGCACGAGCGCGTCGACCTTGCCCTGGGGGCCGAGCACCAGCGCGTCGGCGCTGCCGCCCACGGCGAGCGCGTCGGTGTCCTGGCTGCACTGGCCCTGGAGATACGACCGCGCGTCCGGCCCCGACAACGCGATGACGTCGCGCTCCACGAGGCGGGCGCCGGCCCCGTGGCGCAGGGCGTCGTAGTCGTCGAGGAACCCGTCCGGGTACCCGTCGGGTGGACCCGTCGCCCGTGCCGCGTGCACGCCCGTCATGTTTCGGCCGTCACGCTTCAGCGTCACGCTTCGGGCTGCCCGGCCGGCGCATACCGCCGCGCCGGTTCGTCGGCGCGCGGCCGGCCGGCGGGGGTCGCGGCGGTCTCCGGGGAGCCGGCGGGGGCGGCGTCGTCACGGCGCGCGGCGCGGATCGCACTGGCGCGCCGCGCCGCCGGCACCGCGGCGAGCAGCGCGGCGGCCTTGTTGACGCACTCGATGTCCTCGTCGGCCGGATCGCTGTCCGCCACGATCCCCGCCCCGGCCTGCACCGAGGCCCGCCCGTCCGGCGCCACCACCATGGTGCGGATGGCGATGGCGGTGTCGAGGTTGCCGGAGAAGTCGAGGTACCCGACCACCCCGCCGTACACGCCGCGCTTGGTGGGCTCGAGGTCGTCGATGATCTGCATGGCGCGCACCTTGGGCGCGCCCGACAGGGTCCCGGCCGGCAGCGTGGCGCGCAGGACGTCGATCGGGCCCTTACCCGGCGCGAGGGCCCCCGACACCTGCGACGTGAGGTGCATGACGTGGCTGTAGCGCTCGAGGGTCTTGAACTCGTCGACCCGCTCGGTCCCGAAGCTCACCACGCGGCCCACGTCGTTGCGGGCCAGGTCCACCAGCATGACGTGCTCGGCCACCTCCTTGGGGTGCTCGGCCAACTCGGCCGCCAGGCGGTCGTCCTCGGCTTCGGTGGCACCCCGGCGACGGGTCCCGGCGACGGGACGCGACACGACCACGCCGTCGCGCAGGCGCACGAGCGGTTCGGGCGTCGACCCCACCACGGCGCACGCCTCGGTGCGCAGGAAATACAGGTAGGGACTCGGGTTCACGAGCCGCAGGATGCGGTACACATCGAACGGGTCCGCCCCGAGGTCGAGGTCGAAGCGCTGCGACAGCACCACCTGGAAGATGTCGCCGGCGCGGATGTGCTCCTTGGCGACGTTGACCGCGTCCGTGAACTGCCCGGCCGACATGGTGCGGGCCACGGCGGGGAGCTCCTCGTCGGCGGGCGGCGCCTCGAGGGGCGGCTCGTCGAGCGGGCGGAACAGGTCGGCGGCCAGGGCGTCGAGGCGCTCGCCGGCGGCGACATAGGCGACCGCGGCGTCGGACTCCGTCCACCCGTCGAGGGTGACGACGTTGTCGACCAGCACGACGCGCTGGCGCCAGTGGTCGAAGGCACACAGCTGACCGATCACCTGCAGCACCGCGTCGGGGAACCCGAGGTCGTCACGGGGCACCTCTCCCAGCCGCTCCACCTCGCGCACCACGTCGTAGCCGAGGTACCCGACGATCCCACCGTGCAGCGGGGGCAGGTCGGCGAACTCCGGTGACCGGCACGCCGAGACGAGCGCCTCCACGGTGGCGAGGACGCCCGCTCCGGCGCGGGCGCGCACCTCGTCCGGCAGCTCGAACGCGCCGGATGACACCACCCGGCCGTCGCGCCCGACCAGGGTGGCGAGGGGACGACGGCCGATAAAGGAGTACCGGCCCCACCGCTCCCCCCCCTCGACCGACTCGAGCAGGAACCCGGGTGACTCCCCCACCACCTGGAGGAAGGCGGCCACGGGCGTCACCGTGTCGGCCATGAGCTCGCGCCACACGGGGACGATGCGGTGGTGACGGGCCAGTTCGCAGAAGCGGTCGCGCCCGGGTCGGTCCGGTGGTGGCGTGGTCGCGCTCACCCGAACGAGCGGTGGAAGCACGAGCGCGCCCCGGTGTGGCAGGCGCCGTGGCCGTCCTGGTCGACCACGACCAAGAGGGCGTCGCCGTCGCAGTCGTAGTGGACGGCGCGCACCCACTGCCGGTCGCCCGAGGTCTCGCCCTTGCACCAGTACTCCTGGCGGCTCCGGCTCCAGAACCACGTGCGCCCGGTGCCGAGGGTGCGGCGCAGCGCTTCTGTGTCCATGTACCCGAGCATGAGGACGGCGCCGTCGGCGGCGTCCTGGACGACGGCCGGGACGAGCCCGCCGGCCCCGAACTCGACCCGCGCCAGGTCTTCCTCGGTGAACGCGATCGGCCGACCGGATCGTGCCGCCGGCCTCGGCGCCGCCCCACCCGACACCGCGTCTGATGCGCTCACCTCGGCCGTCATGGTCTCACCACGATACCGGGGGCATCTGGGGCGCCTTCGCACGCTCTAGGATTCGGTCTCTCGGTACGAATCGAGGGGCGGGGGCACGCCGGGGACCATGCGCCGGTACTGGGAATGGCTCGGGCTCAACCTGGGCAAACGCGCCGGCACGGTCGCGATCGTCGGACTGCTCGTCTCGGTGGCGTTGGGCGCCGGGATCGTGAAGCTGCGCTTCACCACTTCCAACGCCGACTACCTCAACCGCAACGACACCGCCTGGGTCGACAACGTCAACTACGAGCGCGTCTTCGGCGGCGACCCGATGGCGATCCTGTTCACCATGAACCCGGGGACGACGGTGGACAGCTTCTTCACCGCGCAGAACCAGGCGACCATGCGCGCCATCGCCGCCCGTCTGGCCCGGGACCGGTGGGTGTTCAGCGCGGCCACCCCCCTCGACGCGGTGCAGTTCGGCAACGCCCTTCTGTCGAGCCCGACCGGAGGCGTCCTCGACACCCCCGCGGCCAAGCTGTTGAGCGGCGCGCTGCTCCGTGACCGCGACCCGGCGAGCGTGACGAAGCGCCAGAACTACCTCCTCGCTGAGCTGCTCGGCTTCGGCGCCGTCCCCCCGCCACAGCGCACCCTCGACAATCCGGCGTGGGTCCACTTCGTCGTGCACGAGCCCGACAACACAGTGCGCCGGTCGCTGCAGACGTTCATCCCCGACGACCGGCACATCGTGATGGCCGTATACCTGAAGGGCGATCTCAATATCAACCAGGAGACCGCCGCGGCCAAATCGGTCAGCTCGATCATCAAGAGCGCACCTGTCCACGGCGCCACGTCGATCACCACGGGAGTGCCCGCGCTGCTGAAGACGATCAACGACTACCTGAAGCACGGCATCCTCAACCTGGCCGCCATCGCCGGACTCGTGATGGTGGCCATCCTGTTGTTGTCGTTCACCGTGCGTTGGCGGCTGCTGCCGTTCGCCGTCGTGGCCCTCGGCCTGGTGTGGGGCTTCGGGCTCGTTGGCTACTTCGGCGTATCGCTTACCCTGGCCACGATCGCGGCGCTGCCGGTCCTTCTGGGTGTCGGCATGGACTACGCCATCCAGATGCACTCGCGCATCGAGGAAGAGGTGGTGCTCGACCGCGCCGCGCATCCCATCCAGGCCGCGGCGCGCGGTCTCGGGCCCGCACTCTTGGTGGTGACCTTCGACGCCGTGTTCGCCTTCATGGCGTTGTGGTTCGCCAAGACGCCCGCCATCCGCGAGTTCGGTTCTCTCCTCGTGATCGGCATCATCGCCGTGTGCGTGTGCAGCATCATCGCCACCCTGGCGGTGCTCGGCATCCGCGAGTACAAGTCGCCCACGCGGGGCAAGGACTTCAGCCAGGGATACCTCAGCCGGGCGGTAGCGTTCTTGGGGAGCCTGCCGAGTCGTGCGGCCATCCCGCTCGCCATCGCCAGCGTGGGGATCTTCGTCGCCGGGGTGGCCGTCGAGGGGAAGCTGGTGCTCCAGACCGACCCGATCCAGTGGGTCAACCCCCACGCGCAGTCGATCAAGGACATCAACACGGTCAAGACGATCACCGGATCGGACAACGAGCTCGCCATGCGCATCTCGACGGACCATCCGTGGAGCGACTCGACCGTCAGCTATGTGGCCGAGTACTCGCGCCGGCTCCAGGCGAAGTACCCCGAGGGGGTGTTCCCGGGGGCGGGTCTGGTCAACACGATCGACCAGCTCGTCAACCTCCCCGGCATGAACCCGGTCGCACCCACCGGCCGCGACGTCGAGGCTGGCTACCTTTCGGCCCCCGAGGGCATCAGAAGGACGACGATCGCCAACGGGGGTCGGTCCATCAACGTGATCTTCCGGGGACGGACCAACACCTTGGACCAGCTCCGACCCGTGGTCAGGGACTTGCGGGGCCGGATCGACCCGCCACCGCCGGGCGTGTCGGTCGCCCCGGGCGGGGTGGCGGTGGTCGGGGTCGGACTCGTCCAGAACCTGGAGAAGTCGAGGGTCGAGCTCACCTACCTGGCGCTGGTGTTCGTCGGCGCGTTCCTCGCCATCCGGCTGCGCAGTCTGATCCGATCGCTGCTGTCGCTCGTGCCTGTTCTCGTGGCGGTGGGAGCGGTGTCGCTCATCGCATTGGCGTTCAACCTCAAGCTGAGCCCGGTCACGTCGGTGGCGGGTCCGCTCGTGGTGGCGGTGTGTACCGAGTTCACGTCCCTCCTCCTGTTGCGGTTCGTCGAGGAGCGGAACCGTGGGCTCCCGCCCCGCGAAGCCATGGACGCCACGGCACGGCGGACCGGTCGCGCCTTCATGGTCTCGGGTGCCACGGCCATCGCCGGCGTCGCCGTCCTGGGCACGTCGTCGATGCCCCTCTTGCGCGACTTCGGCATCATCGTGGCGCTCAACGTCCTCGTGGCGTTGCTCAGTGCCCTCGTCGTCCTCCCGCCGATTCTCGTGTGGGCCGACCAGCGCCTGTGGGTGTCGCGCGGCTTGCTGCGGCCGCTCCCTGAGCCCTACGAAACGCCGGGTGTCGAGGTCGCGCCCGTGCCCGGGTTGGCAACCGCACTCGCCGCCGAGCCCGACGCGTTGCTCATCGGTGACATCGCCGGATCAGGCGCACCCCACTCCAACGGAGAGTCCGGTTCGTCGTCCAACCCCGGGGCGCCCGGTTCGTCGAACGGCGGGAAGAGTCCCGCACCGACGGCCCTGTGGGTGCCGCGCTTCGAGCCGGGCTCGGACTGACCGCCCGAGACCGCTACAGGTAGAGGCCGGTCCCCGAGTCGATGCGGTCCGATGCCACGGCGTGGATGTCACGCTCGCGCAGGATCACGTACTCGTCTCCCTGCACCTCGACCTCGAAGCGGTCCTCCGGGTTGAACAGCACCTTGTCCCCCACCTTGATGGCCCGGACGTGGGGCCCCACCGCCACGACCTCCGCCCACACCAGACGGCGCGACACCTGGGCCGTGGCGGGAATGAGGATGCCCGCGCGCGACCGGCGCTCACCCTCGGCGACCTGCTGCTGCGCCAGGACGCGATCGGCCAGCATGGTGATGGGCTGCTTGGGGGCGGCAGGTTGGCGCGCCGCCCGGGCGGGAGAGGCCACGTTCGCACCGTAGCCGATCCGTCCGTCGAGACCGCCCGACCGGGAGCTTCGTCACACACCGCGTGCGCGGACCTCGTCACGAAGCCTGCGGTGGACGGACGTCGACCCCGTGCGCGGCGAGGTAGGCCTTGGCCTCCGCGATCGTGTGCTCCCGCCGATGGAAGATCGACGCCGCCAGGACGCCATCCGCGCCGCCGCGCACCGCGCCGTCCACGAGATGCTGCAACGTGCCGACCCCTCCCGATGCCACGACAGGGACCGCGACCGCGTCGACCACGGCGCGCGTCAGGTCGAGGTCGAAGCCTTGGCGCGTCCCGTCGCGGTCCATCGACGTGAGCAGGATCTCGCCTGCCCCGAGGGCGGTGCACCGCTCGGCCCACGCCAGCGCGTCGAGGCCCGTGGGCCGGCGGCCGCCGTGGGTGTACACCTCCCACCCCGCTTCGCCGGACCGGCGCGCGTCGATCGCCACCACCACGCACTGCACACCGAACTCGTCGGCCAACGCCGACACGAGATCGGGGTCGTCGACCGCCGCGGTGTTGAGGGCGACCTTGTCCGCGCCGCTGCGCAGGAGAAGGCGGGCGTCGTCGGGAGCCCGCACCCCGCCGCCCACGGTGAAGGGGATAAAGACCTTCTCGGCCGTGCGTGCCACGACGTCGACCATGGTGGAGCGGTCGTCGGCCGACGCCGTGATGTCGAGGAAGACGAGCTCGTCGGCCCCTTCCGCGTCGTAGCGCTCCGCCAGCTCGACGGGGTCACCGGCGTCGACGAGGTCGACGAACCGGACCCCCTTCACGACCCGCCCGGCGTCGACGTCGAGGCAGGGAATCAGCCGGACGGCGCGCACGCCGCGATCGCCTCCTCGAGGTCGAGGGTCCCCTCCGCCAGCGCGGTCCCGACGATGGCGCCCGCCAACGAGCGACCGCCCGCGTGAAGCGCCGCGAGGGCGCCGAGGTCCGCGGTGGATCGGACGCCTCCTGATGCGATGACCGGGTGCGGGGTCCAACCCAGCACGGCGCGCAGACCCTCGAGGTCGGGACCCTCGAGGGTCCCGTCGCGCTCGATGGCGGTCACAACGACCGCGCCGAGATCCGTCCGGGCCACGCGGTCGAGGGCCTGTCGCAGCGTGGTCCCGCCCGACCGCTCCCACCCGCTCACCGCGACGCGCGCCCCGGACCCCGTGTGGTCGAGCCCGACGGCGACTTTCCCCGGGTACCGGTCCGCCAGCCGGTCGACGATCTCCGGCGACTCCTGGGCCGCGGTCCCGAGCACGACGCGTGCCACTCCGTGGTCGAGGAGCCCGGCCGCGTCCTCCTCGGTGCGCACGCCCCCGCCCGCCTGGATGCGCACCCCGGCGGTGCGGACGATCTCGAGCACCAGGGCGCGGTTCACAGGCGAACCGCTGCGGGCCGCGTCGAGGTCGACGACGTGGACCCACGTCGCACCGGCGCGGGTGTAGGCCTTCGCCAGAGCGAGCGGATCGCCGTACACACGCCGCCGCGCGAAGTCGCCCTGCACCAGTCGGACCGCGGCGCCCTCGAGCAGATCGATGGCGGGATAGAGCTCCACCCGTTTACCCGGCCCGGCCGTCTCCGCATGCCTCCACGAAGTTGGCGAGGATGGCGAGCCCGTTGGTCCCCGACTTCTCGGGGTGGAATTGGGTCCCCCACACACTCCCCCGCTCCGCCGCGGCGACCACGTCGCCGCCGTAGTCGCACGTCGCGACGACGTCGTCGGTCACCTCCGGGGCGAACGAGTGCACGAAGTACACCCACGGCTGCTCGGGGAGACCGCTCATGAGCCCGCTCGAGGCGCTCTTGCGGTGCAGCTGGTTCCACTGCATCTGGGGGCGCTTCACCCCCTCGGGCAGGGCGCGCACTGTTCCGGCGAGGACCCCCAGTCCCTCCACCGCCGGCGCCTCCTCCGACCCTTCGTACAGCAGTTGGTAGCCCACACAGATCCCGAGGAGCGGCGTGCCCCGCCGCACGGCGTCGGTCACCACGTCCGCCATCCCGGTCCGGCGCAACGCGTCCGCGCACCGGCCGAACGCGCCTACCCCGGGCACCACCACGCCGGCGGCACCGGCCGCGTCCTCGGGCTCGGTCACGAGGCGCGCCACGGCACCGAGGTGGACGAGGGCTTTGTGGGCCGACGCCAGGTTCCCGATGCCGTAGTCGAGGACGGCGATCGTGCGCGCCACCCTCACCGCCCACCGGCGGTGCCGAGGATCCCCTTGGTGGACGGTACGCCCCCACCGTCGACCCGCAGCGCGTCGCGCAGGCACCGCGCTACCGCCTTGAACGACGCCTCGAGCACGTGGTGGGTGTTCTTCCCGGACACCAGCCGGATGTGCATGGTGAGCGCGGCGGCGGTGACGAACGCCCGCCAGAACTCCTCCGCCAGTTGCGGGGCGAACGGCGGCGAGCCGAGCGGCGCGACCTCCGCCGGGAACGGCACGTCGTAGGCGAGGTAGGCGCGCCCCGAGACGTCGAGGGCGACATCCACGAGCGCCTCGTCGAGCGGCAGGGCGATCGACGCGAACCGCCTGATCCCCGCCTTGTCGCCCATGGCCTCGGCCAGCACCTCTCCCAGCACGATCCCCACGTCCTCGACGGTGTGGTGGGCGTCCACGTGGAGGTCGCCGGCCGCCCGCACGGTCAGGTCGAATCCACCGTGCCGTCCGAGCTGGCTGACCATGTGGTCGAAGAACGGGAGGCCGGTGTCCACGTCGATCTTCCCCGCCCCGTCCACCACGAGGCGCACCTCGATCGTGGTCTCCTTCGTCGTGCGCCCGCCGATGGCCTGCCGCGCCGCGCCACCCCCGGGTGGGACTCGGGCTCCGACGGACGGATCGTCATCGTCGTGGGTCTGGCTCATTGGCGAGGTGGGTCGTCCGGGGATCGTCGGGAGAAACCGCATCGTCGCGCGGCTCGACCGCGGGACATTGCGCCAGGTTACGCCGCCGGCGTCCGCCCCCGTCCCCGCTCGAGGGCGTTGGGCCCGCGGCCCAGCTCTCGCCGACGAGTCCGCTCGGCGCGGACGCGGCGCGGCGCGGCGGGTCGAGGCGTCAGCTCTCCAGGGAGGCTCGCAGGGCGGCGAGGAACCGGTCGTTCTCGGTTCTCGTCCCGACTGTGACCCGAAGGCAATCGTCGAGACCGGGCCAGCTCGAGCAGTCCCGTACGAGGACCGATCGATCGAGCAGGTGCTGCCATACCTCCTTGGCGCCGCGTCGGCGCGGGCGGAAGAGGATGAAGTTGGCGTCCGAGGGCCACAGGTCGACCGCCAGGTCGCCCAGGGCGGCGGCGATCCGGCCCCGCTCCTCGGTGATGAGCGCGATGCGCGCTTCCATCTCCTCCACGTGGCGCAGGGCCAGCCGCCCGGCCGCCTGGGTCATGGCGTCGAGGTGGTACGGGAGCACCACCATGTCGCAGGCCCGCACCACGTCGGGGTCGGCCACGAGGTAGCCCAGCCGGCACGCGGCCATCGACCACGTCTTGGAGAAGGTCCGGACGACCACGAGCCGCTCGCTCCCCGGGATCCCCGCCTTCGCCAGGTCGAGGGCGCTCGTCGGAGCGAACTGGCCGTAGGCCTCATCTACCACCACGAGGCCCGGGGCGCGCGCCAGCACGCGCTCGACCACCTCGGGGGGCTCGGCCCGGCCCGTCGGGTTGTTGGGCGAGCACAGGAACGTGATCACGGGCGACGACTCCTCGAGCACGCGGTCCACTGTGTCGAGGTCGAGGCGGTACTCGCTGTCGCGCCATGCCGTCACCACCTCGGTGGCGGTGAGCGACGCGATGTGGCGGTGCAGGGCGTAGGTCGGTTCGAACACCGCGACACGCCGGCCGGTCCCCCCGTAGGCGAGCAGGAGGCACTGCAGCACCTCGTTCGACCCGTTGGCGCAGAACAGCCGGTCCGCCCCGACGTGGTGGAAGACCGCCAGCGCGGCGCGGAGCTCGGTGGCGGACCGGTCGGGGTACCGGTTGAACGCGATGTGACCGATCTCGTCGCGCAGCTCGTCCAACCACGCGGCGGGCGGCGCGAGGGGCGACTCGTTGGTGTTGAGGCGCACCTCGACGTCGACCTGGGGTGAGTGGTAGCCCGACAGCGCCGCCAGGTCGGGCCGCACCGGGACCGGCGGGTCCATCACGCCCCGCCCGCAACCGAACGCGGCTCCCGGGTCGCGTGGCGCGCACGCACCCGGACCGACTCGGCGTGGGCCGGCAGTCCCTCCGCCTCGGCGAGGGCGACTACGTGCGGCGCGAGCCGAGCCAGCGCCGGGGCCGCGACCGACACGGCGTGGATGTGGGTGCGGAAGTCGTCGACGCGCAGAGCGGAGGCGAACCGGGCCGTGCGCGCCGTGGGGAGCACGTGATTGGGACCGGCCACGTAGTCGCCCACACTCGCGGGGGCGTACGGACCGAGGAACACCGCACCGGCCCGACGGACGAGCGGCAAGAGGGCCTCCGCCCCCTCCACCAGCAGCTCGAGATGTTCGGGGGCGACTTCGTTGGCGACGGCGAGGGCCTCGGCCGGGCCGTCGACGAGGGCGCAGTAGCCGCCCGTTCGAAGCGTCGCCTCGAGGTCGCCGCGACGCGGGGACCCGGCCACGATCCGGTCGACCTCGGCCACCACCGCGTCGGCCACCCGGGGCGACCACGTGACCAGCCACGCGAGCCCGTCCGGACCGTGCTCGGCTTGGACCACGACGTCGATCGCGGCCCACGGCACGGGGGTGGTGTCGTCGGCCACCACGACCACCTCGGACGGTCCGGCCAACCCGGCCGGTACGCCGACGGTTCCGGCCACTTGGCGCTTCGCCTCGGCGACGTACCGGTTGCCGGGACCGACCACGACGTCGACGGGGCGGATGGTCTCGGTCCCGAAGGCCATGGCGGCGATGGCCTGCGCCCCTCCGACCCGGTACACCTCGTGGACCTCGGCGATGGCCGCCGCCGCCAGAGTCTCAGTCGCCACGTTCCCGTCCTGTTGCGGGGGCACGCACAAGACGAGCTCCTCGACCCCCGCCACGTGCGCGGGTGCCGCGCACATGAGCACCGTGGACGGGTAGCGGGCGCGCCCCCCGGGGGCGTACAGCCCGGCGCGCGCCACGGGGCGCACCAGGTGGCGCACGACCACCCCGTCGGCTTCGAAGTCACCAACGGGGGCGGGCTGGTGCCGGTGGTAGGAGAGGATCCGGTCGTAGGCGAACTCGAGGGCGTCCCGCAGGTGCGGACCGATGTCGGCCCGAGCCCGGTCGAGCTCTTCCCCGGGCACCCGAAAGCCATCGACCTCGACCCCGTCGAAGCGCGCCGTCAGGGCGCGCAGAGCGTTGTCGCCGCCCCGGCCCACCTCCTCGAGGATGGCCCGAACGGCGTCAGTGGGTGCGGCCGCGTCCGCCTGCGGCCGGGGCAGGACCCCGGGCAGCGACGAGGACGGGACGCCGCGCAGATCGAGACGCTGAAGGGACACGAAGTCGCGATCGTACCTGGGACCCCACGGACGACATTCGAGAAGACCCCCTGTTTCCTGGACAGATGGTGCCGAGTCGGACCATGGGCCATCATCGCGGCATGCCCGCCCCCCGGGCCGAACTGTCGTCGCTCGCCTCCGCGCTCGAGGAACTGCGGACGCGCGTCGCCGGGCTTGCGGACCAAGCCCGGTCCGCTCAGGACGACGACACCGCCAACGAGTTGTTCGCGGTCGAGCGCGCCCTCACGGGCGCGGGGCGACGTCTCGCGAGGTTGGTTTCGCCTCCCCGACGACCGGGCTGACACGTCCGCGCCGCCGGCTGACCGGCATCCGACAACCCGCCGTCAGACAACATCCATCAGACAAACTCGGTCAGCCAACTCAGTCAGCCAACTCGGTCAGCCAACGTCTGGCACGGCCATGTGGGCGATCTCGGGACAAGCAGGGGCCAGACGCGGCGACGGCGCCCCAATGGGCGCCGTCGCGCGAGCGGGCTGGGCGGCGGATCCCAGGCCCGCAGTACGGAACCAGGTGGCGGGAACCGGTTCCGTAATTAAGAACACCACGCGGCGCCGGTGTCTTCCAAAACACAGCGGCAAAACATCAACCCAACTGCGCCCGCGGTGATGGAACGTTCCTCCTGGGTGGGGCGTCCACGTCAACCGTGGCCACCCCGCCGAGGAGGCCGAACTCACTGAGCGTGACCTGAGCCCACGGATCGTCGCCGAGCTGGGACGGGCCTGACGAAGAGATAGGCCGACGGGCAGATGTCGACCAGGACGCATTCGTCGCACAACGTGAAACGCGCCTTGCACACCCGCCGCCCGTGGAGGATGAGGCGCAGGCTCAGCGTCCCCCGTTCGGGCTCCGGCACGAGCACGTCGAGCTCGAGCTCGACCTTGTCGGGATCGGTCTGCTTCGTCAGCCCCAAGCGCCGCGCCAACCGGCCCACGTGCGTGTCGACGGGCAGACCGGGGAGGTCCATGTCCACGCTACGCACGACGTTGGCGGTCTTGCGTCCGACCCCGGGCAACGTGACGAGGTCCTCCATGGCAGACGGCACGTCACCGCCGAACCGGGTGACGAGCGCCTCGGCCATTCCCTTGAGCGCTTTGGCCTTGGAGCGGAAGAAGCCGGTGGAACGGATCCGCTCCTCCAGGTCCTCGAGCGGCGCGGCGGCGAGCGCCTCGGGTGCCGGGTAGGCCGCAAAGAGGCCGGGGGTCACCATGTTGACGCGCTCGTCGGTCGTCTGGGCGGAGAGGATCGTCGCCACGAGGAGTTGAAAGGGGCCGTCGTGGTCGAGCGCGCACAGGTCCTTGGCCGATCCCGGATACTCCTTGGCGAGACGCGCGGTCACCTCGTTCGCGCGCTCGCGCATCGCACGCGAGGGAGCCACCCACTGCACGCTAATGGGCGGCCGGAGTCGCCGGTGTGTCCCCGGATAGCCTGCGTCGGTGCATTCGGTGGAGGTAAAGCGGCGCATGGGCGAGTCCGACATCGCCGAGGTGTCGCAACTCCTCCAGGACGTGGCGGTGGCCGACGGCCATCAGCCGCTCGGCGAGCACAAGTGGTTGGACCTCGTCCTCGGAGGACGCCGCGGCTTCGCCGGCTTCGTCGCCCGGGACCGCACCGGCGGGCCGCTCATCGGGTATGCCCAGCTGAGCCGGGGACACGACTCCTGGGGGGTGGAGGTCGTCGTCCGGCCCGACCACCGTCGTCCTGAGAAGACCGTCGGGCCCGACCTGTTGTCGGCCGCGCTGGCCGAGGTGCGCCGCCTGGGAGGAGGCCACGTGCACCTGTGGGTGCCCAAGCCCACCGAGTACACCGACACCATGGCGGCCGCGTGCGGCCTCGCCCGCGGCCGGGACCTCTTCCAGATGCGCCGGCCCCTTCCCATCGACGACGACCATCCGCGTGTGCTGACCCGGCCGTTCGAGCCCGGGGCGGACGAGGCGGCCTGGCTGGAGGTCAACAACCGCGCCTTCGCCAACCATCCCGAACAGGGCGGATGGACGCTCGACACCATCCTCGAGCGCGAGGTCGAAGCGTGGTTCGACCCCAACGGATTCCTCCTGCACGAGCGCGACGGCCGCCTGGCGGCATCGTGTTGGACCAAGATCCATCACGACACCCAGCCACCGCTGGGCGAGATCTACGTCATCTCGGTCGACCCGGACTTCCAGGGTCTGGGCCTGGGGCGCGCCCTGGTGCTCGCCGGCCTCGACTACCTGTCGTCGCGCGGCCTCGAGGTGGCGATGTTGTACGTGGACTCCGACAACACCTCGGCCGTGTCGCTCTATCGAGCGCTCGGCTTCGAGGTCGACCACACCGACCGGGCGTACACCGGGGACGTGCGCCGGGACGTGGACGTGCCGTGACGCGGCGTCTGCCCGTCGCGGGGAGAGCGGCCCGCCGCCTCGTCCGCCGGGCGCCTACCCGTGGGCGTTGACGCCGATGGCCGCCCCCACGCCGTAGCTGACGGCCGCCGCCACCGCCAGGAACAGGAGCTGGCGGATCGCGGTCCACCACCAACTGCGACGGGTGAACAGGGCCAGCGCCGCGCCGACGCCGAGCGCGGCCAGGCCGCCCGCCACGATGGACGCCACGATGGCGGCCGTGCCGCGCGTCACGAGCCAGGGCACGAGCGGGACGAGCGCACCCAGCGCGAACGTCGCGAACGAGGACGCGGCCGCCTGAAGCGGATTGCCGAGCCCGCCCGGATCGATACCGAGCTCCTCGCGGGCGTGGGTCTCGAGGGCGAGCTCGGGTGTGCGCATCATCTCGGTTGCCAGTGTGCGCGCCACATCCGGCTCGACACCGCGGTTCTCGTAGATCCGCACCAGCTCGCGCCGTTCCCCCTCGGGCCGCTGTGAGATCTCGCGCTCCTCGAGGGCCAGCTCGCGCTGCATGAGCTCGCGTTGCGCCTGCATCGACACGTACTCGCCCGCCGCCATGGAGAACGCCCCCGCGATGAGCCCGACCACGCCGGCCAAGCGCACGAAGCTCGGGCCGGGGTTCGCCCCGGCGAAGCCCAAGACGAGCAGCACGTTGGTGAGCAGCCCGTCGCTCACACCCAGCACCCCGGCACGCGCTCCACCGCCCTGGAAATTGCGGTGGTGGTGGTCGCCCATGTGGATCTCGGCCGCGGCGCGTCGGGCCGGGTGGGTGAGCGACGTGCGCCGGCCCAGCCGACGCCGTCCGACACCCCTGAAGGGGAGCTCGCGGGTGGCTTTCACCTGCCACAGACTACCGACCGGTGCAGCTTGGCGGCGTCGGTGACCTGTAAGAATGGGCTCGTGGCCGAGGTCCGGCGGTTCTTCGACCCCTCCCAGCCGCAGACCCTGCAAGGCGCCGTGATGCTTTGCTACCTGACGGCCGCCTTCGGACTGTTCGCCGTCCTGTCGGGCGTGAGCCCCATCGTGCTCATCGCACTGAGCCTGGGCGCGGCCGGATACGGGGTCGCCAACGAGAAGCGGTGGGGCTACTGGCTGGGCATCGTGCTGACCGGGTTGAGCGTGTTCCTCTACCTCCTCGTGCTGGTGCAGTACAAAGCGCTCTTCGTCGTGATCAACCTCCTGTTCGCCTTGGTCCTGCTCGCCTTGTTCCTGCATCCCCAGAGCCGCGAATACGAGCGCATCTGGTTCAAATGACGTCGACGCCCCAGCCGGTCGGCGCGTCGGGTTCGGACGGGATCGAAGATGCGGACACGACTCGAACACGCGTAGCCTCGTCGCCATGAGCACGACCGTTCACAGCGACGACGAGTTCCAGGCGGTGGCGGGGAAGCACCTCGGGTTCTCGGACTGGCACGCCATCGACCAGGAGCAGGTGGACCGCTTCGCGGACGCCACTGGTGACCACCAGTGGATCCACGTCGACCCGGAACGGGCCGCGCAGGGCCCCTACGGCGGCACCATCGCCCACGGGTACCTGACGCTGTCCATCATTCCCGCCATCCTGCACGAGGTCCTGCGTGTCGAGGGCTTTCGCTTCGGCGTGAACTACGGCTGCAATAAGGTCCGCTTTCCGTCTCCCGTCAAAGTCGGGTCGAAGGTGCGACTTGGTACCGCGGTGGGCTCGGTCGAATCGGTGGGCGACGGCGGGGTCCAGGTGGTGTTGGACGTGACCATCGAGTCCGAGGGCAGCGACAAACCAAGCTGCGTCGCTCAGGTGGTGTACCGCTACTACTGGTAACCGCTTCCCACATTGCTGGCAGGCTCCGCGCCCAGACACGGGTGAGCGCCCTACAGGGGCAGGTCGCCGGTCGCGGCCCGGGTGGTGCCGTGCTCCTGGTACGCGTCGATGACGGCCTGCGCCACCCGCCACTTGTGGATCTCGTCCGCGCCGTCGGCGAACCTGCTCCACCGGGCCTGGAGCAGCATGTCCGCCAGGGGCGAGTCCTTCGAGTAACCCAATGCTCCGTGCACCTGCACGGCCCGGTCGATGACGCGCCACAGCGTGTTGGCGACGTGATGCTTGGCCATCGAGACCTCGGTCACGAACGGCAGTTTGTTCTCGATGCAGTACGCCGCGTGCAGCACCATGAGCTTCGCCTGGTACAGCTCGATGGCGGACTCGCTCACGAGCCATTGGATGCCCTGCTTGTCGGCCAGATACGACCCGTGTGAGTAGCGCTCGAGGGCCCGGCCGACCATGAGGTCGAGCGCGATCTCGATCTGACCGAGCCACCGCATGCAGTGCGCCAGGCGGGCGGGACCAAGGCGGTACTGACCCAACCGGTGACCCTGGCCGCGGTCGCCCAATCGGTTGGCGTCGGGAACCCGCAGGTCCGAGATGCGGATCTCGCAATGGTTGTGGCTGCCCGACATGGTCTCCACGTCGCGGACGATCTCCCACCCGGGCGACGGCAGGTCGACGATGAACGCCGTCGTCGCGGCCTGGGGGACCTCGGGATCCTCCTCGGTGCGGGCGAGCAGGATGGCGAAGCCGGCGCCACGCGCACCGCTGATGAACCACTTGTGCCCGTTGACGACCCACTCGTCGCCATCGGGAACGGCGCGAGTCTGCATGAGCGTCGGATCCGACCCGGCCACCTCCGGCTCGGTCATGGCGAAGCACGAGCGGACCGTGCCGTCGCACATGGGCTTGAGGTAGCGCTCTTTCTGATCGTCTGTTCCCCAGTGCAGGAGGGTGTGCATGTTGCCCTCGTCGGGCGCGTAGCAGTTGACGATGTACGAGCCGAACCTCGACTTGGCCGTTTCGGCCGACACCGCGGCCAGGGCGGTCGGACCAAGGCCCACGCCGCCCCACTCCTTGGGCATGTGGGGCATCCACAGGTCGAGCTGCCGGGCCAGGTCCCGGAGGCGATCGAGCTCGGCCCGCCAATCGGCTCGGCCTGACCCGTCCGCGAGCAGCCGGTCCTCGGTGGGCCGCACCTCGTTGTCGACGAACGCCTGCATGCGCTGGCGCGCCTCTTCGACGTCGGGGGCGAAGGTGAAGTCGATGGCCATGCGGGAAGTCTGGCACCGAGGTCTACGCCCCCGAGCCAGCCTCCCCGTGCGGCCCGGCCTCGGGGCCGGAGCAGCTCGGGGTCGAAGCCCGGGCTTCGACCCGCCGCACCGCCGACGCCACCACTTCCGGCGCGTCGCGGGGAACGAAGTGACCCACGCCTGCCACCGTGACCAGCTCGGCGCCACCGATCGCGGCGGCGATGCTCGCCGACACGGACGGGGCGACGACCAGGTCCCACGACCCCGATACCACCACCGTGGGCGTCCGGACGTCGGGAAGGGCCTCTTCGACTGTGCCGATCTCGCGTAACAGGGTCCGCTGTTCCGCCACGAAGCTCCGCCACACCCGACGACCGAGCCGGGACGCCACGTCGACGTAGCGGGTATCAGGAAGGCTCGCTCGCAACCACGCGAACGTCGGGTGGTCTCGGGTCTCGGCTACCCGCCGGACGCGGGGCAGCACGTGGCCCAGAGT